>OLGE01000154.1_pt1 | contig 81573 bp, 70 predicted proteins | sample 1605151 | NCBI WGS metagenome assembly OLGE01 (sample SAMEA3888912, study PRJEB22519) | human gut metagenome | biome: human gut; feature: human-associated habitat; material: faeces | place: Denmark | collected 2010
CCATCCGCAAAATTAAATAATTTTACAATTACTACCACAATTGCAGTCTGAAATTTTACTAATTTTGCAAAAAACCATCCGACTGTACTTGCAAAAATTTTGCCATGTTTGAAAAGATGGACAAAATATGATGACATCACCTCTTGATATATTGAAGGAGTACTGGGGATACTCTTCTTTCCGACCGATGCAGGACAAAATCGTCAATACCGCATTGGCCGGCAAGGACGTACTCGCCATTCTCCCTACCGGAGGCGGAAAATCAGTCTGCTTCCAGGTCCCGACAATGCTGAAAGACGGGATAGCGCTGGTCATCACTCCCCTCATCGCCCTGATGAAAGACCAGGTACAGAACCTGAATGACAGGGGAATAAAAGCGCTCGCAGTTTATGCAGGAATGAACAAGAGAGAGGTCGATCTGGCATTGAACAATGCCGCCTACGGGGATGTGAAGTTTTTATACATTTCACCGGAACGACTGAATACCAGGCTGTTCAAGTCATACCTGGAAGTCCTCAACATCTGTTTCATAGTCATTGACGAGGCACATTGCATATCCCAATGGGGCTATGATTTCAGGCCGGATTATCTGCAAATCGGCAAGATCAGAGAGGTCGTTGACGCGCCGGTGATAGCATTGACCGCCACTGCCACGCCCGAAGTCGCCGACGACATCATGGAGAAACTCGGCTTCAAGGAAAAGACATTGCTGAAAAGCGGATTCGAAAGGCCGAACCTGTCCTACATTGTCCGCAAATGCGAAGACAAGATGGGGCAGATGATAAATATCTGCAACGGCGTTCCGGGCACGGGAATCGTGTATGTCCGCAGCCGGAAGAAAACCGAGGAACTCGCCGCCGCGCTCGCTGCCGTCGGCATTTCATCGTCATTCTACCATGCCGGCCTCCGTCACGAGCAAAGGATGAAGCGCCAGGAGGACTGGAAGAGCGGAAAAACCAGGGTGATGGTCTGTACCAATGCTTTCGGAATGGGGATTGACAAGCCGGATGTCCGCTTCGTGGTGCATATGGACATGCCGGACGCTCCGGAGGCGTATTTCCAGGAAGCGGGAAGAGCAGGCCGCGACGGGCTGCATTCTTTCGCCGTATTGCTCTGGAACTCGACGGATATCCGTCGGCTGCACCAGCTGGAGACCATTTCTTTCCCGACATTGGAATACATTGAAGACATATATCATAAGGTATATGCGTTTTTCGAGATTGCGTACGGGCAGGGACTCGGGCGGCAGCTGAAATTCGACTTGAACGAGTTTTGCCGCAGGTTCTCATTGAACAGGTCCTCAGCGTATTACGCGATCCGCTACCTCGAAAGAGAAGGACATTGGACCTACTCCGAGGAACTCGAAACGCCGACCCGCATAAGAATCTCCGTCAACCGCGACGACCTGTACGACATCGGTTTCGACTCTCCTTCAATGCTCAATGTAATAGAATGTCTGATAAGAAGTTACGTAGGCATTTTCTCGTTCACCGTCCCGATAGACGAGGAATATGTGGCAGGAAAATGCGGGATGGGCATTCCGCAGCTGCGGCAGACATTGTACGAGCTTTCGGTGGAACACATTATCGCATATATCCCGGGAGATATCGCCAACGTGCTGACTCTCCATAGCGAGCATCTCGCCGTGGGCAATGTGAAACTTTCCCCGCAGCGCTACAAGATGCTGAAAGAAACATGGCACAAACGCATGGAGACCATGATAGAGTATGTCAGCGAAGAGGATGTGTGCCGTTCCAGATTCCTTCTTGCGTATTTCGGCCAGGAGGAATCGGAAGACTGCGGAAATTGTGACATCTGCCGGAAGAAACGCGCCGCCAAGCCACAGCAAAAAGAGGCATTGAAATCATATGTCAATGACGAGCTGCACGGGCAATACACTCTCCGTCAGGTAATCGGGCATTTTTCCAGTCCGGAATCCGGCAATCCGCAGGAAATCGCCGGAATGCTCAGCGCATTGATAGAATCCGGGGAAATTCCGCCATATACCAGCTAGTGTCCGGAAAAAATAGCTGGTTTCCGAAAGAAGTGGTAACTTTGCCGGTTGATATGGAAAGATTGAGTAAGGACACCCTTCTCGGAATGCTTCGGGGAGGAGATGCGATGACTTTCGGACAGCAGGCCAAGCTTGCAGGCATAATGAGTTTGCCGGCAATAATGGCGCAGCTTTCGTCAGTGCTGATGCAATTCATTGACTCCGCAATGGTAGGTAATCTCGGGGTCAATGCCGCCGCATCGGTGGGTCTGATGTCCACGTGCACATGGATGTTCGGCGGATTCTGTTCAGCTGCTGCGGCAGGTTTTTCCGTGCCTGCGGCCCACCTTATCGGCGCAAAAGATTTCCAGGGAGCACGCAAGATTCTCAGGCAAGGCATTACCGCCCTGCTGACATTCAGCATAATAATATCATTGACAGGAATCAGCATCAGCCAGGCATTGCCGGGATGGCTGGGAGGCGCCGAGGAGATACGTCACGACGCCGGAATGTATTTCATGATAGTCATGGCGGGACTGCCGGCCCTCCAGTTCGAATTTTTCGGCGCAGGAATGCTGCAGAGCAGCGGCAACATGAAGATTCCCAGCATGATGAGTATCGTAATGTGCGTTCTGGACGTCTGCTTCAACTTCATGCTCATCTATCCTTCGAGAACATTGACATTGTCCGGCATGGAGATTTTCATCCCGGGCGCCGGCATGGGCGTGGAAGGCGCGGCATTGGGAACAGTGCTGGCAGAATGCACCACTGTCGGAATATTGATGTCCTATATCCTCTTCCGTTCCAAGGAACTGCACATCATCGGACGCGGTGAGCGCGGCAGTTTCATCCCGACCAGGGTCTGCATCAGCAACGCATTGACTATCAGCGCACCGATGGCATTGCAAAATATCATTATGAGGGGCGCGCATGTGCTGAGCACGATTATTGTGGCGCCTCTGGGTACCATCGCCATTGCGGCCAATGCTTTCGCGATAACGGCGGAGAGTTTCTGCTACATGCCGGGGTATGGTATCGCGGATGCGGCGACATCGCTCATCGGCCAAAGCCTCGGCGCGAAACGAAAAGAACTTGCGAAGGGATTTGCCCGGATTACCGTCGGACTCGGCATGGCGGTGATGAGCGTAATGGCAATAATAATGTACGCTCTCGCTCCTGTTTTCATCGGATTGATGTCCAATGATGCCGAAGTCGTGGCACTGGGTGCCCATGTCCTCCGGATAGAATGTTTCGCCGAGACAATGTTCGCCGCATCCATCGTCGGCTACGGAGTCTGTGTCGGCGCCGGTGACACATTGATACCGAGCACGATAAACTTCTCGGCAATGTGGATTTTCCGCATAATCCCAGCGTTCTTCCTCACGAAGACCATGGGCCTTGCCGGTTTCTGGATAAGCATGTGCGCCGAGCTGAATATCAGGGGATTGCTTTTCCTTTGGAGGCTCCATAGCGGAAAATGGCTGAATGTCCGTATGAAGGTAGACAACATTGAAACAAAATAATATATGGAAAAGATTATCGGTCAAGAGTTTATCGGCGAAAGGCCGCTCTATTGCAGACACGGGCTGTATCTTGAGAACGTGAAGATTCACAGAGGCGAGTCAGCGTTGAAGGAAACAAGCGACATTACCGCTGTCAATTGCGTATTCGAGGGCAAATATCCATTCTGGTGCTGCGAAAACTTCATCGTGAAGAATTGCCTTTTCACAGGTGGAGCCAGAGCCGCATTGTGGTACTCGAAGAATCTGGAAATGACTGACACATACGTAGATGCGCCCAAAATGTTCCGCGAGATGGATGGCATCAAATTGAAAAACGTGCAGATTCCTGGAGCTGCGGAAACTCTGTGGCACTGCAAGAACATCGAACTGGACAATGTAAGCGCAGACCATGCCGACTATATTTTCATGCACTGCAGCGACATAAAGATCCGTAATTTCCGCCTGGACGGCAACTACTCGTTCCAATATTGCAAAAACGTGGAAATTCACGATTCCATCCTCAATACGAAAGATGCATTCTGGAATACCGAGAACGTAACAGTCTATGACTCAGAGATAAACGGCGAATACCTCGGATGGTACGCCAAGAATCTCCGACTGGTAAGATGCCGCATTTCCGGCACCCAGCCGCTGTGTTATGCGGAAAACCTCATAATGGAAGACTGCACCATGGCTCCGGATGCCGACCTCGCGTTCGAGTACAGTTCTGTCAATGCAGATGTCAAAGGGCACATCACATCAGTGAAGAATCCTCGCACCGGACACATCAAAGCTGACAGCATCGGAGAAATAATCATTGACGAAAACATCAAGAAACCGGGAGATTGCGAGATATGTTCGACTTCGACAAAGTAAATCAGCGCCGTGGAACCGGCTGCGTGAAATGGGACAATGACAGAGACGGGATCATACCGATGTGGGTGGCCGATATGGATTTCCAGACGGCGCCATGTATCGTGGAAACGCTCCGGGAACGTGTAAACCAAGGCATTTTCGGCTATACGCGCGTCCAGGATCCATATTATGATGCCATCAGCAGCTGGTTTTCCAGGCGACACGGCTGGAACGGCATCCGGAAAGAGTGGGTAATCTACACGTCCGGAGTAGTCCCGGCACTGTCAGCCACGATCAAGGCGATGACCAAGCCTGGCGATAAAGTATTGATACAGACACCGGTATACAACTGTTTCCTTTCTTCGATAAGGAACAATGGCTGCACAATGCTGGAGAGCAGGCTTGTCTACGATTACGCTGACGACAACAGTTTTTCATGCCATGTGGACTTCGATGATTTCGAAAACAAGGTGAAAGAGGCTGCGGTTTTCGTCCTGTGCAATCCTCACAATCCGGCAGGACATGTCTGGACAAGAGAGGAACTGGAACGCATGGCCTCCATCTGCCTAAGCCACGGAGTACCGATTATCAGCGATGAAATCCACTGCGAAATCGTTATGCCGGGTTACAGCTACACCCCGCTCGCAAGCATTTCACCGGAAATAAGCCGCAACACCGTCACTTTCTGCTCGCCCAGCAAGGCTTTCAACATCGCAGGACTTCAGATAGCCAATATCATCACATGCCGTGAGGATTGGCGCGAAGCAATCGACAAAGCCATCAATATCAATGAGATATGCGATGTCAATCCGTTCGGCGCGGCAGCACTTGTCACCGCCTACACGAATCCCGAAGCGGAACAATGGCTCAGCGAAATGAACAGCTATGTCTACGCCAATTACTGCCGTCTCCGCGAGATTTTCGCTTCCCGACTGCCGTGGATGCCGATATCCCGACTCGAAGGCACCTACCTCGCATGGTGTGACTGCCGCAAAACAGGACTCGCCTCCCGCGAAATCGAGACAATGCTCGTAGACCGGTTCAATGTCCATGTCAATGCCGGTTCAATGTACGGCGAAGCGGGAGAAGGCTTCATCCGCATCAATCTGGCATGTCCGCGCGAACTTCTGGACGAAGGACTGAAACGCATCGCCGACGGCCTGAGCTCCGTCCGATAAACGACTTTCGTTCCATCTAAAACGTTTTCCTCGTACAAAACAGGTTTCCAAGACCCTCTCGTACCGCTTAAAACGTTTTCGCGGAACGAAATGGTATGAGGTGACAGTCGGGTCTGAAAGAACGGATAAGAACGAACGGCGCGGAAAACGAAAGTAGGAGGAAAACGAAGTAGTTTTCCTCCTACTTTCGTTTTCCGACCTCTCACACCACCTTACGTGCGGTTCCGCATTTGCCCAATATCCCTTGCTGCTGTTTCCGTAGATTCTTGCCCAATATGGCTTGATGCCACATCGTATGAGATTCTTTACCATGGTCTTGGGCTTCTTCCAACTTTTCCATGTACACATGCGTATCCGACTGCGAAGCCATTGGTCAATGCTTGTCAGCCTCTTGAGTTTCGCCTTCAGTTTAAACAGGCTCTTGGGATGGACACTCAACCTTCAGCCCTCTCCAGTCTTGTAGAAGGTATGTCCTAGGTACTTCATCCCACGGACATAGCCGACCTCCGTCTTGTCGAGGTTTACTTTCAGGTGGAGTTTCTTTTCGATGAACTTGGTCAGGCCCTCGCATACGCGCTCCGCTCCCCTCTTGCTTTTGCAGAAGATTAGGCTGTCATCTGCGTAACGCACGAACAGATGACCGCGGCATCGGCATACATCACCCTCATTTCCCTCAATTTCCTCAAAACCTTCACTTCCATCAATTGATGGATCGGGCCGATTATGTTTGTTCCGTTCCACCCCCTGTGCGGAACAAGGTGCCTTTTTGTAAGAAAGTGCAATTTAATTGCAAGCGAACAAAATGAAAACGTTATATTTGTATGTTGCTTTCGGGCAACATAACATACAGAAAGCGTTTAGCTTTATTCCGCCCAAATGAATCTGGACAATTCGTGTGATAAGGGGAATAATGTTGACGCTTACGCTTGGCTATATTATGGGCTGCTGCCCACACTATAGCAGAAAGTGTGGGCATATCAACTCCTTATTCATATCACGGGCAGTCCAGAGCCTATTTGGGAAATAAGACTAAGTTGGCTCACACTTTCTTTTTGTATTATTTCCTGTCCGAGCCAAGCGGGAGGTAGGACTATTCAAGATAATGGCAAGTATCAACGTTTTCTGGTATTGCTCCCTTCCTATGAAGAAGGGCACCCTCGATAATGATTATGCTTTCTTAAATGATGGGCGGATTATTCGTTGCTACGATAGAACCATTAGCAAAATGAATAGTGGGGCGCCCATCTCTCCAACCGCTATTTCATAAAAAGATAAGGAACGAATAATGGCGATATGTCCGGCAGATAAAAAAGAGGCAATCGCTACATGGCTTTATCCAGAGAGCAAAACAGCTCAAGATAGATGATTTAACAATACAAAGACAGCTGAATAGTAACGATGATTGATATTATATCCAATAACCCCTTTAGGGTATTAGGAGTATGGACAAATGCAAAACAGGCTGATATCGTCAAAAACTTCAGTAGAATGAAGGCGTATTTGAATGTAGGAAAAGCGGTTGATTTCCCTACGGATATGCAAGGCATTTTACCCAGTATAAGCAGAACAGTAGAATTGGCGCAAGCTGCTCAAGCAGCAATCAATTTACCGAATGACAAAATTAGATATGCCTTGTTCTGGTTTTGCAATGCGGATGCCGTCGATTCGACAGGTTTGAACAACCTCGCTTATGGTGATGCTGAAAAAGCTCAATCGATTTTTGCAAGAAGGGAGAGTTTTTCCTCCCTGGTTAACCAGGCTGTGCTCTCGCTAATTAAATCTGATTATCAAGCGGCCAATTATTCATACTCTCAGTTGGTCCATAATTATACATATCGTGGCCAGTTCTGTGCGTCTGTATGCGGAGAGACTTTTCAGATTTCAGAAGACGAGCTTTCACATCTATTTCTTGATGAGCTATTAAAGGAAGTGAAAGCCAGCACGCTCCTTGGCATCGTTACGAATAACAATGATAAATCATATGTCCGTGAGAGAGCAGTTCAAGAACCCATTTCAATCATCAACCGAGAGATAATCAAAGCCAAGAACGTAGCAGCATCTGACGCATCCGCATCCCTACGTGCAGGTAGTGCTCTAATAAGAAATACTCGTTCTGCACTTTCAACGCTCCGCTCATTGGTTGGTGCTAGCGATATCCAATACCAATCTACCGCCGATAATCTGGCAAAGCAGATTTTGCAATGTGGTATTAACTATTATAACAATTCTGATGACGATAACGATGTAGATAACGGACTTGAACTCCAAGAGTATGCCCTGTCAATTGCAGCCGGCCAGATGACGAAGGATCGTTGTCAAAAGAATGTTGATATTCTGCGCAAGAAGAAATCTCAGGCTGCATTTGCTAAAGACATCGAGGCCATAGTTTCAGAGTTGAAATCGCTACAGAGTGCATATCCCTCAATCTCCAGGGCGACTTCTTTTGTCAACACCTGTAAACCTCATCTGGCGGTTATTAAATCGAATCTCGGGTCAACTAATGACGAGTACCTTACTATTTCCAGCGCCGTTGCCAACAACGCCTCAGGAATGGTTATTTCCGTTGTTAATTCGGCACAGTCTTCATCCAACCTTGCTGTAAATATCTCTAATGGTACTTTAGCCTCGACCATAAACTCGGCAATAACTGCCATGTCGGTCATTGGCTCCCTCGATATGACCTCTACGGAAAGGAGTCATTTCAATCAGAACAACAGCACTCTTTCAAGCCTTAAATCCCAGCTTTCCTCCCTGTCCAGTTACGGAAGCAGCTCTTACGGAGGAGGAGCAACATACAGGAGTCCTTCTTCATCCAGTTCTGATGACACCAACTGGGGCTGCATTATTCAGATTATTATCGGTGTAATTATTGCGATTTTTGCAGCTATTAATCAATAGATAGAGTAAAAATAAGTGTTATGATAAAAAGAATCTTCCTTACCTCAGCATGCCTTAGCATTGCCGTCCTCGCGTTTGCCAAGCCTGATAGCTTGGTAGTTCAAGCCAAACTAGATTCGCTTGCCTCAAGTGTGACGGCCATTGAAAGCCAGAATGCTATTCTCAGGCAGAAAAACGAGGATCTTTTAAGGCGTGTTACAACCTTGGAGCGATCGCTTGCCACACTTCAAGGCCAATCAGAAACAATCGAAGGAAGAGTTTCTAATACCGAGAAGGGATTAGTTGATAATACTAATACCATCCAGAGCACCAAAGAAGGTTTAGCTTCCCAGATTCAAGCTACGGACGATAAAGTCTCCGGGCAGGAAACGAGTCTTAAGCACAAGACTTTGTGGGGGATTATTATCGCTTTTGTTGTTCTGGCCATTTCAGCTATACTGTCCTTCCTCTTAGACAAGAAGGGAAATGCAAAGATTGAAGCCCTTCAAGGAAAGGCAGAGAAACTCAATGAAGAGATTGTTAATAAGCTATCTACTGAGGTCGGTGAGATTCAGAAGGCCACAGCCTCTCTTAGTTCTCTCTCGGCAGCCGGTGCATCTTCCCAAAATGAACAGGACCTGATCAAGGCTCTTGCCGACCGCATCACCTTCATGGAAATGACGCTTTATCGGATGGACCCTTCAGTGCGTGGTTACAAGCAGCTGACTAAGTCAATCAGCCAAATGAAGAACAATCTTCTTGCCAATGGCTATGAAATTGTCGATATGATTGGGAAGCCCTATCATGAGGGGATGAAGGTTACTGCCAATTTTGTTGAGGATGAAAACATGGAGCAGGGTCAGCAAATCATTACCGGTATTATAAAACCGCAAATCAATTATCAGGGACAGATGATTCAGGCAGCACAAATAACAGTAAGTCAAAATATATAAAATACGATATGGTACAGGTCAAGATGAAATACGGAATCGATCTGGGTACGACGAATTCCGCGATTTGCAAAATGGAGAATGGTGAGCCGGTTATCAAAAAGACAGATACCTCGAAAGACATCCTCCCTTCTTGCATTTCTTTTACTCGCAGGCAGGTGACAAGGGTTGGTGACGGGGCATACAATGATCTTCGCCAGGACAAAGCACGCGCCACCAAGCAATGGTCGAACGATAAAGAGAACGTATTCCTTGAGTTCAAGCGTACGATGGGTTTGGACACCAAGTATGCCAGCTCTAACATGGGACGTTCCTTCTCGTCAGAGGACCTCTCTGCAGAAGTACTGAAGACCTTGAAGTCCTTCGTATCTGATGACAATATCACTTCGTGCGTTATAACCATTCCTGCAAAGTTTACGCCTGACCAGATTGCTGCTACAAAGCGAGCTGCTACATTAGCCGGTATAGAACACTGTGAACTACTCCAAGAACCTATTGCAGCATCGATGGCTTATGGCTTGAGTACGGATAAGAAAAACGGCCACTGGGTTGTATTTGACTTTGGTGGCGGTACGTTTGATGCTGCCGTCCTCAAGGTTGAAGATGGTATTATGCAGGTCACTGATACCGAGGGAGACAACTACCTCGGTGGTAAGAATCTTGACTATGCAATAGTTGATGAAATCATCATCCCTTATCTCAAGAAAAACTATGTCATTGATGAGATTCTTGCAAATGATAACAAGAAACAGATTCTTCGTGATGCAATGAAATTTTATGCAGAACTGGCGAAGAATCAGCTTTCTTTCAAAGAAAAATACGATATTACTTCTCAGTTGGATGAGTTTGGTAAGGATGATGAGGGAACTCCTATTGAATTGGATCTTGTCATCACGCAGAAACAAATAGCAGATGTTGTTGCACCCATCTTCCAAAAAGCAGTTGATATAACAAAGAAACTTGTTGAACGTAACAATCTTACGAACAAACTTGATACTTTGATTCTCGTCGGTGGCCCGACCTATTCTCCGGTTCTTCGGCAGCTCCTGAAAGACCAGGTAACTACCAACGTTGATACTAGCATTGACCCGATGACGGCCGTTGCAAAGGGTGCTGCTCTGTACGCCTCAGGTATTGAAAGTGCTGTCACCGAAGAAATCAAAGCTGGAACGATTGCACTTGATGTCCAATATAATGCCAGCTCTGTGGAGACTCTTGAGTTCGTTTCCGTAAAACTTCTTCCTTCAGAAAGCACAGGAGCAATACCTCCAAAGATATTAGTCGAATTTGTCCGCGGAGATAAAGCCTGGTCAAGCGGCAAGATTGAAATCAACGAGATTGGTGATGTTGTGGAATGCCAGTTGAATGAGGGTAAAGCAAACTCATTCAGCATCACAGCATACGATGATAAAGGCACACTGTTGCCTTGCATGCCCAATGAAATCAATATCATTCAAGGCACGGTGGTCGGCAGCGCAATCCTTCCTCGAAATATCGGTATTGAGGTGCATGATGAGGAAAAGAACAAGGACGTCTTTATGCCTATAAAGGGTCTTGAGAAGAACAAGCAACTCCCAGCTGTTGGTGTACGTAACGGACTTAAGACACCGAAGAAGCTGCGCCCTGGCATAACAGACGACCGCCTTGTTATTCCTATTTATATTGGCGAGAACAACGCTGAAGGAACAAGTGCCATTTATAATGATCATGTCTTTGACGTTGTTGTTACCGGCGATGATGTTCCGGCTCTTGTTCCTGAAAACAGCGATGTCGACATCACAATCAAAGTTGACCGTTCCCAGCTTATGAAACTGGAGGTAAACTTCCCTGTCATCGGAGAATCTATTGAGCGCGACATTGACGTGAAGGCACGTTCTGTTGCTGATAACGAGAAAGAAGTACGCCAGCGCTTTGAAGAGGCAAAGAGAAAGCATGCCGCCCTTCAGAAGGCAACTGCAATCTCTGACGCTGAATTGGAAGAGTCGACGAAGCAGATCCAAGATATTCAGAATCGATTTGATGGAGAAATCGGATCTGCTGATGGAGTTATGCATTTGCTCGCCTCCTTGCGTGAAGCCTTCCGTTCTATGGAATCTGTTGAAAAGAACCATGAATGGGATTCACTTGAAGCTGAACTGAGGACTGAATTTGCACGCCTTGAAAAAGCCAACAACGAACTAGGCAACAAATATGATAGCCAAGTGGCCGAGCTACGCAAAAGGACAGACCGTGCTATTTCCAGCAAGAGCGTACAGGCTGCACGCGATACCCTGTCCGATATTAATGATGTGTTCATTGCATGTACGTTGATTTATCAACTTATGGGCTTCATCCAGCATCATAACAAGAACTTTGGTGCCTATAGATGGAAAAATGCTACGGAAGCTCGCAATCAGTTGAATCGTGGTATTTCTATGATAGGTTCTGGAAATCCTGACGTTGAAGAATTGCGTGAGGTATGCATTGCAGTTTATGAGCTGCTGGATATGCCTGAGAACGAAAAGATTAAGTTTTAGTTATTGCAATAGGAATGAGCGATTATAGCAATATATTGAACCTGTTTCCCGACCAGGAATTAAAGAATCGCATTGAAACTATCCTGGTGGCCACAGAAGAGATCTCAAAAAAGGAAAGAGTCTCCGGATTCCACCACCGTTTTTATGTTCCTGGCTGGATTGGGCTCATTCAGCAATCGATTGTTGAGAATAAAATGAATAAGTTCGTGGTTCAGCCCTTTTATGACGAAAAGAACTATTACGAATATGGTGATTGGCTAATCGAACAATCAAAAACTATTGCTGAATTACAGGTAAAAAACAAGCCCGAGGGAGATAGTGTTGATGAGGCATATGAGAATCAGTGTGCGGCTATCCGTAAACTCCTCAATCTTGCTTTGGACGTGTGGATTGATGTGTGTCCCGAAATTGCCTTGTATTGCAACCATAAGTACACGGAAAAGACATTGATTTCTGCCGCGGGAATAGTGCAGAATGCGTATGAGGAGAATCTTAAGCCTATGGGATATGTCGTAACGCCTTCGAAATCTGATAGGAAGTTTACAGACGATGTAAAAGATAGTTTCTATTATATCGCAGGCTACATTCTGAACATATTAATCCTGGCTGCCGTATTCGGCCTTGGAAGTTTGATTTTTGATTAAAAACTGTCATCAAGTTATGCTGACAAAAGGTTCTGTAATCAATTCTTATTCAGTTTCCTTCCCGATCAAGGAAGGTAGCTATGCTGACACTTATCGTGTCAAGGATAGTAGTGGCAAAAACTATTTCTTAAAATTATTTGATTGCTCTAAACTACATAGGAATCAGTTCACTGAGAGTGGCGACATTTTAGAGATTGAGATCTCGAAACAACTCAAACATCCTAATTTAACCGCATATCATGACTCCGGAGAGTTGATGATTAATGGCAAGCAGATGTCATTCGTGGTGTATGATTTCATAAGCGGTGAAACTGTAGCGGAGAAAGTTACACGCGCGCAACGCTGTAGCGTATACGAAGCCAAAGATATCGTTATAGGGGTGCTTAATGGAATTAAATTCTTGCATTCTTTGTCTGTCCCCATTATCCATAATGAATTGACGATTCAGAACGTTATGCTTGACATGTCTAAAGGTACTACCTATCCCAAGATTATTGACTTCGGATATGCTCGGTTCCTGAATCAAGGTCGGCGGTCTTTCCAAAAGAATGGATTGAATCCGTTCTACCTTGCACCGGAGGCTTTTAATGGAGTTTTTTCTGTTCAGACAGACTTGTATATGGTGGGTGCTATGCTTTACAATTTGCTATTTGGACTTCCGCCTTACTTCTTTGACTTGTCAAAGTTTAAGGATGACCAGGAAGCTTCAGATGAAGCCGTTGTGTTGGAAAAGCACAAGGCATTACGAATACCTAATTCTGGAAAGAAGGAGAGCTTTGCTCACCTTATCCCGATTATTGTAAAGGCGTTGGCTCCTAACGCCGAAGACCGATTCCAGAATGCAGACGAGTTTATTAAAACGCTTAATGGAGAGATCAAGCTTCAAACCATTACAGCAAGCGTTACCTCCTCCAAAGACGACGCATCTAGGCAGTTGAAAAAACGTGGGAATGGGTTCTCTGATGTGGCCGGCATGATTGAACTTAAAGAACAGCTGCAGTCAGACGTAATAGACTTATTAAAGAATCCCGAACAAGCTAAGGCACTCGGGCTTCATGTGCCTAATGGTCTTTTATTCTACGGGCCTCCCGGATGTGGAAAAACATATTTTGCGGAGAAATTTGCTGAGGAGCTAGGCTGCAACTATCAGTATATCAAATGCTCTGATGTAGCTTCTCCATACATCCACGGAGGACAGGAAAAGATAGCCGCTGTATTTGATGCTGCGAGGGAGAATGCACCAACAATCCTTTTCTTCGATGAGATTGAAGCAATGATAAAAGATCGGAGCAAGCATACAAATGTTAGCGAAGCCGGAGAGGTAAATGAATTCCTCGCGCAATTGAACAATTGCGGTCAAGACGGAGTCATTGTCATTGGCGCGACTAATAAGCCAACTGAGATAGACGAGGCTGCTTTAAGAGCAGGCAGGCTGGAGTTCAAGTATTATATTCCCCAACCAGATGCTGAAACCAGAAAGGAATTATTCAGAATCAACCTAAGTAGTCGCAGAACCGATTTTGGTATTGATTACGAAAAGTTGGCATCCCTAACCGACAACTATGTATCTGCTGACATTCGTTTAATCGTTGACACAGCTGCGCGACTTGTTTTTAGGCGTCATCTTGACTGTATTACGATGGCAATCTTAGAAGAAGCCATTGCACAAACAAAGCCGAGCATCACGATAGAGATGATAAAGAAGCACGAGGCGATAAGGGATGAGTTTGAAGGGCGCAAGCCGGCTGAACAAACGAGAAGAAAAATTGGCTTTTAATATTTAATAATATGGCACTCAATGAATTATATCTTAGAACCGCTTTCTGTTGCATGGCCTGTGATGGCGAGATTGCATACGAGGAAGTCGCTTTGTTGAATAAACTGGCCCTTACAGAACAAGTATTTGGCGATCTGGACATTCAGATGTCAATTAACAACTACATTGAATCAATTAATAAACTTGGAAAGGTTTTCCTAGAGGAGTATCTTGAAGATGTAAGAAATGCTTGTCTCGACGACTCCTCCTCTCTCCAGCTTGTCAAAATCGCCATTGATACCATTGAAGCCGACAACCAGGTAGAGTATTCAGAGGTAAGTTTCTTTAAACGGATTAGGAAGCAGTTATCAATAAAAGACGAAGTGATACTTGAGGCGATGCCTGACAAAGAAGATTATTTGCTTCCCGATGTTGAAACGGAGGACATCTTTGATTGGAGTTTCTCTTTTCAATCCATTCAGCTTCCCGAATTAAAAGCTTAGTTCTTAATCTTATCCCCGACATCAGATGGAATATTATCGTTCAAGAGGAAATGACTCTTCCGGGTGCTTATCACAGCTGATAATAATAGGTCTTATTGGCCTTGTTAGCTTATGCTCAGACCTCAAAGAGAATTCTCAGAAGTCATTGATCAATAGAGCAAGAAATGCCACGACGGAATACTCTCAAGAGGAAAAGTATGAGGCTTATCTGAAGAGGTATCCAAATGGAAAATATGTCAAAGAGGCGACATCCTTTATTGTTGATTACTATGCGGAACAACCCTTACAAAAGACATCGTCTCTGTATTCTTCGAGTATTAGTACTCTGTCCCATTTTGAGTCCGTTAGAGATTTGTTCCCAGGCTCCGCTCTAGAGCATAGGATGGACTCTTTGATTGAAGCTAAGGTCAATCTTGAATACCAAAAAGCATTAGACAGTGAAACAGTCGAAGGTTGGGAGTTATATAAGATTCTTGTTTCAGAGAAGTACTGGCGGGATGCTGATCAACGCATTGAAGATATTAACTCCCGCCTCTGGGGTACAGACAGTCAAGCCTGGAAAACGGCTCAAAAACAGAATACTCTGACCGCATATAATCGTTATCTTGAGTTATTCCCTAAAGGTGCTCATGCGAAAGCTGCAGATAAGAAGGTAATCGATTTGTCTGTAACAAACATTTTTGCAGGAGACCACGGAACACTCCCTGGGATGGATAGGACCTCCTACAGTTCCTCGGGCAGCAATATCATCACTGTTAGTAATGATACACAGTATACGCTAACGTTGTTGTATAGTGGTCCGGATAGCAAAAGGCTCGTATTGAGTCCTCGTTCTTCTGGCTCGGTGAGATTACCTAATGGTACATACAGGGTCGCCGCATCGGTTGCAACTACGAACGTTCGTTCTTATGCTGGCACGGAAACTCTCTCCGGGGGCGGCTACGATGTGAGTTATTATATTTCTTCAAGCCGCTATTGACGATGATTTGGCTATTCCTAATCCTCATCGCTCTCCTTCTTATTGGTCTTGCCGACTTGCCAACCGGATATTATTCCTTGGTACGTATCACTGTATGCCTGATTAGCGCATTATCCTGTTATTGGAGTTACAAGAGTGATAATAAGGTTGGAGTAGCAACGGTGGTTTTTGGACTGCTGGCTTTATTGTTCAATCCCATTCTCCCAGTCTATTTGCGAGACAAGGATGTTTGGGCTGTCATAGATATTGTTGCTGCCGTTCTATTGTTTATTCGATATTTTACGCTTAAAGATAAGGTCAAGGAATAAGAACAACTATTTCATGAAAACAAGAAGAATCATATGCATCATCACAACTCTTTTGACTGTCTTGTCATGCGGCAATGCACAGAAGAAAGGAGGAAATAACAATTTGTTTGAAATGATGCAAGTCCTATCGGTCGTGACAGCAGATTCATTATCAACCTGGCAGGATGTGATGAACGCAACGACTCCGGTCATTGACAGCATCATCCTGGATGCAACTGATGAGGTTGATTTGAAGAAGAGAATGCTCGGTCAGGAATTGGGGTATCTTGTTATGGAGGCAATCACGGACAAATATCTGGATTTGAAGGCACATGGAGAGAGTGCCTCAAGTGAGGAGTTAGATCGGATTGTTTCTGATCTTCAGGGGGCTTTATGTTGCTGGTTCTACTCAGAAGATGAAAGACTTCCACATATCTGGAGAGATCATTATTATGTTTCAAATAAGAATGCAGAAGAACCATCCAACGGATTCTTCCATATCATGGTGTCTGTTCCCACTCCTGCGCAGCCAGCCCCCAATCTTTACATCTATTATCCAGAGAGCGCGGAAGGACGACCTGCGATTATTTTCAGAGAACATCTGGATAATGACTTGGTAGATGATAAATTCGATGTACACGACATTGTAACACTGCAGGACTGGTATAAGAAAGACGAGGTCGAAAAAGGGTTTCCGATGTATGCTACAGCCGATGAAGATGTGGTTGAGAAAATGCTTTGCAATTCAGTTATGTATTTATTGTTTCAAAGCAGACCCGCTTCAGAAGGAGCCCCTGGGGAGGTTGAGATAGCTAGAGTACATTTGGAACCGTTTCAGATAATGTGGCAAGAACTTGTGAAAGAATGAACGGTGCTATGATCAAGGTATTGTTATTTTTGGCCACGATGCTGGTCTCATTTTCTTGTGGAGTAAATACGCCGATTCCTGAATCTCTTCTGAATGTTAAATCGGTAGTTGAACGTTTGGACTCAGCTGTAACAGTTATGTATGGCTGGGAGCCTCGGGATTCTACATATAACAGGTCGGTGGATACGCTTGTCGCAGGTATAATGAATCAGTATAATGAGGACAAACCGGACTATTCTCCCGTTGGCCCGTCTACTCCAGCGGTTACTCAAGGGGCTTATAATCAGGCGCGAAAAACTTGGGCAGAGTTTAAGCGTCTTGTCGATTCCGATAATTATGAGGAGGCGTTGGATTACTATTTCGCTGACTCTGCGGGTGGAGAAGGGAAAAATGCCGGTGATTTCCTGGTCTTTCTAAAGCATTCAACGTATCGCTATACTTTTGATTCAGAGGTTCTGCTTCCAATGATGCAAGAACTTCGGGGTGACACATTTGCCGTTGATCAGTATATTGACATACTTCATCTTGAGAAAGCAATTGAAGATGCGTCAATCGCGATGAACCAGCGTGACGAGCCTTATATCCCTGAGGTTTATCCGACGGTAGTGAAAGATCTGGGCTTTGCCCTTGCTGCCGCTGGGAAGATGGAAGAAGCGCTTAATCTGTCCGGCGATTTGATTTCCGCAGTCTATGATATTACTGGCAGCGCTATCTACGCAAACTTCTTTGGGACAAAGTATGGATCCCAGCTGTACGAGGCGAAGGATGATATAGAGACTGCTATAGGCTTATGGGAGAACTTTGAGCGTTATCTGGATGAGTATAAAGATGACTACTCTCCGGAGGAGTTAAGTGATATGAAGGCTCACATTGAAAGAGAAAAACAAGCCTTAACCAGCAAGTGATAAAAAAGAGTTTCATAGTTTTCTTGGTCTTTGGATTCGTCTGCCTTGGAATGATGTGCAGTTTCCGTTCCCGGACTGGACAGAAGCCCTCCACCCAGAGCAACCAAGCGAAGATTGTTACGACCAAAGAATCGGTACAAATAGTCTCACATGAAGAAAATGACCGATGGTACACCTCGATTATCCGTTCTGGATTTGATGACGACGGCCTAAGCACGTTTATGAATACAATGATTGTTGACATGGTGGTAGTTGCCGAGCGTATTGACATCAAAGACTTCCTATAGCAAATGTTTGGCGAGCCCATTATGAGCCAATAGCATATTTCGAATAAGTGTCTGATTTCCAGTCGCTTATTTACTATTCAAGAAGAAAAACTACGACTCAGAAGGTTTATTTTGAGCCAATTGTGAGCCAATTGAAAGCCCTTTGATGGAGTAGTAGGTCCCCTTGCCACGAGTTCCCGTAATAACCAGATAATCCGACAGCGAGGACAGAATACGTGTGGCAGTTGGCTTGCTGACATTGAGCAGTTGTTGAACATCGGAATTCGTCACTTTCTTCTCTGCCAGCACATAATTGACAACTGCAATCCCACGCTCATCAATTCCGGCTTCTTTGAGTTGAGCCGCCGGGCTGCTGAAGAAAGTGACCATCAGGCCGCCGAGGGAGGCGTCGAAAACCGGTGGGAGCAATTTTTCCGCAATGGCACCGTTCACAATCTTGCCGATATCCCGCCTCGAAGGCACCTACCTCGCATGGTGTGACTGCTGCAAGACAGGACTCGCCTCCCGCGAAATCGAGACAATGCTCGTAGACCGGTTCAATGTCCATGTCAATGCCGGTTCAATGTACGGCGAAGCGGGAGAAGGCTTCATCCGCATCAAACTGGCATGTCCGCGCGAACTTCTGGATGAAGGACTGAAACGTATCGCCGACGGCCTGAGCTCCGTCCGATAAACCAAATCGGTTCCATCTAAAACGTTTTCCTCGTACAAAACAGGTTTTCAAGGCCCTCTTGTACCGCTTAAAACGTTTTTGCGGAACAAAACGCATTAGCTGACACACTTGGTACCATCTAAAACGTTTAATCAGAACAAAATCGTGTAAGGAGTACCGGTCGGCGCAGAAAGAACGGAGGAAGAACGGAGAAAGAAAGAAAAAAAAAGAAAAGAACGGCGCAGAAAGAACAGGGCGGGAAATAAGAAAACGGGGACGGCATCTGTGATGTCATCCCCGTAATTGGATTTCGAAATGCGATTATTCGTCAGCCGGATGGATTGCACCCATAGGGCAAACGCCTGCGCATGTACCGCAATCAAGGCAAAGATTAGGATCGATGTGGTAAACATCACCCTCTGAAATTGCTCCTGCAGGGCACTCACCGATACATGTGCCGCATGCAACGCACTCTGATTCTGAGATCTTGTAAGCCATAATAATTAAATTCTTTGGTTGTTGTCTAACAAAAGGCTCCGCAAAAGCGAAACCAAATACAAATGTATGCGAATTAAATCAAATAATCAAATCGTGGAAAGATTTTTGCAGACAGAGAAGGCATTATGATCCGGATTTTCAAACATATCGCTGCGGCAGTGACCGTAGCGGCATTTTCATTGTCAATGGCAGCGCAGGTCAAGACTGACGGCAAAAGCACTGACATTGATGGAGTTGTACGCTTCGACAAGACCATCCACGACTTCGGCGACGTAACATTGGGGCAGGGTGCATTGAACTGCGCGTTCACCGCAACCAACATTTCGGACAAACCGATCGTCATATACAATGTCGTGTCATCCTGCGGATGCACTGGCGTAAAATGGACCAGGGAACCGGTATTGCCGGGGAAAAGCGGCAAGATATCCGCCACGTATTCGAACGACGAAGGACCATATCCGTTCGACAAGACATTGACGGTATACATCTCGAACGTAAAGAAACCCATAGTGTTGAGACTACGCGGCATTGCACATGAGAAAAAGCTGGCACTCAGCGAATTATATCCTGTACACAAAGGTTCGCTCGCATTGAGGAAAACAGAAATAAAACTGGGGAACCTCTCGCAGAACGGCCAGAAAAGCGATGCCATGAACGTGGCGAACATCGGCACGACGCCGATAAAAGTATCATTCTCCAATGTTTCAGACGGGCTGTCGATTTCCGTTTCGCCGAACCCTATACCGGCCGGACGGACTGCCAGAATGACATACATCGTAACGGCGGACAGAAGCAGGTGGGGAAAGAATTGGTACAATGCCACCCCGGTAGTCAACGGACAGGCATTCAAACCGATATGCATCTGGGCATTTACCAAGGAAGATTTCTCGTCAATGAGCGCCGAGGAACAAGAGAACGGACCGCAACCGGTATTCACGTCGAGTTCTTTCAACTTCGGCAATGCAAAGAAAGGCTCCACGGTAAAGGCTACATTCACATACAGCAATCTCGGAGGCCGCCCGTTCCATATATATAAGGCTGATGCCGAGAACAATGCACTGACACTCCCGGACAAATTCCAGGACACGGAGCCAGGCGGCAAAACTTCGTTTTCCTGCAATCTGGACACCCGGAACCTGCCTTATGGAGAAAATGACATTGCAATAATCCTGACCACGAACTCTCCTCTCAGGCCTGTAATAAGTCTTTACGTATCAGGAACTATAACAAAATGACAATCATACCTTTACATATTCATGCAGACGTAGCCGGACAAGTTCCGCAGAGCATTCCGCACGCATTGCTGGACGCACTGACGGAAAGCCTTCAGATCTGCCTGCTGGTGATATTCATCATGACATTGATAGAAATTTTCAATGTCGTGTCGCACGGACATTTGTTCAAACGTCTTGAGAATCATAAGATCGGGCAGGTCGCAGTGGCTTCGGGGCTCGGCATGATTCCCGGCTGTCTGGGCGGCTTCGCGGGAGTGTCATTGTACTCGCACAGGATGGTCGGATTCGGCGCGCTTACCGCAGCATTGATCGCAACCACCGGAGACGAGGCATTCCTGATGCTGACAATGTTTCCGTCGAAGGCTATACTCATAATGGGCGGCCTGTTTCTTTTCGGACTCGTCACAGGCATCATTACAGATCTGGTAATCAAGGCATTGCAAAAGAAAGGAAAGCTGCTTGACCTGGGAGCTGACCGATGCAGTGACGACAATTACGAGTTGCATGACTGCGACTGCCACGACCACGGCCACGGCCATCACCACGAAGGACATGAAGACGGACACGAAATCATGCATTTCATAAAGGAACATGTGTGGGGACATGTGATAAAAAGACATCTGCCGGTAATCTTCGCATGGACTTTCGGCGTCCTGGCCATATTCGGCATTTTGTCCACACGCATTGACATGGAGACATGGCTGCGCGGGAACACGGGACTGATGATTGTCATCGCGGTGCTGACGGGACTCATACCGGAATCAGGTCCGCACATGGTTTTCGTGTCAATGTTCGCATCGGGGATTCTCCCGTTCCCGGTACTTCTCGCCAGCTGCATATCCCAGGACGGCCACGCATGCCTGCCGCTCATCGCGGAAAACAAGAAAAGCTGGATACGCGTAAAAGCGCTGAAATCAATGCTCGCGCTGGCAGCAGGATTCGGTGCAATGCTGATTTGACCGCCTATTCACCAAGGATATACACATCATCATCCGGTGCGGCGAAACGGAATCGTTCACGCGCAAATTCTTCCAGAGTATCGCGATCCGTGGAAAGCATGCGGATCTGCTTGTCCATTTCAGATATTTCACGGTTATATATCTCTATCTGACGGCGCTGCTGTCTGAGTTCAAGATAGGCCTTGCCCCAGTCCACAAGACTGTCGGCACTGAAAAACGTGGCATAGACCAGGGCAAATACGGTGAGACCTACCGCATACCTGACGAAACCTTTATGCGGACCATTCCACCATTTTTTGAAAACAGCACCGAATTTTACCATGACAATCTTTAGTTATTACACACAAAATTAGTAAATTTGCAGTTGATAATAAAAGCAAGAGTCGAAAAATTATGCAACTCAAGTTTTTGACTATTGCCTGCAACAAAACATTGAACTAAAAATCACTTGCAAATGAAACCAACATTGCTTGTCCTTGCTGCCGGAATGGGCAGCCGTTACGGCGGACTAAAACAGATGGACGGCCTCGGTCCAAATGGTGAAACAATCATCGATTATTCCATCTACGATGCTGTCCAGGCTGGATTCGGAAAAGTCGTATACATCGTGAGAGAGTATTTCAAAGAGCAGTTCGAAGAGACTGTAAAACAGAAGTACAGCCACGTAAAATGCCTTGACGGGGAGCCGCTCCAGTTCCAGTTCGTGACACAGGAGCTCAACAAGATCCCGGCCAAATATACATTGAACCCGGAAAGACAGAAACCTTGGGGCACGGCACATGCAGTCCTCATGGCGAAAGACGTCATCCGTGAGCCGTTTGCAGTGATCAACGGTGACGACTACTACGGAAAGGATTCATTCCGCATCCTCGGCGACTGGCTCCGCGCCCATGAGCACAGCACAGGCGTATACAGCATCGTCGGATTCGAGCTCGACCACACACTTTCAGAGTCAGGCAGCGTATCCAGAGGAATCTGCGCTTACGACAAGGACCAGCATCTTACAGATATCGTAGAGCACCTCAACATCGCGAAAGAGGCTGACGGCAAGGTATATGGCGACAACTCCCTCACCGGAGAAACACATGTGGAACTGGTTGCCGACAATCTCTGTTCAATGAACATGTGGGGCTTCACTCCTGACTATTTCGAGAAGAGCGAGAAAATCTTCGACGCATTCCTTGAGAAGAACATCAATGAGCCTAAGAAGGAGTTCTACATCCCTTACGCTATCGACTGCATGATCAAGTCCGGAGAGGCTGCCACAGAGGTACTTTCCACACCATCGCATTGGTTCGGCGTAACTTACAAGGAAGACAGGCCGGGTGTCGTAGCCAAGTTCCAGGAACTTGCCGACAAGGGCGTCTACCCTACCCCGCTCTACAACAAGTAGTATTTCATAGAAATCACATCCGTGCCGTTCTCCCACATGCCGGGCGGACGGCACGATTCATTTCAAGACATGGAAAGATCTCGCAAAATACGCAACAACTACGACTTGCTGTCAAGTTATAATTATTTCATTCCCAATCCGTTGGAAATTCTGGCAATACTCTTCCTCCTGCTTGGAGGAGCATTGATAGGAAACGTGATTGCCGCCGGGTTCATGTTACTCATGCCGGACGCCACATCAGACCTGCTGACGCTCATATCATACCCGGTAATGTTCATTCCGCCAATGATTTACGCCAGCAGCAGAAGCCGCAGCAATGCCATGTTCGACGAAGGACGGACCATAGATGCGGCAGGACATTGGGGCAATATAGGAATGCTCGGATGCGCAGCCATGGTGATGGTTGCGACCGTGGCACTTTCCTTCCTCGTGGACATCGTCAATTCCATGATGCCGGCAATGCCCGAATGGCTTGAGAACATGTTGAAAGGCATGACCCAGGGACATTTCCTCATCAATTTCATCTGCGTATCGGTTTTCGCGCCGTTCTTCGAGGAATGGCTGTGCCGGGGAATGGTGCTCCGCGGACTGCTCAACTACAAGAGAAGGAGCAAGGCGGACGGCACAATAAAACACGGCATCAAGCCTGTATGGGCCATCGTCATCTCCGCATTGTTCTTCGCGCTCATACACATGAATCCTTGGCAGGCCATACCTGCTTTCGTGCTCGGATGCCTCTTCGGCTATGTATACTACAGGACTGGCTCCCTGAAACTGACAATGCTCATGCACTTCACCAACAACACATTGGCCTTGGTCATGGGCAATATCGACTCGCTGAAGGACATGGACACCTGGCTGGACGTATTCCCGATGTGGCAATACTGCCTGATAGCGTTGTCCGCCCTCGTCTATCTCTGGATTTTCGTCAGGACAATGAATCTGATACCTCTCGATTCTCCGACAGGCAACTGCGACGAAACAAAGACAATGTAAAACTACCGGGAAAGGAATTTCCCGGCCTGTTCCAATGTAGCCGGCTTGCCTGCATCTATCAATGTGAGGTGAGCCGGCTCCACCATATATATAGGATAGGCCGCGGCTGCACGCAAATAATAATCCATTACAGGAAAGCATTGGCCCAGAGTGGCTTGCGAACCCGCAAGGACATTGCCGCAGGCGTCATAGAGCGGAAAATCCGCAGGATTCCGGTCAATGTCATTGAACGTGTCGAAGACTTTCGGCGAGACGGCGTGGATGCCGGCGAACGCGGTTTTATGGCAACGGGAGAGATCCAGGCCGCGGAACGGCGTCTTCACTTCCCCGGTCGCGACATTGGTCCATCCCACGAGACGTCCCGAGTCGTCGGAAAGCAGGTACCGCTGCGTCTGCCGCCAGCTTGTCAGCAATGTGGAGACAGCATCGGGGCGCACCTGCTGCATGAACCAGCGCAAATCCAGGTCGGAAATGATGTCCACATTGTGGACGAGGAACGGTCCGTTGCCGAGAAGCGGTTCGGCGTAACGGATGCCGCCGCCGGTATCACGAAGCAAGTCCCGCTCATCGGAAAATTTTATATTCAAGGCCGCAAGTTCCGGAGTATCATGCACATACGAAATGATTTTGTCGGCAAAATGATGGATATTCACCACGAATTCCGACACGCCCGCCTCATGCAGACGGGTTATGACATGATATAACAAGGTACGACCCGCCACGGGGGCCAATGCCTTGGGAAGATTGTCAGTCAATGGTTTGAGCCGCGTTCCGAGCCCTGCTGCGAAAACAAGTGCCTTCATGATTCCTATAATTCTCTTTCAATGCCGAGTTCCCTGTGGGTCAACGTCACCCTGATATCGAATTTCTTGGCAAGATGCTCGGCAAGGTGCTCGGCGCTGTACACGGAACGGTGCTGGCCGCCAGTGCAGCCGAAACAAACCTGGAGGCTTGTGAACTTCCTTTCAATGAAACGCTTGACATGAGCATCCACGAGTCCATATACATTGTCCAGGAACTTCAGGATTTCCCCGTCATCCTCCAGAAACTTGATTACCTCGGCATCGCGTCCGGTGAACTGTCGGTAATACTCGAATTTCCCGGGATTGTTCACTGAGCGGCAATCAAACACATATCCGCCGCCATTGCCGGAATCATCTGCCGGGATGCCCTTCTTGTAGGAAAAGCTGAATATCTTCACATGCAGACGCCTGTCCTCGGCGTTCACGTAGAATTTCTGCATGCCGGCAAGTTCCGACAGGAGCGAAGACAGGTACGGATATCTCCCGAAAGGCTTCTGCATCAGTTTCCTGATATTGTCCATCGCATACGGGACACTCGCAATGAAATGCGGCTTCTTCTCGAAATACCCACGGAAACCATAGGCCCCCAGGACCTGCAACGTGCGGAACAGCACGAACAAGCGGAGACGGTCGTGAAAATGATTCTCGTCAATGTCGGGCATATATGGCTTCAATGCTTCCAGATAAGTCCGGACCAGGTCCTCCTTCAGGTTTTCCGGATAGCGGGCCCTCGCCTGCCAGACGAAAGACGCCACGTCATAATAGACAGGACCGCGGCGGCCTCCCTGGAAATCAATGAAATACGGCTCGCCGTCCTTCACCATCACATTCCTCGCCTGGAAATCACGATATAGGAAAGTCACGGTATCCTCTCCCAGGAGGTCCTCCTTCAATTTGTCGAAATCGTCCTGCAGGCGGATTTCATTGAACTCGATGCCGGTCGCCTTCAGGAAGCAGTATTTGAAATAATTCAAGTCGAACATCACCATGCGCTCATCGAAAGCGGGCTCCGGAAAACAGACATTGAAATCAAGACCTTCCGCCCCGCGGAACTGTATTTTCGGGAGCATCCTCACGGTCTTCTTCAGGAGCTCCGTCTCCGCCGCCGCATATTCTCCGCTTTCGCGTCCGGAAGAGATTGCATCATAAAGGGTTACATCGCCCAAATCTTCCTGGAGATAGCACATGCCGTCAGCACTGACCGCCAGCACCTCGGGAACATTGATCCCCTTGCTGCGGAAATGTCGCGCAAGACTGACAAAAGCATTGTTCTCGTTCACATCCAGTCCGGCGACGCCGACCAATGTCTTTCCGTCCGGTCCGGAAATGCGGTAATAGCGGCGGTTGCTGCCGGAAGATTTCAGTTCCTTCATTTCAGAAGCGGGCTGTCCGGTAAAAGTCTCGAACAATTGCTCCAATATTTCGTTCATCATGATTGTCTGCGGGTCAATTATATCGCTAATTTAGCACTTTTCCTGCATAAATTACATATATTTGTATTTCAGCATATATGGATTGCGCGCGCAGGCGTGCGAAATAAAAATCGAAATGGACGTAAAGGAATTTGCATATTGCTCCGACAAGTACCAGTATACGATGGGAAAGTCATTCATGGACTGTGGAAAAGGAGAGCAGATGGCGGTGTTCAACCTGTTTTACAGGAAAGCGCCGGAAAACAACAACTGGGCTGTAGTCAGCGGAACCGATGAAGTGGTGGAAATGATAGAAAACCTCGGTTCCATGCCTGAGGAGTTCTATGAGAAATTCCTTCCGGGAGATGAGTACGCGGAGTTCAGGCATTACCTTGCCGGCATGAAGTTCACCGGCAATGTCTACGCGATGAGAGAAGGCGAAATCGCCTTTCCGAACGAACCGATAGTCATCGTGGAAGCACCGCTCATCCAGGCCCAGGTTCTGGAGACACCTATGCTCTGCATCATGAACCACCAGATGGCAGTGGCCACCAAGGCATCCAGAGTATGCCGCGCCACCTCCCATCCGGTCAGTGAATTCGGGTCAAGAAGGGCGCACGGACCTTGGGCTGCCGTATATGGAGCCAAGGCGGCGATAATCGCAGGCTGCGCCAGTACCTCCAACATCCTCACCGGCGTCATAAACGGCGTACCGTCCACGGGGACCATGGCTCACAGCTTCGTGACCTCATACGGAAGCACGGTCGAAGGCGAGCACAAGGCTTTCTGCGACTACATCAACACCCACAGGGGCGAGAACCTGATTCTCCTCATCGACACCTACGACACCCTCCGGTGCGGCGTACTCAATGCCATCCGGGCGTTCAAGGAGAACGGTATTGACAATGATTATCCTTACGGATACGGCATACGTCTGGACAGCGGCGACCTCGCCTACCTTTCTTCCGAGGTCAGGAAAATCCTCGACGCGCATGGTCTTACGGGATGCAAGATATTCGCTACCAATTCATTGGACGAATACCTCATTACCGATTTGGAAAGACAGGGAGCGAAAATCGATTCTTACGGCGTAGGCGACGCCATCGCCACCAGCAAGGCCGCCCCATGCTTCGGCAACGTCTACAAGCTCGTGCAGATCAACGGCGAGCCGGTCCTGAAGAAATCCGAGGACAGGATAAAATTGATCAATCCAGGTTTCCAGATTACATATCGGATAGTGAAATTCGACGAAGAATTCGGAAACATCTACAAGGCTGACGTGACCTGCCTGCGCGGTGACACCCTGAGCCAGGATATTGAACATGGCAAAACCTTCACCATCAAGGACGAATACGACAGATACAAGTTCAAGACCTTCGATGAGGGGACATACGAATGGAGAACATTGCAGGTGCCGGTTATCGTGAACGGCAAAAGATGCGCCCCGAAGAGGTCACTGATGGAGAAAAAGGCGTTCTACAATGACACGCTTGCCCATTTCAGCCCGTCGGAGAGACGTCTGATAAACCCGCATTATTACAAGGTGGACATTTCAGATGACCTCTACAACCTCAAGAATGAGATACTTACAAAACTCGTCAACGAAATAGAAAAATTCAGAATAGACTAACTCATGGTAAACGATTCGGTACTTATCGTCGTGGACATGCTCTACGATTTCATTGACGGCAGCCTGGCTTGTGCCAATGCCGACAATGCGGTGGACAACACATTGGAATTCATCAAGAAGACAAGAGACGAGGACCTTCCCGTCCTTTTCATACGCGACCATCATCCGGCAGACCACTCTTCCTTTACGGAATATGGCGGCACATGGCCCGTGCATTGCGTTGCCGGCACACATGGAGGCGAGATTCATGAAAAACTGAAGCCTTATGCCGACGAGGACCTTACTTTCGACAAGGGATGCGACAAGGCCGTGGAACAATATTCAGGATTTGACGGCGTAAACACGGCAGGCCAATCACTTGGAGAAGTAGTTTCAATGCTCGAGCCCGAGAATGTCTTCGTTTGCGGAATCGCCACGGAATTTTGTGTAAGAAACACTTGCGAAGACCTCAAGAAAGCCGGGTTCAATGTCATCCTTCTGGAAAACTGCCTGGCTTATGTCAATGAAGAAGGACATAGGAAGGCATTGGAGGAGATGAAGTCCGAGGGAATCAAGGTCATCTAGCCGGAAAGGACATGAATAGACTAGCTTATATCTTTTTGTTATTCTGCACATTGCAGTTTACGGCAGCCGCCCAGAGCATGCGTTTCTCAGGGCGGGTCACCGACACGGACGGCGCACCTGTAATCGGAGCCGGACTGGTATGCATTGAAAAGAACACAGCCGGGACGACAACTGACCTGGACGGAAATTTCAGCATCACGCTTCCTGCCGGAGCGAAAACGGTCAAGTTTTCATCCGTAGGAATGAAAGAGCTTGTCTACCAGCTCATTCCGGGGCGCACCGAGAACGTCCGCATCATCATGGAGTGGGAGAACACGGAACTCGACCAGGTGGTCGTGACCGGATATGCCCAGACCTCCGTAAAACGCATAACAGGTTCCGTGGCGGTGCTCAACTCGGAGAAATTCGAAGCCAAGGCGATTTCTTCCGTAGATGCGCTCATGCAGGGAGAAGTGGCGGGCGTGAGCATCAAATCCCTGTCCGGACAGCCTGGAACGCAGGCCAAGATCACCATCAGGGGCTCCAACAACATCACGGGTTCCAGCGCCCCGCTCTGGGTCGTGGACGGCGTGCCTCTTCAGAGCGAGTCTCCGGTTCTCAGCAGCGAACAGCTTGCGACAGGCGGTTTCGACAACATCTTCGTAAACGGCATCGGCAATATCAATCCTAATGATATAGAGAGCATTACGATCCTGAAAGACGCAGCGGCCGCAGCCATCTACGGTTCACGGGCAGCCAACGGAGTCATTGTCGTAACCACTAAAAAAGGCGAAGCCGGGAAGATGCGCATCAGCTACAACAACACATTTTCCTGGTCCTTCAAGCCGGAGCGCAGCCTGAACCTGATGAATTCATCGGAGAAACTTTCGTGGGAGGATGAACTCTGGAACGAATTTTCCGCTGCAAAATATGCCGCTTCGCTGACGGACAACACGGTAATCTATCCGGTCGTCGGAATTGTCGGGCAGATCCGTGCGGGACTCGGCGATTTCGCGTCGATGACAGGCGACAAGGCAGCGCAGGACAAATACATAGAGTCACTGCGGAACGTGGACACGAACTGGTATAACCTGCTGTTCCGCAATTCGTTCTCGCAAGGACACCACCTCTCGCTCAGCGGAGGATCCGGAAAAAGCACATACTACGTCGCCCTCGGCCTCAACGACGAGGACGGAATGCTCATCCACAACGACTACCGCAGATATAATGTCAATGCGAAAATGACATTGACCCCTACCGACTGGGCACGCATTGACGTGGGAATGGAAGCCGCACGGCAGGAATCGAAGATGCCGTATTCGACGGTGGACCCGTTCCATTACGCATTCTTTTCGAATCCTTATGAGCGGGCGTACAATGCGGACGGTTCCTACGCGGCGGACAACACGTGGTTCACATTGGGATATTACAACGGGCGCGGAGCCGAGCAGGTGATGCCGAAAAACGGCTTCAACATCATCCGCGAACTGGATTCGAACTACAGCAAGACCGCCAACACGAACGGCACGTTCAGGGCGCAGACCGATTTCAGAATTATAGAGCCGCTGCATTTCGTCGGGCTTGTATCTTATTCGTATTCAAACAATTCCACGGACAAAGTCATTGACAAATATTCGTATTCCGCATTCCGCGACAGGCTCGGAAGCGATGACAGGTCGCAGACGAACCTTTACGGAAACATCTCCCAGAACCGCACGAACAGGAACAGTTATGTGGCACGCGGACATTTTTCCTTCAACAAGACTTTCGCGGAAACACATACCGTCAATCTGCTTGCCGGTGCCGAGCTGCGCGGTTCAGGGTCCAATACGATATTCACCAAGAGGTACAACTATGACCCGAAGACGGGCACCACTTCCCTGCCTCAGATAAGCGGGCCGCAAGACGAGTGGCTGAGCGAGGTCGAGAAGCTGAACGGCGAATATTTCAGCAAGACGAGATACGCATCGTTCTATGCATCAGCCGATTACTACTTGGGCAAGAGCATTGTCCTGAATGCTTCGTTCAGAACTGACGGCAGCTCGAACTTCGGAAGCAACAAGCAGTTCAACCCTACATGGAGCGCGGGTGCGGCATGGCATATCGGAGAGGAGGCCTGGATGAAAAAAGCATTGCCGGCCCTGTCGCACGCGACGTTGAGAGCGGCTTACGGATTTACCGGGGATGTCAATACCAGCACTTCGCATCTGCTTGTCATCCAATACCTTCAGCAGCAATACCGCTATTTCGGGGATGAGACTTTCAACCTCGGCACCATTCCTTCTGCACCGAACCCGGATCTGGGCTGGGAGAAGACTCAGGATGCCAAGGCCGGACTTGATTTCGGTCTCTGGAAAGACCGCCTGACCCTCAATACGGAATATTACTATCGTCTGAGTACGGATGTGGTGACTTCGTCGCCGGTCCAGAGCACGACGGGTTTCACACACGTCTATTTCAATGCAGCCGACATCATGAACAGCGGTATCGAGCTGACATTGAACGGGAAAATCATCCAGACCAAGGATTGGGGGCTCTCCGCTGCAGTGAATTTCGCTTACAACTATAACAAGGTGCTGAAATACAACCCTGTTTCCAAGAGCGGCATCACTTCCAAGGACCGATATGTGGAAGGTTATCCGACAGGCGCCATATTCAGCGGCAAGTATGCAGGAATAGCCAGTGACACAGGACTTTATCAATTCGAGCTTCGTCCGGATGCGACGATAAGCACGGCCACCGACCTGAACAAGCCGGACAATTACCGATATTTTCTGGGCACCACGATTGCGCCTTATACAGGCGGATTCAACCTGAGCGCATCATGGAGACAGCTGCGACTGAGCATCAGCGGCGTATATTCATTCGGTTGCAAGACTTACGAGAATTTCCGATATCCGGCAAGCTACAGCAATGCCTCACATAGCGGTGTGAGCACGGAGACGGTCCAGTCCCAGTTCAGCGACCTGTACGGCAACCACCTGAACGTGGAAAAAGACAGGACAAACAGATGGACTGCCACTCATACGACCGGCGTGAAGTATCCGAGAATCTACGATTATTTCGACGGAAAATATAATTTCGCATCATATAACCCTATGGATTCCAGCATAATAGACGCCGTGTACCTGAAGAACAATTCATATCTGAGAATCAAGTCCATCATCCTCACCTATTCACTGCCGGGCGCGGCTGTCAAGAAGATGAGAATGAGAGGTTTGAGTTTCAATGTATCGCTGAACAACTTCTTCACTTTCACCAAGTACGACGGTATGGATCCGGAGATTCCTGGCGCGACATATCCTACTACCAGAAGCGTATCCGCCGGAATGAACATTGACTTTTAGGAGGGCATTATCATGAGACATACAATTACATTGATACTGACGGCTGCCGCTCTCGCCAGCTGCGGAAATTATCTCAATGTGCAGCCGCAGGGCGAGATCATCCCGAAAACTGATGAAGAATTCGCGTCGATCATTCATAACCGCCTGCGTGAAATCGAAGGCGGCGGTGACGAGTACGTCATAGGCAACATGGACGTAATCAAGCATTTGGAAGGATGCGCGGACAATCTCGACGCGAACATAACCACGAGCGCCAGCCTGGAGTTTTTCGCCGGAGAAGAGATTGACAGAAGACAGACGTTCTACAAGAACAGCTGGGAAACGGTGAGAGATTGCAACATCGTGATCGAAAATCTGAAAGGAAAGGATTCCGACATCGCAAAGGGTTCCGTTTCGGCGGCTTACGCAATGAAGGGCATCATCTATTATAACCTGATGCGTGAGTTCTGCCAGCCATGGGATGAAGAAAGCGCCGACGAGCTGCCGGGAATCCCGCTTGTGGACAATTTCGACATCAATTCCAAGCCGCTGCGCGGAACATTGAGACAGACTTACGAATATACGGAAGCGCTTCTGGATGAAGCACTTGCGCTCAACCCTACAGATGCGAAATACATCTTCACCACATGGATATTGAAGGCATACAAGGCGAAACTGGAGTTCTGGTGCAAGAATTGGGACAGCGTGATAACGCTCTGCAATGACATCATTGAACATAGCAGTTACACATTGACACCTGCCGCCGATTATGCGGCCATGATCAATGCGCCTTACGACAGGAAAGGCGAGGTGATGGTCAGGTCGCACATCAACAATTCCAGCGAGCTGGACTGGTATTTCAGCTACACGAAGGGCTACCTGGCATCCCGTCCCGCGAGCGCGAAACTAATACGGCTGTTCGGATCCAATCCTTCGGAGGACGTGAGATATGCTGCAAGTTTCGACAGCAAAAGGAAGAATGTCAAGGTTCCTGAATGCCGTGTAAGGCTCTCGGAAATGGTTCTGATGCTTGCGGAGGCCTACTACCATAAAGGGGACAATGTCAATGCCCTGAAATGGGTCAATGAATTGAGACGCAACAGGATAAACGGTGCTGTCGACCTGACGGAGACATCGCTGCCGGCCGTGCGTGAGGATGAGAGAATCAAAGTCGACTGCAACGGAAAAGAGGTCACGCAGGTATTGCAGGCGATTTTCGACGAACGCCGGAAGGAGCTGTATATGGAGGGTGACAGGTGGTACGAGCTGAAGCGCAACGGAAGGCCGGAATGGTGGGTGATCAGCAATGGCCTGAAGTATACGACCAAGGCCTACCTCTATACTTCACCTATATATAAAGCGGACATCGACCTGAATCCGGATATCATACAAAATCCGGGATATGTATATTAACTTACATTTTTTAAGCAAAATGAGTACAAACAAAAAAATAATTGCTATCTTGTCATTGGTATGTCTCGGTGCAAGCCTCTGTGGATGTAAGTATAACGAACTTCCGCCTAAGACGAGTGACGCCTCGAAAAGCTATATCAAACCGAAAGGTGAAGTTCCTACACAGGCCGAAAGAGACGAGGTGAAGGCGATAAAAGCCGAGTATGAAGAGGCTACGAAGTAGTTTCACCCCGCGCCGGACAATGTAAAGAATATTAACAAATTAAACGAACTAGTTATGTTTAGAAGGATTCTTACATTTGTGGCCGCCAGTGTTGCAGCCATGTCGTTGGTTTCATGCGAAAAGGACGACACTCCTAAAATCGAGTTTGAGAAACAGATTTACGTCATGTCTTCCAGCAACACAATGGAAATTAAAGTCATTGCGTCTGAAGCTCCGGAAGCAGATATGACCATTCCTTTGACATTCGGCGGAACTGCCGTCAAAGGTGATGATTATACGGTTGAGCCGGAAGCGGTAACGTTCACTGCCGGAAGTACGGAAAGTGTTTTCACCATAACAAATGTCAATCTGGATGCAGATAAAACCATTTCGGTAGGTTTTGCTGAAATCCCTGTCGGGTTCAAGGCAGGAGCAAGAAGCCAGACCGTCATAAGTGTGGACCCGAAAGAAATCATCGTATATTCATTCGAAACCACCAAGGGAGATGCTGTCGGCGCTTATTATTTGAAAATCAATGTCAAAGGAGCAGTTTCAGGTGACAATCTCCACCTTTCCGAAGACTTGAGCATTCCTCTCAAGATTACAGGAGATGCGGTTTCAAATATCGCTTTCGAAGATGGTAAAGCTCCACATGCGGTATTGAAGCCGGGCAAGACCATAGCTACCGCAAGATTTTCTTTGAAGGACGGATTCACTACCGGAAGCAAAGTCACGATAGCAGTCGACACTGAAGCAGAGCCTCGTTTCACTCCTGGTGACAACGAAAAACTTGAACTCACATTGTACAAAGTAGAGGTTCCTGATGCTCTTCTCGGAACATGGGTTTTCGATAGAGTTTTCGATGTTGATGATTTGAAGGAGTTCTTCTCTGAAGAAGAAGATGATACCAGCTTGCTTCCGTTGAACAATACAGGGTTAAAGCTGACATTCTCTAAAGAAGCCGATGGCTCAGTAACACTCACACCAAGCGGAAGCGGCGACTTCTTGAATTTCTTCAGAAAAGCAACTGTCACACCGGCCAACCCTGTAAATTACTCTTCTGAAGGAGTCGTTTCAGGAAAGAACACCGTATCTGAATGCACAATGTTCATGAGTTTTGAGGGATATGACGTCCACACGAACATGTATTACAGCCTGTCTACTGCAAACCGCGCATTCAGCGCGACAGAGGAGCAGCTGGGTTCATCTACCATAGTATTTACAATCGTTGATGAAGGTCTCGCTGTCGAATTCAGAGACTACGACAAGCCGCCATTTGGTGAGAACTGGTGGTCTACCAACAAATTTGACGCTGACATGTTCAGTTTCGCATCACTCTTCACCAAAGAAAAATAAAACAATCCTGCGATAACCCAAACCGCCTCGGGCATGGACCAGTTCCATATCCCGAGGCGGTTCGTTTATATATAAGTCATTGGCTTACAAATATTTCTTGACAGACTCCGGAATCATCCAATCAGCTGCCTTGTCAGTGAATTTCATGCAGAGACCGGTTAAAAGCGCTGACATTACGGTTCCTTCACGGATGACATTTTCCTCTCCGTTTCCAAGGACATTGCCGAAGCAGAACCAGGCGATGGCCGCAGCTGCAACGACAAGGAAAATATCGAAACCGATCTTGGCATTGCGGAACTTGATTCCCATAAAGTCTGCGATGGCTGCATCAGTCATCTCGCCGGCAAGCATCCACGCATTGCCCTTCACCTCCAGACTGATACCAAGGGCCGTGATGACAATGGACAATGCCATGAGGATCAGCTGCATGGCGTAAGTGCCCGCGGAGACCCAGCTGAACGCCCATATCGAGGCATCCGTCAAAAGACCGAAAACGATGGCTGCCGGTATCTGCATCAGATGCTCAAGCTTGAAGCGGCTGCGGAGCAGCAAGATTTGCAAGACAATGAAAATCAGATGCATGAGCATCGTGTACTGTCCCACAGTGCCGATTGTAAATGAGCCTATCTGGAAATGTCCCGCCAGAGAAACCACATAAGGCGGACATGATATAGGAGCAGTGCCGAGATCCGATTTGATGGACAGGGCGACGCCGATTGCTACTAGAATGAGCCCGAAGGTGCCGGTAGCATAACGGGCGAATGACGACTTGATATTTAAGCTGTTCATAAAATTTTAAATCTTGATTGTCAATAAAACGGCATGCATTCCGCAGCCGAGAAATCAGGCAAATATCGCATAAAATTACTAACTTAGCAAAGATTTGGACGTCAATAAAACATAAACATTTATATATGAACAAGTTAACAAAATTTGCAATGCTCATGGCAGCTACGGCTCTCGCAGCAGGATGCGCTGAGGGCAATCGTGAAAGAGTCAAGGCAATAGACCTTTCCTACCTTGACACTACCGTATCTCCGGCAGTTGACTTCTACCAGTACGCGACAGGAGGATGGCAGAAGAACAACCCGCTCAAACCGGAATATGCACGCTTCGGCTCATTCGACTATCTGAACGAGAACAACGAGAAAAGGATCAATGACCTTTTCAAGTCAATGACCGAAATGAAGGCAACGAAAGGCTCTGTGGAGCAGAAAATTTCAGACATCTACAAGATGGGACTGGATTCGCTCAAATTGAATGAAGAGGGTTTCACCCCGGTGAAGAAATATCTGCACCAGATTCTGGTTGCGGAAAGCAAGGATGAACTGGTGAAAGTGATTGCGGACCTGCATGACAGCGGCGAATCGTCATTCTTCGGCACATTCGTCATGTCAGACCTCATGGACAGCGAATCACAGATTCTTTACATCGGCCAGGGCGGTCTCGGCATCGGCGACAGGGACTATTACACGGAGGCTGAAAATGCCGAGATAAAGAAAGGCTATGAGAAGTTCCTTACACGAGTATTCGAGCTCGCCGGCGTTCCTATTCCGGAAACAGCTGCCGCAAACGCACTTGCAGTAGAGGACGTGCTCGCAATCAACTCATGGACAAGCGTCCAGGAACGTGATATGGAGAAGCTCTACAACCCGATGTCCACTGAAGAGATAGAGGCGAAATACCCCGGATTCGATTTCAAGGCTTATTTCGCTGCCAGAAACATTCCTAACCAGAAGAAAATCAACGTCAACGAGCCTTCATTCTTCGAGGCATTCAGCAACTATTTCGCCGAGGCTGACCTGAACATGCTCAAGAATTACATGGCCGGACAGCTCATTCAGGGCGCATGCGGCGCACTCAGCGATGACTTCTACGATGCCAGCTTCGATTTCTTCAACCGCCAGATGTCCGGTGTGACAGAGCAGAAACCGAGATGGAAGAGGGCAATGAGCGTTCCTAACAGCATCCTCGGCGAGGCTGTAGGCAAGATGTATGTGGAGAAATACTTCCCTCAATCATCCAAGAAGAAGATGGTCGAGCTGGTAGCCAACCTCCAGACCGCTCTGGGAGAGCACATTGACGCGCTTGACTGGATGAGCGACTCCACCAAGGTCAAGGCTCACGAGAAACTTGACAACTTCACCGTAAAAGTCGGATATCCTGACAAGTGGAAAGATTACTCTACCCTCAACATTGATCCGGCTCTTCCATATTATGAGAACCTCCGCGAAGCCAGCAGATGGTATGTCGCAGACAACATGAGCAAGCTCGGAAAGCCGACGGACAAGACAGAGTGGGGAATGTCTCCGCAGACCGTGAACGCTTACTACAATCCGTCCACAAACGAAATCTGCTTCCCTGCAGCTATCCTCCAGCCTCCTTTCTTCAATCCGGATGCTGACGATGCCGTAAACTATGGCGCTATCGGTGTCGTTATCGGACATGAAATGTCACATGGCTTCGATGACCAGGGACGTCTCTTCGACAAAGACGGCAACATGGTGAACTGGTGGACAAAAGAGGATGCCGACAAGTTCAATGCCAAGGCCCAAGTGCTTATAGACCAGTTCAATGTGGTAGAAATCATCCCGGGCCTCATGGCAAACGGACAACTTACCGTAGGTGAAAACATCGGTGACCACGGCGGTCTCAGTATCTCTTATTCCGCCATGCACAAAGCCATCAGCAAGCACAATCCGGGCCTGATCGACGGCATGACTCCTGACCAGAGGTTCTTCCTCTCATATGCAATCATCTGGGCGCAGAACATCAGGGATGCAGAAAAGGCACGCCTCACCAAACTCGACGTACACTCTCTTGCAGTCAACAGGGTCAATGTCTCTCTCCGCAACTTCCAGGAATTCTTCGACGCATTCGGAATAAAGGAAGGAGACCCTATGTACAGACCTGAAAGCGAAAGAGTCCACATCTGGTAGTGAACGCATCGTCTTTCATATCACATAAACTTCGATTTCAAGGAAGGATAGCGGTGGTGACCATAGCCATCGCTTCCTTCATCATGATTTTATCGGTAGCCGTATCGTCGGGATTCAGAAAAGAACTGCGAAACGGCATCGCATCCATATCCGGGGATATCAGACTGACGTCCCCGGATTTGAATTATATAAATGAATCATCTCCAATAAGATCCGATGCAAGTTACATGGCATCGCTGGACTCATTGGAAGAAATAAGCAGCATTGTTCCGGCGATATACCGCGCCGGCATTGTCAAGAACGGAAGCAACATTCACGGTGTCCTCTTCAAGGGAACTCCCGACGGGGGCGACAGTCTTCAAGTCTCAGTGCCGAGGAGATTGGCGGATATTCTGGGATTGGAAGAGGGCGACGGATTGACCGCTTATTTCGTGGGCGAGAAAGTGAAAGCCCGGAAATTTCATGTCAAGTCCGTGTATCAGGACATTCTCGGCAATGATGACAAGCTGGTCGTCTACGCTGGACTCTCTGATTTACAGCGGCTTAACGGATGGCAGAGCAATGAGGTCTCCGCAATCGAGATCCAACTGAAAGACAAATACCGGTCACGGGACATGATGCGTGAAATGACACAGGAGGTCGGAGCAAGGGTGCTCTTCAACACTCCCGAGGACGAAGATACAGTCGTGGCTTCTTCAGCATTGAACATGTATCCGGAAATTTTCTCTTGGCTGGACCTGATTGATTTCAATGTGCTTTTCGTCCTGATCCTGATGACCATCGTCGCCGGATTCAACATGATTTCAGCATTGCTGATAATGCTTTTCCGCAACATCCCGGTAATCGGACTGCTCAAATCGCTCGGCATGACGGACCGTTCGATAGCATCCGTTTTCCTGCGCACATCATCGTCGGTTGTCATTAAAGGTATGGCGGCCGGAAACATTCTTGCATTTCTTTTCTGCGTCATTCAGAATGCCACACACGTCATCGGACTGGACCCGGAGAACTATTTCGTCTCATTCGTCCCGGTGAATATCAATGTCTTGCAAGTTCTGGCCGCAGATGCGGTTTCTTATCTGGTGATAATGCTTCTGCTCCTCCTCCCATGTCTTTTCATATCAGGAGTAGACCCTGCAAAAACCGTCAGGGCACAATAATTTACCTAATTCAACAATCCTGCAAAAGTCCGGCTCAGCGATTCAAGTTTAGATACGTAATTTATGGTTTCATAGCCCTGAAACTTGCCAAGTTTCACGGTATCTTCTTCCAGAATGGAATCTTCGCGCATATCAGGAATTATGGCGACAATGTCTTCCCACCGGCCATGAGGCGCATTAATGGAAGCAGCATAATTGATACAGTCCATAATCCTACCCTCGCCCGCATTGTAAGCGGCAAGCGTAAACTTGGTAAGTTCCTCATCGTCATCAGCATAGCCTCTGAACATATTCTGAAGGAGCCTCAGATACTTGACTGCCGCACGGATATTTCCTTCGGGATCAAGCATGTCATCCGCCGCGAATCTTCCTGCTGTACGTGGCATCATCTGCATCAAGCCCACTGCCCCACGCTTGGAATGCGCCTCGATATGAAACTGCGATTCCTGCCAGATAAGTGCAGTAAGCATTGACCTGTCCCACCCGAGTACGGATGCATATTTTTTTATCAGGTCATCATAAGGGCTGAGGGTCTTGTAAGTTTTGCCGCTCCGCGCCCTGCCATAAGGCTCATAGGCAGGAGTAAACCGCCCTACAATGGTCTTCTGCTGTTCGGAAATGCTGAAACGCGCCAGCCAGAGATTGATTTCCTTATGTTCCACCCTCAACTTGCCGTCAATCACCCAAGAACAGCTGTCCGCCAGAGGCACGGAAGCATAATAATCCTGATTGTATACCAATGAATCCGCATAGGGCATGACAAGGATATCTACATTGCCGGTAGCCAGGGAATCCAGATATTCCGGCCCGCCGAGCGATATGTCCACCGTCTTTCCCATCTGCCAAGCGAAGAGCGTAAGCATCTCATACTCAAAGCCTACCGCATAGTTCATCGGGGATTTGCCATCGGTGGAGATCACGCATCGCAGTTCATCTTTTTCGAACGGCTCCCCATCTATGACAGTTTTCTGCAGCAATGGTATCCCCACCATCACGATGACGGAAGGGACCATGTACTTCAAAACTATTTTCAACCTCCTATGAATTTTCATTCGCGTCGGTTTTTAGTGTTTCTCTAGAAGGACGACCTGGATTTCTGCAGTCCTCCACCAAGTCCGCCGCCGAATCCTGACATTCCTCCTCCAAATCCTGAAGAAGCCGAAGAATCAGAACTTCCGGCTGCACTGCCTCCACCTGCATTGCCGACTGACTTGTTACGTCCCGGCTGCATGTAGAATGGCCAGAAAATTCCCAGTTTGAACGCTCTCTGCGGCCTGATATAGCCATGGGCACTAAAATAATCAGCATGTTCCATAGGCCAGCCCATTCCCACATTGACGAACTTCACGAATATGCATGCACGTTTCCACTGGATATTCACGAACGCGTCAATATACGGACAATTTCCGTATTTTTCAACTTTCTGGTTATAGAACATTCCCAATGCGGGACTATATCCCGGCGCATACCAATTCGTATTGTAGGTCACATTGGCACCTATCTGCATCTGCATGACCTTCTTCACGACATTGAACTGCCAATACCAACGCGCATTGACGGCGACCATCGGCAGCGGTATGACGTCCTCATTCGAGGACAGTTGGAACAATGCCTGATTGTCAAAATGCAGCCCCCAAAGCTTAAAATTCTTGGTCAAAGCGACATTGAACACGCTGACGGCGGATGCTTCCTGCTGCGCCATCGCCTGCCCGTCATAATAAATATGGTTCTTTATCAGCGTCCAGCCGGCATCGATGTTCAGTTTCCAATGCGGAATGCTGATCGTGCCGTCCAGCGTCGTCGTGGAAATCTTGCTGAAATCATTGTCCCATTTATAATGGTTCGAATAATAGTGCTGCTGATAATAGTCAGGCTCCTTCAGGTTCGTGCCGAAATGGGCATTGAAAGAAATCGGGCTCTTGCGGTAGCGCCTGAACGGATAGATATTGAATCCCATATTCGCATCAATGCCGAAATCATTGATTTCCTTTCCGAGGAAAGTGTAGTATCCGTCGGCATCCCATTGGAAATAATTTTTGTACTGTCCTTTCACACCGCCATAGAGATAAGTCGAGTTCCACACGGTGTTGCCTTTCTTCTTATAAAGATAGCTGTCCGGCGTGAACATGTAATAGTTCATCAACTTGTCACCGATACCGACATTGATGGCGGACACGATGGCATCGCTCGCCCATGGCTGCAATTTTATAAACAGCTTGTTCTCGAACTTCATGACACGGATAGAGTCGGCCGAAGCGGTAGGATTGATATAGAACTTGTTGTTATACATGTTCCTGGCCTCGGTATCTTCCAGTCCTATCTTGTCCTCGTAAATCTTCCTGTAAGTAGAATATTCGCTGGAATGCCCGATGAAAGCGGTCGTGATATCAGTATTCAGCGTATCCGCCGACTTCGCCGTGCGCGACTCCTGTTTCTCTGCCAGAAGCACCTCCATTGCAGCTATCGCAATGCTGTCGCCGGTGGCAATGACGCTGTCCCTGTACGCATTCTCCTTTTTCAGGACTTTGCGGTCCTTCATCTTCTGGATGAAATTGAACGGAATACGGTATGTCTGGTCCAGGAAAACGGTATTTTTCTTTATCAATGTGGATGCATCCTTGAGGCGCACGTCGATTTCCCTCGAACCTACCGTAGTGTCCCTTATCCAGAAATTGTCCACGATGCCTCCGTTCTCCCCCTTGGACATCTTGTTGTAGATGTAGCCGCCATGCATCTGGTACTTCTTTCCGAGATGGTTCACCGCGGCCATGAATGTCCTGTTGTCCACTTTCTCATTTTCCAGCATGCCGTTCGCACCCACCCTGTCATATTCCAGAGTAAAGTTGAAAGACGGGAAAATGTTCTGCGTGGTCATGATATGCAAGTCATTCTCAGCCCTTTCGTCATTGGCGAAAAGCGTCCCCCAATATGCAAGTTCCGTATATGGGGTCTTGGAATTGTACATCGGCGCGGTGTACGGATTATATGAATAACATTCGTACGGCTCATAGAACGACACTCCTTCTACGCTCTTGCGCTTGCGGAAATTGTATGTCTGGACTGCCGAACCGACAATTCCCAGATAAGACACATTCAAGTCCTTCCGCATGAACGGATAGTCATTATAATAGTAGTTGTATGACGTATCTATATCACGAGGCACGACATCATTGAAGTAACGTCCTTTGTTCCAGGTGAATATCCTCTTGTAGAACATGGAATCCGGAACGGAGAACGTCTCCAGGATGCGCGGCGTGTTCTCCCTGATGCTGTCCCGTATCGCCATGAGGCTGTCCTTCGCATTGAGCATACTGTCAATCATGTGCTGACGCACCTTCATTTTCTGCTCGAAGTCATATTTCTTCCTCGCAGCCTTGTCCAGTGAAGCGTACCACTCGTTGAACTTGCGTATCGCAGTCTCCGTAGAGTCCGCCAGATAAAGCGAATCCAGCTTCGGCCAATCCAGGCTGTCGCCGGCCTGTTTCAATGAATCCCTGACAATGACATGGGTCAATGAATCCTTTATGGCGACGTAGTACTTGAATCTGAAAGGGTCCGTATATCGCAATGTATCAGGGACTTTCATCGTATCCCTGGCAGAAATGAACACATCGGCGCTGTCAAGCCCCAACGTGTCGGCAGCGGCAGAATCCGCCATTGCCCTTTCATATTCCGACCTGAACTTGGTATATATGTCATTATGGTATATGACCGTGTCCTGAAGCGTAGAACTTTCGCTCCAGTTTCCGGTCCATGGAAATCCCGCCTCAACTGCACGTGACCAGTCGGCCGCGAATCCCTGCAAAGCAACGATGCCGACCAGCAGCGCCGGAAACCATATCTTGGATATCTTCGATAAAATGCGTTTCATACAAACTACAAAGATAATACTTTTATGTATTTCTCAATGCGGCGGAGGCGTGCAGATTACTTCTTGTTCAAAAAGTCCAGTCTTGCTCGGGCTGACATCTTTTCGCTTTCGGAGGGACTGTACTTGGCGAGAAGAGGAAGATATTTCTTCTCCAATTTCACATTTCCGGAATTACGCGCCATAATGATGATATTCTTGATGGCCGTAATATCATCTGCCTTGATTTTCAGAACTTTAGTATAGTATTTGAGAGCAGTCTTGTTATCATGCTTAACCACCAGATAGTACGACCCGAGGTTATCGAGGAACAGCACGTCAGACGGCTGGTAAGATACCATCGTGGCGGACAACTCACGGAAAGCCTCGTAGGAAACCGGGGAAGCATAGCGGAAGAAAAGATAACAATATTCCTGGACGGTCGCGGAAAAGAATGTCTCGTCCACTTTTTCCACGCCCGGATATTCCCATTGCGGATGCTGGGTCTCATTGTAGATTATGAGCGACTTCAAATCCGAAAGTGCCATGTCAGGGCTTTCCTTCTCATATCCGATAAGCGACGCTACTTTGAGAATACGCATGTCAAGCCTGTCCGGATTCAGCTGTATGGCCTTCTCCAATGCTTTCTGCGCCTGACCGAACAACTCGTCGTCGAAAGTGTCTTCCTGAAAATAGTGCACGTCATTTCCGGTACTGTCCTTCAACGTGAGCACAGGATTTTCCCCGAGATACCGTTTCTGGTCCTTCTTGACTACCGATGTTGTCCTGGACTTGTCCATATAATAAGAGAACTTGCCTATAAGCATCTCAGAATCATCAGGATAAGCGGCAGCCCACCTGTCGAGCAACGTCTCGATTCCCACGCCTGAAGGGCCGAGTTTCGAAACCAGAAGCTGATAACGGTCATTGAATTCCTTGGCCGACGGCGTCTGTGCAAACATGGCGGCAGCAGAAATCGCGAAAGCCGCGGCAATAGTCAAAAATCTACGCATAACTGTCAAATATTCATCCGGATACGCCGATTCTGCGGGTGCAGGTTATTACAGCGGTTTCCGAGGTTCTTCACGAAGCCAAGAGGGTGCCCGCAATACGTAACCAGCACAAAACCCCTTTCGGCTCCGGTCAATGTCAATGTATCTTTATGAAGGAAGGCCAACGCCTGTTCCTTCGTCAATTCGGCTTCAGGAAATACTCCCCTCGCAAAGATTATGCTCAATGCGAGATCGGCATCCGGGACAATGTCCTTTCCTTTCAACTGTCCCGCGGCGGTACCCCGCAAAAGAGGATGCAGATAATCCAACTGTTTGATTTCCAGCTCCAATGCTTCCGGAACAGCGATTATCATATCTCCTTTCAATGCAAGCGTCACAGGCTCATTGAACCAATCCCGTATTCCTGAAGCGATGTTTTTCGACAGCACCGGCTCCTTCACATTACGTGCGCGGACCTGCGATTTTCCGGAACCGTAATCGGGTCCGCCTGTCTTTTTCAATGCCGCGCAATATTGTCCTTCACCGGGAACCAGACCCGGAATCAGACTGAATCCGCAATTCGTTTTCAGAACTCCCTGACTGTCAATGGCCGGAGCCATGATTTCCGCCCCCAATTCAGAAGCCGCCCATTCCACATTGACATCATTCTCGAACTTGTTGAACGTGCATGTGGAGTAAATCATCACGCCGTCAGGGGCCAATGCAGGCCATACGTCCGCCAATATGCGGCGCTGTCTCGCCTGACACAGGGTAACATTGTCCGCAGACCATTGGGCGACAGCCTCTTCGTCCTTGCGGAACATGCCTTCTCCAGAGCATGGAACGTCGGCGACGATGATGTCAAACCATCCGGGCATGGATGCAAACGCCTTGGGGTCAGCGGATGTGACCACGACGGAAGGGTCGCCCCATACACCGGCATTGTCAGCCAGAACGGTGGCCCGCTGTTTCATTATCTCATTGGAAACCAGGATCCAGGACGGGCAACCTGACATTCTGAGCGAGGCTGCGATGTCCGTGGTCTTGCCGCCGGGCGCAGCACATAAATCCAGAATCCGCAACGGACGAGTTCCGTCATGTATCTCAAGTACCTGCTCCAGAACATGTCGGAACACATTGCCGACAAACATTGCCGAAGAATCCTGCACATAATAGCAGCCTGCATGCATGAGCGGGTCCAACGTAAATACCGGACGTTCAGGCAGAAAGAAGCCGCACGGACTCCATTCCACATGAGATGTCGGGGTACCGGCTATCTGTCCGGCGGCATTGTCCCATGGCTTGTCCGCTTTCGAAGGGTTAAGCCGGACCGATACGGAAGCCGGGCCGGATAACGCATCCAAGGCGACGCGGGCATTGTTCTCCCCCGCCGCCTCGGCAAGATATTCTTCAAAAGTCGGATTGAATGTCATCAGGGCCGTCAGTTTTTCCCGTATGGGTTCATGCCGTCAGGGAACATTGACGGATCGAAGCCCTCAGGCATTTTTCCTTCTGCCATGTCGGCGACGGCATCCACCATCTTGTCCACGGCATCCTTCAGCTTGGAGCCGAGCAACATCTTCATCATGAAGTTCAGGTCAGCCTCGATGTCGATATGAAAGTCAGTGCTGTCAGGATTTCCGCCGTCAGCATCGAAACAGATATCTACGGTAAATTGGAACGGTGCTCCGTCATCCTTGTAAGTAATTCTGGAATAAGGCACACGCTCATGTACCCTTACGCCGACATTGAACCCCTGCACGGTGGCATGGATAGTGTCATAGTCGGCTTCCACGCCCTGTTTCTTGTCTTCCGGAAGCATGGCCACGAAATTGCGCATGTCCGAAAACGGCATGTAAAGCATATATGGTGCACGCGCCACCGATCTGTGCTTGCTCTTGATCTCCATATACCTATATAATTAGCGTCCCCACTCGGACGGGTTCTTCCTCCATTCGTGAAGAAGTTCCTTGGCAGCAGGTGTAATGTAACCTGTCTCGCCTGCGACTTCCACCAGTGCCGAATAATTGGACAATGTATCGAGTTTGACTTTCTCTTCCCCAAAGCGCTGTGCGGCGATGTCGAATCCATAAGTAAAGATAGCGACCATGCCGAGCACCTCGGCACCTGCATCACGGAGAGCCTTCACCGCAGCCAGACTGCTCATACCGGTAGAGATAAGGTCCTCGATGACAACGACTTTACGTCCCGGCTCCAATTCCCCCTCGATCTGGGAACCGGTTCCATGGTCCTTCGGTTTGGGACGGACATATACGAAAGGTTTCTGCATCCTGTCAGCGGCAAGTACGCCATGGGCGATAGCACCTGTAGCTACGCCTGCAACTACCTCTGCCTCAGGGTACAGTTCCATGGCTTTCTGTGCAAGCCATTCAGCTACCTGGGAGCGCAGTTCCGGATGGGAAAGGATCCTGCGGTTATCGCAATATATCGGAGAATGCCATCCGGATGCCCATGTGAAAGGGTCATGAGGACGTAGAAGGACCGCGCTGATGTCCATGAGGGACTTTGCGAGTTTCTTGTCAACTGATACTTCGTTCATAATGTTCTTATATTAAAACATCCACAAATTTAGCCATTTTTCGTGACAATGCAACCGACATTCAGACACCGCGTCCGGCATTCAGAAAGACCTCCCGGATGGAAGGATATGTATTTTTCAGAAATGGCGGCAGACTGGATTTCGCGACCCACGCAGCCTTGGTTATGTCTTCCTCCGTCTGAGGCGTCAGATCTACAGGATTCATGTAATTCATGTGATACCACCATGTGTGCTTCAGATGCCACAATCCGTTTCTCAGATAACAATGGTCCGTCACGCAGATCAGGTCACCAAGTTCCAATTCGTTCACGCCTGTTTCTTCCTGCACTTCGCGCAATGCCGTGACACTTATATCTTCCCCGGCCTCCTGATGTCCTTTCGGGAGGTCCCATAGCCCGTCCCTCCTGATCAGCAGGTAGTCGCCGCGTCTGTTGGAAACGAGGCCGCCGGCAGCATTGACCTCCTTGAACTCGCCGCAGACATTGCGGTAGCATTGCTCCGGGTCGTCTGTCGGGATGTAGATCCGGTCCAATGTCGATGAAACCTCGAACATCCTGACCAACCTGCCGAGGTCTATCCGGTTTCCGGCATGAAATTCCACGGCATTCGGGTCCGTCAATGCGGATTCTTCCGGAGTGCAGATTACGATGGAACGCCAATCAAAATATATCTTGTGCATCTGAAAAATCATTAGTATCCTGCAAACTTAATAAAAATCCGCAATATTTCCGGAAATATCAAGTCACGATGAAACAAATTTGATTTTCAATCGTATATATATTAGTTTGACTTTATATTTTTAGACATTACAATGAAGTTATCACAGTTCCAGTTTCCTATTTCACTGAAGAATGACATTGCCCATGAACCGACCGGCAAATGGAGAGATGAGAGCCGCATGATGGTTCTTCACAAGGACACAGGCGAGATAGAGCACAAGATTTTCAAAGACATCACTGATTATTTCGGAAAAGGCGACACCTTCGTCCTGAATGATACCAAGGTATTTCCGGCCAGACTTCTCGGAAAAAAGGAGAAAAACGATGCTGATATCGAAGTATTCCTCCTCCGCGAACTGAACAGGGAGCAGAGGCTCTGGGATGTAATCGTAGAACCTGCCAGAAAAATCCGTATCGGCAACAAATTGCAGTTCGGAGACGACAACAGCCTTGTAGCCGAAGTCATTGACAATACCACTTCCAGAGGACGCACCTTGCGTTTTCTCTACGACGGACCGTACGACGAGTTCAAGCAGACGCTGTTCAGCCTCGGCGAACTTCCTGTACCTAAATGGGTCAAGCCTAAGGCAACCGCTGATGACAATGTGAATTTCCAGACGATTTTCGCAGAGCACGAGGGCGCGGTATCAGCACCGGCAGCAGGTCTCCATTTCAGCCGCGAGCTATTCAACATGATGATTCTCAAGGATATAAACAAGACTTTCATCACCGAGCACATGGGTATCGGCTACTTCAGGAAAGTAGATGTGGAAGACTTGTCGAAGCACAAGATGGATTCCGAGAGACTCATCATCACCCCTGAAGCCGCAGAAATCATCAACAAGACGAAGCGTGAGGGCCACAAGGTCCTGGCAGTCGGCGTGACCGTAATGAGAGGACTGGAGACATACGTCACGACAAATGACGAGGTGCAGGCTTATGACGGATGGACGAACAAGTTCATCTTCCCTCCGTACAGGTTCGCCATCCCGAACGCCATCGTTTCCAACTTCCATCTTCCGGGTTCGACCATGCTCATGGCTGTGGCTGCTTTCGGCGGATATGACCTCGTGAAGAAGGCTTACGAGACCGCATTGGAAGAAAAATACAAGTTCGGTCCGTATGGTGACGCGCTGCTGATAATATAAAAATTGTCACACGCATATAAAAATTTTCGCAAAACACATAAAAATCATAAAAAAGTGGCTTTTTAATCCCATAAAAGGCCACTTTTTCATTGTTATAATGATATAGTTGCATAACTTGGCCTCCAAAAGACTGATCTTATGAACAACTATGACGACATTGACTTTCTTGCGCCGTGGTGCGCATTGAACAAAATTTTCGGTTTTTCTCCTAAAACCGGGCTTGAGGCGATAAGGCATTTCGGAAGCGCGGAAGACATTTTCAGGGCAAACAAAAAGGAGCTTTCCGGATTCTTCGGATACGGGTCGAAATACACCGGTCTCATTTCCGGCAAGGCTCTCCAGGAAAGCGCGGAAGAATTGACCGGACTGAAAGATTCAGGAAGCCGTTTCATCTGCATTGGCGACAGCCGGTATCCGCAGATGCTCCGCGAATGCGAGGACCCGCCGATAGGCCTATATATTAAAGGTAAGACGCCGATTGAGAAACTGGACGGAGGAAGGCCTGCAATCGGAGTGATCGGAACGAGGGACATTACAAGCTACGGCACAGAATGGTGCAACCGGCTAGTCGCGGCATTGGGAAGGGCGCAAATCAAGCCTGTGATTATCAGCGGATTGGCAATAGGGACAGATGCGACGGCACACTCGGCGGCACTTGACAACGGGCTGCCCACCATCGCGGTAATGCCTACCGGAATAGACGGCGTATACCCGTTCAGGCACGGATTTCTGGCTGACCGCATCTGCAATGCCGAAGAAAGCTGGCTGATTACGGATTATCCGACGAAAACCACGCCTCTTGCCATCAATTTCCTCAGAAGGAACCGGATCATTGCCGGATTGAGCAAGGCGGTCCTGCTGATAGAATCCAAGAAAAAGGGAGGCGGGCTCATGACTTGCAGGCTGGCCTATTCATATAACAGGGAAGTATTTGCATTGCCGGGACGGATAGACGACCCTTGCTCGGCTGGTTGCAACGAACTGCTGCGCCTGAAGATTGCGGAGCCGGTGACCGACCCGGAATTGTTCATTGACAGTCTGGGACTCGGGGCGTCCAAGGAAAAAGCCCCGAAAGATATCCGGACCTTCGTACAGATGAAATACAGGGATGAGAGAACTGCCGACGAAGCCATGGACATCGCGTCAGTCGCTGATGCGATAGACAGGAACAGGGACATCCGCGCAGAAGACATCTGCTCACTGACAGGAATGCCCTACCGGAAAGTCGCATCCATCATCGGAATATTGGAATGTGACAGGATAATTTCATGTGACCTGCTCGGCGGGTGCAGCATTAACCCGAAAATTGTATAAATTTGCATTCATGAATGACATGTTTCATGAATGACATATTTATAGACACACACGCGCATTTGTACGATCCTGCCTTCGAGGGCGAGGAGGAAGAAGTTGTAGGCAGGGCATTGGCCGCCGGGGTGAAGATCATCCTGCAGCCGGACATTGACAGCAGCGAAAGGGACGGAATGCTGAAACTTGGCGACAGGTTTCCGGAAGTCTTCAGGAACATGGCGGGCCTGTACCCCGGTTCCGTGGAGGAGAATTGGGAAGAAGAAGTGGAGAAGGTCAAGGAATGCGCTGTCAATCATAATGTCATAGCAATCGGAGAAATAGGGCTGGACTATCATTATTCGAAAGATAGTGCAGAGTTGCAGAGAAGGGCATTGAAGGCGCAGTTCGAGCTTGCGGCGGAACTGGATTTGCCGGTAAACATCCATGAAAGGGATGCCACGGAGGACTTTTTCAGGGTACTGGAAGAATGCAGGCATCTGGGTGTACGCGGAAACATGCATGCGTTCAGCGGCAGTTACGAGACCTTCATGAGGTTGCAGAAATACGGGGACTGGTCCGTGGGAATCGGCGGAGTCGTCACTTTCAAGAACGCAGGCGTGGCTGAAAGCGTGAAGAAGATTCCGCTGGAGAAGATTCTGCTGGAAACGGATTCTCCGTACCTTACGCCAATGCCTTTCCGCGGGAAAAGGAACGAAAGTTCATTCATTCCGCTGATCGCCCGGAAGGTGGCGGCGCTAAAGGACACAGATTTGGACGAAGTCGCGGCAAAGACCACGGAAAATGCATGTAAATTATTCAGAATCAGCATCTAAAGACACAGATACCATGATGAAAAAAATCGAACCTATACGTAAATCGGCATTGTTGCTGATATATACGGGCGGAACAATCGGCATGAAACAGGACGCGGACGACATGACGCTCAAGCCGTTCGACTTCAGCCAGATTCTCGAAGAGGTCCCGGAAATAGGGAAATTCGCTGTCAAGATAGATAGTTTCTCATTCGAGCCGCCGATAGATTCATCGGACGTAGAGCCCTCCTTGTGGCAGAAACTCGCTTGCCTGATCAAGGATAAATACGATGATTATGACGGTTTCATCATTCTCCACGGTACCGACACCATGGCATATTCCGCATCGGCATTGAGCTTCATGCTGGACGGGCTCACGAAACCGGTAATCTTCACCGGGAGCCAGTTGCCGATCGGTGTGCCGCGTACGGACGGCAGGGAAAATCTCATTTCCGCCGTGGAAATCGCCTCTGCCAAAGACGAGAACGGCAATCCGGCCGTACCGGAGGTCTGTGTCTGCTTCGCCTCTCTCCTCATGCGCGGCAACAGGTCAACCAAGGTCAATTCCGAAGGATTCAGGGCTTTCCAGTCACCGAATTTCCCGCCGCTCGCGGAGGCAGGTATAAATATAAGGTACAACAATGAATACATCCGCAAGCCCAACGACTGGTTACAGAACCTGTCCATCAACACGAATCTGGACACCAGGGTATCAATCCTGAAGATTCATCCGGGAATCACCCCGCAGGTCGTAAGGAACATCCTGTGCGGAGAGGAAACGCGCGCGGTCATCATGGAAACATACGGCTCGGGCAACGCCCCTTCAAGCAAATGGTTCCTCGACATCCTGGAGGAAGCCAAGGCAATGGACAAGATCGTAGTCAATGTAACTCAATGTCTTGCAGGGACGGTAAACATGAATCTCTACGCGACGGGCAAGCATTTGGAAGAGAGCGGAGTCATCGACGGCAATGACCTGACTACAGAAAGCGCGCTCGCGAAACTGTTCTATCTTATGGGAAAAAGCCAGGACAATGCTTGGGTAAGGGCAATGATGGGACGTAACCTGAAAGGAGAAATATCCAAATAAATATTGCCAAATGAAAATTAATTGCTAAATTGCAACGGATTTCGGGTAGGTGTATTGTACCCGAATGCCGCATTATGAAATTTATAAACATTAATATTTAATTATTTCAAACACACAAAAACAATTATGAAAAAGTTTTTCATGTTTTTGGCAGTAGCCGGCATCATGGCCGCATCTGCAAACTACGCAGCCGCTCAGGATCAGGCAGCAGAAACTGCTAGCGAACCTGCTACAGAGGCAGTAGCTCCAGCAAATGACCTGGCAGCTCTTACAGCAGCAGCTCCTGAAGTTCCTCTTCATCAGCAGCTTAAGACTAAGTTCATCGAGGGTGGCCCTCTCTGGATGGCTCCTATCGCTCTCGTACTCGTTCTTGGTCTTGCTCTTTCCATCGAGAGAATTCTTTATTTGACCTTCGCGAAGACCAACACCAAGAAGCTTCTTGAGAAGGTAGAGAACGCTCTTGCTGAAGGCGGTATCGAGGCAGCTAAAGACGTTTGCCGTGACACTAAAGGTCCTGTTGCAAGCATCTTCTACCAGGGTCTTCTCCGTTATGAGGAAGGCGTAGACGTAGTAGAGAAAACTATCGTTTCTTACGGTTCTGTTCAGATGAGCCTCATGGAGGACGGTATGACATGGATCTCCCTGTTCATCGCTCTTGCTCCATCTCTCGGATTCTTGGGAACAGTCGTTGGTATGATCGCTGCATTCGATGCTATCCAGGCAGCAGGTGACATTTCTCCTAACGTTGTCGCTGGAGGTATGAAGGTCGCCCTCATCACTACCGTGTTCGGTCTTATCGTAGCTATGATTCTTCAGGTGTTCTTCAACTATATCCTCACCAAGATTGAATCACTTACAACTGATATGGAGGATTCTTCAATCTCCTTCATCGACGTTCTTACAAAATACGCAGCTAAGACTAAATAAGGACATTCATAATGAAAGATCTTAATAAAATATTCAAATGGCTGATGTGGCTGCTCTTCGCTGTCAGCGTCGGCATCCTCGTATGGGGAATGGTGAAGGGTTTCCCTTCAACTCCTGCAGAGGGTGACAACGGCACAGTGAATGCGCTGATCTACTGGTGCTATGCCATGATCGGAATCGCAGCATTCTGCGCTGTGGTTTTCGGCGTCGCAGTATCTGTTGCCAACAATCCTAAGAGTCTCATCACAATTCTCGTAGGTGTCGTTGCTGCAGCTGTTGTCTGCGGATTGGCATACGTACTCGCACCGGCCAGCCCTGCTATCGGCATGCTTGAGCAGCCGACCGTCGGGACACTTAAATTCACGGATACAGTACTTTACATCGTAGCTTTCGCCGGAATCCTGTCTGTTGCAGCCATCATCTTCGGTGAAATCATGGGTGCAATACGTAATAAATAATTTGAGATATGGCTAAAAAGACTCCGGCTCTTAACACAAGCTCAACGGCAGATATCGCATTCCTGCTTCTGTGCTACTTCCTCATGACTACAACCATGGGATCACAGACAGGTCTCCAGCGTCGTCTTCCGCCTATGCCAGATCCGAACCAGAAAGTTGAAGACCAGAAGGTGAACAAGAGAAATCTCATCACCGTGAAGATCAACTCTCAGGACAGGCTCTTGGCAGGTACAGAAATGATGGATGTCAGCCAGCTCAAAGACAAGATCAAGATTTTCCTTACCAACCCGGCCAACGATCCTAACCTTCCGGAAAGAATCGTTACCGATATCGAAGGCTATGGCAAATACCCTGTGACCAAGGGTGTCATCTCTCTTCAGAACGACCGTGGTACCAGCTATCGTGCATACATCGCAGTTCAGAACGAGCTTGTAAAAGCAGTGAACGAACTTCGTGATGATTTCTCGAAGTCTACCTACGGCAAACCGTTTGCAAACCTCACAGAGGACCAGCAGACAGTAGTGAAGAAATGCATCCCTCAGAACATTTCAGAGGCAGAGCCTAAGAACGTTGGTAAATAATCAGGAGGAATAGGAATATGTCAAAATTTCGTAAAGAAGAGAAAAAAGAAACCCCTGGTATTACCTCAGGTTCACTTTCCGATATTGTCTTCATGCTCTTGTTCTTCTTCATGGTTACGACACAGCTCAGAAGCACAGAGGACAAGGTTATCGTAAAACTCCCTGAAGCATCCGAGGTTGTCAAACTTGAGAGAAAAGATCTTGCATCATACATCAACGTGGGTCCTCCTACAAGGAACCTTCAGTCAAAGTATGGTACTGACGCCCGTATCCAGCTCAATGACTCATTCAAGACGGTTACCGATATCCGCGACTTCATCGCTGCAGAGCGTGACGCGATGTCAGAGGCAGACCGCCAGTTCATGAACACTGTACTTAAAGTGGATCAGGACGTGAGAATGGGTATTGTAACAGATATCAAACAGGAACTTAGACGCTGCTCAGCCCTGAAGATCATGTATCAGGCACGCAGATCAGCAGAATAAGGTCAACCTGAAATTCATAGAAAGAATCCTGGGGATCAATTCTCCGGGATTCTTTTTTGTATAAGAAGACGGATTTAGTTATCTTTGCTGAAATAACGGAATTCATCATAGCAATGGAAAAAGTTGTAAGGACGAAAATCAAGGATCTGCTGAAAATGCAGCCAGGTCAGGAGGTACTTGCCAAAGGTTGGGTAAGGACCAAGAGAGGAAACAAACAAGTAAAATTCATAGCACTTAACGACGGTTCTACGATCAATAATATCCAGATTGTAGCCGAAGCTGAACTCTTCAATGAGGACTTGATGAAGAAAATCACCACGGGTGCAAGTCTAGGTGTAAGAGGACAGCTGGTAGAGTCACTCGGAAGCGGACAGCACGTGGAAATCAAGGCTGAAAGCATCGAAGTCTACGGCGAGTGCGACCCGATGAGATACCCGCTCCAGAAGAAAGACACTTCTCTGGAATATCTCAGGACAGTAGCCCACATGAGATTGAGGACCAATACTTTCGGAGCAATCCTGAGAGTAAGGAACGCCATGGCTTTCGCCATCCACTCATTCTTCCAGAGCAAAGGTTTCGTATATCTTCACACACCGCTCATCACTGAGTCCGATGCGGAAGGCGCAGGAGACATGTTCCAGGTTACGACACTTGACCTCACCAAAGTTCCGATGCACAACGGCAAAGTGGATTTCAGCAAGGACTTCTTCGGCAAGAAGACAAGCCTTACCGTAAGCGGTCAGCTTGAGGGAGAACTCGGTGCCACGGCAGTAGGAGAAATCTATACTTTCGGACCTACTTTCAGGGCTGAGAATTCCAATACTCCACGCCACTTGGCAGAGTTCTGGATGATCGAGCCGGAAATGGCCTTCTGCGACATGTATGAGACCATGGACCTGGAGGAAGAGTTCGTGAAATATCTCGTAAACTACGCACTTGAGCATTGCATTGACGATATCCAGTTCCTGAATGACAAATATGACGACGGTCTTATCGAGAGATTGAAAGGAGTCATCAGCACAGAGTTCGTAAGACTGACTTATACGGAAGGAATCAAGATCCTGGAAGAGTCAGGACAGCAGTTCGAATACCCTGTAAAATGGGGCGTGGACCTGCAGAGCGAACATGAGAGATACCTGGTGGAGAAGCATTTCAAGAAACCTGTAATCCTTACTGACTATCCTAAGGACATCAAGGCATTCTACATGAAGCAGAACGAGGACGGCAAGACAGTCCGCGGAACAGATGTGCTTTTCCCGAAAATCGGAGAAATCATAGGAGGATCGGAGAGAGAGGCTTCGCTTGAGAAACTTGAAAAGCGCATAGATGAACTCGGAATGAGCAGAAAGAACCTCGAATGGTACATTGATACCAGAAGATTCGGAACAGTTCCTCACAGCGGATTCGGACTCGGTTTCGAGAGACTGCTTCTGTTCGTGACCGGCATGAGCAACATCAGGGATGTAATTCCATTCCCTAGAACCCCTAGAAACGCTGATTTTTAAGAGATTGGGACATGCTTGTAATCGGAATAGCAGGAGGCTCGGGCTCCGGAAAGACGACAGTCGTAAATGCAATTACCCATCAGCTTAAAGAGCGGGTCGTGGTAATACCTCAGGATTCATACTACAAGGATTCAAGTTACCTTCCGCTGGAAGAGCGTCAGAAAATCAATTTTGACCATCCGGATGCCATAGATTTCAAACTTCTATGCAAACAGCTCAGGGAACTGAAAGAGGGAAAAAGCATTGAACAGCCTGTGTATTCGTACATAACATGTTCAAGATCGAAAACCGAAACCATTACGGTGGAACCGGCGGACGTCATCATCATCGAAGGTATTCTGGTGTTCACATGCAAGGAACTCCGCGACCAGATGGACATCAAGATTTTCGTGGATGCAGACGATGATGACAGACTGATGAGAGTCATGGCCAGGGACATCATTGAAAGAGGCAAGACAGTGGAAACCGTCATTGAAAGATACACCAAGACGGTGAAGCCTATGTACTTGCAGTTCATTGAACCTAGCAAACGTTATGCTGACATCATCATTCCGCAAGGAGGTCACAACAAAGTTGCAGTAGATATCATTTCAGCTACAATAGAGAAATCGCTTCAAAAGAAAAATGCTGACACGGGACGATAAGGCAGGACTTTATCTGACGGTGATATTCCACCTCGTGATTCTGATTGTCCTGCTAATAGCACAAATAGGGTTTTCCTTGCAAAAGGAGAACTCTTTTGTCATAGACTTCACCAAGCAGGAAGAAATCGAGGCCAGAGAGAAAAAACAACGCTTCGACGAGGAAGTGGAGAAGAAGGTGGACGACCTTATTGCGGCGAAAGTGGACCGTATGCTGGCCGGCATGTCAGGTGTGGAATTCCGTAACACAACCACGTCGCGAAACAAGGGCGCCCTCAAGGATGACCGCAATACCGATGCGGAGAAGCTTTACGCTGATGCGGAAAAACTTGCCAAGGACCTGAAAAACGGCCCGAAAGCAGAATTGAGCAATGATGATTTCGTGGAAACGCCTTCAAAGACACAGAAAAAAGACGACAAGGCGTCAGACAAGACTTATAGCGGACCTTCTGTGCTGTCATGGCATCTGGACAACAGGAAAGCCAGCCACCTTCCGATACCGGCATACAGATGCTATGGAGGAGGCATGGTGACCGTTGTGATTACAGTGAACAATGCCGGTAAAGTAGTGGATGCCAGGGTATTGGACGAGGTTTCATCAGATGACAAATGCCTCCGTGACTTCGCAATAAGAGCGGCAAGGATGTCGATTTTCTCGTCATCGCCTACCGCTCCTTCCAAACAGACTGGAGATATAATCTACCAGTTTATCGCGCAATAATTTCTTCGTTCACGTTATCCTCTCCACTAATCCACCGCAGCCTTCACGACATTGTCAATGTCAAGATATATCTTGTAGAAGGCATTTTCACCTAGTTTGGAGTATCTTCCGATGAGGGCCCGTATCTGCGGGAGTATATATGGGGCCGTCTTTTCCCACTCACCCGGCGCTGCGACTATACCGTCAACTGATGCCGCATAAGATTGGAATCTCCTGGAAATGTCAAGCCCGTCCAGGAAGGAATTCAGCTTGGCGAAATCATCTATCGCACTGAGCTGCTTGCCATATTTGTCGAAAATCGAAGATGCAAAACGCATCTGGCTAGCCTTCCTGTTACATTTCAGAAAGTATTTCGTGGCCGCTGTGGTATCCATCGGAACGAAAATATCCGGCACGATCCCGCCACCGCCATAGACAGGACGACCTGATACGGTATGATAGATTTCCGTGCTGTCTATACGGATGCTGTCCTTGTCGAACATCTCGCCATCAGCATATCTCTTATAGATATCATATTGGTAATCATCCGAATATGGCTTCTGGATACATCTTCCGGAAGGAGTATAGAAACGTGCAATCGTCAGTCTGATACCGGAACCGTCGCTGAAGAAACGGGACTCCTGGACAAGGCCCTTTCCATAGGAACGGCGGCCTACGATAGTACCTCGGTCGTTATCTTGCATCGCCCCGGCGAAAATCTCGCTTGATGAAGCAGAGTTCTCATTCATGAGCACGGACAGGCGGACGTCCTTCAGGATTCCCTTGCCGTCAGCCTTGTAATCTTCACGTTTCTGGTGAAGACCCTGAAGATAAACTATCTCATCTCCCTTTTCGAGAAACATGTCGGACAGCAAGAGTGCCTGATCAAGATAGCCTCCGGAATTGTCACGCAAGTCGAAAACCAGATGCTTCATATTATTGTCAAGAAGTTTCTCGGCAGCAGCTGAAACCTCCACGAAAGTCGTGCGGGAGAACTTGGAAAGACGGATGTAGCCGGTGGTGTCATTGATCATGAATGCCGCATCCACGCAATGCATAGGGATTTTTCCGCGCTTGATATTGAAAGGAATCTTCTCCTCTCCCCTCTTCACGAGAATCCCGACCTCTGTTCCGGCACGTCCCTTCATGCGGCGCACCATGCTGTCCTGCGGAAATTTGACGCCCGCAATATTGCATGAGTCCACTTTCAGGATGCGGTCTCCCGGCTGGAGTCCGACTTTTTCGGAAGGACCGCCCGGGATGACTTCCAGAACAATCGCCGTGTCATTAGGGACATTGAACTGTATGCCGATACCATCGAAATTGCCGGCCAGTTCGGTCTGCGATTTCTCCAGTTCCACCGGCGGCAGATAAACGGAATGCGGGTCAAGCGCTGCCAATGAAGCCACTACAGCCGCGTCGGTCACTTTCTTCACATCCACGGTGTCCACATAACATTTCTGGATTTCCTGTAGGACCAGATTCAGCTTTCTCCAATTGTTATAGTTGCCGGACATGCGCGCCGGCTTGCCGATAACCGTAAAAAACAATACCGTACCCAGAATTCCCAAAACAATTCCGAGCACGGCAGCTAAAGTACTTGACTTGTCTCTTTCAGTCATAAAAAATAATCATTAATCGACGTCTACCTGTTCAACTTCTATGCCTGCCTTGCGAAGCAGATCCGGGCCATCCTGCAATCGGTATTCATCACGATACACGACACGCTTGATACCAGCCTGAATGATGAGTTTCGAACATTCAATACAAGGAGACGCTGTCACATACAGGGTGGCACTCTCGCTGCTGTTTCCGGATTTGGCAACTTTCGTGATGGCATTGGCCTCGGCATGAAGCACATACGGCTTCGTGACACCGTTCTCGTCTTCGCAAATGTTTTCAAACCCGGACGGGGTTCCATTGTACCCGTCCGAGATGATCATATTGTTCTTGACAATGAGGGCGCCCACCTTGCGTCGCTTGCAATATGAGTTCTCCGCCCAAATTTCCGCCATCTTCAGATAGCTTCGATCAAATTTCTGCATATCAATGCTTTAGTTTCTCTGGTAAAGATAACGTTTGATGCTACGTTTCGGAGTACGCTCGAAATCTTCCGGCAGGAACTCTATCTTGGCGATCTTGGCGTAGTTAGGAATCTGCTTGTTGATTTCAGGGAGAGTTTCCTGAATCTTGGCTTCCAATTCCTCTTTGCTGAGGCCGTCCAATTCTGCCTGATGATAGTCCGGGTAGATGAGGGATACGAGTGTTCCATGGTCTTCAATCACCAGAGAATCAACGACATAGGTAACATTGTTTACCACGCCCTCGATTTCCTCAGGATAGATGTTCTGTCCTGAAGGGCCGAGAATCATGCACTTGGAACGTCCTTTAAGGAAGAGGAAACCTTCCTTGTCCATAACTCCCATGTCTCCGGTGTGGAACCATCCGTCCTTGTCGAAGACACTGGCTGTTGCCTCATCATTCTTGTAATATCCGAGGAACACATTGGCACCTTTCACGAGCACCTCGCCAGGGATGTTTTCAGGGTCCGGGGAATCAATCTTGATTTCCATATTCATTACGGCACGTCCGCAAGAATAAAGCTTGGCATCTTTCCAGTCCACGTATCCGATAATCGGAGCACACTCGGTCATACCATAACCGACTGTCAGAGGGAATCCTATCTTATGGAAGAAACGCTCAACCTCCGGATTGAAGGCTGCGCCGCCGATGATGACCTCATAGAAACGACCTCCGAAAGCATTGACAAGCTCATTGAGAATCTTCTTCTGAATCACCTTGTCAATGATAGGCAGGTTCATAATCATCTTGTTACGGTCGAGAATCGGCTTGAGCTTGGACTTGTATACCTTCTCGATGATGAGCGGTACCGCAATGATGACGCTAGGCTTGATGTCGGCAAATGCCTGCATGATGATCTTCGGGCTAGGCACACGTGTAAGGAAGTGTACATGGGCGCCGATGGTCATCTCGAAAAGGAATTCGAACATCATTCCGTACATGTGGGCCGACGGCAGCATTGACACTACATCAGCGGTATTGTCGAGCTGCGGCATCGCCTGGACATGGGCGAATTCGATATTGGAATAGAGTGCGCGGTACGGAACCATCACGCCCTTTGAGAAACCGGAAGTGCCTGAGGTATAATTGATAAGCGCGAGTTCCTCCGGACTGTCCTCATAGTAATTCAAATCTTCCGGGCCGAAATTGTTCGGATATTTATGTCCGAAGCTTTCATTCAGATGCTCGCGGATCTGGGACATTTCCTCGGTCTTCGAATAAAGGAAACCGAAAGTATTGATCTGGACAACCACATAGAGTCCCGGCATTTCCGCCTCTGAAAGGTTTTCCCATATGACATCGTCCACGAACAGCACTTTAGCTTCCGAGTGGTTCACGAGGTAATGGATATTACCCGGCTTGAACTCGTGAAGAATCGGCACAGGAACCGCACCGTATGTCAATGCAGCGAGGAAGCTGACTCCCCAGTTGGCCTGGTTTCTAGAACAAATGGCTACCTTGTCACCCTTTACCAGACCGCATTGCTCGAAAGCGATATGAAGTTTGGCAATACGCCTTGCGACGTCCCTGTAGGCCAGATCCTGACCCTTGTAGTTCGACAATGCCGGACGATCCCAGTTTTTCCTGAAACTCTCTTCAAGGAGTTTGTTTACTGAATGAAATCCCATTTTTAATTGATTTTCAAAGTTTTAATACACGTTCTTTGCCGTCGTGGCAGAGAGCGGAGACAGAACCATTGTCATTAACCTTGATTTTGGCATCAGGGCGGAGCATCTTGTTCCCTCCCGGATTGTAGACAGGACTTCCGCCGTCAAAACCGTAGATGACGGTCCTGACCGATGTCCTGACTACCCAGAACCGCTTCCCCTTGACGCGGAGAAGTTCCGGCAATGACTTGATGGTTTCTTCTGATTTTATGCCTTTCCATGCGGAAGGAGTCTTCCCATGGAGATCGTACATTCCGATTGTATTGTCCTTGTGCAGGACCATGGCCGTGTAGGCGTGCGCGCCCGAGAAATCGTAGGCCGCCGGGCCAATGAGGACTTCCTTGCCCAATTCCACCGGGAACGGCTTCACGAACCGGCCAAGTCTGTCAATGAGATACAGCTTGGAGCCAGAGGCGAACAGGAATTGAATCTTGCCGTTTCCGAAGTAGTCGATTTCCGAGACCGCTCCACATATTGGCGTCCCGAACTGGACTCCCCACAATCCTTTACCTTTTTCATCCTTGAGTACCAGCCAGTTGTTGGATTGCTGCGAGAAAAGATTCGTCTTTCCTGTGGCGCAGTTCTTCACCTTGAACGGTCCGGACGGAACCGTGACGGCGGTATCCTTTGCCGCGGCCGGCGCATCTTCATTGATTCCGGTAAATTTCACTTGCAGAGCCTCGATATTCATGAGGAAAGAGGTCTCGCCAGGCTCGATGGACAGGACCACCGGGGATGCTGCCGAGCTGTACATCTGGAATACGGTTCCCGAGCTCCGGATCATGCTCCCCGCCCCGGCTTCAGACAGATAGTCCGCAAGTGTCCGGCGCTTCTCGGCCGTAAACTGTTCCAATGCTGCAGGCGCTCCGCATATAAGCCATCCGTCCTTGAATATATAGGTGGAATCCTTAATCGAGAAGATGTTTCCGAACAATGTTCCCACAGAGGCAAACAATCCGGATTTCAGCACTTTCCCGTCATATTCCTTCACCGACTTGATTTCACTGCCACGGAACAATTGTGAAGGATCATCCTTTCCGGGCTTCATAAGCAGAACGGATGTTTCACCGCCGGAAACGGACACATTGGCCTTACATATCTCCTTGATTTTAAGAGCATTGACCCAAACATCGGGCGCAACGTCGTCATTGATGCGGAACGTTTCGAGCGCAGCATTGTATTTCGGCAGCCGGCCGACGGCATCGATATATTTCTTGTATGCTGTGATATATGATTCGGTGGAGCTGAGCTGGAGCATTGACGCACTCAGTGTGCCGGCAGGGAGGACGGACTTCACCGTGGATGTCCCCGGGGCAATTCCCTTGTACAAATTGGAGAAGAATGCCGGGCTTTCGAATGATGCCGATGTTCCGGAAAGGGCAAGCCGTTTATCCGTCATGTCGTTTATCGTGAGCGCGGTCCAGTCGGCAAAACTTTTCAGGAATCCTGCCTGTCCACGCAATTTCGAAGCAAAGAATGACGAAACAATCTTGCCTGAATATGAATGATTTACGAATATTGCCGATTCATTTCCAACAGATGCAACTGCTGCTGCACATTCCTCGTCTTTCAACACCGATGTCCCGGCTTCAAGATTCCTACCGGCCGACATCACCAATGTTTCGGAAGGTGAAAATGCGAGTACCGTTTTCCGTTTCAATGATGGTGCATAATCTCCCGTATTGTCAAAAATCCGATACGCGATGCGGGCAGAGTCAGCGGCACGGACAATCGACCACTCCCCCTTGGTGGAATCTTTCGGAAAACCGGAGACGCTGACGAGCATCAGCGGTACAATGTTCCCGCTATAATGCATTGACACAGCCATTTCGGAGTTTCTCAACGCCCTGGCTTCATCGCCGACAAGCATTGAAACTCTGGACAGGAATTTCCGGAAATTCGATTTCCCACTGCCGGAAAACATTGAACCGAACGTCCAGGTGGTGTCTGTCATTACATCGATACCGTCCCTCATCGTGCTGCAATGGAGTATCATCGCGGCATCGGAAGGAATAGCATTCATGACCGGTCTGGACGAAGCTGCGATTTCATACAATTCGTCGGCGGATGGTGAATTTACAGAGCTTTTTTCCGAATACAACAGCGTTACTGCTCCTGCCACGAGAATGACAAGAGCAGAGAGTGCAGATATACAGATTAGTAACGTTCTCTTATTCATTTCACCAACTCATTTTTGCGGTAAAGTGCGCCAATATGGGGTGAAACCCATAAGACACAAAGATACACAATATTTTACTTAATGTGTACTTTACTCTTGACGTAGTATTCCAAATGGAATTATTTAGCAGAATTTAAGAGTATTTATTCTACCTTTTAGACAATTCCGAGGTATTATTTATCATTTACTACTAAAAGACGATGGCTTCTTTACATTCTGGACTAAACTCTTCATGTTCACAATTCGGTTCCGCGAAAACTTTTAGCAGCACCAAATCTAACTTAATGATATCCAATTTTTATTGCTAACTTTGCTGAATTGCGGTTTGCCATTTCAATTATGGTATGGCTTAACAGTTTAATAACTCATATTTCGCAAGCTGTCAAATTTGCACAGGTGTTCAGCAAGTTTGACGACTTGTGGGACGTGAGAGTTTGAGGAGTACTAAGTAGATTACGGTATGATATTAACCTTGATATTGTCATTTGCTGTAGATTCTTTACAGATAAAAGAATCTACAGTCGTTTCAGACAGGGTAAGCAAGGAAGTACCGGCACAAGTACTGCAAGGCACTCAGCTCCAGAGCCTTTCTACCACTTCAGTAGCTGATGCCCTAAAGTTTTTCGCGGGGGTGCAGATCAAGGATTATGGCGGATTAGGTGGTCAAAAGACCATAAATGTCCGTTCCTTGGGGACCCAGCATACCGGCGTCTATATCGACGGCATCAGGATAACCAATTGTCAGAACGGGACAGTGGACCTCAGCAAGTATTCGCTTACCAATATGGAAGCAGTGGAATTATACAATGCCAACAAGATCTCTTCTCTCATGTCAGCATCTGAATACGCCTCGGCATCCACAGTTTACTTCACGACGAAGCAGCCATCAAAAACCACCTTATCGGCCTCTTACAAGTATGGTTCTTTCAATACGAACAAGGCATCCGTACACTTCGACTACAAAAAGTACTTGTCATTGGATGCCGAAGCAGGGTATTCCGACGGCAAATATAAGTTTCATTACAAGTCGCAGTATGAGGACACTACAGGCACGCGGCACAATTCTGACATCTCTTACCTGAGATCCGAATTGTCGGGATTTTATAAGGGTCTCAAGTTGCATTCCTACTTCTATTATTCAGATAGAGGGTTGCCTGGAGGCATAGTGAAGAGACTGTCGGACAAGTATCAGGATGTGGGCAGAGAAGATGACCTGAACTCTTTCACGCAACTTTCTTATGTCAAGCAGTTCGACCATTTGTCCATAAAGTACAATGGCCGTTACGCTTATGACAAACTTCATTTCAACACTGATTTCCTGGAAAACCAGTTCGTGCGGTATAACAACTATTACATTCAGCAGGATATTTACAATGCATATGCAATAGCTTATCAATCAGGAATTTTCTCCATATCCAATTCTTCCGACTTGAGGTGGTCGGACCTATCCTGCAATGTAACCGGAATGTCTTATGTCTATAGGTTGGATTTCAAATCTGCCGTATCTGCCATTTTCAATACGGAACATTTTTTCATAAGCGGCTCGCTGCTTTACACGAATGTAAGGGACAAGTCATCCATGAAAACCGCATCTCCCCTGAACAGGCTTACCCCTTCAGTCCAGATGTCTTTCAAATGGAACAATTTCTCATTGAGGTCTTTCTACAAATCCATATTCAGAGCACCTACTCTGAATGACCTATATTACACTCAAGTAGGCAGAAGGGATCTGAAGCCGGAGTACACGACTCAATACGACATTGGCCTGACATACAAAAATGAATTCCTGGACGCCCAAGTTGACTACTACCAGAATGAGGTAAAGGATAAGATTATCTGTATTCCACAGGGAGGATCTTACCAATGGAGGATGTTGAACAGAGGATTTGTTTCAACAGACGGCGTAGATATCTCTTTCAGGTTCACATATAAATGGTTTTCGCTTTTCAATGCAGCCACTTATCAGTCTGTCAAGGACTGGACCGATCCCAATGATGGTTCTTATGGTAGACAGTTGATCTATAATCCGAAGTTTTCCAATTCGACGATACTGTCCTTTTGCTACAAGAACTTGTCAGGTTCAATATCTCATATGTTCTGCTCGAAAAGATATTGGTCGTATGCTTCCGATGAAGATGTCCTTCCGAAGTACAATTGTACTGATCTGAAAATCGAATATTCCTTATGGAAGTGCACCCTGACATTTGAGTGTGACAATATTTTTAACAATTATTATGAATTGATACAGAGATGGCCTCTTCCTGCCAGACGGTATTACTTCACTTTAAAGATTAATTTATAATATAATATGTTCAAAAAAATAGCATCCCTGACGTTTCTGGTCCTGGCAATCTCCTGCACCAAGGAGCAGCCCTTTTCAGACCGTTCAGCCAATGTTTCATTCGAGGAAATAAATCATGGCACCAAGGTAACTGTTTCCGACAACAAGTTGGCCTGGGAGCAGACTGATTCCTATTACCTTTACAACGGAGCCAAAGGTTATAAGTATCAATATGTTTCCAATGGCGTATTCCGTCCGGCCGAAGCAGTAAAAAAATCAGACAAATACCAGGCTTTCTACCCTTATTCATGGGTAAAGTCAGTTTCCGGTGATGTCTTTACCGTGGAGTTTCCGTCAATTCAGACCACAAAGGACGGGATCATCACAGGAGACTCATTCCCTTTCGCGTGCATATCCGACAATCTGAACAATCTCAAGTTCAAGAATCTGACAGGCATCATTGATTTCAACATCAAGACGAAGACGCAATCCAAATCTATAGTGAAGGCGACTCTCTCAGCAGACAAGCCTATAGCAGGGACCGCATCGGTGAGCACCTCGGACTATTCAGTTTCAATGCAGGGAACCATTACTGAAATAACCCAGCCCCTCAACTTTTCAGTCAACAATGCCGGAGTCCAGCACCTTATGTTCGTATTGCCACCTTCCGAATACAGCCTCACCCTGACAGTTACTGCTTCTGACGGTTCCGTAATGACCGCCAAATACAAGAATGTAAAAATCGCCAGGTCTACCATTACGATTCAGCCTGTCGCAAAAGACTTCATATCCAACTCTTCAGATGAATATGTCATTCTTCTCAATGAAGGCAACTGGCAGTCGGACAATGGCCAATTATCACTCATAAGAAATCATGAGATAACGAATCAATGGTTCAGGAAAATAAACAATACTAAAATCGGAGACACCCCTGAAGATATAATCTACATTCAGGATAGGAATTTGTTGGCTATTTCCGTCAATTGGTCAAACATAATCTATTTCATCAGGCCTGACGGCAAGATTGTATCCCAGACTGAAAACATACCGAACTGCAGGCATATGTGCGTCGATGACAGAGGCTACCTTTATATAACTTCCTATGCCCACGAGACTGCGCTCGGTGAGACATATGAACGTGGCTATGTCGCCAAGGTAGACTTGGATAGTTATGACATTGTCGCAACAATCGAAGTGGGGTATGAACCGGAGGGTATAGCATTTTATGACGGAAAACTTTATGTCGCCAATACCGGCGGCTATGCTTTTTCGGAATCGCATGGCTATGAGCACACTGTCTCAGTGATAGATTGCTTGTCGTGGACAAAATTACAAGACGTGGAGATATTGACAAAATCCGGAGACCCGGTAATCAATCTTTATGGTGAGATGTCCCAGTGCGGTCCATATCTATGTATCAATTCCCCGGGAGACTACAATACCGTAAGTCCGGCAACTGTCATCTTCAACTGTACCGACAATTCTTATAATGTACTCGAAGGTATCCCTTGCACCTACAACACGACCACAGTAAACAACAAGTTCTTCACGGTAGGTTCACAGTACTCCTATTCGACAAATGAATATGTTTATTATGTGAATACCGTCGATCCTGTTACAATGGAGATGACAAATGGATTTGAAAGGCCTGACGGAACCATATCAGAGATACCTTTCAATGTGATTTCCATGATGCAGAATCCATATTGCGTTTACTGCAATCCATATACAGGGCATCTGTACGCCGTAGACGCCAAGTCATACACTTCAGCTGCTGATGTATTCGAATTCGATGCGAACGGCAATCAAGTAGGTTCAGCTCTGGCAGCCTACATAAATCCAGGACATATGATAGCCTTACCTTCAAGTGCCGTATCTTCTGCAGATCTTCAGCATTGACAATAATCATGATTGTACAAGAAATAATGTGAAAGTCATTGCAGTTATCCCTACTGTTACAGTCAGACTTTTGTACAGTCTTTTTAGTTAACAGTTAATAGTTGGTTAAAACTAAAGACAAATGAACAAAACAATTAAACTCGGATTGCTACTTTCAGCGATCACTTGCATTTCATGCAACAAGACTGAGCTTACTCCAAGTAAGTGGCTCAATGAACTATCAGACAAGCAGGTACAGTCCTCTGTCAAAGTAAGCGACTATGTGAATTCAAAGTCCGTATGGTACAATTCAAAATTGGATTCCTTGAACAAGTATGGTTTCGAAGTAACCGCTTTCAATGCAGTGAACAATAAAATGTGGCAGGAACATTTTATCAAGTCAGGGGACAACTTCGCTTCAGACAAGGCCATGTGGACCAAATCAGGAAAGATGAATTTCTATGCCGCGCATCCATCCTCATTCAGCTTCGACGACAAGCAGGTACTTCAGCAGACGACAGGCACCAGTTCACCTCTCAATTACGATCCGATAGTTTCTTATGTCAAGTCAGAAGAGACCGACATAGTGAGCTTTGATTTCTATCACGCTGCCTCACAGGTAAAGATGACAGTATCCAACAATTCAGACTGGGATGTAAGAGTTTCAGGTGAACTGATAGCATTTTATTCCTGGGGAACATTCAAATGGCAGGAACCGGAGTTCCAAAACGTAGATGATTTCACCCAGTCCAAGAAACTAAAGGCATCATGTTGGACTACCGATGACAAGTACTTTATGGCCACGGCTGTCGGTAGCACCGCCGGTTCCATAAAGACTCCTTTCGTCAAAGGTGACAAGGCTCAGATTCTTGTCACCAATATAGTGCCTTTCGTCTATGACGGCCATGAAGTGCCATCTGTAGTTACCGGCACCACTACATATCCCACGACTCGTGTAAGATTCAAAGTATATTACCAGAAGAATGATGTGGAGTGCACTCCTCTTGTCTATGAGAAAGAAATAAAGTCCCTCATCCCTGGAATCTGCTACAATTTCCACCTGGACATCCAAGGTGATTATGAGCCGAAAGCATTGATTTCCACCGTGAAGGTAGATGATTTCACTGAAGTGACTGACAACATCACGGTAAAGCCTTGGGAAACCAAGACATATAGGGTGACACTTTCTACGGATGAAACCATGGGTAAAGTAACAGGAGCAGGCGAAGTGAAAGATGGTGAGGAAATCACCATTACCGCTGTTCCGAATGAAGGATATGAATTCAAGTTCTGGTCAGATGGTTCTACCGAGGCTACCCGCAAGATTACTGTAACAAAAGACATGACGCTCACCGCGAAATTCGCAGAGAAGTCAACATACAATGCTCTTTACATTATCTTCGCAAATGAATTTAGTGCGGACAAATCCAATGTCCTTGAGAAACAGGCAGACAACCACACCTGGAAGAAGACCATAACCCTTACAGATTCCAATAAGGATTATTCAGGCAATGGTCCAGGTTTCTTCATAGTATCATCTACAGATTATAGCTACACTGCGTTCTACGGAGGTTCTACAGATGTCCTCTCGAAAGGTGACAACAACACTTATCCGCAGACTCTGATCTCCTCTGAAGCCGGCACGTACGAGTTCACTTTCAATGACAAGACTCTCAAGTATTCTCTAGTAAAGGCCAAGACAATAGAGGAGTATAAAGCAGAACTTCAGGCACTTATAACATCTTATGAAAGTGACGACCCTAATGGTTATGACTATACCGAAGCATCACTCAAGGTTTACAATGAAGCACTTGCTGCCGCAAAGAGAGCTCTTGATTCAACAGATGCCGATGTAGTCAAGAATGCAAAAGAGTCTCTTGAAAAGGCATACAAGGCTCTGACTACCGGCTCCTCCGAAGTAGAACTCCCAGATATCGGATAACTCCATTCTCCCTCGGGAGATGTCACGGAGTGACAGAGGGGTACGATACCGCGAGGCCAGGAGCTCGCACAAAAAAAGTCCGTAGTTGTCGCCAACTACGGACTTTTTTCCGTGCGAGCGAAGGGACTCGAACCCATACGCACTAGGCACCAGATCCTAAGTCTGGCTTGGCTACCAATTACAACACGCTCGCAATTCCCTCCGGAAGGCTCATAACATGAAGCCCATCGCTGAAATTGGCCTAGTTGGAAGCTGCCGCATTCTGTGTCCGAAAGGACTACAAATCTAATACATTTTTTTCAATTCCTAAAATTCCGGCCGATATTTCGAATAATTTGCAGATATTTGCCGACAAAACGAATAGGAATGGAGAACTGGAGAGAGAAACTAGGCGCAGTTCGTGACGCCAACAACGCGGCGGCATGGACAATAGCGGAATATATAGACGAAACACCTACGGCGATAACCGCCTCATTGATACACGATGCGGACCCGGACGGAGAACTGCCGGAAGAAACATTGTATGCAGCCTTCATGGCCGGATTCGCAGGAGTACCGGAGGACGACCGCATCATCCAGGACTATCTCACTGAAGCGGTGCACAGGCTGGACATCGCCGATTACATTGACAATCCATATCTGAAAACCATCCGGTTTCCAGACGCGGCGACAAGACATTGGCGATTCACACACTATACATACAAACCATACGAAGCATTCATCTGCAATGACATACGCATGGAACCGGACCTCCGCGAAATCCCGCAGACAGGCTATTTCAGGGAAAGGTTCAGCTACCCTGCCGTGGAACAGGACGGAAGGGAATGGATGGCAGTCAAGCCCAGCGAAATCGAAACGATGCGAGGCGCCATCGGCATTGTCAAAGGAAAAGTCGTGACCTTCGGCCTTGGACTCGGCTACTTCGCGTTCATGGCATCATCGAAACAGGACGTGGAATCTGTCGACATAGTGGAACGGGACGAAGAAGTCATTGACCTTTTCAGCAGACATATCCTGCCGCAATTCCCGGAACGCGACAAAATCAGGATAATCAAAAGCGACGCATTCGACTTCATGCACCACGAGATGGAATGCTACGGCTACGACCACGCCTTTGTCGACCTATGGCACGACACCGCGGACGGACTGGAACTGTACCTGAAAGCAAAGAAGGAAGAAAACTACCTGAAAGCCAAAGGAATAGAGACAGTGTTCTCCTACTGGGTCGAAGAATCATTGCTGTCGGCATACCGATGGACCATATTCGATGAAATCATCGCGGAATGCGGCACCGAAGCGGAAGCCATCGAAAAATTGTCTGACAAGGCATTGAAAATCAGACTCCAAGGATTGGCCTAAGCCTATTCCTCTTCCGAAGGCATATTCCCCGCATAATCACGCCACTTGTTTATAAGTGCCTGCATATCAGCAGGAAGCGGAGAATCGAACCTTATAAACTCCCTGGTGCGAGGATGCACGAACCCAAGAGTCTTGGCATGAAGCGCCTGACGCGGACACAATTCGAAACAATTCCGGATGAACTGCTTGTACTTCGCATAGATGGTCCCCTTACGGATTTCCGACCCGCCATATCTCTCATCATTGAAAAGCGGATGGCCGATATGGTTCATGTGGACACGGATCTGATGGGTACGGCCTGTCTCCAGACGGCACTCCACCACGGTCACATAACCGAAACGCTCAATCACCCTGTAATGGGTAACCGCATGCTTGCCCTTGTCCCCCTCAGGGTAGACCTTGAAACGCAGACGGTCGTTGGGGTCCCTGCCGATATTGCCGACAATCGTTCCCTCATCCTCTTTAAGGTTTCCCCAGACCACTGCAACATACTTTCTCTCAATGGTATGGCGAAAAAACTGCCCGGCCAGGTCCAGCTGCGATTCGTCATTCTTCGCCACCACCAGCAAGCCTGAAGTATCCATGTCAATGCGATGGACCAGCACGCCCATGCGCTCGTCCTTCGCGTCAGGTCCCTGTGAGATTCCAAGGTGATAGGAAAGGGCATTTATCAATGTTCCTTCGAAATGACCGTGACCGGGATGCACCACCATGCCGGCAGGCTTGTTCACGACCAGAAGGTCTTCATCTTCATATACTATGTCAAGCGGAATGTTCTCCGGGAGCACCTCGAAACCACGCCTCTCGTAAGGCATGACGAAACGTATCACGTCACCTGGACGCACTATCAGATTCGCTTTCGCCGGCTTGTCATTGACCTTTACGTAACCGTTCTTTATCGCAAGCTGCACGCGGTGGCGGGACGTGTCCATCAGATGGCACGCCATATACTTGTCTACACGGAGAGGAGTCTGCCCTTTGTCCACATTGAGCCTGAAATGCTCGAACATCCCCTGCTCATCCTCTTCCGATGCACTTTCCTCCCCTTCTTCGATGATAAGCCCATCTACCGCAGACTCTTCCTCCACGGGAAACATCAATTCCTGCTCCATTACTTTTTGCTGTCTGGTGATGAAAGATACAGAGTGACTTCAGAACCCATAGTAACAGACATTTCGCCCGCTGACGGAGTCTGTTTATATACAACGGCATCCAAAGAATCACTGTATGTATGGATGCTCTTGTCGAATCTGAGCCTTGCGACATTGAGGGAATTGTCATGGACGGCATCCACGGCCCTCATGTACTTCATTCCGGTAACATCCGGCACATATGTCTGGTTGTCAGCACCCAAACCAACTACCAAGTCGATTTCAGAGCCGCTGTCCACGGCCTTTCCCGGAGCGATTTCACGTCCCCTGTACAACTGTTTGAGGACATTGTTCGTCGCCATATCGTTGACATAGCGGAGCCTGCCGAGGACCAAGCCCTTGGACATCAGCTCAGCCTTGGCCTGGCGCATTGAAAAACCTACGAGATCCGGCATGGTAACCCTCTTGGGAACTACCGAATTGATGGTCAGCTTGATCTGCCTGTCGAGCTTCACCCTGCTGCCGGCCTTCGGGAACTGCGCGAAAACAAGGCCGCGTCCCATTTTCCTCACATAAACAGAGTCCGTTACGATAATCCTGATGCCTGATTCCGCAGCGATATGCCCGGCATCAGCCACACTCATATTGGCAAAATCAGGAACCTCAATTTCCTGTCCGTGATGAGTCCCTATCTTGAGAAGGAAATTGCTTGCAAACACCAATGCAAGTACAGCAATGGCAGCTATCAGAAGGTTCTTTACAAACCAGTTCGAAAAAAATCCTTTAAAATCCATCTTTGCAGCGTCTATTATGCGTGACCGAATATAACCTCCATAATGCCCTCAGTCAGAAGCGCAATACCTATTATAGTCACTATTATACCCGTTATCCTGTTGATCCACAATATCGTACCCAACTTGAAATTCCGTCTCATCCGGCTGAAAATCCATGAGAAGAAGAACCAGTACAATGCGGAGCCGGCGCTCAATGCCAGAAGTATCGGAGCGACCCTGAAATCATGGGGTTCCAGTTCAATGCCGAAGAACGCGAAAAGAGCAAAAATCACAAGTATCGCCCCCGGATTGGAGATTCCCATGATGACGGCCTGGAAAAAGTCCTTCAGCGAATATGACGGCGTGGAATCTTCCTGTTTCATCTTGCGGAAAGGGTCCTTGAGCGCCAGACTGCAACCGAGAAGCGTAACGATGATTCCGCCTCCTACCATTATAAGGGCACTGTAGTCTTTCATGAACGCCTCGGCAATCGCCAATGCAAATATGGCGATCACGGCAAACAGCGTATCCACGAGACAAGCCCCCAGACCGGCCAGAAAGCCTGATTTATGCCCTTCACTGAGTGATTTCTGTATAACGAGGATAGCAATCGGCCCCAATGGGACAGATGCACAGATTCCTATTATGAACCCCTTTAGAATATCTAACAGCATACTGAATCAATCTAGCACCAAACATGCAAAGATAATAATTAAATTCATATCTTTGCCGAATGCTTTCAGTATATAACAATGAAAGCGCATTGAAATCATGAAAAATCAGAAAGTTCTTCTATCGATACTCGTACTTCTTTTCGTCGTACTGATGTCCGTACCATATCTGGTTCCGCATACAGGAGCATTGGCATTGTTCGGCCTCGTTCCGCTTCTCTGCATGGAGCGCATCGCAACATTGTCCGGAATGAAACGCGTCTGGATATGGCATTACACCGCATTTCTCCTGTGGAACGCTGTCACGACGTTCTGGGTATGCAACGCCACGATCGGCGGCGGAATCTTCGCATGTTTGGCCAATGCCTTTCAGATGTCATTGATATTCGGGACTTTCCGCTGGAGCCGCAGGGTGTTGAAAGGATCATTGCCTTACATTTTCCTGGCTATGCTGTGGATTGCGTGGGAGAAATATTATCTGACCGTGGCGCAGATTTCCTGGCCGTGGCTGGTACTCGGAAACGCATTTGCAGGCACCGTCCCGCTCGCCCAATGGTACGAATATCTCGGCACGCTAGGCGGTTCGCTATGGATCTGGGCATGCAATCTGGGGCTGTTCGGCATAATGGTTTCTCTCTCCGACGGCAGCTGGTACAGGTTCAACGCCAAGGCAAAATCCGCAGCCGCAAGTTCATACGCCATAGTCCTGCTTGCGCCGGCAATAGTTTCAATGTCAATGTATTACTCTTATAAAGAGGACACCGCGCGCAAACTGGATGTCGCCATAATGCAGCCGAACATTGACCCTTACCATAAATTCCAGGCATTGACCCAGGATGAGCAGAACGCGATTCTGCAGGGGCAGATGGAATCGGTTCTGAAGAACCGCAATGCCGGGGATACGAGCATGCTGCTCATCCTCGCTCCGGAGACTTTCACCGGCGGCGTAGTGACAAATGATGTGGGCAGAAGCCGCACATATCGCAGGTTCAGAAGCTATCTGTCTGATCATCAGGACGTGAATTTACTGTTCGGCGCATCCTCATACAGTTATTTGTTCTCCGACAATGCACCTTCGGCAACGGCCCGCAACGTGGGCGAGAACCAATGGGTGGAGTCGCACAATTCAGCATTGATAATAGACGGCAAGGACAATGCCGAAATTTATCACAAGTCCAAGCTGGTCGTAGGTGTGGAAATGACACCGTATCCGGCATTTTTCTGCAAGATCGACAATCTGCTGGGCGGCGTGATGGGAAGATGCATCGGCCAGGATGAAGTTTCGCTGCTGCATTGCGTCGCCAGCGACAGCACCGGACACATCACCAAAAGTGTTCCGCTCGGATGCGCAATCTGTTATGAATCAGTGTATCCCGAGCATTGCGCCGAATATGTGAGGGCGGGCGCGGAAGCATTGGTCGTAATCACGAATGACGCCTGGTGGGGAGATACGCCGGGGTACAGCCAGCACTTGAGGTATTCGTCGCTGCGTGCCATCGAGACACGAAGAGACATTGCAAGGAGCGCCAACACTGGAATTTCGGCATTCATAAACCAGCGCGGCGACATCGTCTCACACACGGCATGGTGGGAGCCGGCCGTACTGACGGGCAACGTAAATCTCAATGATTCAGAGACTTTCTTCGTCCGTCAGGGCGACATCATAGGGCGCATGTGCGCATTCTTCTCGATTCTGCTCCTTCTGGGTGTGGTAGTGCGTGCCAGAATCACGCGCCAAGAATAGAAGATATTGAGACCGGGGACGTGCGGCGCAATGTCAGACATGCCCAGCCGTCACGTTCTCTTTCACAAACGAGCTCCAGGCCATACTTCACGGCTTCCGCCATAATAGCCTCAACGTCAGTCGTATAGAAACCGCTCAACATCAGCAGTCCGCCGGCTTTCAATGAGCCTGCGTATGTGCGCAAATCCATGATGATGATGTTCCTGTGGATATTTGCCAGGAGGACATTGTACTTTCCCATCTGAAGGAGTGAGGCATCCCCGCAATAAGTTTCGACCTTACGTCCGACGCGGTTCAGACGGGCATTGTCATAGGCAGACTGCGCTGCAACTGCGTCAATGTCAATGCCGTACACCTTAGCAGCTCCCATTTTGGCTGCAAGGATGGCGAGCAATGCCGTGCCGCAGCCCATGTCCATCACGACATTGTCACGGATAAGATCGGCATTGTCCAGCATCGACTGCATCATCATGTAGGTCGTTTCATGGTGTCCGGTCCCGAACGCCATTTCAGGGCGCAGGCGGATGTTGTAACGGGTAGATGGCGTCGTCTTGTCTTCAGCTTGCTTTATCGTCACCTTACCGTCGACGACTATCGGCTGGAAAGTGCTCTCCCACTGCATGTTCCAGTTGTGGAACGGCACAGGGAGTGCTTCGAAAGATGTCTTGAACGGCAATCCGGAGAGCACGGCTTTCAGGGCCTGCCTGTCGAATTGCGGTTTCTGGATATAGCATTTCACCACGTTGTCTTCCGTCAAGAAAGAGTCATACGGCAAATCGGAGACCATCGCCTCCAATATTTCCGCGTTCTCGTCCGTAAAAGGATCAATATTAACTTTAACTTCTATATAATCGCTGCTGTCCATCGGCTCAAAATATAATGTGTGACTATTCCTTGGTTTCTTCGTTGACGAGGGCTTCGCCTCGCTTGGCGGCATTGCGGGCTTCGCGCTTGCGGCGTTTCTCGGCCTGACGCTCCTCGCGGGTGGTACGGTTCTGCTTGCTATTGTCAATGTACTGCTGCATCTTGGAACCGGTTTCTTCCTCAGTCTCAACCACTTCCGGAATCACTGCCAGCGAATCCATACGTGCGTTCAACATTGAATCCACAGGCGTATCATACGAAATCTGGAGAGAATCCAGCATCTTCATCTTGCCGCTGTCAAGCGAATCCAGCTTGACATCCGGGTCGTAGCCCATGGACTTCTTGTTCGCTTCTATGGTATTCTTCATCGACTCGTTCTGACGCACCGCCAGATCCACACCCTTGGTAAAGATATTGTGTATCGAGCTGACAAGGTTCATCTGCAAGGTATCTATCTGGGCAGTAAATACAGGGACATTGGTACTCTTGTACTTGGCCTTCCCTATCCGGTATTTCCAATTGTCGAAATTACCGAAGATATTGATACCGAACCTGAACGGAATCGGCGATTTCAGCACGGAAACATGGTATTTGAATGTCTGGTCGAAATTCTGCATACCGCTCATTGCCAATGTATAACGGTCGATTTTCAGCACAAACGGGAAAATCTCCAGCTTGTTGTCGCTGATAAGTCCGCTCACGGACATGTCCGCCACCTTGCCGCTCTTCTTGTTCTTGAACATCAGCATTCGCGCCAATTTCTTGAATTCAGGACTTTCCTCCAATACCACATTACGGCCACTGATCTTCATGATGCCGCTCATGGAAGGAGTGATGAAATTCATATTGGTATCCAATGAACTGGTCGCCGCCATCTCACAATCAAGCATTCCCTTGAATGAAGTCAGCATCGGCATGATGGTATCCACTGCCGGGAAGAGCTGCACTACCTTGTCAGCAGTAATATCGGTCAGATTCAAGTCAAATCCAGCCTTGATATCCTTCTTGGTCTTGGTCGAATAGAAGCCTTCAAAGAAGATGTCACCCATATTCGAGGTGGCCAAGGTGTTGGTCAGCTGAATGCATCGCTCCTTCATGGTCATATCCGACGCAAGCCAGGTAATCTTCAGGTCCGAATAATCTACCTCATTGGCTTCCAGAGAGATATCGGCAATCAGATTTGCCGGGACGACTACCAGCGCGTATGTGCTGTCCTGTGCCGCCGCCTCATGCGAAGCAGACAACGCAGACAGATACTCGGCATCATCCATCGAAGAGTTGTTGGCCGTCGCCTGCGGAGTATATTTCGCGCCGGCACTGTAAGCCGTCAGCAATTCATTGGCATCAATCTTCTGCGACGTCAATTTCAAATCCAGTTTCAACGGCCCGTACCCCAGCAAAGCACGTCTCACCCCGCTGAGGACTCCCCTCGCCGACAGGTCGGAATTACCAGGTTTCAATGTAAAGTTCTCCAGTTTCACGACGTCGGTATTAAAGGTGCCCTGCACATTTTCAATGACATTCCTGACAGGGAAATATGGGGTGATGACCATGCCGCTATGTATATCCAGACCGCCTCTCATATCCCACTCTTTCAGATATTTGGCCAGTGTCTCATTCAGTTTCAGGTCCAGATCTTTCTTCCGGAAATCCTTCTCTGCAATGAAATCCGGAACCGGACGTCCCGCCATCTTGGCACGGATCATCTTCCTGAACAATGAATCACGCGGCGTTCCAGGATAGACTCTCTGCAATGAATCCAGCAGCATATTGCGTTTCTGGTTTCTTTCGAAGGCGGCCATACGTGCAGAGGCATTGAAATTCGCATCGCGGAAACCATAGCGGTTCACGCCTTCACGTGCGAATACACGGGAATTGGTGCTCGAAATGGACAATCTCGGCTCCAGCGTTTTTCCCCTGACGGCATGTGAGAAATTGAAAATATTTTGCGAGCCTATAACACCGGCGAAGAGGGAATCCGAGCCGTTGAACAGCAGCTTCCCGACGGAAAGCATTGCCATCAGCGGGTGCTTTTCGCCCTTATGTTCGCCGGAATTTATCTGCGCGGCATTCTGAACCTCGGCATTGACTCCGGAAACGCTCACCTTGATATCCTTCCCGTATGTCGCGAACAAAGAGTCCACCTTGGCCGTAAGCGCCAGTATCTCAGTACCTTTCGGAATATTGCCGTCAATCTTGTTCCTGATGGTCTTGATGCCTATTTCAGGACCGCCTATCCAGGTGTCCAATGTATCCGCCTGTGATTTGAACACCACATTGCTGCTCCGCACATATCCGTCCAGCCTGGCCTTATAGAAATTGTACGGATTCATCTGGGACATGCGGATCTTGCCGGTGAGAATGGCATCCAGTTCTCCGGACACGCTATAACCGCAAGTGTCAGGCAGGAAAGCCATCATTTCGTCCAATGAAGCATAGGCTATGCCTTCCACATTCACGAGCGGGTCGTCACCTGCGGCATCGGACACCGTTCCGGTCACGTCCAGATCAAGGCCTCCGAAACTCATCGACATATTGTCAATGCTGACGTCCAGACGTCCTGAATTGTCCGTCATTGCATTGATATCCAATGACATGTTCCCATCAGGAATCCCGGGATATTTCACATTGGCCTTAGGCATGACCAGTTCAGCGATCAATTCCGGAAGGGATTCCCGGGCCGGATTATAGTAGCCGTCACACAATGCCGTAAGTGTTATTTTCGCATCGGTGTCCAAATCCGTGGCTTCAGGGAAGAAATTCTTTCCGAAGTACTGGATCAGGTCTTCCACACGGCATTCATTGATGGAAATTTCTGATTTTATATAGGTGCTGTCAGCATAAAATGTAGCGCGGCCGTTTCCGGTCATTGAAATGGCGGCCACATCCGCCTCGAAGTCATGCAGAGTCACGTCCGGAACCTTTCCTCCAGCGATGCTTGCATGGCCTTTCAATCCGAGCGGCAGCATCACTCTGCCATAATCGCTCATACCGAGAAAGGCCTTGGCCCCGGCGTCGAATGCTATCATTTCATCCTTTTCATGGATACGGAGATGGTCCATGGCGAGTGCGACAGTGTCTGCCGGAAGACGTCCGGAAACGAACATCGTGTCAATCTCCAGTCCAAGTTTGTTCGCAGATGCGGACGCATTGGTAAGTTTTCCATGGAAATGCATCTGTTTCATGAATATGGCGGCATAAACCGTATCCTGGCAATCCGTATATACAATCTTCGGGGCTCCTGTAAGGCAGATTTTGTTCACTGTTATCGTCGGCAATGACAGGGCTGTGGTATCTCCGTTGTCTTCAGTCGCAGATGTCTTCAGCACGTTCCAGTTGGCATTGCCGTCACCATAGCTATGTGCGAAAAAATGCGGCTTGTCCAGGCTCGCCTCGTGGATGCGCACCCTGCCGACAAGGGCTGAAAGATAGTTTACCGACAATGTCATTTTCCTCACAGCAGCCAGTGTATCAACGGTTTCCGATCTTCCGGCATGGCGAAGAATACCATCTGCTCCGACGGAATCATATCTGGAATATCTGTCATGCGGATAGGTCACTATGAAGTCATTGACCTCAATGTTCAGGTTCGGGAAACTCTTGAGCACGGATGCCGAAATGTTTCCTATGTGGACATCGGCATCGACGTATTGGGGGATATATTTGTCAGCCATCCGCATCAGGAATGCCGGATTCACCACGATATGCATCACTATCAGGAACGCCGCCCAAATTCCGGCGATTATTCCCAATGTTATTTTCAGCCAACGGAAACGCTTGTGTTTCAGTGGTTTCTTTTCAATATCCTCTTTCTTGTCCATGTCTTCTGAATCAAAAATCCTTATCAACGTGCGGAAATTCCGCAAAGTCTATAAATATACAAATATAATAAAAAAAGGACCGAAACCATAATGGCCGGTCCTTGGATATATCTGTTTCAGATATAAGATTCTGTGCCAAGCTTACTGCTCGTCCTCAAGCTGCAGATGCTGTACGTAGATAGCCTTCTGAAGCTGCTCTCTTTTCCTGACAGATGGCTTTACAAAGTTCTTTCTCGCACGAAGTTCGCGGATAGCACCTGTTTTCTCGAATTTTCTCTTGAATCTCTTGAGAGCCCTCTCGATGTTCTCACCTTCCTTAAGTGGTACAATAATCATATCTGAATCACCTCCTTTTGTTTACAAATCTACTGAATCCGAATGAGTTACATGTTTGTTTCCGGATTTAGCGGGTGCAAAGATACAACAATTATCCGGATTGGCAACATTTCGGAGCTCTTTTCTGCCAGAATTTTTCAGATCACCCCAAAACATCGGACATGAAAATCTTCATTCCTTCGGTCGCCTTGGTCTGGATATGGCGGACTCTGCGGTCACGTACATTGATTTCACCCGGATCTATCAGATACACAGGGGCATCCAGCGGCGCATATCTATAAAGACCGGCTGCAGGATAGACGCTGAGCGACGTCCCGACAATCAGAAGGAGATCCGCTTCCGATACGATGTCAATCGCCTTTTCAATCTTCGGCACAGGCTCCCCGAACCATACTATATGAGGACGCAACTGATGTCCGTTCGGAGCCTCGTCTCCCAGATGTATTTCACCGTAACCGATGTCGAAGACGGTCTTTTCGGAAAAGCCGTCCTCCTCATTGCAGCAGTTTTCCGGCCTTACCTTGGTGAGTTCGCCATGGAGATGCAGGACATTGGAACTGCCTGCGCGTTCATGGAGATTGTCCACATTCTGCGTAATGACATTGACATTGAACTTATCCTGGAGCGAAGCGATGGCGCGATGTGCGTCATTGGGTCTTACTCCTTCGAGCTCGTGCCTCCTTCTATTGTAGAAGTCGAGCATCAGGCCCGGATTCTGGTACCAGCCCTCGATGGACGCGACTTGCTGCGGGTCGTAATTGTCCCAAAGCCCGCCATTGTCCCTGAACGTGCTGATTCCGCTTTCGGCGCTCACACCGGCGCCAGTCAAAACTACAAGCTTTTTCATTTTTCCTCCCCGAAATAAAATTTCCTGAGCCAATATTCGAACAGAGGGTCCTGAATGACCGGCTCATCTTTATCATTGAACATTATCACCTCTTTCTTCATGAGGGCATCTTTCAGACGCTTCACGTTGGCGGAAGAGTTAAGTCTGTATTTGTCAATAACTTCCGTCGTACTGAACTTTACATTGCCGTCCAGGACAGCCTTCAGCAGACGCTCCTGGAAACCGGTCAGGTCATCCATGATCGAGACGAACCTCGGTTCATGCACGGAAATCATGCCGGCGAGGGCGTCATTGAGAGTCAACTCGCTGATATAGCCTTTCGAAAGGGAGTCGCAGATGAAGAAAAAGTTATTTATATACCATATATTGTTTCTGAACATGCGGATCACGCCCTGCAGCAGGTCCCTGTCCAGCACTTTTCCGCCGGCGACGAAACCTTTCATGACGTGGTCGGAAATTTCCGCATCAGAGATTTCGGACAATGTGTACCTTTCGGCAAGATGCCAGAAAAAGCGCCTGCGCTGAAAGATGCTTTCCATCGCATTGACCCTGGAGCCCATGAAAATGAAGGAGCACGAAGGTTTGCCGACCGCGCGGGCTGCGCCGATTTCGCTTTCCAATGCCTTGAAGAATTTCTCGCCCATGTCGGAGTCAATGTTCTGGAACTCACGGAACAGCACCACCATAGGAGTGTCACGTTCCGCAGACAATGCAAACGGCAGATGGGCGACGGCATTGATTTCAGCCTGGCCTGCCTCGTAGGAGTCAGGAAAGACATGGCCGCTGTCGGAATAACGCACGGGATCGAAGACCAGCGAGGTCCCTGCCAGAAGACGTGCGGACATTTCTTCAAATTCATCCTTCGTCGAGGCTACCGACGAGAGCAACGCTCCGGCATACCTGCGGATGAACAGGCCGGCATCATGTATGGCCGTCATATCCATATCACAGATAATGAACTGCTTGCCGGATGTCCTCATGTTCAGGAAAGTCTGCTGGACTGCGGACATCTTGCCTGATTTCAGCGGGGACCAGAGGACAATGTTTTCCCCTTGGGAAAGGAGATTGGACATCGTGACACAATCCTGTCGTCTGCCGGCAAAGTACTTTCCTGTCACGTATTTGGCGAACTGGAATGGCGTATCCATGAGTTTTTCGGTTTTAGCTTGACAACAAACAGTTATATGACGCAAATTTAGCAAATAATTTTGCGGAATATAAGAAAAACACTAAATTTGCAGTCTTAAACATCAGATGACTGTCAAGCTCCGGAAAGTTCCGCATACAATGTGGACGCTTGCAGCCGAAACTTAATAAGTTTTTATAGTAATGTACGCAATCGTAAACATTGCAGGCCAGCAGTTCAAGGTAGAGGCTGGTGCAGAGATTTTCGTCAATCGCCTTGCAGCGAAGAAAGACGAGTCCGTAGAATTCAATCAGGTACTCCTCATCGACAACGAGGGTGATGTGAAAGTCGGTGTTCCTTACGTAGAGGGCGCAGTAGTGAAGGCTACAGTTCTCGAGGACGATACCAAAGCAAAGAAGGTTATCGTTTTCAAGAAGATCCGTCGTAAAGGATATCAGAAATCCAACGGTCACCGCCAGAAACTGACAAAGATCCGCATCGACTCTATCGCTTAATTTTTTACAGATCGCTAAATTAAAG
>OLGE01000157.1_pt1 | contig 81070 bp, 78 predicted proteins | sample 1605151 | NCBI WGS metagenome assembly OLGE01 (sample SAMEA3888912, study PRJEB22519) | human gut metagenome | biome: human gut; feature: human-associated habitat; material: faeces | place: Denmark | collected 2010
ATGAATTAAAGGTTCAAAGTTTATCTTTATTAAGTGATGATTATAGTAAGGCAAGAGTAATCAGTAGTTTTACTAGTGATGAATTAAAGGTTCAAAGCTTATCTTTATTAAGTGATGATTCAAATAAGGCAGACGTAATTAGAAGTTTTACTAGTGATGAATTAAAGGTTCAAAGCTTATCAAATTTAAGTGATGATTCAAATAAGGCAAGAGTAATCAGAAGTATTGCCAGTGATGAATTAAAACTAAAAGGATTGATTTCAATTTACTTAACTTGGTTTGAAAAAGAACGAGATAAAGGAATGAGTAAAAAGTTAAAAATTCTTGAGGAATACCAAAAACTCTTTCAAGGGATAAATTCTTTAATAGATAGTTTTATTGATTATATTAAAAGAAATCAAGAATGTTTAGATGAAAAATCCATCACTCAAATCGCAGGTGTTTTGCATCAATTTGATATCTCGAATTCTTTAGAATTATCTAACTTAAAACAACAAATAGCGCCATTAGTATTATCAAGTTCAAATCCAGTAGAAAAATTTAATGAAATAGAAAAAATATTTTTAAAGAATAATCTTCCTATGATGGGAAAAATATTTTTATGTTTTCAACTTTTATATCCTAACTTTGAAAAAGAAGAAAATGGAATAATTGTGTTTAATTTTGATGAAAATAGTAGAATGTCTCCAGAACTAATTCATCCAACTCAAACAAGAAGAATGAAAGCAGTAGAGAAAAATGCTACAGATAAAGATATTCGATTTCAAATTGTGTTCAATGATTTAGTAAGAATTGCTAGTCGTTCAAATAACCGTTCTTTAATTGAATATTTGAATAATATTGAGTATGGGAACACATTGTTTTTAGGAATATCAAAAGGAATAATAAAATTTGATGATTTGGATAATCACTCAAAACAAATATTAGATATTTTTTCTAATCATCTAGTAGCCTTATATGAACACACAAAAAAAGGTTCAAAAGAAACATTTGAAAATTTATCTATAGTAGAAAAAATTACTTATTTTTCTCAAAAATTTAATCCAACTAGTCGACATGATTTGCCAGATAGAATCGTTAGAAGTTTTGCTTATCAGGCAGGAATTGATAGTTTTGAGCAATTGAAAAACATTATTACTAATTCAGTTAAAGAAAAGGAAGAAATTTCTAGAAAGCGAGCTAATGAATTAGAAAAAGGGAAGAAACTGATTTTAGAGCCTGGAGATTTTATTAGGGCGATAGGATATATTGATTGTGTAGAAAGTTCTTTAAATAATGGAAATGTTTGTAAGGAATTTTTAGGAACATTTTTAGGAAAAAGTGATTCTGATACAACCCCATTAGATATAGACTTTACTTTAATTACTAAGAAAAATACAGATATTTATCACAATATTGAAGGAAGTCCAACGGGGTTTGGTTTTGGAAATGTATATGTTATCTTAAAAAAAGATAATCCTAATTTAAACATTACTCGTGATAAAGATGGAAATTTAACTGGAAATCTATATGATCCTTCTAAAATTGAGGTATTTGGAACACAAACAGAAAAAGGAGGGTACGAAACTCATTGGGGGGCAAGAACAGGAATAGCATCTTCTGATATTGATTATATTTTATTTAAAGAAAGGGAAGAAATCAATTCAAATAGTCCTTATTTAGAAGATGGTAGTGTTAATTATCTTGAAAATCCAAAAGATAATAATGAATTAGCGTTATTAAAAAATGAAATTGTTAAAAATGGGTTCTATATTCCTATTATAGATTTTTCAGGAAAGATTATTTTTACTACCAAAGAATATGATGAATTAAAGCAAAAAATGTCTGGATTATCCCATTATGGAAGTCAAGAATATCACTTAGAAGAGCATCAATATAGTGATTATACAGAAAGAATAAAAGGACTATTAGAGAGTAATAAAAGGGAAACAAAATCTCAATCTCAAAAAGTATATCAAGCATTATCAAGTATTATTCAACAAATTCCCATTGATGAAAAAACTTCTCAAACATTTCAAGTTAAAAATCACATAGGAATTGATTTAACACTTAATAGTGTAGAGGTATTAGAAACAGGGTCATCGGCAAGGGGAACCAATGTTCCTTATGATTATGATTTTGACTATATTTTTAGGTTAGATTCTTCTTTAATTAACGATGCAGAGAAAATGCAAGTATTTCGTACCAAAATATGTGAAAGTCTGAATATTCATCCTATACAAACAGGAGACTTTCGTGATGTTCAAGCAACAATACCAGGATTAGGAACAATAAAGTTAGATATTACCTTTATTCAAAAGAATGATAAAGTAGAATATTCAACAGAGATGGCTTTGCAAGATAGAATGGATACAATTTATAAAAATAATCCTAGTGTTGGTGATGAAGTAATGGCAAATGTAATTTTGACTAAGCTTTTATTTAAACAAGCTGGTTGTTATAAACCAGCAAGAAAAGATAACAAACAAGGAGGAATGGGAGGAGTAGGAATAGAAAATTGGATTACTCAAAACGGAGGAACATTAGAAAGTGCTGCAAAAAGTTTCTTACAAGTTTCAGAAGGTAAAAGTTACGAAGAATTTAAGAAAATTTATCATGTGCATGATTATGGAAAAAATCATATGTATAAAAAAAAGCAAAAATATCCTTATGATGACTTTATTTTTGATAACATGAATAGTATAGGATATCAAAAAATGCAAGAAGTATTAAGAAAATATATTCGATATTTGTCAGGAGAAAAAGAACTTTTCCCAGAATTAGAAGCACAATTAAATTTTTTAGAAGCACAGCAAGAACAAATTAATCTTTCTTCCCATCATAGCAAGGGAGTTGCTTCTTTCATCTTCTTAATTAGTTTAAGTTTATTAATTTCAATCATAACAATAATTTATATCTTTTTAAGAAAATAAAATAGCAGGATAAAATCATAAACATTGAGAATTAGTTGAATCAACTAATTCTTTTACTTTTTTTGGGTTTAAGTAAGTAAATATTTTTTCTATTTCATTTTCAAAATCCATAGATAAATATTTTCTAATAATTTTAAGACTTAATCCATATATATCTTTTACTAATTTTAAAATTGATAAACAAAATTTCCTTATAATATTTAGATTTATTTGCGAATTTTTCTCGAATGTTTTATTGTTATCTTCTTTAAAAGTTAAATCTAGATGCCAATGTAATTTATTTTCTACTGACCATTCTTTCCTAATTGTATTACTGAATTCTATTATATTACATGGTAGATTGCTAATATAATATCTAGTTTCAACTGTTGTTTTGTTAGTTATAATATTACTAATAGTCTTTTCACACAACCAATACTTTTTAAGTTTCTCCATTTTTTATAGTTGTATAACCAAATAACATCCTCTACTTGATAGTATTCATATTTAATAATTGAACTATGATTTTTTTCAGTATTACAACAATAATTTTCTTCTTTTAATTGTTTTAATATTTTTTCAAATTCTTCTTGTGTAAAGATATGAGCAGGATCATTTTCTATTTTCTCTATTCTTGGTGCGTGAACGTGTTCTGCTGGATTACTATTTATATATTATATAGTTTAGTGTATAACAAGCATATTTTAGTGAGCCTTTTACAACCTTTAATATACTTGCCATATAATTTTTAGAAAAAGAATATTCAACATATATTTGATTTATAAATTCTTGAAGTAGTCTAGTATCAAGTTGCCATAATTGATAATAACCAATTCTCGGCTTTACGTGATTTTTAATAATATTTATATAGGCTACTGTTGTAGAATAATGCAAGTTAAAACTAGCATAAGTATCTACCCAATAATCTAAAAAGTCTGCATTGAAGTGAACCCTAAATAGTTCACACAAATAAAAAGAGCTCTTTTTTAAAAAAGTTAAATAATATTGTTAAAAATTCTGTTAAATAGTTTATTTTTATTATATAATACTAGTAGAGGAGAATTATTTATGAAAAAGAAATTATTGTTTGTTTTTTTGATGATATTGTTGATATTACCAATAAATGTATTTGCTGATACGATAAAAAAGTTGGATATGAAAATATATCTAGATAATAAAGGAAATGCTGATATAACGGAATATTGGTATGTGAAGGCTTCTGGTGGTAGTGAATGGTATAAGGCAATGTATAATTTGGGTCTTTCTGAAATAACTGATTTTAAAGTGTCTATGGATGGAGTTGATTTAAAGCAAAAAGATTGGGATGTTTCTGAATCTATGTCTGAGAAGGCAGGATACTATGGTATAGTTAATAATAACAATGGAGTAGAATTGTGTTTTGGGAAACAAGACTTTAATGAACATACTTTTGTGTTGACATATAAAGTTTCAAATTTTATTTTTAAAACACAAGATAGTCAAGTTTTGTATTGGACTTTAATTCCTGAAATTACTGTAGATAATTTTACAGTAGAGTTGTCAAGTTATTATTCTTTTCCTGATACTTTAGATGTATGGGGATATGGCTATAAGGGTTATGCTTATGTTGAAGATGGAAAAATTAAGATGTCAAATGAAGGAAATTTAAATGATGACTATGTTGTTTTGCTTGCAAAGTTTCCTATTGATACTTTTAAGACAACGTATGTTGTAAGTGGATATAATGTTTTTGAGGATGTTTTGAATCAAGCTGAAGAGGGGTCATATAAATATGATTATTCTCAAAAAAGAAGTTTTTTATCATTTATTATTAATTTTATTCCTTTAATTATTGTGGCTATTATTGTTATGATGGTAATATTTTATAGTAAAAAAAATAAATATGGTTATAGAAATAATAAAAAAATCGTTCAAAAAGATGTTCCTTTCTTTAGAGATATTCCATGTAATAAAGATATATATTATGCAAATATTTTAATAAAATTAAATGGTTTTTCTTATTATTCGCAAACAAATATTTTTGGGGCTATTATTTTAAAATGGGTAAAGGAGAATAAGGTTAAATTTTTGACTAGTGAAGAAGGAATTTTTAATAAAAAAACTTCAAGTATTGATTTAAGACTTAATCCTACTTTTGATAATTCATTTGAAAAAAAATTATTTGATGTTATGTATGAAGCAAGTAATGATGGTGTCTTAGAAAATAAGGAATTAGAAAAGTGGTGTCGTAAAAATTATAATAAGTTTTTTAATATGTTTTCTTTAATTGAAAATGATGAGATAAATAAATTAAAAAGTGATAATTCTATATATCAAAGAACATCAAAAGAAGAGTGTAAATATTTTAATGTTATGAGTGATAAATTATATAATGATAGTGTAGAATTATGTGGATTAAAGAAATTTTTGGAAGAATTTTCAAGAATGGATACTAAGGAAGTTTTAGAGGTTCATTTATGGGATGAATATTTAATGTTTGCTTACTTGTTTGGTATTGCTGATAAGGTTGCTAAACAATTGAAAAATCTATATCCTGAGGTTATTGAACAAAATAATTTTGATTATGACACTATTATTTTGATAAATAGTTTTACAAGATCTAGTGTATCGGCTGCTTCTTCTGCAAGAAGTGCTGCTGAAAATTATACTGCTGGTGGAGGTGGATTCTCTTCTGGTGGTGGAGGTGGTGGTTCCTTCGGTGGTGGAGGAAGTGCTGGTGGACGCTAAAAAAATACTATAAATTAGTATTTTTTCTTTACATGTGAGATGTACTTTCTTTGAATATTTTGTTAAAATAATGTTAGAGGTTATGTATGAATATAGAATTTTTAGATGATATAAAGAGTGAAACAATAATAATATGTAAATCTGGTTTTAAAAATTATCTTTTGAAGCAAAAAAAATTATATACGATTAAAATATATACTTTAAATGAATTTATACATTTATATTGTTTTGATTATGATTATAGGGCAATATTATATATAAGTGACAAATATAATCTGAAGTATGATATTGCTAAGATGTATTTAGATAATTTATATTATGTTGATGATGTTAAATATGGTATAAAAAAATTGGATTTTTTGTGTGAATTAAAAAAAGATTTAATTAGGAATAATTTACTTATATATAATGATAATTTTAAAAAGTATATTAGTAATAAGAAAGTTATATTATATGATATTCCTAAGACTAAATATTTAAGTAAATTATTTAATGATTTGGATTGTGAATATATAGACAGGAAGTTTAATAATTATAAACATAATGTTATTTCTTTTAATACTATGAATGAGGAAGTGGAATATGTTGCTTATCAAATATCTAAATTGATAGATAATGGTATAGATATAAAGAATATTAAGTTAACTAATGTAGATAAGAGTTATTATAGTTCTATTTCAAGAATATTTTCTTTATATAATTTAAAAGTTAATATTCCTTATAAATCTAAATTATCTTCATATAAAATAGTTTCTGATTTTATTGATTTATATAAAAAAAATACTTTAGAAGAGTCTATAAATCAATTGGATAAAAATGATAGTGTATATATAGATTTAGCTAGTGTTATAAATAAATATTTAAAATATGATTCTAAGGATATTATTATTTATGAATTGAATAATTCTTATATTAATGATAAGAAATATGATAATGGAATTGAGATTATAGATTATCTTGATTATATAAGTAATGATAATGAATATATTTTTATGTTAGGATTTAATGATGGAGTAATTCCTAATAGTTATAAAGATACGGATTATATTACAGATAATATAAAACAATATGTTTTATTAGATGATACTAGTATTTTGAATAAGAGACTTAGAGAGGATATTTTAAATAATATAGCTAATATTAAAAATTTAACTATTACATATAAAGATATGGATTATGTTAAGACTTATTATCCTTCTACTTTGATTGGAGAATTTGATGTTATTCATGAAGATATTAATTATTCTGTTAGTTATAGTAGTACTTATAATAAAATGAAATTGACAAAGATGTATGATGAATATTTAAAATATGGATATAAAGATAAATATTTTTCTATATTGTATAATAATTATAAAATAAATTATAATAGTTATTCTAATAAATATAGTAAAATTGGTAGGGTTTTTGATCATCTGACTTTATCTTATTCTAAAATGCAGAAATATATTAAATGTTCTTTTCAATATTATTTATCAGATGTATTAAAACTAGATGTTTTTGAATCTAACTTTAGTACTGTAATAGGTAGTATGGTACATTATGTTATGGAAAATACTTTGAAAAATAATGATTATGATTATAGTAAATATGTAGATGAGTTTTTGGATGATATTACTTTAACTAAGAAGGAAAGATTTTTTCTTGAACAATATAAAGAAGCAATTGGGGGATTATTAGATGAGGTTATTTTAGAAAGAGATTATTGTAGTTTAAATAAGGCTATGTATGAGGAAGAAATTAAAGTGGAATTAGAGCCTAATATATATTTTGTTGGTATTATTGATAAAATATTATATACTGTTTTAAATGATAAGACTTATATAGCTTTAATTGATTATAAGACGGGTAATGATGTTATTAGTTTAAAATATTTGACTGATGGTATGTATATGCAATTACCAATATATTTATTTTTGTCTTCTAAAATGTTGTTTCAAAATCCTGTATATGTTGGGTTTTATTTACAGAGATTTAATATAAAAGAAAATGATTATAGGTTAATAGGGTATTCTAATTGTGATAAAAATATTTTATCTATGTTAGATAATAATTATGATAATTCAAAAATAATTAAGGGTATGAAGACTTCAAAAGATGGTTCTTTTTATAAGAATGCAAAAGTATTAAGTAATGAAGAAATGGATAAGATTAAAGAAATTACTGAGAAGAAAATATTGGAAGTGGTTGATAATATAAAAAATAATAAATTTGATATAAATCCAAAAGTTATTAATGGTGTTAATAAGGGATGTGAATTTTGTAAATTTAAGGATATTTGTTTTGTTACCAAGAGTGATTATGTTTATTTGAATGGAAGTGATGATTTTGGCTAATACAAAAGAACAACAATTAGCAATTGATAAAGAGGGTAGTAATATTATAGTGTCAGCAGGTGCTGGATCTGGTAAAACAGCAGTTTTAACACAAAGGGTTATTCGAAAGTTAAAGGATGGTTGTCATGTTAATAGATTGCTTGTGTTAACTTTTACTAATGAAGCTGCTAATGAGATGAAAAGTAGAATTAGAAAATCTATTATTAAGGAAAATTTAATGGATGAACTTATTTTATTAGATTCTTCATATATAACTACTTTTGATAGTTATGCTTTATCTTTGGTTAAGAAATATTCTTATATATTAAATATTACTTCTGATATTAGTGTTGTTGATGAAAATATAATTACTATATTAAAATATAAAGAATTGGATAATATATTTGAATCTATGTATGGAGATAGTGAATTTGATACTTTAGTTAAAGATTTTTGTTTAAAGGATGATTTGAGTTTAAAACAAGATATTATTAGATTATCAAATAAATTAAATTTGTTAATTGATAAAGATAAATATTTAGATAATTATTTTAATATATATAATGATACTTTTTTAAATAATGTAGTAAGTAAATATGAGAGACTTATTCGAGATAATGTTTTAGAGTTGCAGGAAATTTATAATGAATTACAGAAATATATTTCTTTTGATTTGGTTAAAAAGTTAGATGATTATTTTAGTGTTTTATTTAATGCTCATTGTTATGAAGAATATTTGCCAATTCTATCTTTAAGTCTTCCTAGGTTTGTTGGAGTAGATGAATTGGGATTGTGTTATAAGGAAGAGTTAAAAAGTAAGATTGATGATATTAAAAAATTGCTTAAGTATGATTCTAAATTAGATATGGTAAATTCTATTAAAGACACATTTAAATATATACATGTACTAATTAAAATTATTAGAGAATTAGATAAGAGAATATGTGAATATAAATATAATAATAATAGTTTTGAATTTAATGATATTGCTTTAATGGCTATAAAGATTGTTAAAGATAATGAGGATATTAGAGATGAGATAAAAGAATATTTTAATGAAATAATGATTGATGAGTATCAAGATACTTCAGATATTCAAGAGGAATTTATTAAATTAATTGAGAATAATAATGTTTATATGGTTGGTGATATTAAACAATCTATATATAGGTTTAGAAATGCTAATCCTTATATTTTTCAGAAAAAATATAATGAATATGCTAAGAATAATGGTGGTTATAAGATTGATTTATTAAAGAATTTTCGTAGTAGATCTGAAACTTTGTTTAATATAAATGAAATATTTAATTTGATTATGGATGATGAAGTTGGGAATGCTAATTATTTAGAAGAACATAACATGGTTTATGGAAATGTAGATTATGATTTAGAGGATACTGGTGTTAATAATAATTTAGAAATATATAATTATACTATGAATGAAGATGATGTTTGTAGTAAAGAAGAGAAAGAGTTATTTATTGTTAGTAATGATATTAATGATAAGATATTAAATAAATATAAAGTGTTTGATAAAGAAAAGAGAATATTGAGACCTATAGAGTATTCAGATATATGTATTATAACTGATAGAAATAAGTATTTAGAAATGTATAAAAAAATATTAGAGTATTCTAATATTCCTAGTTCTATATATATGGATTTGACTTTGACAACAGATTCTGTTGTTTTGGTTATTAAGAATTTAATTCATCTTGTTTATCAAGTTAATAGTAAGATATATGATGATAGGTTTAAGTATAATTTTGTTTCAGTGGCTAGATCTTTTATATTTGGATATGATGATGATAAGATATATCAAATTATTAGTGATAAAAAAATATATGATGATGATATTATTTCTTTGTGTAAGAGTATTGATATTAATTTACCTTTAGAGAGAGTTATAAATGATATATTAGAAGTATTTAATGTATATATAAAATTAACTAATTTATATGATATTGATGAAAATATTATTCGAATAACTAATCTTGTTAATATAGCTAATAATTTAAGTAATCTTGGTTATTCTATGTTAGATTTTATTAATTATTTGGATGATGTTGATAATAAAGGGTTAGAGGTTAAGTATTCAATTAATAATAAGGGTAGTAATGCTGTTAAGATAATGAATATACATAAGTCTAAAGGACTTGAATTTAGTTTATGTTATTTTGTTGGTATGCATAATCAATTTGCAATTAAAGAATTAAATGATAAGATGTTATTTAATAGAGAATATGGTGTTATATTACCTAGTTTAAGAAATAATGAATTGGATGATACTATATTGAAATCATTATACAAGAGAGATTTTTATTTAGAGGAGATTTCTGAGAAGATAAGACTTTTTTATGTTATGTTGACGAGGTGTCGTGAAAAAATGATTATTGTTACTTCTTTAAATGAGGATATGGATTCTTATAATAGATTGGTTCCTAAAGAAAAGAGAATAAAATATAGATCTTTTTTAGATATATTGAATTCTATTAGTGTTATTGATAAATATATAAAAGATGTATTTTGTGAATGTGAAAAAGATTATGATAATATTAGGTTAAAAGAAATAGAGAATGATAAAACTAATATAGTTATTCAGGAGAGAGTAAATAAAATTAATTATCAAATTATTAATAATAAACATTTTTCTAAGGAAACTAATAAAATATTAGATATGGATACGATTAAAAAAATGGAAACTGGTACTAGAATACATGAGGAATTAGAATATGCTTCTTTTGATGATGATAGTAATAAATATATTAAGAACTTGTTTGATAATAATAAGATTAGTCGTGATTATATAAATAAATATAGTGAATATGAATTTATTTATGAAAAAGATAATATGGTATATAATGGGGTTATTGATTTGATGTTAGAGTATGATAATTATATAAATATTATTGATTATAAATTAAAGAATATTAGTGATGATAATTATATAAAACAGTTAAATGGATATAAAGAATATATAGAGAGTATTAGTAATAAAAAGGTATATATATATCTATATTCATTAGTAGACAATATTTTGGAGGAACTATGAATAATATAATAGCAATTATGTATGATTTTGATAAGACGTTAATTACTAAGGATATGCAAGAATATACTTTTATACCTGATTTAGGAATTGAATCTAGTGAATTTTGGAGCATTGTTAGTAAATATACTAAGAAATATAAGATGGATTCTGTTTTAGCATATATGTATTGTATGTTAATGAAAACTAAAGAGAATGGTAAAGAATTAAAAAGTGAATATTTGAAAGATATAGGTAAATATTTAGAATTATATCCTGGTGTATTGGATTGGTTTGATAGAATAAATGAGTATGCACATAGTTTAGGACTTGAAGTTGAACATTATATTATATCTTCTGGTCTTAAAGAGATAATATGTGGTTCTCAAATAGCAAATAAGTTTAAGGAAATATATGCTTCAGAATTTTTATATGATGATAATGATAATGCAATATGGCCTAAATTAGCTGTTAATTATACGAATAAGACACAATTTATATATAGAATAAATAAGGGTGTATTGGATATATCTGATGATAATAAATTAAATAAAAAAATGCTATATGATGATAGAAGAATTATGCATTCTAATATGATATATATTGGAGATGGTTTAACAGATGTTCCTTGTATGCAATTAACAAAAGATCATGGTGGTGTTAGTATAGCAGTATATACTGATGAATCAAAGAGTGTAGCAAAATCTTTATTACAGGATGAAAGAATTAGTTATATAACTAAAGCTGATTATAGTAAAAATAGTGAACTTGAAGCTGTTATGAAGATGGTTTTAAATAAAAAGGCATTAGATATGAAGTTGAAGGGAATGCAATCGAAGTTAGAGGAAATGGTCAAATAAAAAAACTACATTTAAACGTAGTTTTTTGTTTATCCATTAATTTGTTTCATTACTTCTTCAGCAAAGTTTTCTTCTCTTTTTTCCATTCCTTCGCCAACTTCATATCTAGTAAAACTGATTATTTTACTTCCGTTAGATTCTACATACTTAGATACTTTTTGTTTGTTTTCTTTTATAAATGGTTGATCTATTAAGCATACTTCTTCATAGTATTTATTAATTCTACCATTTACTATCATATCTATTTTACTAGGATCTAGTCCTTCATTTTCAGCTTGTTCTTTAAGAATAGTTCTTTCTTTTTCTAGTACTTCGCTTGGAACATCTTCACGAGTTAAATATAATGGTCTCATAGCGGCTGCTTGCATAGCAACATCTTTTGCTACTTCTTCATTATTTGTTAATCTTGTTAGAACAGCAATTTTTCCACCCATATGAGAATAAGTTCCAAATACTTCTGTATCTTCTTTTTCTACTATTTCAAATCTTCTAAAAGATATTTTTTCACCAATTTTAGAAGTTTTGTCAATTATTAATTCTTCTAATGTATTTTCCCCTGCTTTTAATTTTAGGGCTTCTTCTACTGTAGATACATTATTATCAATAATAGTACTAGCAATAGTTTTTACTAGGTTGACAAATTCTTGGTTTTTGGCAACAAAGTCTGTTTCAGAGTTTACTTCTATGATAACGGCTTTATTTCCTTTAATTTCAATATGAGCTAAACCTTCAGCAGCTATTCTTGTTTGTTTTTTTGCTGCTTTTGATATGCCTTTTTCACGAAGCCAAGTAATAGCTTCTTCCATATTTCCATTTGTAGCTTCTAAAGCTTTTTTGCAATCTAGCATACCAGCGCCAGATATTTCTCTTAGTTCTTTTACCATACTTGCACTAATCATATTATCTATTCTCCTTGTTTTAAAGCATCAATTAGTTCATCTTTTTTCATTTTTGAGTAGCCTTTGATTTCTTTTTTCTTTGCTAATTCTTTAAGTTCAGAAACGGTTAGAATTGTTAAATCAATTTTAGGTTCTGATTTAACTTCTGTTACTGGCTTTTCTATTTTTGTTTCTTCTTTTTTAGCATTTACTTCTTTTTTGATTTCTTTTTTTGATGGTTTATCATATTTAACTTGTTTTTTTGTTTCGTCTTCAGTTATGTAATCTACAACTGGTAAATTTAATGCTTCAGCGGCAGCGTTATTTAGTACTCCTAATATTACTTTAATTGATTTAACTGCATCATCATTTCCAGGTATAATATAATCAATGTTATCTGGATCACAATTAGTGTCTATTAATCCGAATACAGGAATTCCTAATCTGTTTGCTTCTCTTATTGCATTGTATTCTTTTGTAGAATCTACGATAATTACTGCTTGTGGTAACTTTTCCATATTTCTGATACCACATAGGTTTTTATTTAATTTATCATATTCTTTTTTTAATCCTACAACTTCTTTTTTTGGTAATTTTTCAAATGTACCATCTTTTTCCATATTTTCAATTTGTTCTAGACGATAAACTCTATTTTTAATTGTTTTAAAATTAGTTAAAGTTCCTCCTAACCATCTTTCTGTCATGTAAAACATTCCAGTTCTTTCTGCTTCTTCACGGCATACTTCTTGGGCTTGTTTTTTTGTACCTACGAATAATATTTTTCCACCTTCAGATACGATATTTTTTAATACTTCATATGATTTTTCTAAAGCATCTACTGTTTTTTGTAAATCCATAATATAAATATCATCTCTTGTTGAATAAATATATTCTTTCATTTTTGGATTCCATCTTTTGGTTTGATGACCAAAGTGAACTCCGGCTTCTAATAAGTTGCTCATTCCTACAACTGCCATATTTTTCATCTCCTTTGTTTAATCTTCCAAATATCTCTTCTTTAGATTATCACCTTTTGGCACTAGATATCTAAATCAATATTTGTGCTATTTTTTTCGAAAAGCCATACTTATATTATCATAATTTTGTTTGACTGACAATACTTTTTTAATTAACACTTGTTATTTTCTTGTATACACTATTATAGGGTGGTTATGTGATAAATTTTTTTCTTGAATTGAATTATGTGTGGCAAGCTCTTTTGGCTACATTATTTACTTATGGAGTAACTGCATTGGGGGCTATGATTGTATTTTTATTTAAAAAGGTTAATAAGAGTGTTTTGGATGCTATGTTAGGTTTTTCAGCTGGTGTAATGACTTCTGCATCTTACTTTTCTTTGATAGCTCCAGCTATATCAATGAGTGAAATACTTAATTTAAGTAATGTTATAGTATTATTAGGGTTCTTATGTGGTGGATTTTTACTTTTTATTGGTGATAAAGTATGTGATAGATTAATTAATTCTAAAAATAAAAGGGTTTTGATGTTAATATCTTCTATAACTCTTCATAATATTCCTGAGGGGTTAGCGGTAGGTGTGGCATTTGGTTCAACTTTTTATGGATTGGATGGTGCTACTGTGGCATCTGCTTGTCTTCTTGCTTTGGGAATTGGAATACAGAATTTTCCAGAGGGTAGTGCGGTGGCTTTGCCTTTAATTAGAGAAGGAATGTCAAGAAGAAAAGCTTTCTTTTATGGACAATTGTCAGGAATTGTGGAACCTATTTCTGGTGTTTTGGGAGCTCTTCTTGTAATTAAAATTAGAACTTTATTACCATTTTTGTTGTCTTTTGCTGCTGGAGCTATGATTTATGTTGTTGTATCAGAATTGATTCCAGAGAGTCAAACTAATGAAAAAAAAGATTTAATGGCATTATTTACTATTATAGGATTTGTTGTTATGATGTTACTTGATATTAGTCTTTAATTATTTGTAACTATATATATATCCTTCTGGTACTTTTCCTTCTATGATGTTAATGGATATAGGTATTTCATTTGATACGGTAACTCTTTCTGTAACAAGAGGTAATGTTATTTGACTTGATACTTCAACAAAAACACTTAAACTAATTAAAGCATTGTTTATTCCATATGGTTTAACACTTGTTTCAATGTTACTTTTAATATCTCCAAGATAAGTAAATTTAATATCTATGTATGGACCAATATTATTTAGAATGGGATTATCAAATATTATTCCTAAAGGTACACTTCCTATGGTGCCTTTTTTTAATGAGTTATTATCATTTCTAGATAGACTACTATTTAATACATCTATATTACCTTGTTCTAATTCTTTGAAACTATTTTCAATATTATAAGTTATTTCTCTTAATAATCTGTTAACTTCATATGAATTATAATTAATCATATTAATATTTTCACCTTCATATTGAATTGTATATATTTCTTTCTCTTTTAACATATTCATTACTTTATCTGTAACTGATGCATTGATTACCATTGTTACAATTTTTCTGGTATCAGATACAGCTATTGGTAATAATACTTTTTTAAATTTGTTACTAAGAAATGTTATTAATAAAATAGCTATAATTATTGATAGGATTATTATAGTTAAAGATAGGGAAATATATGTGCTTATTTTTTTCTTTTTATATTTTCTTAGTTTTAACATATTGATACTCCTAGTAAAATATATGCTATAAATGATATTATTTTTAATTAATTGCTTTTATTTGATGTGATGCAATAGTAATAAGTTAATTTCCTTTATAGATGCTTGATATATAAGCGATTGTGATTAAAATATTACCATGTTATGGTATTGTAAAGTTGTTTTATTGGTGTTATAATTACATTGGTTAGTTAAGTTTGAAAGTGAGATGTAGTATTGATGGATAATAATAAAGTTGGGTGCTTTATTGCAAAGTTAAGAAAGAAGAAAGGTTTAACACAGGATGAACTTGGTAATATGTTAGGTATAAGTGGTAAATCTGTATCTAAATGGGAACGTGGTCTTAATATGCCGGATATCTCTTTAATATATAAATTAAGTGAAGTATTTGATGTTGATTTGAATCAATTATTGAATGGAGAAGATGCAATTAAGTCGGTTGTTGATTTGCAAAATGAAGAAAATGATGTTAATACTTTGAAAATTAAATCCGATGATAAATCATCAATAAAAACTAAAAAGAAATCTAAGAAAAGATTAAGTTTTAAAATAATAATCTTTTTAATAATTATTGTGTTATTTGTGATTGCTTTTGGATTTCATAATAAGGGAGATAGTTATGCTGTTGAAAGCTCAACGGAAGGCTTTACTGTAGATGGAAAATTAACTATAAAAGATAATGGTTATGTTTTATATGTATCCAATATTTCATGTCTTTTTGAAGAATGCTTAACAGAAACAATTAATATTGCTCAATATTCTGTTGCCATTAACAATAATGTTTTATTTAGAAGTGGTATTCTTGATTATACTTCAAAAAAAGAAAAAATTACGTTGGATGATTATTTAAAAAGTATTGTGATAGAAATTCATGATGATTATAAATTTTATGATTTTAATAAAAATAATATTATTAGTAATTCTGATTTAATATATGTTCACTTGGAATTGTCTTTAGGAAACGGAAAAATTAAAAATTATGATATAAATCTACAAATAGCGGACAAAAAGTAGTTAATTCGCCTTGGGGTCGACAAAATTCGCCTTAAGAGTTGTGGAAAAGTTTAGTTCTATATAGTAAGATTTTGGTAGAAAGGAGGAAGAGTGAAGAAGTATTTTATATTTTTATTAGTTGTTATTTGTATTCCTTTTACTGTTTATGGATTGTCTCGTGAAAAAGTGTTTTATGTTAATTCAAATGGAATTGAAATGACAGAACAGGAATATGATAATTTACTTAGTGTAGGTTTTACAGAGTTTCAAATAAAGAATATGTCTCTTTCAGAATTTAATGATAATAAAGACTTACATGGACAAGTAGAAGCAAGAGTTAAAAAATATTATAAAACTGTTACAAATACTTTAACTGGTAAGGTTATAGAAACGCGAGAAGCTTCATATGATGAATTTTTGAGGGAAAAAGAAAACCCTACTAGAGATATGGGTATTATTACAACTTCGTGGATACAAATGGCTAATAGTATAATAACTATTTCAGAGTATTATAAAAGATATAAATCTGACATGTTTTGGATTACTATGCCACCGGTAAGAAGCTTTGATACTTTTGCTATTGGATTTAACGATTATGAGATAGAAATTGTTTCTAGTGTTATTCCGTTAACGATTGTTTATACTTATTCGGATGGTACCGATATTACGCAAACGGCAGGTTATACACAAAAGATTACTTCAAAAGGTGCAGGAGTTTCTTTTAAGTTACCATCTGAACATATTGTTGGCTTAAGTAGTTATATGTATTATAATATTGGAAAAATAACATCAAGTGAAGTAACGTCTTTGATATCATGTTCAGATTATGTTCATGCAAATAGAACTTCTACTTTAGCACGTGCAACTGATTATAATTTAGACTTTTTTGGAATAGTGCGTGGTGTATCTATGGATGGTTATTATAATTATCAAAATTGTGCTCAAGCATCTTGGGAAGGATCTTGGTAAAATATTAATATATATGTAATAATTTCTATACCCGTCCTTCAATGAAAGATTACATATATATATAACAAAAAAAACTAGCAATATTCTTATGGTCATTTTGAGTGTTGACTATAAGGAGAATATATAGTTTTATTACTCAACTAAAACTATATATTAGTTTAAATCAGAACAGAATATGAGAGTAACATATTTGTAAAAAGATTATATTAGGTTATAATCTTTTTGTTATTATGTTATTTTTTAAAAAATAAGTTTTAAAATAAATATTATTGAAAAACCTTTTTTTTTATTATATACTATAAATGTAAGTACATATTTTGGAGAAGTGATATATATGAAAAGTAGTAAAATAATGAAATATTTTGAACAATATGTTAGTAATTTTGATATGAATAATGGTGTTGTTAAGATGAAGTATTTTCATTCTTTAAAAAGTATGGATATTGCGCGTGATATTGCTATTAATATGGGGATTTTTACTGAAGAAGAAATAACTTTAATAGAATGTATTGCTTTATTTCATGATATTGGTAATTTTGAACAAAAAAGTACTTTTTGTATGTTAGAACCTAGAGAAGAAGATAGTACAATGAAATCAATTGAGGTTTTATTTGATGAAGGGTTGATTAGAAAAATAACTTCAGATACAAAGTATGATAATATAATAAAGGTTGCTATTTATTGTCATAATAAAGAGGGGTTACCTAAGAAGATAAATGAAAAGGCTGTGTATATATGTAATATTTTAAAAGATGTTCATAGATTAGAAGAATTGAGACTTGTTACTAATTATCCTTATATTGATAATAGAATTACTTCTTATCCGACAGATGTTGTTTATAATGATTTTAAATTATTTAGGTTGATGGATAGTAAAGTTTCTGAAAATAATGCTGATAATATTTTGGTTTATTTGTCTAATATATATGGAATTAATTATAAATATAGTTATTCATTAATAAAAGAAAATAATTATATTCATAAGATTATAAATGCATTATCTTTTGGAGATGATAAAGTTGAGAGGTTTTTTAGACAAATAGAAGTTGTTTTAAATACATATATTGATAAAAAAATAAGTTAAGGTATAAAAATGTTGAAAAAGTAATAAAATATGATATAATTATATTACTTTTTGGTGAAAAACTTTGATCAATAGGAGTAAATTAATGTTATTTTATAGAGAGTTAGTGTTTGGTGGAAACTAATAGATATGTTAATTGAAGGTAGATTGGGAGTTATATATTTGAAATTAAGTAGAATATGTCGTTTACTGCGTTAAAGTTTTGAGTGATAGATTATAATCTATAAGAAAGGTGGTACCGCGAGTAATCGTCCTTTTATATAGATTGTTTTTTTATTTTAGAAAGGAATGAATTATATGTTAGAAAAAAAATATGATCATAACAAAGTAGAAGAGAGAAAGTATGATTTTTGGTTAGAAAATGATTATTTTAAATCAGGAGATTTAAGTAAGGAACCTTTTTGTATTGTTATTCCTCCTCCAAATGTAACTGGTAAATTACATTTAGGTCATGCGTGGGATACGGCTTTACAAGATGTTATAATTCGTTATAAAAAGATGTGTGGATATGATACTTTATGGTTGCCTGGAATGGATCATGCTGCTATTGCTACTGAGTCTAAAGTTGTTGCTAAGTTAAAAAGTGAGGGTATTGACAAATATAAATTGGGACGTGAAGGTTTTTTGAAAGAAGCTTGGTCATGGAAAGAAGAGTATTCAAAAAATATTAGACAACAATGGGCTAAGCTTGGTCTTGCTCTTGATTATTCTAAGGAAAGATTTACTTTAGATGATGGATTAAGTGATACGGTTAAGTATGTATTTGTTGATCTTTATAATAAGGGATTAATATATAAAGGAAAGAGAATAATAAATTGGGATCCTGTTGCTAAAACAGCGGTATCTAATGAAGAGGTTATTTATAAAGATACACCTGGTGCTTTTTATCATATTAAATATTTTTTAGAAGATAGTAGCGATTATTTAGAAGTAGCTACGACAAGACCTGAGACTATATTTGGTGATGTTGCTCTTGCTGTTAATGAGAAAGATGCTAGATATCATAAATATATTGGTAAGAATGTTATATTACCTATTGTTAATAGAAAGATACCTGTTATTGCGGATTATCATGCTGATCCAGAGTTTGGTACGGGTGTTGTTAAAATAACTCCTGCTCATGATCCTAATGATTTTGAGGTTGGAAATAGACATAATTTAGATAGAATTGTTATAATGAATGAAGATGCTACGATGAATGAAAATGCTCTTCATTATAAAGGTATGGATAGATTTGATTGTCGTAGTGCTTTAGTAAAAGAATTAGATAAATTAGGTTTATTAATTAGTGTTGAACCGATTGTACATAGTGTTGGTTATAGTGAGAGAACGGATGCTATGATAGAACCATATTTGTCTACGCAATGGTTTTTGTCTATGGATAAATTATCAAAGAGGGTTCTTGAGGTACAAAAGGATAAGAGTAAGAAGATTAATTTTGTTCCTAAGAGTTATGAAAAGATTCTTACTAATTGGTTAACTGATTGTCATGATTGGTGTATTTCTAGACAACTTTGGTGGGGACATAGGATTCCAGCTTGGTATAAGGGTGATGAAATATATGTTGGAATAGATGCACCAAAAGAAGAAGGCTGGGTACAAGATAATGATGTTTTAGATACTTGGTTTAGTAGTGCTTTGTGGCCGTTTGCTACTTTAGGATGGTTAGAACATGATTCTTTGTTTGATAGATATTTTCCTACTGATGTTTTGGTAACTGGATATGATATTATATTTTTCTGGGTAGCAAGAATGGCTTTTCAATCTTTAGAATATACTGATCAAAGACCATTTAAGGATTGTTTAATACATGGACTTATTCGTGATAAAGAGGGAAGAAAGATGTCTAAGAGTCTTGGTAATGGAGTAGATCCTATGGATGCTATTAGTGAATATGGTTGTGATAGTATTAGATTTTTCTTAACTACAACAAGTGCTATGGGACAAGATCTTAGATATGATGAAGAAAAAATTAAATCTATTTGGAATTTTGTAAATAAATTGTGGAATGCTTCTAGGTATGTTCTTATGAATATAGAAGATTTAGAAGAGATTAAGTTAGATAATCTTTCTTTAGAGGATAAATGGATTTTAACTAAGTATGAAGAGGTTGTAAAGAGTGTTACATATCATATGGATAGATATGAATTTAATTTAGCTGGATCAATTTTATATGATTTTATTTGGTCAGTATTTTGTGATAAATATATTGAAATGTCTAAGTTTAATATTGATAAGGTAACTACTAAGAGTACGTTATATACAGTACTTGTTGGTATTTTGAAAATGATGCATCCTTTTATGCCTTTTGTTACTGAAGAAATATATCAAATGTTACCTATTAAAGAAACTAAATCAATTATGATAAGTGAATATCCTTTATATGATAAAAAATATGTATATGAAGTGTCTTCTATTGATAATATGCTTTTATTTGTTACTTTGTTTAGAAATGAAGTTAAAGAATTAAATATTCATAATTATGGTGTTAAAGTTAATATTTCTGATATTGAAATTAGTACTTTGGTTAAGAATATGCTTAAATTAAATGATAAAGATAATGTAGATGGTTATAGTATTTCTAAGAATATAATTAGAGATAATTTAGAGATTACTATTTTCTATAATGATGAGACTAATAAGGAAGAAGAAAGAAAAAAACTTGATAAAGAAAAGGAAAGATTAGAGAATTCAATTAATAGAAGAGAAGTATTGCTTGGTAATTATAATTATGTTAATAAGGCTCCTAGTTCTGTTGTAGAAAATGATAGGGTGTTATTAAGTAAGGAGAAAAAGGAATTAGATATAATACTAGACAAATTAAATAATTTATAGATAGAATTTTTGGATTCTATCTTTTTTGTATATATAAAAATAATTGGTAAATACTAGTAATGATTATTATAATAGAAAGGGATGATATTGTGCTAAAAGAGTTGTTTTCAATGTTGGCAAGAACTTTACTTGTACTTACTGTTTTATTTTTTTTGGTAAAGTTAATGGGAAAGAAACAAGTAAGTCAAATGAATATGTTTGATTATATTATAGGTATTACTTTGGGAAGTATTGTAGCTGATGTTTCGATGGATATAGAGAAGAATTTGTTGTCTGGAATATCGTGTATTTTATTATATTGTTTTATATCAATTATTATTTCAGAATTATCTTTAAAGAGTATTAAGTTAAGGGAATTTTTTAATGGAAAGGATACTATTATTATAGAACGTGGTAAATTACTTAAAAAGAATATGAAAAGTTGTAAAATAACGGTAAATAATTTAGAAACAGAGGCTAGGCTTATGGGGTATTTTTCTTTGGATGAGATAGATTATGCTATTATGGAGAATAATGGTAAAATAAGTTTTAAATCTAAAGAAAAAAATAAGCCTTTAGAAAAAGGGGATTATTTGGATAAGGTTATAGATGATGGACTTGTATATAATTTAATTATAGATGGGGAATATGTTGTAAATAATATGGAAAAGGTTGGTAAGGATAAGAAGTGGATTAATCATTATTTGAAAGTAAATGGATATAAGCTTAGTGATATTCTTCTTTTGACAATAGATGGTAATGATAAAGTTATGGTATATAAGAGATAATTTATTTCTCATAATTTTCCATAATTTTTTTTAATATTTATAGTATAATTATATTGTTGGAGATGATATAATGTTAGAACTTAAAAAGATATATAAAGAGTATATAACGGGAGACTTTAAACAAGTTGCTTTGGATAAGGTAAATCTTAATTTTAGAAAAAATGAATTTGTATCAATATTAGGTCCTTCTGGTAGTGGTAAGACTACTTTGTTAAATATAATAGGTGGATTGGATAATTATACTAGTGGGGATTTGATTATTAATGAGGTTTCTACTAGATATTTTAAAGATAATGATTGGGATATATATAGAAACCATAGGGTAGGTTTTATATTTCAAAATTATAATTTGATAGGTCATCAGTCTATTTTATCTAATGTTGAGCTTGCTTTAACTTTGTCTGGGGTGGGAAAGAGTGAAAGAAGAAAAAAAGCTATTTTAGCACTTAAGAAAGTTGGTCTTGAAAAACATATTAATAAGAATCCTAATCAATTATCGGGTGGCCAAATGCAAAGGGTAGCTATTGCTCGTGCTTTAGTTAATGATCCAGATATTTTACTTGCGGATGAGCCGACGGGTGCTTTAGACAGTACTACTAGTCAACAAATTATGAAATTACTTAAGGAAGTAGCTAAAGATAAACTTGTTATAATGGTTACTCATAATCCTGAACTTGCTCGAGCTTATTCTACTAGAATTATTGAACTTAGAGATGGAAGTATTATTAGTGATTCTAATCCTTATGTTGGTAAGGTTAATACTGTTGAAGATGAAATTATTAGAAAGAATAAGACTAAGAAGACACATATGAGTTTTAAGACGGCTCTTGGTTTATCATTTAATAATTTAAAGACAAAAAAAGGAAGAACTATTCTTACGGCATTTGCTGGTTCTATTGGTATAATTGGTATTGCTTTAATACTTAGTTTATCTAATGGTGTTAATAAATATATAGAAAGGGTTGAGGCAGAAACTTTATCTAGTTATCCTTTAACTATTATGGAAGAGTCAGCTGATTTGACAGAAGTTATGGGTATTTTAGCTAGTGGAAAAGATAAAGAAATTAATCATGATAAGGATAAGATATATTCAAATACTATTATGAATAAGATGTTTAATTCTTTTGTTACTAAGGTTTCAAAAAATGATTTAAAAACATTTAAAAAATATCTAGATAATAATGATGAGATAGGAAAATATGTTAATGAGATAAAATATAGTTATAATATAGATTTAAATATTTTTAATACTTATAATGGTGAACTTGTTAAAGTAAATCCTAGTAATTTGATGAGTGATTTGGGTATGATTAATAGTAATGAAATGTCATCAATGTATAGTAGTTTTGGGATGGGTTCTAATGATGTTTTTGTAGAACTTATGGATAACAAAGAAAATGTACTTAGTCAATATGATTTAATATATGGTAGTTATCCCAAGAAATATGATGAAGTTGTTTTGATAGTTAACAGTAATAATGAAATAAGTGATTATACTCTTTATGCATTAGGATTAAAAGAACAAAAAATGTTAAAAGAAATGATGTATAATGTTATGAAGGGTGAGGAAGTTGATGATACTAATTTAGAATTTTCTTATGAAGATATATGTAATATTGAATTTAAGTTAATGATTAATACAGATTTATTTACTAAAGAAGGAAATAGATATGTTGATAGGAGCAATGATTTAAATTATGTTAATAGCATATTAGATAAATCTGTTCCTTTGAAAGTGGTTGGTATTTTAAGAGGAAATGATGATTCTGTTTCTTATGTGTCTAAAACTGGAGGTGTAGGTTATACTAGTAAGTTGACGGAATATGTTATTAATAATGTTAAGAATTCTTCTATAGTTCATGAACAGGAAAATAATAAGGAAGTAAATATATTTACTGGTAGTTCTTTTGAATTAGGGGAAAGTTATGAAGATAATTTACGTAAATTAGGTGTTACTTCTGTTGATAATCCTTCAAGTATTTCTATTTATTCTAAGGATTTTGAAGCAAAGGAAAATGTTGTTAGAATAATTGATGAATATAATAAGGAAACTTTGGAAGAGAAAAAAATTACTTATACTGATACAATAGGATTACTTATAAATAATGTTACGACAATAGTAAATATAATTAGTTATGTTTTAATTGCTTTTGTATCTATTTCATTAGTGGTATCTTCAATTATGATAGGTATTATTACTTATATTAGTGTTTTAGAGAGAACAAAGGAAATTGGAATATTAAGAAGTATTGGTGCTAGTAAGAAGGATATTGCTAGGGTGTTTAATGCAGAAACTTTTATTATTGGTCTTTTTGCTGGATGTATGGGTATTATAATTACTTTAATTTTAAATATTCCTATTAATGTTATTATAAATAATTTAAGTGGTATTAGTGGTATTACTAAGTTACCTTTGGTGGGTAGTATAATGTTAATAATTATTAGTGTATTATTAACGATGTTGGGAGGATTAATTCCTTCGAAAATTGCTAGTAATAAGGAACCTGTTTTGGCACTTAGAACAGAATAAACTTGACTATGATTAAAAATTGGGTTAATATATACTTAAAAGAAATAAAGTGGAGGTAATAATGAATAATATAGGAGAAAAATATTTACCACTTGGTACGGTTGTTTTACTTGAAGGTGGTACTAAGAGGGTTATGATTACTGGATTTGCTACGGCTTCTTCAGATGATCCTGATTTGATATATGACTATGCTGGTTGTATGTATCCACAAGGTTTTATAACAAGTAATCAAACAGTATTATTTGATCATGATCAGATTCAAAAAATTTATCATTTTGGATTGATTGATCCTGAGTGGGTAGAGTTTCAAGATAATTTGAAGAAGTTCTTAGAAAACTTAGATGAACAAGATATTTCTGCTTTTGGCGCTAATATTAATAATACTCAAGTTGGGGTTGGTCCAGTTGGTGTAAATACTAATTACAATGCTATGCAGGCTAATTCTATTAATACTGGTGTTGGTTCTTTAGGTTTTAATCAGAACTTTGCTAATAGTAATCCACAGGCTAATTATATAAATAATACTTCTGCTCAAAGTAATTCACAAAATATTGTATTTAATGGGCAGAATGTTACACAATCTAATCTGTCTCAATCAAATTTAAATAATATGATTAATAATACAAACCTTAATAATAATTTACAAAATACTGGTGTTGCTAGTAATCAAATTAATCAAAACAATGTTAGTGGTCAGAGTTAAATAAAAGATTAAAAATAGTCTTTTATTTTTTTTTTATGTATGTTATAATTTATTTAATAGGAAGGTAGGATTGGAGGTATTATTATGAACAAAAGAAATGTATTATTTGTTTTGCTATTATTTTTTGTGAATATTTCTTTTGTGTATGCTGATTGCACTGATGAAGAAAAAAAGGCATTTAGAGAAATATCTTCAAATGTTACAATAGATAATAGTTTTGATTATGCTACTAAGACATATACGTTAGTTATTAATTTGGTTGATGATAGTAAATATGATATCAATTTAAATAATCGTAATGATTCTATTATTGATTGTAGTGTTAAAGATAGTGTATATACATGTACAGGGTTTAAGTCAGGAGATTATGATTTTACTATTGATGGTATTACTGATACGTGTGATATTACTTTAAAGAGAATTAATGTTAGACTATCAAAATATAATAAATATTATGAACAAGATATATGTGATGGATATCATTATTTGGCTGTTTGTTCTGAATTTTTTGATAGAGATATTACTGAAGATGAATTGATAAATATACTATCTAGTTATGATAAGAAAGATGATGATGGTTCAGAGCAAAAGGATGTAAAAAAAGATTCTTTTTTAGACGATGTTGTTAATTTTTTGATTTCTTATTATATTGAAATAATAGTGGTTATTGTTTTTATAGTTCTATTAATTTTAACTATAATTATGATTGTACGCTCTTCTAAGAAAAGGAGGCGACTTGAATGAGTAATAAAAAATATTTGATTATTATAGTTTTTCTATTTTTAATGCTATTACCTTTTAAATGTGTTTTGGGATATGAATTTGGTGGAAGTCCATTTGATCCTCCTTCTGATCCAGGTGGTTCTAATCCTGGTGGAGGAGGTGGTGGCGGCGGTACACCAACTCCTACTAAATGTCCTTTTAGTCCTGGTGATGCTGATGTTTATGATCCAGGTGATGGTTATGTTTACAAATATATAGTTAATTTTTCGATTAAATCGGCAAAAGAGAGCTTTAAAATTAATATTTCGGCTTATGATCAAGAAAATAATCTTATAACTTCTTCTATGGACAATGGAAATTATAATCATCCAGATATAAATATAACTGCTGGAATGTCAATTGGTATGCAGATTTTTGAAGAAAATTATTATAGACGTAATTTGGGGATGTCAATAGTAGAGGAAAAATGTAAAAAAGTAGAGGTTGTTAAAACTAAATGTTCTTGTACTTGGTCTTCTGGTTCTCCTGGAGGTAATACTACTGTTTCTTCTATTAATGGTAATTATGTAGTAAGTAATTTAAATAATTATTTTAATAATAATGAAGCTAGTTTGATGCGTTTTGATTGTCCGTTTGAAGTTGAAAAAAATTGTTCTGTTATACCAAAACCGTCAGGTTGTGATTCCTGTACAGAAAAAACAGAGACAACTGTTACATATAAATATGATTCTAAGGGATACGTTCATTTAAATTATTGTTTGGGTAAAACTGGTAATAATGGATGTAGAAATAAAATTGGTGAAGCTTACAATAGTTTTGCCCAGAATAAAGAATTAAAAAATATAGGTAATTCAGCAAAAAGTGTAATAATATTACCAAATTCTAATAGTTCTGGTAATGATTATATTATATATCCTGAAGGTAAGGAAAGTGAAATTATAAATTTTAATAATTATGAACCAATAGGATATGCTATTTCTTATTATGAACAACGTAGTGAAACTGATACTAGAGCTTGTTTAAATAGAGTTCAAGAATTTATTGATGGTTCTAATGATCCTAAGAATCTTACTAAATTTTTTGACCCAAATGATTATAGTTATTCTGTGTTGAGTCGTGTTTATGAGTGTTATAAAAAGTATGAATATTCTTCTAATAAAACGTGTGTGGACAGAAGAAATGGGGAAGTATTTTATGGTGATAAGTGTAATGATTCTGTTAATGATATTATGGTTGATAGGGTAACTTATGATGATGATAATAACAATTTTCATTGGCATTATTTCTTTCCACTAAATTGGCATACTACTGATGAATATGGTAATTTTCAAAATATTAATTATAGTGTTGATATTCAAACATTAGGAGATTTTGTTTATTCGGCTAAATTATGTCATGGTGTTATGAATGAATATTATTTTCCAGATGATCCAAATAAGCCATCGTATTGGAATATGATAAAACCTGTATCTGGTGAACCATATACACATAATAGAGATATTGATATATATGATAATAGGGAGTGTATTGTTAGTTCACAATTTAATTTTTTAGTAGATCAAAAATTTTATAAAGAAAATGATGATAAATTTTTAGGATATAATTTTTATTATCGACAAATAGATCCTAGTAATCCTTTTCCTAATGGTAGAGATATATGGGTAAAAAGGAAAAAATACGATAGTGATCCTACGGCGTTTACTGAGGAAGAAGCTTTAGAAATTGTAGAGAAAACAGATAATAGTATCTGGTATAATAAATGGAAAGAAAATAATGATCTTAATTTTGTGGGAAGTTATAATACTATTGGATATGCATCACTTAAGAATATTAATGAAATTAGGAAACTTAAAAATAGTTCTGGTACACAATGTTATAGTGATAATGGTACTATATATGGTGATTATCTTGGATGGTGTAATATGAGAGCAAATGGTATTAGTAATTTTGTTACGGAATATTTTGATTATGTTGGTGCACGTAATTATAGTACTATGAAGAGTAGTTACTTTTTGGGATGCGGAAGTGCTAATGAAGGTGAATCTTACTGTAAGAGTGGTGGTAGTTCATGAAATGGTCTTTTAGTGCACTTGGTCTTATAGTTATGGGGTTATTTGGATTTATGATTTTAATGCTATTTAGTGAAATAACTATTAGTAACGAACAAGATTATTATAGTATAAAAGAAGTTACTGAATCTGCTATGATAGAGTCTATTGATATTGCATATTATAGACTTACTGGTAAGATTAAAATTTCTAGAGAAAAATTTGTAGAAAACTTTTCTAAAAGATTTGTAAAAAATTCTACTTATGGTGATGGAAATTATGATATAATATTTTATAGTATAAGGGAGGATCCACCAAAGGTAAGCATTGGGATAATTGATAGTACACAAACTTATAATATTTATACAGAGACTTTGGATCCGACAAGAATAGATGTAGTTAATAAAATTACAGCTATATTAGATAGTTATGAATAGATAAAAAGAAAGAAAGGAAGGAAAAATAATGAGTAATTTATCTAAATCTGCAAGTAAATTTTTAAAAAATAAAAATACTGTTACTGTATTGGGGGTAATTATATGTTTTATAGTTTTGATTATTGGTTATAATGTTAGAATTAATCAAAAGACAGAATTAGTTAAAGTATATTATGCTAATCAAACTATACAACCTAAAACAAAAATAACAGATGATATGATTTCTAGTGCTAATGTGCCAACATCATTTTTAGTAGGTAGTTATTATACTAATTATAACGATATAGTTGGAAAATATAGTAATTATAATACTGTTATTGCTTCTGGTAGTTTGTTTTATAATGAATTATTAATAGAAGAAGAAAATCTACCTGATTCTGTATTTTATAATGTTCCAGAAGGTGAGGTAGTAGTTAGTTTTCCTGTTAATACAGTTTCTACTTATGGTAATTCTATAATGCCAAATAATCTTATTAATGTTTATGTAAAAATGATAGATGATAGTGGTAAGATTATATATGGTAGATTTATTGATAATATTAATGTACTTGCTGTTAAAGATTCTTCTGGTAAGAATGTATTTGAGTCAACTGAAGAAGAGAGAACTCCTGCATTTATATATTTCTCTTTGGTTGAACCTAAATATTTATTATTTTCTAGTTTGAATTATATTGAAACTAATGATATAGAAGTAATTATAGTTCCTAATACTATTAAATATACTCCAGAGGATAAAACTGCTGTGGAAGTTACTAGTGATTATATAACTAACTTTATTATTGATAAGATAAAAATGATAGATGATCAAAAAGATTTATATAATGAATTATTAAATGAAATGGCTACACAAACTAAAGATAATACAAATAATGAATAAATAAGAATAAAAGAATAGGGGTGAATAGTTATGGATGTGCAATTTTCTCAAGTGGATTTTGGTCCTTTAAAACAATTTCTTGATAACGATGATGTTACAGATATTTCTTATAGTAATAATGGACAAGTTTGGGTAAAAACATTGTCTAAAGGTGTTTTTAGAGTAGAAAATACTGGAATAGATAATACTCTTATGGAAAAGATTGCTTTTCAATGTGCTAATACAATGGGTAAATCCTTTAATATGGCTAATCCTTTTTTGGATGCTGAGAGTGCTGAGTTGAGACTTAATTTTGTTCATGATTCTATTGCAAGAAATGGAATTGCTGTTTTGATTCGTAAAACTCCTGCTAAAATTAGACTTGAAAAGAATAAGATTATTGCTGAGGATTATGTAAGAATTGATGTTCATGACTTTTTACTTAAATGTGTTGAAGGACATTGTAATATATTAGTTAGTGGTGAAACTGGTAGTGGTAAAACAGAATTTATTAAGTATTTGGCTGCTCATACTAAAGAAGATGAAAAAATTATTACTATTGAAGATACTTTGGAATTACACTTGGATAAGATATTTCCTAAGAGGGATATAGTAGCTATGAAAACTAATAATATTGCTTCATATTCTGATGTTTTGGTTACATGTATGAGACAGAATCCTAGGTGGATATTATTGTCTGAGGTTAGAAGCGCAGAAGCAGTTATGGCTGTTCGTAATTCTATTTCTTCTGGCCATAATATTTTATCTACAATACATGCTGATAAAGCATCTTCTATTCCAAATAGACTATATAGTTTACTTGAAACTAATCAGGATTTGGAACAATTTTTAAGAAGTATTCATAGATATGTACAATTAGGTGTTCATATTAAAGGGTATTATAGTAAGGAAAGAGGTAGGTTTCATAGGGAGATTGCTGAGGTGTGTGAATTTTATGTTACTGAAGATAATGAACCTAAAACTAATTTGATTTATAAGAAGACTCCTGATGGAAGGGTTACTCTTCATAATCCTACGAAGTATTTACTTGGTTATTTAGAAAGTCAAGGAATGATTATGCCACCGGATATATTAGTAAAAGAGGAGTTTAAGGAACAAACAGATAGTCCATTAGATGAGACCATATCAACAAAAACTGTTGATAATGTTAATGATTTAAAAAAACAAACTTCTTTTGGTCAAATTAATGGTGGATATGTAAATGGTAATCAAGGTTCGTTTGCTAACATTAATAGTATGAATTCTTCTACTATAAAAAATGTTAATTCAAGTAATATTAATCCAAATACTATAAGTACTACAAATAATAATGTGAATGCACGTGCTGTTTATCCGCAACAACAATATATTAATCAGCAAGGAGTGGGTCAATATAACAGAAACTTTGTGCAAAATGGAAATAATATTCCTAATGTAGGACAAGTTCAAGGTACTAATCAACAAATTGTTGGCCAAAATCCTCAATATATACAGCCTAATGGTTTACCTGTTTGGCCTAATGCTAGTTAAGAAGGTAGGTGAAATATGTTAGAATTTATTATTATAGGTGTAATATTAATATTTATTATGGCTTATAGATCTAGTAATGGTGAAGGTGTTTACAATTTTGCCAAGAAGCAAGCTACAGTTGTATATGATAAATATGCTCCATATACTTATAAAGTTATGCGAGAAAAAATTAAAGATTTAGGTCTTGAATTTACACCGAGACAATATGCTATTCAAATAGTTATTTTTGCTGGTCTTGCTGGGGCTATAGGTTATTTATATTTTTATAATTTAGTAGTTGCAATAATTTATGCTGTTATTGCGGTATCTACAATACCTTATATAACCTATTTAAGATGTAAGAGACAATATAGTGAATTTATATTTGAACAGGTACAAGTATATACTACGAATACTATTATGGAATTTAATACTACTAAGGCATTTGTTAAATCCTTAGAAGGTGTTGTGGAATCTGGTGTTTTAGAAGATCCTGTTTTGTCTGATGTAAAAACAATGATATCTTTATCTTATGAAAATGGTGATGTAACTGATTCGATTAGATATATGGATTCTAAATATCCATATTATATGGTTAAGAATATGCATCAATTATTTTTGCAAGTTACTAAAGAGGGTTCTAAGAATACAGATGAAACTTTTGAAAATATGTTATCTGATATAGATATTCTTGTAGAAGGGGTGTATAGAGATAGATCTGATAGAAGAAGATTTCATAAACAATTTTTAATATTTGGTGTGTCTTTATATAGCCTTATTATGTTAATACAATTAATTCTTGGAGTAGATTCTTATGTTGAAATGATAGATGGATTACTTATGAAAATATTAGTTCATGGAGTTGTATTGATTAATAGTATTTTCCTTTTAAAGGGAGAAAAATATTATAATGAGAATGTGGGGGCTGAATAATGTATATAGAGATTTTAATTATTGCAATAATTGTTTTTGGATTACTTATTTTAAATACTAGAATTGATACGACTAGACTTTATAAAGAAAATCAGGGATTGTTTGATTTACTTAAAGAAAAAGATTATGAATTTCTTTTAAGAGCTAAATATGGTGATAATGTTATAGATCCTGATTCTGTTTTTAGAAAAAGAGTTTTTAAAGGATTAGCAGTTTCTTTAGTAATAATATTTATCTTTATTACTAAGTTATCTTTGATATACATTATAATTGCTTTAGTAGTTGGTTATTTGGTATTTAAGTCACAGTATATTGATTTGAAAAAATTTTATAAGAAACATTTAAATACTATAGATTCATTACTTCCATATTATTTAAAAAGCTTGGAGGTATTAGTGCAACATTATACTGTTCCAGTTGCTTTAGCAAGATCTATTGATGACGCACCAGAAGTATTTAAACCTGGTTTAAAAGAATTAGTTTCTAAGATAGATGCAGGTGACTCTTCAATTGAACCATATATGGATTTTGCTAGACAGTATCCGGTGAGAGATTCTATGCGTATGATGAGACTTTTATATAGACTTGGATTGGGAGAACAAGATAAAAAACATGAGCAGATGTTATCTTTTTCTAAAACAGTTTCAGCATTGCAACTTAAAGCAAGGGAACAAAAATATCAAGATAGGTTAAATCATATGGAAAGGCAAACTATGACGATGCTTGTTTGTACTGGTGGTTCTGCTTTAATTATCATGTTAATTGCATCATTTAGTATGATGGGGTTATAGTGTAAAATTCAATCAAAATAACTAGATATTTACATGTATGTGTGTTATAATTTGTTTAAATGATAGGAGGTGAAGTTAATGAAAGAAGCAACAGGTGAGGTTTCAATGACTGTAGTAACTTTAATAGCTATAGCTGTTATAGGTGGAATATTAGCTATTTTCTGGGGGCCTATTACAAATAAAATTGGTAGTTTATGGGGTAAAGATGCAACATGCCCATCAGGATATACTATGGTAAATGGTACATGTAAGCCAAATGGTAAATAAGTATATAGGAAAGTTGGTGTTTATGTATGAGAGACGCTTTTGGTGGAGTATTTTCTACTCAACTTATTTTAGTATTTATATTTTTGTATGTTGGGTTTATGGCTATTTCTTTTACTTATGCTAAAGCTTTTAAGTATAAGAATTCAATCATAAATTACATAGAACAGAATGAAGGTATAACTTTAAATGAAGATAAAATTGTGGGAGCCGGTTCAATTGACTTGTATCGTGTATTGAATGATTTTACATGTGAAAAGTCAGCCGTATCAAATGAAATAGCTTCTAATGTTATTGCTAATTATTCTTGTTCTAGGGGTATTATGATTTCTGAAGTAGAGGGTAAGAGTCCTGAATATATTACTTATTCTGTTTCTGTTCCAGCTAATTGGTCTCTCGGTTTCTTTGATATTTTAAAAAGTGGTACTAATAATGAGAGTGGAACTTGGCTTATTCGAGGAGAAACAAATATTTTAGTTCATGAGTAATGAGGTGATAATATGAGAGATGCTTTTGGTGGAGCTTTTTCAATTCAAATATTTTTAATATTTATTTTAATATATGTTAGTTTTATTGCTGTTTCTTTGAATTATGCTAAGGCTTTTAAGGTAAAGAGTGCTATTATAGATTATATTGAAGATAATGAAGGTATATTAAATGCTAATGATACTTTTGATGCATATTTAGATGAGAAGTTAGAAGCTGTTATTGGACAGTATAATTATCATGTTAGTGGTGTTTGTACTCCTGGTAATATGTATGATACTGATAGTGGTGAGTTAATTGGTTATTGTCATCCTAGGGGTGTTATTATTACTCTTGGAGATAAGAAAGATATTCAATCTTATTATAAAGTTGATACTTATATGGGATGGTCACTACCTACTTTAAATTTACTTTCAGGTTTTGGAGGTAATAATGAGAATGATACTCCTATGGGGATTTGGAAAATAAGTGGTGAAACTAGATTAGTTGTTAATAGTGAATAAGGAGGTTAGTTATGAATGTTATTGTAGCTAATGAAAATAAGAGCTTATTAAGTAGTTTAGATATAGATGTTATTAAATCTATTGATGGTGTTTTTTCTGTTGATGAGATTATTAATACATTTGATGGTTTTTTCTTTAATAAGATGTTTCTTGATATAACGGCTATTAAAGATAATACTAATTATTCTAATATTCAAAAACTTTCTATTGGGCTTGATATGAGTAAAGTTATTTTGCTATTGACTACACAGCTTTATAATAATAAGGGTTTTATTTCTAAGTTAATTAGTTTTGGTATTTATAATTTTGCTAGAGATAAGGATTCTCTTATGTATTTATATATGAATCCTAATAGTTATAAAGATGTGGCTAATTATCAAATATTAGATGATAATTTTTCTGATTCTATTGGTAGTTCTGAAAATACTTCTTCACCTAATTTAGTTACAGCTAAAGTTATAGGGTTTAGAAATGTTACTAAGTCAGCTGGTGCTACGACACTTATTTATTTATTAAAAAGAGAATTATCAAAGAGTCATTATTGTGTTGCTCTTGAAGTTAATAAAAATGATTTTGGTTATTTTCATGAATCTGATATGTTTTCAGTTAATCAATCTAACTTGCAGGGAGCATTAGATAAATTTGGAAATGCGGATATTATATTAGTAGATTTGAATGGGGTTTCTTTTGATAAGTGTGATGAAATTATTTATTTGATAGAACCTTCAATAATAAAACTTAATAAAATGGTGTCATTAAATAGTGATATATTTACAAAACTTACTGATTGTAAGATTGTTTTAAATAAAAGTTTACTTACAGAAGAAGATATTAAGAACTTTGAATTTGAATCTAATTCTTCGGTATATTTTAATATTCCACCTTTAAATGATAGAATTGATAATGGTGAAATATTAAATGGTTTTTTAAATAAGTTGTTATAAAAGAATAGAAAGGGCTATTATATGTGGCTCATTTTTCTTTTGGGGGTAATATGAAGAATAATAAGAATTATATTTTAGAGTTAATATTAATATTTATAGTTACTATTTTATTTAATTTATTTATTAATGGTTTAACTAATGATGAAGTTTGGAATTATGGATTTGCTTATAATATTTCTAATGGGTTAATTCCTTATAAAGATTTTAATATGATAATCACACCTTTGTTTCCACTTATTATGTCTATATTTGGTAGAAATATAGTTGTTTATCATATACTAAATGGTTTTATATGTGTAGGTATATTTTATTATATGAAGAAGAACAATTCTAGAAGTTATTACGTTACTTATGCTATTTTATTGTTTTTTGCTTTACCTAATTATTCTTTGGTTTGTTTACTTTTGTTATATATAATTTTAGATTTGGAAAATAGAAAGGCTAATGATTATTTAATTGGTATTATTCTTGGTGTTACTTTTTTAACTAAGCAAAATATTGGAGTGTATTTATTTATTGCTTCTTTATTTTGTAATGATTTTAAGAAAGTTTTTAAGAGAGGAATTGGTTTTATAATTCCTTGTGTAGGTATATTTATATATTTGATTTATAATAATTCTTTATATGAATTTATTGATTATTGTTTTTTAGGTATAAGTGATTTTACAGGTAATTTTAATTATTATTATTCTTGTTTATTAATTTTTATTTTCTCTTTTATATATTTGTTATATAAGTATATAAAAACTAGAAACATAAAGTTTATTTATTTACTTTCTTTTCAATTAATGGCTTATCCTTTGTTTGATGCATATCATGTTATAATTCCTTTTATACCTGCTTTTGGTTATTTTTTAGATGAACTAAAACTTTCTAAAAAGATTATACAAGTATCTTTTGTTATCTTTATTATTTGCATTTTTAGTTATAATTTTTATTTATATTCTGGTAAAGAATATAGTTACCCTAATGATAGTCGTGAATTTAGGTATAGAAAACTTGATAATAATAGTATTAAATCATTAGAGAATATTAATTATATAATTAATGAATTAGATGGTAGGATATTTTTAATTAGTGGTTATTCTTATTTGATTAAATTAGAATTAGGATATTCAATAGATAAGTATGATTTGTTATGTGATGGTAATCTTGGTCATGGTGGATATTTGAGTATTATATCTGAATTTGATGATATCTGTTATAATAATAAATGTAGTTTTGTTGTTGATATGGATGAATTTTATAAATCTAATGTTTCACAATATAATATTGGTATTTTGAAATATATTAGTAGTAATTATAATTTTGTTAATAATTTTGATAGTATTTATATATATACTAATTATTAAGACAATAGTCTTTTTTTTCTTTTTGTGTTAAAATTATGAAGAGGGAAATGTTATGATAAAGATTATTTGTGTTGGTAAATTGAAAGAAGATTATTTAAAGAGTGGGGTAAGTGATTATGTTAAGAGGATTAGTAAATATCATAAGATTAATGTTATTGAGGTAAGTGATTCTAATATTGATAATGAAGAGAAGGAAATAATTAAGCATATTGATAGTAAAGATTATGTTATTTCTTTATGTGTTGAAGGGGAAATGTTATCATCTTTGGAATTATCTAGGAAGATAGACAATATTTTTATAGGGTATTCAACGATTACTTTTGTGATAGGGGGATCTTATGGTATTTCTTCTAAGATAAAGGAAAGAAGTAATATGAGGTTATCTTTTTCTAAAATGACTTTTCCACATGGTTTGTTTAGAATTGTGTTATTAGAACAAATATATAGGTCTTTTAAGATAAATAATAATGAATCTTATCATAAGTAATTTATTGTTTTTTTTAGAATAATAATGTATAATTTTTTTATGAGGTGATGTGTATGTCTAGGGCATTAAGTATTATAATTGAATATTTAATAGTATTTATAATTTTATTTCTTTTGATGTATTTTGTGTTTACTACTAGTGGTATGAAAAATAAAAAGGTTAAGAAAAATAATACGAAGAATGGTAAGAAAAAAAATAAGAATAGTGAAGATGATGTTCCTCTTGAACTTGTTTATTTAACTGGTATTTATGGTATAGATCCTAAGAATGTTAATAAGAGGGGATTTAGGTTTGCTTATAGTATTATTAATTCTTTTGTTATATCTACGACATATATTATTAGTGTTTATTTGGTTAAAAATGTTATTTTAAAGGTGTGTATAGCTGTTGTTGTTTTGATACTTTTAATAATTGTTTGTTATGGATTGTTAGGAAGATATTATATATATAAAGAAGATAATTTAATTAATAAGGAGGATGGAAAAGATGTATAATTATACGAAAATAGAGAAGAAGTGGCAAAAATATTGGGAAGAGAATAAGACTTTTAAAACGGATATTTATGATTTTTCTCGTCCTAAATACTATGTATTGGATATGTTTCCTTATCCTTCTGGTGTTGGATTACATGCTGGTCATCCTGAAGGGTATACGGCTACGGATATTATGGCTCGTATGAAGAGAATGCAGGGATATAATGTTTTACATCCGATGGGGTATGATTCTTTTGGGTTGCCTGCTGAACAGTATGCTATTCAAACGGGTAATCATCCAAAGGAGTTTACGGAGAAGAATATTGCTCATTTTAGAGAACAATTAAAGAGACTTGGTTTTTCTTATGATTGGGATAGGGAAATATCTACAAGTGATCCAAAGTTTTATAAGTGGACACAATGGATATTTAAAGAACTTTATAAGGATGGTTATGCTAAATATGTAGATATGCCTGTTAATTGGTGTGAAGAACTTGGTACTGTTCTTGCTAATGATGAAGTTATTGATGGTAAAAGCGAACGTGGTGGTTATCCGGTTATTAGAAAAAATATGCGCCAATGGGTTATTGATATACCTAGTTATGCTGAGAAATTGTTAAGTGGTTTAGATGAGGTTGATTGGCCTGAGTCTACAAAAGAAGTACAGAGAAATTGGATAGGGAAAAGTAATGGAGCAGAGGTTACTTTTAAGGTTAAAGGTTGTGATAAGGATTTTATAGTTTATACGACTAGACCTGATACTTTATTTGGGGCTACTTATTGTGTATTGTCTCCTGAACATCCTTTAGTAGATAGTATTGTTATAGATAGTCAAAAAGAAGAAATCAATAGATATAAAATGGTTTGTCAAAGTAAGAGTGAACTTGAGAGAACAGAATTAAATAAAGATAAGACTGGAGTATTTACTGGTAGTTATGCTATTAATCCTGTTAATAATAAAGAGATACCTATATGGATATCTGATTATGTTTTGATGAGTTATGGAACTGGAGCCATTATGGCTGTTCCTGCACATGATGAACGTGATTATGAATTTGCTTGTAAGTTTGGTATTCCAATTATTCCTGTAATTGATGGTGGTCAAGAAGGTGTGGCATATACTGGTGATGGTATACATATTAATTCTGAATTTTTAAATGGATTAAATAAGAAAGATGCTATTACAAAAATTATATCTTGGTTAGAAGAACATAATTGTGGTAAGAAAAAGGTTAATTATAAACTTAGAGATTGGATTTTTGCTCGTCAAAGATATTGGGGGGAACCTATTCCTGTTATACATATGGAAGATGGTACTATTAAAGTTCTTACTGATGTTGAACTTCCTTTGGAACTTCCTGTATTGGATGATTATGTTGGTAAAAATGGTAGAGCACCACTTGAGAATGCTCCTGATTGGGTAAATGTTATTGTTGATGGTAAGAGTGGAAAGAGAGAAACTTCTACGATGCCTGGTAGTGCTGGGTCTAGTTGGTATTATTTAAGATATATAGATCCAAATAATGATACATTTTTGGCTGATAAGGAATTACTTTCACATTGGATGCCTGTAGATTTATATATTGGAGGTCCAGAACATTCGGTTGGTCATTTGTTGTATGCTAGAATGTGGAATAATTATTTATATGATAAGGGGATTGTTCCATGTGCTGAACCTTTTAAGAAATTAGTTCATCAGGGAATGATACTTGGATCAAATGGAATAAAAATGGGAAAGAGATATCCTGAATTTGTTATTGATCCAGATGATATTGTTACTAATTATGGTGCTGATACTTTAAGACTTTATGAAATGTTTATGGGTCCACTTGAAGCTGATAAGCCATGGAATATGGATAGTGTTAATGGAGCTTTTAAATTTTTAGATAGGATATATAGATTATATACTGAGCTAGATGTTATTAGAGATGAAGAAAATAAAAACTTGGAAAAAATTTATCATCAAACGGTTAAGAAAGTAACTAATGATTATGAGACTTTGAATTTTAATACGGCAATTAGTCAAATGATGATATTTGTTAATGCTGTATATAAAGAGAAAGTATTTCCTCTTGAATATGCAAATAATTTTGTAAAATTGATTAGTCCTATTGTTCCTCATTTGGCTGAAGAATTATGGAGTATATTGGGCCATACTGATACGATTGCTTATGAATCTTGGCCTACTTATGTTGATGAATTGACTTATGAGAGCGAAAGAGATATTGCAGTTCAGGTTAATGGTAAGGTTAGAGCTATAATTAAAGTTAGTGATAATGATACGGAAGATGATGTTAAAAATAAGGCTTTAAGAGAGGAAAATGTTATTAAATATACAGAAGGTAAAGAAATAATAAAAATAATTGTTGTTAAGAATAAAATTGTAAATGTTTTAGTAAAATAAAAATAAAATGCTATGTTATGGCATTTTATTTCAGACTGTTGACAAAGTCGTAAGATTTTGAAAATAGTCTTTTTATTTTTTGAAAAAAGTTATATAATGAATATGCGAGGTTCTTATTCTCAACAAATAAGTTAACATACCTCGCTTTTTTTATTGAAAAATGATATAATTATATTGTTGAGGATAAGGAAGTGATTTAGATGTTAACAAAAAGACCAAAAAGACAATATTCAAGTGAAATTATTAATTTAGAAAGTATGATTCCTGAAAATCATTTTTTGAGAGTTATTGAAAAATATTTTGATTGGAACTTTATATATGATGAAGTAGAAAAACAATATTCTGTATTTGGAAGACCAAGTATAGATCCTGTTGTTTTATTTAAAATACATATATTAAAGTTTCTTTTTCATGAAGATAGTTTAAGAAAAACTTATGAAACATTACAATATAATCTTTTATACAGATGGTTTATTGGTTATGGAATAAATGAGGAAGTTCCAAACCATTCAACATATTCTCAAAATTATAAAAGAAAATTTTGTAAACTAGAAAAAGATATATTACAAACTGTGTTTGATAAGGTAATAGATTTATTAATTCAATTTGATTGCTTAGATACAACAGCTGTTTATATAGATTCCACCAATACGAAAGCATATGCAAATAAAAAGAAGAATCATAAAGAAATGGTTAAGATTGAGGCCAAGAAATATCAAAAGGAATTAGAACTTGAAATAGCACTAAAAGGACTACATGATAAAGATTTAACTGAAGAAGAATATTTTGAAGAAGTAGAAAGAATAGTAAAATGTAATGAAGAAGTTAATACCGAAGAAGTTATTGGAGAAAAGGAAATTATAGTAAGTAATATTGATCCAGATGCAGGTATTTTATACAAGAATGATAAAGAGAAAATGTTTGCTTACAATACGTCTGTTATATGTGATAATAATAATTATATATTAACTGTAGATACTAATCCAAGTAATATGCATGATTCAGTTGCTTTCTATTCTTCATTCGATAAATTTGTAAATAATTATGATATTTCTAAAACAAAATATTTTGTTGGAGATGCAGCATATCTAACAAATCATATTTGTAAAACAATAATAGATTTAGATATGATACCTGGATTACCTTATAGTAGATTAGGTTATAAAAAAGGATATTTCAAAAAGTATGAATTTGTATATGATGAACTAAATGATATTTATATTTGCCCTAATGGAAAAGATTTGATTTCAAATGATAAATATAATAAAAATGGATACAAAATATATAAAGCAGATAAATGTGATTGCAGTAAATGTCCATTTAAAGAACAATGCACAAAATCTAGTTATAAACAAATCTTAAGACATGTATGGGAGGAGTATAAAGAAATGGTAAATGATTACAGACATCATCAAGATGTACGAGAAATATATAAGCAAAGACCGCAACATATTGAAAGGGTCTTTGCAGATGGAAAGATGAAGTATGGATTAACAAAAACATACTTTAGAACTAGGGAGAAAGTTCATAGGGAGCTTACTCTCCTTTATGCGTGCATGAATCTGAAAAAATTTTCATTACATCACTATGCCTAGTATATAAATTACTAGGTATTTTTATAAAATAATGAATTATATTCAAAAAAAGACAAATAAGTAATTTTATTTACCTATTTGTCAACAGTCTGAAATAAAATGCTATGTTATGGCATTTTATTTTTTAAATAATGTGAATGGATAATTATTGGGTAATTCAATGTTGAAATTAAGTAGTTCATCTGTTATTGGGTCATGTATAGTTAGTTCTTTAGCAAATAGGGCAATGTTTCCTAATTCATTTTTATTGCCATATTTTATATCTCCATATAGGGGAAATCCTCTGCTTGAAAATTGTACTCTTATTTGGTGAGGTCTTCCTGTTTCTAAGTTTATTTTAACTAGGTTTAAATTGTCTACTTTGTCTGTTATAGTGTAATCTAATTTGGAATATTTTCCTTTGTCTTTGGTTGTTACAAAGGAAATATTTTTTTTGTTATCTTTTGCTAAATAGTCTATTAGTGTATCTTTTTCTTTTAAATTACCTTTAATAACTGCATAATATGTTTTTTTAAATTCTTTATCTGCTATTTGTTTAGATAGTCTAGAAGCTGATTTACTAGTTTTGGCAAATACCATAATACCTCCGACTGGTCTATCTAATCTGTGTACGAGTCCTAAGTATACATTACCTTGTTTATGATATTTTTCTTTTAGATATTGTTTTAATATAGTTAGGAGATCTAAGTCTTTGCTTTCGTCACTACATACAGGCATATTTATTGGTTTTTCTACGACTAGTAAGTGGTTTGTTTCATAAATTATGTTAATATTTTGATACTTTTCCATATATGCCACAAGGAAGTACTAAGTTATTTTCGGTAACTGGTAATCCTATTTCTCCTGTTAATATTTTATTGTTTTTGAAAGTTAATGATAAGATATTATATAGTGATGTAGGGGAAAAGCCTGTTGTATAGCAATTTATTAATACAAAAGAAAAATCTTTGTCTAATATATCTTTTGTTTTATTTAATAATTCTTGTAAGTTATCTTCTAGTTTCCATACTTCTTTATTAGGACCTCTTCCATAACTAGGGGGATCCATAATAATGGCGTGATAAGTTCTTCCTCGTCTTTTCTCTTTTTCAAGAAATTTTAGTACATCATCTTGTATAAATCTTATTCTGTTGTTTTCTAATCCTGATAGTTTCATATTTTCTTTGGCCCAATCAATCATTCCTTTAGAAGAGTCGACATGAACGACTTCACTAGCTCCTGCACTTGATGCGGCCATGGTAGCACAACCTGTATAGGCAAATAGATTTAGTACTCTGAATTCTTTTTGATTGCTTTCTTTTATTTTGTCTATAATGTAGTCCCAATTGGTTGCTTGTTCTGGAAATATTCCGGTGTGTTTGAAATTAGTGGGACTTACTTTGAATGTTAAATCTTTATATTTTATTGTCCAATAATCTTTTAATTTATGTTTGAAGTGCCATGAACCTCCACCTGTTTTGCTTCTTTCGTAGTAGCCATCCCAAGTATTCCATACTGGGTTATTGGTTTTATTCCATATTATTTGTGGGTCAGGTCTATTTAATATTACATTTCCCCATCTTTCTAGTTTTTCTCCATCACCTGTAGCTATACATTCATAATCAGTCCAGCTGTTACTTATATTCATAATTACCTCTTTTCTTTATAAATATAACAAATAGTCATTAAAAAGTCTAGAAAAATTATTGTAAATAGATTTAATCTTTGATATTATATTTTATAGAAAGTGAGATGACAAAATGAATAATAGAGGTTTTACTTTAGTGGAGTTATTGGCTACGATAATAATTCTTGCTTTAGTTAGTGGTATATCTATTGTAGGAGTCATGGCTAGTCAGGAAAATGCTAAAAAAAAGTTAGAAAATAATTTTATGAATGATGTTGGTAATGCTATTGATATGTATATAAGTATGAATACGGATAGTTTAAAATTTGGTAGTAATAGTGTTGGTAAAATAAATAAGGGACATGGAGTTGTTAATGTATATGTTACTATTAAGTCTTTTGATGATATAGTAGGAAGTGGTATTATATCAAGAAATGATTTGATTAATCCGGTAAATAATAATAGATGTGATGGTAATATTAAAATATATAGGGATGATGATTATGTTTATTATTATTCTGTTTCTTTGGATGATTGTATTAAATATGATGTGAATAAGAAAACTTTAACTAATTTACCTCTTACATATTCTGAGGATTCTGGTAGTGGTTCTTCTTCTAAGGTTTCTTCTTCATCAAGTGTTATTAATGGTAAGGTTTAATAATTTAGAAAATAAGGGTGATATGATGATAGCTATTTTTACAATTGTGTTTTTTATGATGGATAGAGTTACTAAAATATTTGCTTTAAAGATAGAGTCTTCTATTGATATTATTCCTAATTTGTTTAGACTTACTTTAGCTAAGAATACGGGGATAGCTTGGAGTTTATTTAGTAATGATACGGTAATTATTACAATTGTTACTATGATTATTATTTTCTTTTTTATTAAATATGTAATAGATAATAAGAATGGAAGTAAGTTATATAATGTGTGTTATGCAATGATATTGGGTGGTGCTTTTGGTAATTTATTTGATAGAGTTTTTTTGGGATATGTTATTGATTTTTTAGATTTTAATATTTTTGGATATGATTATCCAATATTTAATTTGGCTGATACTTTTATTGTGTGTGGTATAATAATAATTTTAGTGGGAGGTATTCGTGATGAATGTAATAAACGTCATAGATAATGATGGGATTAGAATAGATAAATATTTACTTGATAAGTTAGATATTAGTAGGAATAAGATACAGAAATTAATTAATGATAATAATATTTTAGTTAATGGGAAGAGTGTTAAAGCTAGTTATATTGTTAGAGTGGATGATTTGATAGAATGTGATTTTGAATATAAAGAGAAAATAGATATTTTGCCTGAAGACATTCCTTTAGATATAGTATATGAGGATGATGATTTGCTTGTGGTTAATAAACCTAGTGGTATGGTAGTTCATCCTGCTGTAGGTAATTATTCACATACGTTAGTTAATGCTTTAATGTATCATTGTAATAATTTGAGTCAAGTTAATGGTGTTATTAGACCTGGTATTGTTCATAGAATTGATGCTGATACTTCGGGATTGCTTCTTGTGGCTAAAAATGATATGGCTCATGTCGATTTGGCTAAACAAATAAGTGAGAAAAGTGTAAAGAGGGAATATATTACTTTGGTAGATGGAGTGATTAAAGAAGATACGGCAACGATTGATGCTCCAATTGGAAGAGATGTTAAGAATAGAAAAAAAATGTGTGTTACAGCTGATAATTCTAAGGATGCTATTACTAATATTAGGGTAATAGAAAGGTATAAAAATTCTACTTTGATTACTTGTTCATTGCTTACTGGTAGAACACATCAGATAAGGGTTCATATGAATTATATAGGACATTCTGTTATAAATGATCCGGTATATGGCTCTAAAAAGTTAATAGATCCTTTATTTGGACAGATGTTACATGCTAGGAAAATTGGATTTGTTCATCCTAGAACACATGAATATATGGAGTTTTCTTGTGAACCACCAGAGAAATTTTTAGACATTTTGGAAATGTATAAAAATAAATAATGAGATTAGTTTTGAGTGCTAGTCTTTTGTCTTTCTACTATGATGTTATTATATTGACAATTGTCTTTAGATGTGATAGATTAAAATTAAGAGTTTAATAGGTGTTATACTAACAAAAGTGGGTGTTTTATGCAGAAAAATAATTGGCTTTTATTGTTTGTGATCTTTTTACTTACTGGGTGTGTTAAAATAGATAACAGTAGTGTTGATATAATAATTGATAACACTTTAAATGATAAAAATTATGTAATGAATACGGTTTCTAGTGGATATAAATTCTATTTACCTTTTGGTGTTAGACAAATTGTTGATAATGATAATAATCAAGTTTTTATGATTGGTGATACGAAGGTATATCTTTATGTTGATGTGGTTAGTTTTTATTATAAAAATAAATTAAATTATAAAGATAGTGAAAACTATAATTATTATTATAAGAATATTATTAATGGAACTAAAGAGGGATATATTGGTATTGATAAGAAAAATAGTGACTATTTTGTTAAAATAGTGTATAATTATTCTAAAGTAGAGTTTTATGTTGATGAGTATAATTTGAATAATGTTATAGCTAATTCTCTAGTGATTTTAAACAATATTAATTATAATGATGATTTAATTGAAAAAATATTGAGTTATAGTTCTGATTTGTCTGGAGAAGTTACTTATGAACTTGATAAACCTAATGATAGTGAAAGTACTTTCTTGAAATATTTAGAGGAGTATACTAGTGAAGAAGAAGATATTCTTCCTGATGGTGAATAAAAGAAAGAGGTATAATAATGAAATTATTTGATAAAATTAAAGATTTATTTAGTGACTACGAGGAAGTAGAAGAAGAGGTTTTTCTTGAAGAAGAAAAAAAGGAAGAATATAAGTTACCTAAGGTTATGAGAGATGTTATTGAGAAAGAAGAGGTTATACTACCTAAGAAAAAAGAGGTTGAAGAAGTTAAGGTAGAAGAAAAAAAGTTTTCTATTCCTATAGATTTTGAAAAAGAATTTGAAATGACACCTTCTAGGAGAAATAACACTAATAATCAAAATGTTATAAAGGAAATTAAGAGTGTGCAGAATACATCATATTCTAGACAGGAACCTGTTAAAAATGTTTATATGGAACCTAAACCTATTAAAATAGAAAAAGAGCAGAAACCTAAGTTTAAGGCTTCACCAGTTATTTCTCCTGTATATGGTATATTAGATAAGAATTATACTAAGGAAGAGGTTAAGGAGAAAAAAGAAGATAAAAGAGATATTAAAAGGTCTTCTAAGAAAGTTGATTTTGAGACGGTTAGAAAGAAGGCTTTTGGTAATTTAGTTGATGATATTAAAGATAATTTGATGTGTGAGAATTGTGAATTATATAAGGAAGTTAAAAAGATATCTTCGTTGAATGAAGATGATTTACTTTATGATTTAACATTAGATACTCCTTCTAAGGAAGAACTTACGATTGAAAAGTGTTATGATAATTATGAAGATTTTGGGGTTAGTTATGAGAAGGATGATGTTAAAGATATAATTGAGAGTGAAGAGAAGGAAGAAGTTAATATAATTAATAATAATGAAATAGATAGTGTTCCTGAGAAAATATCAACTAAGGAATTATATGAAGAAGAAGAAAAAATAGATGAACCTGTTGCTATAGAAAAACAAGAGGCTAAGATTGAAGATGATTTCTTTGATTTAGTAGATTCAATGTATAAAGAAAGGAATGATGAATAATGAATGAGATATTATCAATGATTTTGTATATTTTGGGTTCTATATTAATTATAGTATTAATAGTATTAAGTATAAAGTTAATAATTACTATGAATAAAATTGAAAATGTTGTAGATGATATTAGTAATAAGGTTGATTCTTTAAATGGATTATTTTCTATAATTGATTTTACTACTGATAAATTGGCTATGATTAGTGAAAAGGTTACAAATGGAATTACTTTATTTATTGATAAGATATTTAAAAAAGGAAAGGTAGATGATGAAGATGAGTAAGAAAAAAGGAATGGGATTTATTTTTGGACTTGGTTTAGGAGCAGGTATAGGTATGCTTTTAGCTCCTAAAAAGGGTGAAGAATTAAGACGTGATTTATCTAAAAAGATTAGTGAATTACTAGATAAGGCTAAAAATATTGATACTGAAGAGGTTAAGGATAATATTGTTAAGAAAATAAATGAACTTAAGGATGAATTGACTGATTTAGATAAAGAAAAGGCTTTAGATTTAGCTAAGGAAAAAGCTTTGTTATTAAAAGAAAAGGCTAATGATTTGTGGGAGTATACTAAAGAAAAGGGAACTCCGGTTTTAGAAAAAGCTGCTTCGGAAGTTAAGAATAAGTCTATTCAAGTAACTAAAGAAGTTTTAAAGAAATTAGAAGGAAATGAAACTAAAAAAGTAACTACTGAAAAATAGTTATTTTTTTCTTGTTTCTTATTTGATTATGGTATATAATTTTTATATATAGGAGTTATATATGAAGAAAAATGGTTTTACTTTAATTGAGTTATTGGCTACATTAGCTTTGTTGGCAATTTTATCTATGGTTATAGTTCCTTCTATTATTGGTGTTATTAATAAGAATAAGGATAATAATTTAAAAATGTTATGTAATAGTATTGAAGAAGCAGCTAGATTGTATGTATCTGATAATAGATATACTATGGGTAATGTTTCTTCGATTAAGATTAAGGAATTAATGGAAAATAAATATTTAGCTAAGTCTTTTGCTAATCCATATGATTCTAATGATATTTATACTTGTGATAATAATAAGATTACGGATGATTTTGTAATAATTATAAATAAGAATAAATATATAGTTAAATTACCTGGTATTGGTGAGTGTGAGTAGTGGTTATGAAAATGAATTTTGATAGTCAAATTCAATTATATAGGGAATTGAAACCTGTTTTTTTAGTTAAGAGAAGACTTAATAATTATTATAAATATGAAGTTAGTGATATTGATATTTGGAAATATTTGAGTTTAAATAAATGGAGAGGTAGTTCTGATTTAACTTTGTCTATGATGGTTAATGATATAATTACTTTGGATATACGGAGGGTTTATGAACAAGAAAAAGTTTAGTATTACTTTAATTATTAGTGTTATAGTTTTAGTTTTATGTTGTGTTTTTATATATCCACTTATAAATAAAACTAATTATGGTCTTGATTTGCAAGGTGGATTTGAAGTTTTATATGAGGTTAGGCCTTTAAATGAAGGGGATAATATTGATAGTGATATGATTTATTCTACTTATCAAGCTCTTCTTAAGAGAATAGATATATTGGGGGTAAGTGAGCCAGAAATTACTATAGAGGGTACTAATAGAATTAGAGTTAGATTGGCTGGAGTTACAAATATTGAAGAGGCTAGGAGGACTATATCTTCTACAGCTGTACTTTCTTTTAGGGATTATAATGATAATCTTTTGATGACTAGTGATGTTTTGGGTGGATCATGTAAACTTGTTTATGATAATAGTGGAAGGCCTGCTGTTAGTTTGAATATAAAAGATACGGATAAGTTTTATGATGTGACTAAAAAAGTTAAGAATATGACTAATAATGTTATTGTCATTTGGCTTGATTATCAAGATGGTGATAGATATGTGGATGAAATATCAAATTGTGGAGAAGGTAATTCTAGATGTTTATCTGCTGCTAGGGTAGAACAGGCTTTTGCTAGTGATGTTATTATACAGGGGAATTTTACTAAAGATGAAGCTAAAAAATTGACTGATTTAATTAATTCTGGGGCATTGCCTACACATATGGTAGAGTTGTCTTCTAGAACGGTAGAGGCTTCATTTGGAGAAAACTCTTTGAATAAAACGTTAATTTCTGGTCTTATAGGTATTATACTTGTTATTATATTAATTTGTTCTATATATAAGTTTTCTGGTTTTATAGCAAGTATAGGGTTGATTTTATATACTTTTATGTCATTTTTATTGTTTTATTTGATTGGAGGAGTATTAACTTTACCTGGTATTGCGGCAATGATACTTGGTATAGGAATGGCTGTTGATTCTTGTATTATTTGTTTTGAGAGAATTAAAGAAAATTTACGTATTGGTAAGAGTTCAGATAAGGCTTTTGAAATTGGAAATAAGAATTCTTTATCTAGTATAATAGATGCTAATGTTACAACGATTATTGTAGCTATAATATTATTTATTTTAGGAGAAAGTTCTGTTAAGGGATTTGCTACGATGTTAATTATTAGTGTTGTTGTTACTATTTTGGTAATGGTATATCTTGTTAGATTGATTTTAAAGTTATTTGTATCTAGTAAAGTGTTTGATAATAATCCATATTTATTTATTGGTCTTAAGAAAAGTAAGATAGTAAAGAGTAAGGAGATTATTATTCCTTATGAAAAATTTAATTTTTCTTTACATAATTTTAAGTTTATGATGATAGCTTTTGGTTTAATACTTGTAGGAACTTGTATTACTTTAGTTAGTAAGCCTAATTTTGGTATTGATTTTACTGGTGGTACTAGTATTACTATTAATAAATATTCTGATAATTTATATGATGATATTAAAAATATGATTGATGATAATTATACAATTAAGAGTGTTAATAATGATGATGGTAATATTAATATTGTTATAGATGAGGTTTTGGGAGAAGATGAGATTAATAATCTTAGTAATATTATTAAAGAAGAATATGATTTAGATAGTGATATATATGTTGTTAGTAAGGTTGTTAAGATAGAACTTACTAAGAATGCTATTAAATCTTTGATATTTGCTATTATTGGTATTGTTATATATGTTTCTATTAGATTTAAATTTAATTATGCTGTTTCGGCAATAGTAGCTTTACTTCATGATGTTATAATTACGTTTTTAATATTTGGTGTGTTTAAGATAGAAATTACGTCTATATTTATAGCTGCTATACTTACTATTATAGGTTATTCTATTAATGATACGATAGTTACTTTTGATATGATAAGAGAGAATTATAAAAATAAATATAATAATCATATTAGTAAGATAGATGATTTAAAAGATTTAGTTAATATTAGTATAAGAAGATGTTTATATAGAACTATGTTAACAACAATTACTACTTTATTGCCAGTAGTGGTATTAATGATTTTTGGTGCTAGAGAGATAATTAATTTTAATGTTGCTTTGTTTGTAGGATTTATAGCAGGGGTATATTCTAGTATATTTATATCTAATCAGATATGGTATTATTTAGAAAAAAGAAAAATAGAGAGACCTAAGAAGATAGATGATGATGATGATGAAATTAGTGAACTTAAGGTTAAGGGGATTAATTGTTAATATTTAGTGAATAAGAAGGAAGTGAATATATATGCATGATGATATTACGTTTTATGATTTGATTGAAAAGGTTCGTAAATATAATGATGATGAGGATGAACTTAGAATAATAGAGAAAGCTTATAATTATGCTAAGGAAAAACATTTTACTCAGAAGAGAATTACTGGTGATGATTATATTACACATCCTTTAAATGTTGCTTATATTCTTACCGATGTTAATGCTGATTATAAGGCTATTTGTGCGGCTTTACTTCATGATACGATAGAAGACTCTGATGGTAACTTTCAAGAGATTGAGAAATTATTTGGATATGATATTGCAAATTTAGTAGAGTGTGTTACAAAGATAAATAGAATTAATTTTAATTCTGATTCTGAACAGATGGCTGCTAATCAAAGAAAGATACTTGTTGGTCTTGCAAGTGATGTTAGAGTGTTAATTATTAAGCTTGCTGATAGACTTCATAATATGAGAACGTTGTATGTTTTTTCTCCTGAGAAACAGCAAAGAAAAGCTCGTGAGACACTTGAAATTTTGACTCCGGTTGCACATAGATTAGGTATGTATAAAATTAAGAGTGAGTTAGAAGATTTGTGTTTGAGATATCTTAATCCTTGGGCTTATTTTGATATTTTGGAGAAACTTAATTATAAGAAAACGGAAATGGATGAAGCTGTTGGTAAAATGTTAGATGAGGTTAGTTCTCTTTTGAAAGAACATGGTATTAGGCATGAAATAAAGGGAAGAAGTAAGAGTGTTTATAGTATATATAATAAGCTTAGTAAGGGTAGATCTTTTAATGATATATATGATATATTAGCACTACGTGTTTTGGTTGATACCGAACAGGAATGTTATTTGGCTCTTGGTCTTATTCATTCTAAGTATAAGCCTGTTCCTAAGAGATTTAAGGATTATATTGCTATGCCTAAGAGTAATTTTTATCAATCATTACATACGACTGTTTTTGGGATTGATGGTATGTTATTTGAAATACAAATTAGGACTTATGATATGGATAGGGTTGCAGAATATGGTATTGCTTCACATTGGTCATATAAAGAACATACTAGTGGTGATAGTAAGGATGCTATGGATCAAAAATTAGCTATATTTAGAAATATTATTGAATTAAATGAGGATTCTAGTACTCCTGAAGAGTTTATAAGTAGTGTTAAGAAAGATATTTTGTTTAATGATTCTATATTTGTTTATACTCCTAAGGGGGATGTTATTGAATTACCTAATGGTTCTACAACGGTTGATTTTGCTTATAAAGTACACAGTGAAGTTGGTGATAAGATGGTTGGGGCTATTGTTAATGATAATATTGTACCGTTTGATTATGTTTTGAAAACGGGGGATATTATTAAGATAAATACTAGTAGGTTATCTAATGGTCCTAATAAAGATTGGTTAAATTTTGTTGTTACTAGTCAGGCTAAAAATAAGATTAAGGGATTTTATTCTAAAATTGAGAAGGATGATAATATAAATAGGGGTATGGTTTTATTAGATGGGTATTTAAAAAAGAAGAATATTACTTTTGAAATGTTTCAGGATAAATATTTAAATAAATTGTTTGATAATTATAAGATAAAAGATATAGATGAATTTTATATGTCTTTAGGTATGGGAAAATATACTATTGATAATATGATTAAATCTATTGTTAAAGAAGAGGAAAAAAGGAAGAAGAGTATTAATTTAAAGGGGATTAGTAAAAAGAAACAGGAAGTAGATAGTGATATTTTGGTTGAGAATATGTCTTCAATTAAAGTTACAATAAGTGGTTGTTGTAAGCCTATACCTGGTGATAATATTATTGGATATATTACAAAAGGAGCGGGTATTACTGTTCATAGAAGTAATTGTAAAAATATTATGGATTTGGATGAAAGGCTGATTAATGTTAAGTGGAATGATAATCTTAATAAGAAGTATCCTACGGATTTATTGATATATACAAATGAAGATGATATTTTGTTAGATATTATTACTAAGGCTAGTTCTAATGATGTTGTTATTGATAGTATTTTTACTTTAAATAAGAGTAGTTTAAAAGTTCTTTCGGTTACGGTATTAGTTAAAAATATAGATGTATTGGATAAGTTTTGTAAAGATTTATATAATATTGGTAGTGTGGTAAAGATTGAAAGGCAGATGTTTTAATGAGGGTTTTAGTACAAAGATGTGATAAGGCTAATGTTAAAGTTGATAGTAATATTGTTGGTAGTATTGATAAAGGATTAATGATTTTGGTTGGTTTTACTGAAGGAGATAATTTTGATACAATTAAGTATATGGTAGATAAAATTGTTAATTTAAGAGTGTTTGATGATGAGAATGGTATAATGAATAAAAGTTTATTGGATAAGTCTTTTAGTATTTTATCTGTTAGTCAATTTACTTTGTATGGTGATGCTAGTAAAGGGAGAAGACCTAGTTATATTAATGCATTAAATGGAAGTCTAGCAAAACCTTTATATGATAAATTTAATGAAGAATTAAGAAAATATGGTATTAAGGTGGAAACAGGTATTTTTGGGGGAGATATGAAGGTAGAACTTATTAATGATGGGCCTGTAACTATTATGTTAGAAAGGTAATATTAAAAGACATTAATCTTTTGATTGATGTCTTTTTGTTAAATTAAGTTATTAAATTCTTTTGGGATATTTGTTTTAATTAAAATGTCTTTTTTAGTAATGGGATGAGTAAATTCTAATATATTAGCGTGTAAGGCTAATCTTTTTATGGTGTTATCATTCGATTTATATTTTTTATCTCCTATGATAGGATGATTATTTTCAGATAAATGAACTCTTATTTGATTTCTTCTTCCGGTATCTATATATATTTGGAGTATACTATATTTATTATTTCTTTTTATTACTTCATAGTGGGTTATAGCGTATTTTCCGTCTTCCTTTTTACTTGAATAGACAAATCCTTGTTTATTTTCTTTTAAATATGAAGTGATGGTACCTTTATCTTTGATCTTATTGTCAGTAATAGCTATATATCCTCTTTTTTTTACTAATTTATTCCAATTATCTTGCATGATTTTTTGTGTTTTTTGATCTTTGGCAAAGATAAGTATTCCTGATGTTTCTTCATCTAATCTATGAACTACAAAGATTTTATTTGTTTTCTTTTCTTTTTTTAAATAATCAGAAACTATTCGATAGGCTGTTATGTTTTTTTCTTTATCATTGGAAATGGATAATAATTTACATGGTTTATTGATGGCTATTAGATAATTATCTTCATATAATATTTCTAATTTATAATCTTTTATCTCTGTTTTATTATAATTTATTTCTATAATGTCATTTTTATGTACTTGGTAATTGGTGTTAGTTATAACATTATTATTTACCATTACCATTTTATGAGTAATATAGTTTTTGATTGTTTTTTTAGATAAATCTTTTTTAAAAGATAATATTGTGTTAATTAAAGTATCTTCTTCATTAACTATAAATGTTTGTTTTTTCATATAAATCACTATTTAATTATAGCATTCTAAGTCTAGTAGGTAAAGATAAATGTGGTTGTTAGTTGAATTTATTTAACTTTTGTTCTATAATATTACTACGAGGTGAAAAATGGAGAATATAAAAATGACGGGAAAAGATGTTGTTGTTATGAATTTAGTTCATTATTTTATAACTGAGAAAAATTATAATCCTGTGGTAGTAAGAGGGGTTAATGATGAAATATGGTTAGAAAATATGAAGAGTGATTATAAGTTAGTTAGAATTGTATCTCATTATATTCATAATAATGAACAACTTAATTATGATTATTTTAGGACTAAACAGATTAGTAATAAATTAAAGAGAAAGACATTTTCTTTTAATATGAGTGTTTTAAATATATATGTTGATTTAGGTGATAATGTTAATATTTCTAATGATGATGAACATTTTATGAGTGTATTTATTAATAAAATGAAAGATATTAATAATAAGTATTTATTAGAAATATTTCCTGATATTGTAGAAAAAACTGGACATAAAGAAAAAGGAATGGAATTGTTATTTAAGATTACAGATGATATTAATAAGAGTAATGTTAAGAAAAATGCTAAGTTAGATAAATTATTTTCTAAGAAGACACCATATATTACTTATATAATTATGGGTATATGTTTTATTATGTTCTTGATTACTGGTATGGGTAATGATACGGGTGTATTAATTGAATATGGTGCTAATTTAGATGTTCTTGTTAAGAATGGTGAATATTATAGATTATTGACTTCTATGTTTTTACATTCTGGGTTATTACATTTATTTTTTAACATGTATGCTTTATATATTATAGGACCACAAGTAGAGAGCTTTTTTGGTAAGACAAAGTATCTTATTATATATTTGTTGAGTGGTATTTCTGGAAGTCTTTTGTCTGTAGCTTTTAATGTTAATACCGTATCTGTTGGTGCTAGTGGAGCTATATTTGGTTTATTTGGGGCTTTATTATATTTTGGATATAATTATAGGGGATATCTTGGTAATGTTATTAAGAGTCAAATATTGCCGGTTGTTATTATCAATTTAATATTTGGTTTTATTTCAACTGGTGTTGATGTTGCTGGACATATAGGTGGTCTTATTGGAGGAATTATAGTATCTTCTGTTTTGGGAAGCTCTGATGAAAAGGGTATAGATATTAATAGAATAATTATTTGTTTAATATATTTTGTTTTTATAATTTATTTAGGTTTGTTTAGGTAGGGTTGTTAAAACTAAATTTTTATAGTATAATTAACTAGAGAGGTGTTTATGCAAATATATCAATATGTAATAGTTATAGTAGTATTATTAATAATTGCTTTTGCTATTATGAAGAGTAATAAAAAAGATTTGAAATTGGAATTTAATAAATTAGTTGAATATCTTGGAGGTAAAGATAATATTGTTGAGACAGAAGTTGATATGTCTAGATTTAAAGTTACTTTAAAAGATATTACTAAGGCTAATAAAGAAGGAATTATAAAATTAGGGGCTAAGGGTGTTGTGGAAATAGATGATCAGTTGAAGATTATATATGGACAGAATGCTAAACAGTTAAAGAAATATATTGATGAATTAAAATAATATATTTCTTTTTTTTACAAAATTCGACAAAATATGCAAAAATAATGTAGTATTATGTATTTGGTGATAGAAATGGTTAATAATATAATTTTGAATACGATACTTGTTACTTATCCGATGCTTATATATTTTGTTTTTAGTTGTTATAATATATCTAATAATAAAATTATTTCTAAAATTTTGTTGATAGTTACGTTGTTGTCTTCTTTATACTTGAGTATAGAATTTAATTATGGATTAGATAGTATTATTCTTTTATTTGCAAATATTCCTATTGTTATTGCATATTTAAAGAAGGAATATCATATTGGGATTGTTCTTTCTTTAATAATTATAGTTATTAGTTGTTATCAATATCAAATGAATTTGATTCTTTTTAGTATTAAGTTTTTTATATATTATGTAGCTTATTTTATACTTTGTAATAGAAAGGATTTTAAAAATTCATACTTAACCGTGGTAGCTACTGTGCAAGGTTTCTTTTTGTCTTTTGAGTATTTTTTTACACCTGTAGATGATATTAATAATGTAATTGAGATATTAGTAGTTGTGGTATTTTTATATATTATAACTTTTGCTAGTATATATTTGTTTACTTTGGCTGATAAGATAACTTCTTTATATAAGGAAGTTAGTGAAATGGAAAAACAGAAACAATTAAAAGATGGTCTTTTTAAATTAACACATGAGATAAAGAATCCTATTGCTGTATGTAAAGGATATTTGGATATGTTAGATGTTAATAATAAAGATAAATTACAGAGATATATTCCTATAATATCTTCAGAGATAGATAGAAGTTTAAATATTATGAAAGATTTTATGGATTATAGTAAAATAAAGGTAGAGATGGAAGTTATTGATATGACTCTTTTGTTAGAAGATATATATGAATCATTTAAGATACTTTTTACTAGAAATAATATAGTTCTTAATTATGATAATAATTATGATGATATTTTAATTAAAGGGGATTATAATAGACTTAAACAAGTTTTTATAAATATACTTAAAAATAGTATGGAATCTATTGTAAATGATGGTATAATAAGTATACGTACAATTAATGTTGATAAATATGTTGAAATAGAAATAGAAGATAATGGTATGGGTATGACTAAGGAAGAATTGGGTATGATCAAGGCTATGTTTTATACTACTAAGAAAAATGGTACTGGACTTGGAATTTGTCTTTCTAATGAGATAATTCAGTCACATTTTGGTACTATGAAATATAAGTCTCAAAAGAATGTTGGTACTATATGTACAATTAGTCTTCCTATATATAAAGGAGAGTAATGGAAGAAGATATATTTTTAAAGAATTATCCTAGATTAGATTTGCATGGATGTGATAGAGATTATGCTAGGATGCTTACTAATGATTTTATTTTAGAAAATGTTTTTTTAAAGAATAGAACAATAGTTATTATACATGGACATGGGTTAGGTATTGTTAAACATGCTGTTTATGATACTCTTAAATATAATAAAAATGTTTTATCATTTAAGAGTGATATGTTTAATGATGGGTTAACAGTAGTAACTCTTAAAACAGAATAATTGCTATATGTAAAGTGATGTAAACTTGGGGTTGAACGTTTTTCCTTTAATATTAAGGGAAAATGTTTTTTTTATTTATTTTTTTAAGAAATGTTTTTTTAAAAAAATAAATAAGTTAAAAAAATAGTAAAAAAAACATTGCTTTTTTGTACTGGTATGTTATAATCAATACAGAGTAAAGAAAGTAGGTGATACTTATAGATAATCATTCTCTTGAAGATTTAGTTGTAGTTAAGAGAAGTGGCCAGAGAGTGGAATTTAATTCTTTAAAGATTGCTGTTGCAATAAAGAATGCTTTTGATAGTACACCTTCGGATTATTCTAATAATGATATTAACAAAGTTTATGAAGATACATTATCATATATATATAATAATTATAAAGATAGAAAAACAATTAATGTTGAAGATATTCAAGATGTTATAGAATTGATACTTAAAAGGGATAATTATAATGATATATATGATAGCTTTTCTGGGTATCGTTTAAGAAGAAGTGAATCTAGAAAATCATTTGCTGTAAAACAACAGCATAAGTTTGTTAAAGCTATTGAAAAAATTGGTTGTGTAGATACGAGTAATTATAAGACTGGTGAAAATTTAGAAAAATTTGGAAGTATTATTTCTACAGAATATACGAAAGCTTATATATTAGATAATAAATATGTAAGAGCGTTTGAAGAAGGCAAAATATATATACATAATTTTTCATATTTTCATTTAGGTTACTTTTCTAATACAAGTTTAGATATAAGAAAACTTGTAAATAGGGAAGAATGCTTGTTTGATATTCTTAATATTATGGAAAAATCTAAGGAAGAGATAAATGGAGAAGTTAGTATTAATAGTTTTGATGATATTCTTAGTAAATATTATATAGATAAGTTTAAAAAAATATTTATTAAAAAACTATTAGATAGTTTAAATTTATTTGGATTTATAGATTTAGTTAATATAAAGAAGATTGAGGATAGGATAAATAAAGAAGGGTCTATAATAATTATTCTTGATAACTATAGAGATATATTTGTTAATGATATGTTATTTAATATATTAAAAGTGGTGTATGATGAATCTATTAAGGATGTTTTTGATTATATGTTACTTAATATTAAAAAAATAGTTATGTTATTAAATGATAGTTATAAAGAGAATAGTCTTTATAGTATATCCATTGGTAATAATAAAACTTATGAAGGTAATATTATTAAGAATATTATTCTTGATTTAGTAGATGAATTTGATTATTTAGAAAATATATGTGTTGTATATAAAGTATGTGAATTATCTGATATAGATAAGATAGTTAAATTAATATATGAAGGTAAGAATATAAAATTAAATATATTGAATAAAGAAAATAATAATAATTATGATGTAGAATATTTTAGTGATGGTAGTAGAATATATGAAAATATTTATTCTGAAAGTATATCTATAGGGAGAATGAATGTTGCTAATACTTCTATAAATATAGCTAGATTGGGTTTTATGCATAAAGCACTTAATAAAGAATTTTATAATGATTTAGATAATTTGATAGAGTTTACTAAGAATGAATTACTTATTGTATATGAAAATATGGGAAATAAGATTAAGAATAATTATAATTATTTATTTGATGGTAATATATTTGATGATGAAAAATTAGATTATGGTCAGAAGATAAGAAAAGTTATTAAGAATGGTACTTTAAATATAAATTTGGTTGGTTTGTATGAATGTGCATTAATGATAGATAAGGATAAATACTTAGAAATTATGTTAAAAATAATAAAATATATAAATAAAAAGATTATATTATTGTCTATAGATAATAAACTTAATTTTACGCTTAGTGCTATTGTTAATGATGCTAATTATGAACTTATGGATTTGGATAAGGCTATATATGGTGTTATAAAGGGAATTAATGATAATGATTTTTATAGGAATGCTATGGTTGATTGTAGTATTGAAGAATTAAATTTATATCAGAAAATGTTTAATGGTGGATGTATATTAGAAATTAGATTGAAAGATAAATTTAGTTTAGAAAAAATAAGAGAAAGTATTATAGAACTAGTTGATAATTATGTAGGACTTGTTTATATTAAGGAGTAGGTATGAATATAGTAGGAATGCAAAAAGTAACATTATTAGATTATCCTGATAAGGTGGCAGCAATAATATTTACGGAGGGGTGTAATTTTAGATGTCCTTTTTGTCAGAATTCTAGTTTGATAGATAAGAATGTTGGAAATGAATATATTTCTTCGGAGGAAGTTTTGAAATATTTAGAGAAGAGAAAAGGAGTAATTGATGGTCTTGTTATATCTGGTGGTGAACCTACTATGCAACATAATTTGAAGGATTTTATTAAAAAAGTTAAAGATATTGGTATGTTAGTTAAATTGGATACGAATGGTTTTAACTCAAAGATATTAAAAGAATTAATTGATGAGAATTTAGTTGATTATGTTGCAATGGATATAAAGAATGAGATGTGTAAATATAGTGTTACTTGTGGACTTAATCAAATAAAAATAGATAATATTAAAGAAAGTATTCAATTGTTAGAGAATTCTTCAATTGATTATGAATTTAGGACTACTATTATGAAAGAATATCATGATATTGAGTCTATAAAAATGATTTTAAAATTGATAGGAGATAAACCTAAGTATTTTTTACAGAATTTTAGATTAAGTGAAAATGTTCTTGATAAAAATATTCATGGTTTTACTATTGATGAACTTAAAAGTATTCAGAGAGATTTAAAGGAAAAATATCATAATGTTAAAATAAGAGATTTAATGAATGAAAATGAAGGAGATAAAGTATATGTATAAAGTAAGAAAAAGAGATGGCAAGATAGTAGCCTTTGATATTAAAAAAATATCTGAAGCTATCACTAAGGCTTTTGAGGCTGAAGATAAAAATTATGATGAGAATATTATTGATTTTTTGGCTTTAAAAGTTACAGCAGAATTTGAATCTAAAGTTGTTGATAATATTGTAAACGTTGAAGATATTCAAGATGCTGTTGAATCTACACTTATTAAAGGGGGATATGCTGAAGTTGCTAAGGCGTATATCTTATATCGTAAATTACATGAGAAAATGCGTAATATGCAATCTACGGTATTAGATTATAAAGATGTTGTAAATAGTTATATAAATGTAACTGATTGGCGTGTTAAAGAAAATTCTACTGTTACTTATTCTGTAGGTGGTTTAATATTATCTAATTCTGGAGCTATTACAGCAAATTATTGGTTAAGTGAAGTTTATGATGAAGAAATTGCTAATGCTCATCGTGATGCAAGTATTCATATTCATGATTTATCTATGTTAACTGGATATTGTGCTGGTTGGAGTTTAAAACAATTAATTCAAGAGGGTTTAGGGGGAGTTCCTGGAAAAATAACTTCTAGTCCTGCTAAACATCTATCAACTTTATGTAATCAAATGGTAAACTTTTTAGGAATTATGCAAAATGAATGGGCTGGTGCACAAGCATTTTCATCATTTGATACATATTTGGCACCATTTGTTAAAAATGATAAATTATCTTATCATGATACTAAGCAATGTATTCAATCTTTTGTATATGGAGTTAATACACCTAGTAGATGGGGTACTCAAGCACCGTTTACTAATATAACTTTAGATTGGGTTGTTCCTAATGATTTAGCAGAGTTAAATTGTATTGTTGGTGGTAAAGAAGTAGGTTTTAAGTATAAAGATTGTCAAAAAGAAATGGATATGATTAATAAAGCATTTCTTGAAATAATGATAGAGGGAGATGCTAATGGTAGAGGATTTCAATATCCTATTCCAACATATTCTATTACTAGAAATTTTGATTGGTCAGAGACAGAAAATAATAAGTTGTTATTTGAAATGACTGCTAAGTATGGTACACCATATTTCTCAAATTATATTAATTCTGATATGGAACCTTCTGATGTTAGAAGTATGTGTTGTCGTTTGAGACTTGATTTAAGAGAGTTAAGAAAGAAATCTGGAGGTTATTTTGGAAGTGGTGAATCAACAGGTTCTGTTGGTGTAGTAACAATTAATATGCCTAGAATTGCTTATTTAGCTAAAGATGAAAAAGATTTTTATGATAGATTAACTAAAATGATGGATATTGCTGCAAGAAGTTTGAAAGTAAAAAGAAATGTTATTACAAAATTATTGGATGAAGGATTATATCCATATACGAAGAGATACTTAGGTACATTTAATAATCATTTTTCTACGATAGGGTTAGTTGGTATGAATGAAGCTTGTTTGAATGCTAAATGGTTAAAGGATGATTTGACTCATGAAGATGCCCAAGTATTTACAAAGAATGTTCTTAATTTTATGAGAGAAAAATTATCAGATTATCAAGAAGAATATGGAGATTTATACAATCTTGAAGCAACACCTGCTGAATCTACTAGTTACAGATTGGCTAAGAAGGATAAAGAAAAATATCCTGATATTATAACTGCTTCTAATGATGATACGCCATATTATACGAATAGTTCTCATTTACCAGTAGGATTTACTTCTGATATATTTGAAGCTTTGGATATTCAAGATGAACTTCAAACGTTATATACTTCTGGTACTGTATTTCATGCTTTCTTAGGAGAAAGATTAGATGGTTGGAAGTCAGCTGCTAATTTAGTTAGAAAGATTGCGGAAAATTATAAATTACCTTATTATACATTATCACCAACATATTCGGTATGTAAAAATCATGGATATATTACTGGTGAAGTGTATAAATGTCCAAAGTGTGGATGTGATACGGAAGTTTATAGTAGGATTACTGGATATTATAGACCAGTTAGAAACTGGAATGATGGTAAATCAAAAGAATTTTCTATGCGTAAAGTATATGACTTAAATTGTTCACATTTGCCTAAAGATAAGAAATGTGAAAATGAAAATAAGATAATGTTATTTGGTACAAAAACTTGTCCTAATTGTAAGATGGCTATAAAACTTTTAGATAAAGCTAAAGTTGATTATAAATATATTGATGCTGAAGAAAATGTTGATTTAACAAAAGAATATGGTGTTAAACAAGCACCAACGTTAGTTATATTAACTGATGGTAAACCTGAAAAAATTGCTAATTTATCTAATATTAAAAAACATATTGAAGAATTTAAAATATAGGTGAATTTTGTACGATTCTATTATAATTGGAGCTGGGCCTGCGGGAATGACGGCTGCTATATATTTAGCTAGAGCTAATAAAAAAGTGTTAATTATAGAAAAAGAAACTATTGGGGGACAAATATCTTCGTCCCCTTTAGTTGAAAATTATCCAGGTTATGAAGGTATATCTGGTTCTGTACTTGCTAATAATATGTATAATCAAGTTGATAAACTTGGTGTGGATATTGAATTAGATGAAGTTACTGATATAATACCCGGAGAATTACATACGGTTAAAACACTAGATAATGAATTTAAAGCACGAACAGTAATTATTGCTACTGGAGTAAAATATAGATTGTTAGGCTTAGAAAATGAAATTGAACTAATAGGAAATGGTATTCATTTTTGTGTTTCGTGTGATGGTGCATTTTATAAAGGTAAACATGTTGCTGTTGTTGGTGGTGGTAATACAGGAATTATTAATGCCCTTGCTTTAGCTGATATGTGTGAAAAAGTATATTTAATTCAAGATAAAGATAAATTAACAGGTGAAAAAATATTACAAGATAAGTTAAAACAAAAAGTTAATGTTGAAGTTATTACAAATAGTGTTGTTAGTAAAATTATTGGTGATGATAAATTAGAAAAAATTATTATCAAAAATGGTAAGAAAGAGAATGAAATTATAGTAGATGGAATGTTTATTTCTATTGGTCTTATGCCACAAAGTGATTTCTTGAAGGGAATAATAGATTTAGATAAATTTAACTATGCTGTTTCTTTTGATACGAAAACTAAGATAGATGGAATATTTGTAGCTGGAGATATTAGAACTAAACCGTTTAGACAGATAACAACAGCTGTAAATGATGGTACAACGTCAGCTTTATATGCTTTAGAATATTTAGATAATTAAAACAGGAAAAGTCCTGTTTTTGTTAAGAAAAACTATTAACAAGTAATCTTGTTAATAGTTTTTAGATTATTTATAATTACTGATATATTTATTATATTTTTCACCAAGATCTGTATCTTTAAATTCTAATTTTGCTTCTTTACGTAGATTAATTAATGCCTTTTGATATAGGTTACTATCATCATTTTTCTTTTCTTCTACAAGAATATTTATTATATCTTCTTTAACATCTTTTAATTCTGGTTTATCTTTTTGATCAATTTTATAAACAATATGGTAACCATATGAAGATAAGATAGGTGTTTTACTATATGTGTTTACTTCAAGGTTTTTCATTTCTTTTAAATATGCCGCATCTAATGAAGCATTGAAAGCACGATATCCTAATTCTTCAGCAGTTATTTTGTCTTTATATTCTGCAATAACATCATCCCATGAAGTACCTTTATTTAATTTATCAATTATTTCATTTGCTAATTTTTTGGCATCTTCATCTGATAGTTCTTTTTCATTTTCTGATGTATCATCACTAGATACAGAAACTAAAATATGTTTACTGTTAACATCACCAAAAACTTCATTTTTATAATACTTTTCAATATCTTTATCACTAATTAAACTTTCAACATATTCATCATAATAAAGATTTCTTCTGTAGTCTAATTTTAGGTATTCAAGAAATTCTTTTTCACTCTTAAATCCATTATTTTCTAAGAATTGTTCTTTTGTAATATTTTGATATTGTTCATACATTGAATAGTAGTATTCAGCTGTTTGTTTAACACTATCATTCATTTCATTATCTTCTTTATATTTTTCATCTAGTATCATTTTATCTAAACTATTAATTAGAATATTGATTGAGTAAGCATCTTTCATATCGTTATATAAATCATCAGCAGTATAAGTTTTATTGTTAACTGTTAAAATAGGTTGTGTACCATCTTTTAAAGTAGCAATTCTCTTTGGCCATATTATAATTACTACAATTACAGTAATAATTACACCAATTAGGAAGGCGTAACATATTTTTCTGTTTGTATCATTGTCGTGATTCAAATGTTTTATATCTGTAACCTTCTTTTTTGTTTCTTTTAAAGAAACTTCTTTTTTATTAATATTTTTTTCTTCTTTTTCTACTTTCTTTTTAGAATTAGTAGTCTTGTCTTTCTTTGTGTTTTTTTCCATTATATCTTCCTTTCTAAAAATTACATTAATATTCTAGCAAAAAATAGACTAAAAAACAATACATTATACAAAAAATAGACAATAATCATAACTCTATAAATTAAATTAAATTAATTATTTATAAAGAAGAACCTTTTAAATAATATTGCCATACAATAATTTAGAAAAGAATAAAAAGGAGGAGTGTTTAATATGGGAAATTGTGGTTCTTCTGCTGCTATTGTTTTAGTGCTATTTATCTTATTAATAATCATACTTGGTGCTTGGATATAGAATAGGAGGTTTTAAATATGTCATCTTGTAATAATAGATGTAGTAGTGGTAACGGGTTTTTAATTGTAATTGTTCTTTATATATTATTAGCTATTATAATTGGATCTTGTTGCTTTTTTTAAAAAGAGGTTTCACCGTTGGTGAACTCTTTTTTCTTTACTTTTTGTTTGTTGTATGTTATTATATTTCATCGATTAGTGAGACATTATATTTTGTCTTAATTTTGAGAGGAATTATAATTATGAAAGATATCTTTGACTTTATTAATGATGAAGATGTAGAAAAGAAATTAAAAGAATTAATGTATCGTGAAATACCTATAGAAGTTATTATAGAAGAAAATTTTATAAATGGAAGACGTTTGCCTGGATATGGTATATATTATAGTTTTTTTGATTATATGATAAATAAGGGATTTTCTTTTGATGGTAATGTTATAGAAGTTGGGACTGGGTATTTTCCTATATTTTCTAGATATATTGAGCAATATCAAAATGAAAGGGGTTTAAGTGGTGCTATTTCTGTATATGATCCTAAGTTAATAGAAACTCTACCTTCTAGGATAGAATATCATAAAGAACAATTTACAGAAGAAACTGATGTTTCTAGATGTAGTCTTCTTGTTGGAGTTTATCCTTGTAGTTGTACTATGACTGTTGTTAAGAGTGCTTTAAAAAATGATATACCATTTGGGATTATTATATGTAGATGTAATAATTATAAAGAAATAGATGAAATAAAGAAATTAACAGAATCTATGTCTGGAACGTGTGATGTTTTTGGATTGGGAAGTGATTATGTTCCTGTAGTTACGTATAATCCATATGTTAAAAAAAGAGTAAGAATATAACAATTATTTAGAAATATATTTATAGTAGGGTGATACTATGAAATGGAAAAAAGAGAATAAAATATTAAGTTTATTTATTATTCTCTTTTTATTTTGTCAAGTATTTTTTGGAATAAAAAATGGTAATGTTGATGATGTTATATTATATGATGAGGTATTTCCTTTGGATAGTAAAATTATATATTTGACTTTTGATGATGGACCTGGAATGTATACAAAGAGGATATTGAATGTTTTAGAAGAATATAATGTAAAGGCAACATTTTTTGTGACTAATCAATTTCCTAAATATGAATATCTAATAAAAAATGAATATGAGATGGGGCATGTTATAGGAGTACATACATATAGTCATAATTATAAAAAAATATATTCTTCTTTTGAAAATTATATTGATGATGTTAATAAAATGAATGAAATTATTAAAAAATATACGGGTAATTTTTCTAATATACTTAGATTTCCTGGTGGTAGTTCAAATACGATAAGTAGAAAGTATAAAAGGGGAATTATGACGGAGTTAACTCGTGAAGTGTCTAATTTGGGTTATACATATTTTGATTGGAATGTGGCTTCAGGAGATGTTAATGGTTATGGTAAAAATAGGATATATAAAAGAATAATTAAATCTTTAAATGATAAACCTACAATTATTCTTATGCATGATACTAAATATAATACTTTGAAGGTTTTACCTGAAATAATTACATATGCTAAACAAAATGGTTATAGATTTGAAGTGCTTAGTGAGAATAGTTATAATATTCATTTTAAGCTAAGAAATTAATTATTTGTAGTTATAATTTTATCAATGATACCATATTCTAAGGCTTCTTGACTATTCATATAATAATCCCTATCTGTATCTTTTTCTATTTCAGATAGTTTTTTATTAGTTTTTTCTGATAGTATTTGATTTAATTTGTTTTTTAATTTTATAATTCTTTCAGCTACTATTTTTATTTCTGTTGCTTGTCCTTGTACTCCTCCTAGAGGTTGATGAATCATTACTTCACTATTTGGTAAGCAATATCTTTTTCCACTTTTTCCACATGCAAGTAAAAATGCGGCCATAGATGCAGCCATTCCTATACATATGGTAGAAACGTCACTTTTAATATAGTTCATAGTGTCAAATATTGCCATTCCTGCAGAAACACTACCACCAGGAGAGTTGATATATAGACTAATATCATCATTGTTAATGCTATCTAAATAGAGAAGTTCTGCTATAACAACATTGGCTGTATTATCATCAATTTCTCCGCTTAATAAAATAATTCTATTTTTTAAAATTCTAGAAAATATATCATAGGCTCTTTCTCCTTGATTACTTTTTTCAATTACTGTTGGAATTAACATTATATCACCTATAAATATTATATATTGTTTTTTTAATATGATATTATTTATTGACCGACAAAAAATTTAATATGGTGTAGATTAATAATATTATTTTTGATATAATTATAAAGAGGTAAATATGAAAATAGATGTTATTAATGTTGGTTTTTTGAATGAGAATTGTTATGTTTTAACGATTAATGATAAAGTTCTTGTTATTGATCCAGGTGATGATTTTGATAATATTGATAAGTTTTTAATTGGTAAGAAAGTGTGTGGAGTGTTAATTACACATAGACATTTTGATCATATTGGGGTTTTAGATATGATAATTGATAAATATAATACAAAATATTATGATAAATCTAATTTAGAGGAAAGTGAATATAATATAGATGGATTTTGTTTTGAAGTTATATATACTCCTGGACATAAAGAAGATTCTTTAACTTTTTATTTTCCTTTATATAATGTTATGTTTACTGGGGATTTTATATTTAAAAATGCCATAGGTAGATGTGACTTAAAGGGTGGAAATATAACTGATATGAGAAATTCTTTAATTAAAATGAAAAAATATGATAGAGATATTTTAGTGTATCCTGGTCATGGAGATAACACTTTTTTAGGAGTGGAATTAGATAATAATATAGATTATATTTAGTTTTGAGGAGTTGTTTTATATGAAGAAAGGGAATTATAAAATATATATAATTCAGATGCATACTTATACGATACCTAGTAGATTAATAAAAAGAATAACTAATTATGAATATAGTCATATTGCTATATCTTTAGATAGAAATTGTAATACTATTTATAGTTTTGGAAGAAAAAAATATACTTCTTTTATTAATGGGGGATTTTCTGTGGAACATAAGAGTGGAGAATTTTTTTCTAAGTTTAAGGATACGATATGTAGAATATATGAATTAGATGTTACTATAGAGCAGTATAATGCTTTAAAAAAGATAATTAATTATATGAAGAAGAATAAAGAAATTTATAAGTATGATTATATTGGTGTTTTTTTAAGATATATAAAAGTACCTGTTAGGTTTAAAGATAAATATGTATGTAGTTTTTTTGTAGCTGATATTTTAGAAAAAGCAAATATATATAAATTTGATAAGAAAACTTGTTTTATTAAGCCTAAAGATTTTGAAAATATACCTAATTTAAATTTAATATATGTTGGGAATTATTTGAAGTGTGTATGATATTAAATAATGGTTAATTTATTTAAATATTTGACATATAATTTATTGGGTGAAAAAATGAAAAAAATTTATTTGTTACTATTATTCTTTTTAATTCCTCTTAATGTATCTGCAGATGAGCTTAATTTGGCTGAGAATGCTAAATCTGCTATTATGATTGAAGCTACTACGGGAGAAATACTTTATAAAAAGAATGAAAAAGAGAGACTTGCTCCAGCATCAATGACAAAAATTATGTCATTAATTCTTATTATGGAAAATATTGAAAGTGGTAAACTTAAATGGAATGATATTGTAGTAACGTCTAATTATGCTTCTAGTATGGGTGGAAGTCAAGTTTTTTTAAAGCCTAATGAAATTATGAGTGTTGAAGATTTAATTAAGGCTATTTGTGTTGCTTCTGCTAATGATGCTACGGTGGCTATGGCTGAGAAAATTGCTGGTACAGAAAAAGCTTTTGTTAAATTAATGAATGATAAGGCAAAGGAACTTGGAGCTGTAAATACTAATTTTGTTAATTCTACTGGATTACCTGCTAAAGATCATTATTCGACAGCTTATGATATGTCTATTATGGCTAAGGAACTTATTAGACATGAAAAAATTTTGAGTTTTACAAAGATATATGAAGATTATTTGAGAAAGAATACATCTAATAGTTTTTGGCTTGTAAATACTAATAAAGTCGTATATAAAAATTACTATAGTGAAAAATTGCTATAGTAATTTTTCTTTATATTTAGATTGTTTTTTGAAATGTTAATATACCAATAAAAAATAATTGTGTGTGAATAATACTATAGTATTTTGGAATAATTTGGAAGTTTATTCGTATAATTAGATGAATCAAAGTAGAGAAAAAGGAGGTAGATATATGATTCAGTTATGCGAAGAGTTGGAATTAGAAATAATGAAGTTTTTCTTGAAAACTAGTATTCCAAAAATTATTAATGAAAGGAAAGGTATTACTTCTAAATAGAAAAAGGAGTGATATTAACTATGCTTATAAATACAGCGATCTATGTTAGAGTGTCTACGGAAGAGCAAGCTACGGAAGGGTTTAGTATTCATGCGCAAAAAGATAAGCTTACTAAATATGCAGAAGTAAGTGATTATAACATCGTAGACTATTATATTGATGATGGTATAAGTGGTAAGAATTTAAATGAAAGGCCTGAAGTTACAAGATTAATTAACGATGTAAAATCAGGTAAAATTAATAATGTTTTAGTATATAAGTTAGATAGATTAACTAGAAGTGTTAAAGATCTAATTTATTTAATAGAACTATTTGATAAATATAATTGTACTTTCAATTCTCAAACAGAGAAAATTGATACTTCAAATGCAGTAGGTAGAATGTTTGTTAAAATTATAGGGATATTTGCTGAATTTGAAAGAGAGAATTTAGCTGAGAGAGTAACTTTTGGATATGAACAAAAAACTAAAGAAGGTAATTATACAAATTGTAATGGGGTATTTGGTTATGATTATTTAGTTGGTAAAGGTAAATTAATTGTTAATAAAGATGAAGCAATTTATGTTAAGAAAATATTTAAATGGTATTTAGAAGGTGACTCTATGCTTAAAATTGCTAAAAAACTAAAAGATTTAAATGTACCAACTAAAAGAGGAGGACATTGGAATCAGTCAACTATTTATTCAATACTTACTAATCCTCTTTATATTGGCAATGTAAGGTATGGAGTAGGAAGAAAGAATGGCTTTGAAGTAAGTGGCAAAAATATAACACCTATTATTAATGATGAATTATTTAATAGTGTTAGCAATTTAATGAAGAAAAGAAAGAAATTTCATAATAAGAAATACTCTTCTGACGATACTTATTATTTTAGAGTCTTAAGATGTAGTTTATGTGGTGGCAAATATCATGCTAGACAACAACTTCAAAGTGGTAAAAAGTATATTACTTACCAGTGTAATGGGCATAACAATAATAGTTGTAATGCTCCAGGATTTTCTCATCTTAAAATAGAAAATGCTTTTATTAATTATTTAGAGAATATTAAAGATTTAGAATTTGATAAAAGTATTTTAAAGAAAGAAAAAAAGGTAATAGAAAATAATGATACTTTAGATTTACAAGAGCAAACCCGCAAATTAAATAAAAAGAAAAAAGATATGACAGAATTATTTAGTACTGATGAAATTGATTATGATACTTTTAAAGAAGTAAAAAGTGTAATTGATTCTAAATTAGAAGTGTTAAATAATGAGTTAGATAAAATTAATAAATATTCAAATGAAGAAGATCTAACTAATGAAGAAATTATTAAAGAAGTTATAGTTAATTTAAAAAATAATTTTATTCATTTAAACAATCATGAAAAGAAAATGTTTTTAGAAAGATTTGTTAAAGAAATAAAAGTAAGAAAGGAAGGAGATGAAGTTATGATAGAAAGTGTTGTATTTTGATTGATTTAAGAACAAATGTTTGATATAATTAAATTGATATTAGAGCCTAACCTCACTTAGTACGGGGAATATTAGTTTTTGATTTTAATTTAAGTGTCGGGTAAAATAAATTCGAAAGGAGAAGACTTGTAGTAATACGAGTAAGCTAGGGTAACAACACATAACGTCTTAGTATAAAAAACAACAAGAAGGAGGTAAAATTTTGAAAGAAAATAAAATAGATACTATTACAAATTTATTTGAGGGTAGCGAAATAAGAAGTATTTGGGATAGTGAAAAAGAAGATTATTATTTTAGTGTAGTTGATGTTATTAGTGCATTAACTAATGCTAATATTCCAAGAAATTATTGGAGTGATTTAAAAAGAAAATTAAAAGAGGAAGGAAGTGAGTTGCACGAAAAAATCGTGCAACTGAAATTGTTGTCAAAAAAAGATAATAAAAACTATCTAACTGATGTATTGGATACTGAAGGGATATTTAGACTTATTGAATCAGTTCCTAGTCCTAAAGCAGAACCTTTTAAAATGTGGTTAGCATCTTTAGGAAAAGAAAGAATAGATGAAGTATTTGATCCTGAAAAAGCAATTGATAGAGCAATTGATTATTATCGTAAGAAAGGTTATTCAGATAGTTGGATTGAAGTAAGATTAAAAGGAATTCTTAATCGTAAGAAGTTAACAGATGTGTGGAAAGAAAATGGCATTACTGAAAATTATGAATATGCAATGTTAACAAATGAGATTTATAAAACTTGGTCTGGTATGAAGGCTACTGAATATAAAGAATTTAAAGGTATTAGAAAAGAATCCTTAAGAGATAATATGACGGATATAGAAGTAATACTTACTGACTTAGGAGAAGTAACAGCAAGAGATATAGCTAAACAAGAAAGACCTCAAGGTTTAAAAGATAATTTAAAAGTTGCTAAAAGAGGTGGAGATGTATCTAAAATAGCAAGAGAATCTTATGAAATACAAACAGGTAGAAGTGCTATAACTAGTGAAAATGCAATTGGTGGAAGATATGTTGATACTAATAAGCAATTAAAAGAAAAATAATATTAAAGATGCAAACAGTGTAGAAAAAACTACATTGTTTTTTAGTTGTACGATTTTTTCGTACAACTGAATTAGAAAGGAAGATGATATATGAGAAAAATAAAATTAGAAAGAAGTGAATTATATAGATAAATATGTTATGGTATACGCATATGTACCAGAACATTTTTTATCTTGTAAGGAGTTATCTTATTTAGATAAATTAGTTTACATTAGAATAGTTGGTTTCTGTAGAAATGAAGAATACAATTATAGTTGTTTTGCAAGTAATAAATATTTTGCTAAAGTATTTGGAGTATCTCCAAAATCTATATCAGTAACAATTGGTAAATTAAAAAGATTAGGTTATATAAATGTTACATATTTAAGAAACGATACTTTAATTAGGGAAAGAAGTATTACTTTAACAAGTAATGTGTGGTGTAATTTAAGTAACAGTGATACTTTAATTGAGGAACCTACTATTCCTCAAAAGATGGAATATAATAATAAGTTTAATAATAATAAAATATTAAATAATATTATATCTTACGATACTGATGGAGTTATGTTATGGCACGGAAAAAGATGTGAAGCTACACCAGCAAGTCCAGAAGAACAAAAAGAAATGGAAGAGTTATTAAGTAGATTTTAGTGATTTGACATTTTATAAAAATTTATTTATTATTTAAGTATAGAGTAGAGTGCTAGTACAGGCTTAATGGTTTTGTGCTGGCGTTTTTTCTTTAGAATGTGAGGTGATTAATAAAAAAATAAAACATCCATAAATCATCCATAATTTATTTTTAAAATATAAGTTTATGGAAAAAACAATGGTTTATAAAAGTACTTATAAAATAAGGACTTGTTATATACTGGCTCTATAAAGTTACCATAATTTAGTAATTTTTATGGAGGTATTTTGCAAGTGCAAAATAAGATTTGATATCATTATAAATACATATAGAATAAGGATTTAATATATTAAATGATATCAATTCCCTTATCCTGCTTTTATAAACTAATTGAAAAATACAAAAAAATATGAAAGAGAGGTAGATGTGTATCGGGTTATTCCCTATAAAAGAAAGGAAAGTTTTTATTGTTTAGAATTAGATTAAATTTATTATGTAAGGAGTTATTTGTTATTTAAGATAGAGGATTATTTTGAGAGAAGATAACATCTTAGGATACAAAAACTTAATATATAAAATTTTATCTCACTATAGAATTGTTTATAATTATAATAGAGACTTTGAAGAAGATTATTTTCATGAAGGGATGGTAGCTCTTATTCAGGCACATGATAGTTACAAAGAAGACAATAATGTTAAATTTATAACTTATGCTTCAAGATGTATTCATAATAGATATAGAGATATCTTTAAAAGAAAATATTTTAATGAAGAACCATTAGATGTAGAAATTAAGGAAGATTTATATTTATTAGACATTATTCCTTCTAAAGAAGAAAAAATGCTTGATAAGTTAATAAGAGAAGAAACTAAAGAAGAATTAGAAAAATCTATTAAGAATTTATCTGTAGAAGATAATATTATTATATGTGGTTTATATGGTATTAAAACAAAGAAAATAACTCAAAAGAGATTAGCAAAACAATTAGGTTGTACTCAAAGTTGTATTGCTAAAAAACATAATAAAATATTAATCTAATTAAAGGGAATCTAAAATATTAAAATTTAGATTCTTTTTATTTATAATATGCTATAATAAAATAAATGAGGAGTGATGTAATATTATGATACAGGGTAAAAAAAATAAAGGTGTTGAAAATATAATAGGATTATTATTAATAGTTCCAATTTATTTAATTTGTTTTTTTATTAGTAGATTTATTGATTTATCGTTTTTATCTTATAATATGAGTATGCTATTACCAGGGATTTTAATGTATTTACCTATAGGTATTGGTTTGATATTAGTATATAAGTTTTATAATGACAAAATAAATAAGTTAGTTTTTAATATTAATTTGATTTTTTTAGGAATTACTTTTTATTATTATTATTATTATAGTTTTAATTTGGTTGAACATGATGGTTGGGATGGACTTGGATTTGGTATTTTATGGTATTTAAATTCTTTTGTTTGTAGAGTTTTATCTGTTATTCTATATAAAAATATCGTTGGTTGGAAAAAAGCGTTATCTTTTGTTGCTATTTTTATATTATTATTTATAGTCATGTATGCGATAGGTTTTTTATTATATGAATTTTCGGGTATTTAATTATTTGATTAAATAAAAAAATCATGGTATCATTTCATTAGAAGTGATATCTTTTTACTATAGTAATATTCATATACAATCAAACTAGTAAGATTTTATGATTATATAGATGGATTAAAGACAGGATTTACTGATGATGCTGGGTATTGTTTAACGGCTACGGGTAAAAAGGGGAATATGAGACTTATTACTGTTGTTATGAAAGAAGATAATACTGATAATAGGACAAAAGATACGATTGCTATGATGGATTATGGTTTTAATATGTATAGTGTTAAGAATATTATTTCAAAAGGTAATAAGATTGGTAATATATATATAAATTTAGGTAAGGAAGAATATGCTGATATTTCTTCTTTAGAGGATATTAATATTGTTAATAGTAATCAAGATAATGAAGCTAAATTTACTTATGAAATAGAAACTGATAATGTTACAGCACCTTTAAGTAAGGGGAGTGTTGTTGGTAAAATAACAGTGTATAAGGATGGAAAATATTTTAATTCAAGTGATTTAATTATAACTAAGAATATAAAGAAAGCAAATATTGTTAAAGTTTTTTTTAGAAATATAAAAGATGTTTTAGTAGGATCTATGTAATATAGATCTTTTCTTTTCATAATATTTGTAAAACAAAAATGTTTTTTGAGTAATAAAGATTTGTCATATTAGATAAATTATTAATAGATTTTTGTTTGAAAGAATATGTATATATTAATGAAAGTATATTGAAACTGATAATTTTGTTAAGCAATTGTTTTATTATTTAATTTCAAATTGTAGATTTTTTGTTAGAATTTTTATACAATATAATTATCTTATTAAATGGAGTTAATTCTTTATGGAACAAGATATTGTAAATACTTTAATGGAGATAATATTACTTATGGACTAGAAAATAATGAATATTTTGGTTTGTATAATAGATTAAGAATAATGATATGCTCAAACAATTTTATTTTTATCTAAGTATTTTTGGACAAAGTTCATGTGAAATTGAAATGGAACTTAAGAATAGAATTAATAATACTGATTATTTAATATATTCTTTGCTTTTGAAATAAAAGATGCTTTGAAATTAAAAAATAATAAAGAATATATCAAAGTTTTCAGAAAAATGTTGTTAAATTAATTAATATTGCAAAGAAATATACTGATAGAATTTACTTTTTGGGATTACTTAATGTTGATATAAAAATTAGAATTGAGTATAATCAAGACAGTATTAGCCAAATTACTGAATTATTAAAATTTCTTTGTGAATATAAAGATGTTGCTTTTTTGAGTATGTCAGGGGTAGTAAATCAAAATAATTTATTTGATGGATTACATCCAAATCAAGTTGTTCATGAAAAAATAAGTAAATATATATAATATCCTTTTTAGCAAGTAAAGTCCTAAATATGTCACTTTTAAAAAATGCACATTTGTAAAAAAATGTATATTTGTAAAAAAAGGTATTGACTTTGAATTCCAAGTATATTGGGGATGCGATTTAAAAAGTGAACATGAAAGATATTTGACAGATGTAATCTATAAAAAACCTTTATTCATAATAAATTACCCAAAAGAATTGAAATCATTTTATATGAAAGCAAATCCAGACGGAAGAACTGTTGCTTCAACTGATTTATTAGTTCCTGGGATTGGTGAACTTATAGGAGCAAGCCAAAGGGAAGATAATTTTGAGTTATTGAAAAAGAGAATTGAAGAATTAAATATGACGGAAGAAGATTATTATTGGTATTTAGATTTAAGAAAATATGGGACAGTTCCTCATAGCGGTTTTGGTATCGGTTTCGAAAGATTAATAATGTATACTACTGGAATGACAAATATTAGGGATGTCAGTGCTTTTCCGAGAACAAAGTGTAAAAAACTTAAATTGTAATTAAGGTTAATAATGAAAGGAGAACTTAAGATATTTATATGAAAAAAATAGTAGCAATTGGTGGTGGCGAAAATGGAAGATTTCTTGAGGATGGAAGTCAAACTATGTATGAAACAGAAATAATGGATGAAGAAATTATCAAATTAACTAACAAGAAGAATCCTAATTATTTGTTTCTTGCTCATGCAATGTGTTTTTCCGATAAAATACAAGATAGTTATTATGAAACTATGAAGAAAATATATGGTGATAAATATGGATGTAGTTGTAAATGTTTAAAAGCTAGTGACCTGTATAATAAGAAATTTGTAAAAGAATTAGTAGATTGGGCAGATATTATTTACGAAGGCGGTGGCGATACAAAAGCCATGATAAAGCTTTGGAAAAAAACAGAATTTGATATTATATTAAGAGAAGCATGGAATAGTGGAAAGGTTATATGTGGTATTTCAGCAGGTGCAGTTTGTTGGTTTAATTCTTGTAACTCAGATAATGAAGAGATGCAATTTGAATCTATAGAATGTTTAAATTGGTTTGATGTTTTTGTTACTCCACATTGTGATGAAGAGGGAAGATATGAGTCAACTAAAAGTCAACTGAAAGAAAATAAAATGTTGGGGCTTATGTTATCTAATTGTTCGGCAATTGAAATTGTTGACGACAAATATAAAATAATTTCTTGTAATGGTATTGGTAGAAATTTTGAAAAAGGGTATGTTTTAAAATGTTACTGGAAAAATAATAAATATTATGAAGAAAGGTTAGAAGAAAGTGATAAATATAAAATGCTAAATGAATTATTTAGTACAAATATAATGAATTTAGAAAGTGAAGAAAGTAGTATAGATTAACATTTTATTAGAGAAATAATTTATTGTATTTCTATATTGAGTATAATAATCAAATTAAAAAAGATTTAATTTATAAATTTCTATGGTATTATTTCATTTATAAGTGATATCTTTTACTATAACAATATTTATATATAATTAAACTAGTAGGATCTATGTAATATAGATCTTTTCTTTTCATAATATTTATTAAAGGAGATGTTATGGAATTTAAAAGTGATTTACCTTATCCAAAGATAAGGGTAGAGAGACAAAATATTAATTATGCTACGAAATTATTAAATGATTATGCAGGGTATGTCTCTGAACTTAGTGCTATTCATTTGTATTCTTATCAATCTTTTGTTAGTGATAAGTATAGGGAATACAAGGATATAATAATGAAAATTGCTGAGGTAGAAATGATACATCTTAGATTGCTTGGAGAAACAATTTATTTACTTGGTGGTGTTCCTGTTTTTGGTAGTGTTTCTGAAGATAAAATATTAAGATTATGGAATAGTGGTGAAATAATATATAATAGGGATTTAAAAACAATGTTAAAAAGTGATATTGAGTCTGAAGAAATGGCTATTAAAAATTATAATGATAATCTTAGAGAAATAGACGATAAATATGTAAAAGAACTTATTGAAAGAATATTGATAGATGAAGAAATACATTTAGCTATTTTTAAAAGTTTATATAAAAAATATTTTTAATGAATTTTTCTTGTTGATAATACTTTGTTTTAATAGTATAATTTTATTTAGGAAATATATACTAAAATAAAGTAGGTGTGTTATTGTGAAATTTAGAGAATTAACTTGTGAAGAATTTAAAAAAATAGAAAAAAAACAAAAGAAATATAATTTTTATCAAACTGTATCGTGGGCTAATGTAAAGAAAACTACTGGATGGGAAAGTTATTATGTTGGTGTTTTTGATGGTAAAAAGAATTTGGGTATTGCACTTCTTTTGGCAAAAAAAATATTAAATAAAAAAATGTTTTATATTCCAAGAGGACCTTTATTAGATTATGATGATTTTTCTTTATTAGAGTTCTTTTTTAATAATTTGAAATTATTTGTTAGAAGTAAGGGTGGTTTTACTATTAAGATAGATCCATATATTCTTTATCAAGAACATGATAGGGATGGTAATTCGATAGGGGAATCTAATGATAAAATTATATCTCAATTAAAGTCTTTAGGTTTTGTTCATAGAGGGTTTACAATAGGATATACTGATGAGGCACAGTTTAGGTGGTCGTATGTTTTAAATATTAAAGATAAGAAATTTGATGATTTAAAAAAAGATATGAATCAAAGATGTAGAAGATGTTTGAAAATGTGTTATAAATATCCTTTGGTAGTTAGAGAGGTAAATGAGGATAATTTTATAGAATTTAAGAAAATTATGGAACATACTGCTAATAGACAAAATCATTTTGATAGGTCAATGGATTATTATAAAAATTTGGCTAAATATCTTGGTGATGACGTTGTTATGGTTATAGTTTATTTGGATAAGGAAAAATACTTAGAGGAATTTAAGGATGATAAACTTTATGAAGAAATAAAAAAAGAGCAGTCAGAATTTGTGCCTATTACGGCAGGAGTATTTATGTATGATTGGGATAGGTTAAATTATGCTTATGGTGGTACATATTCTAAATATATGCATTTTATGGCTCAATATAGGATGCAATTTGAGATGATAAAAAGAGCAATGGAAAAGAAATTACCTCTATATGACTTTGGTGGTATATCTGGTGACTTTAATCCTGATAGTGATAATTATGGTGTATATGAATTTAAAAGAGGCTTTGGTGGTAATGTTGTTGAATATATAGGGGAGTTTGATTTAGTTGTTGATAAATTATTTAACTCTTTTTATAAATTTATGTTTAAAACTTATAGAGGAATTAAAAAAATTAGGGCTTCAATAAAAAAATAGGATATTTGATATCCTATTTTTCGTCTAAGTCTTTAGTAAGTATGCCTATATTTATTAGGCCTGAAGCCATGACTAATACATAGACTATTCTAGTTAGTAGTGATCCATCTCCTAGAAGATATTCTACTAAATTGAAATTGAATAATCCTACTAAACCCCAGTTGATACATCCAATTATACTTAAGACTAATGTTGTTTTAAATAGTGCATTCATATATTCCTCCTTATATAATTATATTTTGGACAAAAAAGATAAAATTATTCATCATAATAGTAAAATAATTCCATATACTTCAATAGAAAAGATTAAATAAGAGGTGAAATAATGAAAAAAATCTTTTTGGGTATATTTTTATGTTTAATATTTTTGACTGGATGTGGTAAGAAAAGTGAGGGAGATGTACTTAAGTCATATACTTCTGCTGTTGAAAAAGCTAAATCGTATTATTTAAATGGTAAGATGGAATTAGTTAATAATGAAGATGTATATACATATGATATTTCTGTTTCTTATGAAGCTGATGATAATTATAAGATAGAACTTGTAAATACTGTTAATAATCATGAACAAGTTATTTTGAGAAATTCAGAAGGTGTCTATGTTGTTACTCCGTCATTAAATAAAAGTTTTAAGTTTCAAAGTGATTGGCCTTATAATAATTCACAGGTATATTTGTTATCTAGTTTGTTAGATGATATTAATAATGATGAAGAAAGAGTTTTTGAAACTAAAGATAATGAATATGTTTTTACTACTAGGGTTAATTATCCAAATAGTCCAAAATTAGAAAAACAAAAAATATATTTTAATGCAAATAATTTGCCTACTAGGGTAGAAGTTTTAGACAAAGATGGTAATGTGGAAATTAAGATGGTATTTAATAAAATAGATTTAAAAGCAGATTTTAATGATACATATTTTGATTTAAGTTCAATTTTAGATACGGAAGTTAAAGAGGAAAATAATGAAGAACAGCAAAATACGGAAACTGAAACAAAAGAGACAGCTACAATTGATGATATAATTTATCCAATGTATTTACCTACGAATACTTATTTGGCTAATCAGGAAAAAGTAAAGGTAGATAATGGAGAGAGACTTATATTGACATTTGCTGGTGATAGTTCTTTCGTTTTGGTAGAGGAAACGGTTTCTATAACTAATAGTCCTGAAATAATACCAACATATGGAGAAGTTGAACTTATTGGTGCTTCACTTGCAGTTATAAATGATAATTCAGCTAATTGGTTTAGTAATGGTATAGAATATTATGTGGTTAGTGATACAATGGATTCTTCTGAAATTTTAGAAGTAGCCAAGTCAATAAGTGTTTTACCTGTTGGTAAGTAGTTGTTTAAAGAGCTAAATTAATTTTTAGCTTTTTTTATTATAATTATTATAAAAAAATTATTTCATTAATTTACTTCTTTTTGTATAAATGGTAAAATTATATAGTAAGGTGAATTATATGAATAAGAATATTGTATATAATAAGACTGATAGTATAGAAATGGATATTTTTTATGAAACGAATGGAACTAATCCTTCTTTGAAAAGCGTTGCAAAAAAGAAGAAAAAATGGAAAAAATGGGTTTTGATATTTTTAACTTTGGTGTTTATTGTTGTTTTGGTTTATTCTCTTTTAAAGATATTATTTTGGTTTAAAGATAATATGGATATGTCTTCTGTAATTAAAGAAATTTCTGAAAATATAGAAGTAGAAGAGGTTATTGATGATGAGAATACTGAACTAGTTAATGAAGAGGAAGATGAGTTAAGTGATTATTGGTATTATATTACTTTTCCTTTAATTAATGTTGACATAGGAAATTTAAAGGTTAAAAATAAAGATACTGTTGGTTGGATAAATGTTAATAATACTAATATTAATTATCCTTTTGTACAGGCTAATGATAATTATTATTATTTAAATCATTCATTTGATAATAGTGTAAATAAGGCTGGATGGGTATTTTTAGATTATCGTAATGATAATGATTTATCTGATAAGAATAATATTATTTATGCTCATAGTAGACTTGATAAAACTATGTTTGGTTCACTTAATGATACATTAAAATATAGTTGGTATAGTAATAAAGATAATCATATTATTAAAATATCTACAGAAAAAGAAAATACTTTATGGCAAATATTTTCAGTTTACAAAATACCTGTTGAAAGTTATTATATTACAACTGATTTTTTAAATGATAGTGCATTTGAAGATTTTCTTGATGTAATAAAGAAAAGAAGTGTATTTGATTTTAATACTAATTTGACTAAAGATGATAGGATTCTTACGTTAAGTACGTGTTATTCTGATAAGGAGAGAACGGTAATACATGCTAAGTTAATTAAAAGAAGTTTATCAAATTAGAAGAATTTAAAAAAAATACTATAAAAAAATAGAAAAATATGATACACTATATAAAGAATAGGTAATAAGAAGGAAGTGATAGTATGGATAAAAAAATGATTTTTATTGTTATTTCTTTGTTGCTTTTTATCGTGCTTATTATTTCTTTTGCTATATATAAAAAGAAGAAAAAAGAGAAGTAGCAGAAGAATTATATAATGAGTTAATGAATAATAATATTCCAGTAATATTAGATGATAGAAAACAAGGAATGTTAGGAGCTAAAATAAAAGATTGCTTAATGCTTGGAACTCCTTATATGTTGGTAATTGGAGATAAACAAGAAGAAGGAAAATTTGAAGTTGAAAATAGCAAAACAGGAGAAAAACAAATTTATACAAAAGAAGAATTAATAAGAGAATTTGTAAATATAAAGAATTCTAGAAAATATATATAATAAAAAATAAACAAAAAACCGCGTAAAATATATACGCGGTTGTAATTTTTGATAAAGATACATTAAGAAATGTTTTTATTAGTTAATATACTTAAAATTTTAGGATAAATATCATCTGCATTAGTTTGCCAATTATCAACAATTTCTTTTGCTTGCTCACGAGAGCCAGCAAAAGTTTTTATCTCAAAAACTGTCTCATTATTATCCACAACTTTACAAATAATAGTGTAATGATTTTCATTAAGTGGTGTATATTCTG
>OLGE01000159.1_pt1 | contig 80299 bp, 70 predicted proteins | sample 1605151 | NCBI WGS metagenome assembly OLGE01 (sample SAMEA3888912, study PRJEB22519) | human gut metagenome | biome: human gut; feature: human-associated habitat; material: faeces | place: Denmark | collected 2010
GTATTTCAAGATTTTCAAACCGATAAGTTGGGGCAAAAGACCCACTGAACGCCGCCGCCGATTGATTCAGAGGTTCCTAGGATATTTATAATGTATAAGAGGTGGAGCTGATGGATTCCGTTATGCTTTTGGTTTTGATCCTGCTGCCTGCGCTGGCGGCGCTGCTGCTGCCGCTTGCGCGGAGATTCCGCGAGCCGTTCGTGCTGGCGGCGCTGCTGCTCGAGACGGCCGGGGCGGTCTGGCTGCTGCTGCAAAAATCGGCGCAGCTGCATCTGTTCAACATGACCGCCGCGCTGCCCGTCGGGCTGAGGCTGGACGGCGTTTCAAAGCTGTTCCTGCTGATCGCCGCCGTGGGCTATCTGCTGGCGGGCGTCTATGCCTTCCGCTATCTGAAGGAGGGGCACGAGCGCTTCTTCCGCTTCTTCCTGCTTTCGCAGGCGGCGCTGGTGGGCATGTGCTTCGCGGAAAATCTGGTCACGATGTATCTGTTCTTCGAGATGACCACACTGCTGTCCATGCCGCTCGTGCTGCATGACCGCACCGACGAGGCCATCCGCGCAGCGCTGAAATATCTGTTTTATTCCGTCGCGGGCGCGTTTTTGGGGCTTTGCTTCATCTTCTTCTATGCGCGCTACAGCCTGACGCTGCGCTTCGTCCCCGGCGGCGCGCTCGACGGCGCGGCCGTGCGGGGGCACGAGACGCTGATGCAGGTCGTGACCTTCCTCGGCATCGTCGGCTTCGGCGCGAAGGCCGGCCTTTATCCGCTGCACGGCTGGCTGCCGACGGCGCACCCGGCCGCGCCCGCCCCGGCCTCGGCCATTCTCTCGGGCATCATTGCCAAGGCCGGCGTGCTGGCGATCGTGCGCGTGCTGTACTACGCGGTCGGCGCGGATTTCCTGCGCGGAACGTGGGTGCAGACGGCGCTGCTGGCGCTGGCGCTGCTGACGGTCCTGATGGGCTCGATGATGGCCTACCGCGAAAAGCTGCTGAAAAAGCGGCTGGCCTATTCCTCCGTCAGTCAGATCTCCTATATCCTCGTCGGCCTGTTCGTCATGACGGCCGAGAGCGTCTCGGGCGCGCTGATGCATGTGCTCTTCCACGCCTGCATCAAAATTTGTCTCTTCCTCTGCGCCGGCTCGTTCATCGCCGTCGCGGGCAAGCACCGCGTTGACGAGCTGCGCGGCATCGGCAAGGCCATGCCCAAGACCCTCTGGGGCTTCACGCTGGCCTCGCTGGCGCTCATCGGCATCCCGCCCGCGTCCGGCTTCGTCAGCAAGTGGTATCTGGCCATGGGCGCGCTGGACTCCGGTCTCGCGGTGTTTTCATGGCTCGTGCCGGTCGTGCTGCTGATCTCGGCGCTGCTGACGGCGGGCTATCTGCTGCCGATCTCGATTGCGGGCTTCTTCCCCGGCAGGGATGCCGCGCTCCCGCCGCGCAATGACGAGGGCGGCTGGCATATGTGGCTGCCGATCCTGCTGCTGGCGGCTGCGGCGGTGCTGATGGGCTGCTTCGGCGTGCCGGTCGCGCGCGGCTTTGCCGCGCTGGCGCAGACCGTCGTCGGCGCATAGGGGAGACGCCTATGAGACCGATCTTCTTGCTGTTCGCGGTGCTGCTGCCCTTTGCGGGCGGCGCCGCGATGCTGACGCTCCGGACGAAAACGGATCGCTGGGTGAAGCCCGCGACGATGTGCCTCACGGTGCTGACCTCACTGCTGACGTGGGCGCTTGTGATCGCGCGGCCGGAGGGCGCGCTGACGCTCTGGCGCTTCACGATCGACCTGACCTTTGACCTCCGGCTCGACGGCCTCGGCCGCTTCTTTGCCGCGATCGTTGCGACGCTCTGGCCGCTGACCGTGCTCTATGCCTTCTCCTATTTGCAGAACGACACGCGCAAGCGCAGCTTCTTCGCCTTCTTCACGATGTCCTACGGCGCGACGCTCGGCGTGGCGCTGGCGGGCGATCTGTTCACGATGTACTGCTTCTATGAGCTGCTCACGCTTTGCACCGTGCCGCTCGTGCTGCACACGCGCACCAAGGAGGCCACCCGCGCGGCCAAGACCTATTTCGTTTTCTCGCTCGGCGGCGCGGCGTTCGCCTTCGCCTCGATGCTCTTCCTCGTATCCAACGGCGTGACGGTCGATTTTGCACTCGGCGGGCTGCTGCACCGTTATCCCTACGGGCAGAAGTATCTGACCTATGTGTTTTATCTGCTGGGCTTCTTCGGCTTCGGCGTCAAGGCGGCCGTGTTCCCCGCTTGCCGGTGGCTGCCCAAGGCCTCGGCGGCGCCGACGCCGGTCACCGCGCTGCTGCACGCCGTTGCGGTGGTCAAGGCGGGCGCGTTTGCGATCCTGCGCCTGACCTACTACTGCTATGACGTGAATCTGCTGCGCGGAAGCTGGGCGCAGTGGGTCTGCATGGGCGCGGCGAGCTTCACGATCTTCTACGGCGCGGCGCGCGCCGTCAAGGAGACGCATTGGAAGCGCCGTCTCGCGTGGTCGACCGTCGCGAATTTGTCGTATATTCTGTTCGGCGCAACGCTGATGACCCCGGCGGGGATGTCCGGCGCGATGCTGCACATGGCCTTCCACGCCGAGATCAAGATCCTCGCGTTCTTCTGCGCGGGCGCGGTGCTCTGCCGCACGGGGCGCGAATATATCCCGGACTTGGCCGGACTGGGCAGAAAAATGCCGGTCACGTTCGGCTGCTTCACGGTGGCCGCCGTGGCGCTGGTGGGCATCCCGCCGTTCTCCGGCTTCGTGAGCAAATGGAGCCTGCTGTCGGCCGCTGCCGACGCAGGCACGCCGATGGCCTATCTCGGCGCGGGCGTGCTGCTCACAGCGGCGCTGCTGACCGCAATTTATATGTTCACGACCGTCAGCAAGGCGTGGTTCCCGTCGAAAAGCGACGACCTGCGCGGCTTGCAGACGGTACGCGAGGCCGATTGGCGGATGCTCGTGCCGATGGTGCTGCTCGCCGTGGGCATATTGGTCACGGGCCTCTGCGGCGAACCGATCGCGCGCGCCGTGGCCGAGATCGTCAGAACGGGGGTGGGGGCATGATGCTTTGGAGTTTACCGCTGTTTCCGATGCTCTGCGCGGCTGCGTCCTATGCAATCGGCAGGCGGAGCGCCTCGGCGCGTGACCGCTTCGCCGTCTGCGCCGGGCTGGCCGAGCTGGCGCTGTGCGTCTGGCTGCTGTTCCTGCCGGTGCAGGAGGGGCGGCTGCTCGGGCTGACGCTCGCGCTCGACGGCTTCCGGCGGGTCTACTGCCTCGTGGCCGCCTTCCTCTGGGCGATGACGCTGCTCTTCTCGCCGTGGTATTTTGCGCGCCACCATCGGCGCAACCGCTACTATTTCTTCAACCTCATGACCCTCGGCGCGACGCTCGGCGTGTTTTTGGCCGCCGACCTGCTGACGGCCTTCGTGTTCTTCGAGGTCATGAGCTTCACGTCCTACCCGTGGGTCGCGCAGGAGGAGGAGCCGGAGGCGCTGCGCGCCGCCGAGACCTACCTCGCCGTCGCCGTGATCGGCGGCCTGGTCGCGCTGATGGGGCTGTTCCTTTTGCAGCACACGCTCGGCACGCTGCGGCTGGCGGAGCTGTATGACCGGGCGCGCGTCTGCCAGAATCGCGGCGTGCTCTATGCCGCCGGGGGCTGCATCCTCTTCGGCTTCGGCGCGAAGGCGGGCATGTTCCCCCTGCACATCTGGCTGCCGAAGGCGCACCCGGTCGCGCCCGCGCCGGCCTCGGCGCTGCTCTCGGGCATCCTGACCAAGGCGGGCGTCTGGGGCATTCTGGCCGTCTCCTGCAACATCTTCCGCTATGACGCGGCGTGGGGGTGCGTCGTGCTCGCGCTCGGTACGGTCACGATGCTGCTCGGCGCGGTGCTGGCGGTGTTCAGCGTCGACCTCAAGCGCACGCTGGCCTGCTCGTCCATGTCGCAGATCGGCTTCATTCTTGTCGGCATCGGCATGATGGGGCTGCTCGGCGAGCAGAACGGAACCGCCGCGCGCGGCGTTCTGCTGCACATGGTCAACCACTCGCTGTTCAAGCTCGTGCTCTTCCTCTGCGCGGGCGTGGTGTTCGTCAATCTGCACGCCCTGCGGCTCGACGACATCCGCGGCTTCGGCCGCAAAAAGCCGCTGCTGCACGCGGCCTTCCTGCTGGGTGCAGCGGGCATCGCCGGCGTGCCGCTGCTCAACGGCTTTGTCAGCAAATCGCTGCTGCACGAGGCCATCGCCGAATACGGCGGCGGGGCGCTCATGACCGGCGTGGAATGGATCTTCCTGTTTTCCGGCGGCCTGACGGCGGCCTACATGGCCAAGCTCTATATCGCGCTGTTCTGGGAGAAGCACCCGACGCGGCAGGCCGAATTCGACGCGATGCGCCGTTATTGCAGCCCGGCGGCGTCGGTCGCGCTGGGGCTGTCCGCCCTGACGCTCCCGGCGCTGGGGCTGACGGCGCGCTTCTCCATGCGCAAAATCACGGAGGTCGGGCTGGACTTCTTCCGTGCGGGGCAGGCCGAGCCGTTCCCGGCGCTGCTGACGCTCGAAAATCTCAAGGGTGCGGCGATCTCGCTGGCCATTGGCGCGGCGGTCTATCTGCTGCTTGTGCGTCCGGTGCTGCGGCGGAACGGAAGCTATGTCGACCTCTGGCCGAAACGGCTCGACCTGGAGGAGCTGGTCTATCGGCCGCTGCTGCTGAAGCTCTTGCCGGGCGCGCTCGGCTGGGTCTGCGCGCTGTTCGGCGAGAACAAGCTGACGATCCCGCTGGCAAAGGGCGTCTTCCGCGCGTTCGGCGTTGTGAGCCACGCGCTCAGCGACCTGACCGACGCGCTCGTGCTGCTGCTGCGGCGCACGATTTTCCGCCCAAGCCCGATCCCGAACGGAAGCAAGACCGAGCAGACGCTGTCCTATCGGATGGGCAAGGCCATCGACCGGCACACCGGCGGCTCGGACCGATACGCCCGGCTGTTCTACCGCGCGCAGCGGACGTGGGTGCGCACGACGCACCGCATCAGCGGCAACCTGTCCTTCGCGCTGCTGCTGTTCTGCGCCGCGCTGGTCGCCGCCTTCGTCTATCTGCTCCTGCTCCGGTAAAACGCACGAAAACCGCCCTGTCAGATTGCGCCGACAGGGCGGTTTTGCATATGCCCGGCAGGGGAGGGCGGGATATTTGAAAAATCTGCATCTTCCACAAAAAAATCTGAAAAAATTTATTGAAAAAGTCAAAAAAAGGCTTGACATTCACGGGTGCGTGTATTACAATGGATACCGTTGCGGCGCAGGCATAAGCTGCGCGCAAAACTGCGATGATGCAGGAGATTGCGTTGAAAAACGGTAACTTCTGCGGAGTATGTCCGGTCATCGGGCGGCTGAGGCGTGAATGTATGTGGCGTATATCGCCGCTGCGGAAACCAAGGCCGGCAATCGTCGGTCTTTTTTCATGAACGCGGAGTGATACGCACGGGAAAGCGTACACCAAAACGCCCCGACCGTACCCAGCGAAGACAACGAAAAACTGAGTACGTTTCACTAAGGAGGAAACAACCACTATGGCAAACATGATCCGAATTCGCCTCAAGGCGTACGATCACCAGCTCATCGACAGCACTGCTGAAAAAATCGTTGAGTCCGCAAAGCGCAACGGCGCGACCGTCTCCGGTCCGATCCCCCTTCCCACGAAGAAGGAAGTCGTCACGATCCTGCGTGCCGTCCATAAGTACAAGGATTCCCGCGAGCAGTTCGAGCGCAGAACCCACAAGCGTCTGATCGATATCCTCAACCCGAATGCAAAGTGCATCGAAGCCCTTCAGGGTCTCGACCTGCCGGCCGGCGTTGAGATTGAGATAAAGCTGTAACCACCTATTTATAATAGGTATACGGCGAACCCCGACCGTCTGCCGAGACGGTCCCGGGTCATGTTGGTAAACCAATGGCTGCCCAATGGTCAAGTTTGCCAACCAATAACCTAAACAAAAGGAGTAAAAACCATGCAGAAAGCAATCATCGGCAAGAAAGTGGGCATGACCCAGATCTTCGATGAGAACGGTCACGTGATCCCGGTCACCGTTATCGAGGCCGGCCCGTGCGTCGTTTCCCAGAAGAAGACCGTTGAGAACGATGGCTATGTTTCCGTGCAGCTGGCTTACGGCGATGTCGCCGAGAAGAAGCTCAGCAAGCCGGAGCTGGGTCACCTCAAGAAGGCAGAGGTCTCTGCCAAAAAGTATCTGAAAGAATTCAAGCTTGACAACGCGGAACAGCTCGAAGTCGGCGCCGAGATCAAGGCGGACGTCTTCGCCGCCGGCGATCACGTCGACGTCACCGGCACCTCCAAGGGCCATGGCTTCCAGGGCTCCGTCAAGCGCCACGGCACGCACATCCAGAAGATGTCCCACGGCGGCGGCCCGGTTCACCGTCACGCCGGCTCGATGGGCTCGTCCTCCGATCCTTCCCGTATCTTCAAGGGCAAGAATATGCCCGGCCAGATGGGCGTCGATCAGGTTACCGTCCAGAATCTGGACGTCGTCAAGGTCGATGCAGACCTGAACATGATCGTGCTGCGCGGCGCGGTTCCCGGCCCGAAGGGCGGCCTTGTGTATATCAAGAGCACCGTCAAGACCATTAAGGTCGCGAAGGGCGAGGCTGGCGTCAGCAAGAACCCGCAGAAGGCATCCGGCCGTAACCCGCAGAAGGCTTCCGCAAGAAACGCCTAAGGAAAGGAGAGTTAACAAATGCTTAAAACGAATGTGTATGACATGAACGGCAAGCAGGTTGGTGAAGTTGAACTTTCCGAGGCTGTTTTCGGCATCGAGCCGAACGAATCCGTTGTTCATGACGTTGTGAAGAATCATCTGGCCAACTGCCGTCAGGGCACGCAGTCCGCGCTGACCCGCGCTGAGGTCTCCGGCGGCGGCAGAAAGCCGTGGCGCCAGAAGGGCACCGGCCACGCCCGTCAGGGCAGCACCCGCGCCCCGCAGTGGACGCACGGCGGCGTTGTTTTCGCCCCGAAGCCCAGAGACTACAGCTACACCCTCAACAAGAAGGTGCGCCGTCTGGCTCTGAAGTCCGTCCTGAGCGCGAAGGCACAGGCCGACGCCATCGTCGTCATCGACGAGATCAAGATGGACGAGATCAAGACCAAGAAATTCGCCGGCTTCCTGAGCGCGGTGAACGCCGATACCAAGGCGCTGGTCGTTACCGCTGACGTGAAGGAAAACGTCGTGCTCTCCGCACGCAACATTCCCGGCGTCGAGACCACCTTTGCCAACCTCATCAACGTTTACGATCTGCTCAACGCGAAGAAGATCGTCGTCGAGAAGGCTGCGCTTGCGAAGATTGAGGAGGTGTTCGCATGAAGACTGCATACGATATCGTGCTCCGTCCGGTCATCACCGAACAGTCCATGGAAGCAACCGAGCTGAAGAAGTACGTCTTTATGGTCGCCAAGAACGCGACCAAGACTGAGATCAAGGCCGCTGTTTCCGAGATCTTCGGCGTCAAGGTCGAAAAGGTCACCACCATCAACATGGACGGCAAGCTGAAGCGCCAGGGCAGATACCCCGAGGGCCGCACCGCCTCCTACAAGAAGGCCGTTGTCAAGCTGACCGCCGATTCCAAGACCATCGAATTCTTCGAGGGTATGGTCTAATCCATCTCAATTAAAGGAGTGTAACGCAAAATGGCGATTAAAACTTATAAGCCTTATACCCCCGCACGCCGCGGCATGACCGTGTCCGCGTTTGAAGGCGTCGAGAAAAAGGCAAAGCCCGAGCGTAGCCTGGTTGAGACCCTGAAGAAGCATTCCGGTCGCAACAGCTACGGCAGAATCACCGTCCGCCACCGCGGCGGCGGCAACAAGCGCAAGTACCGCGTCATCGACTTCCGTCGCAACAAGCTCGAAATGCCGGCAGTCGTGCAGCGCATTGAGTACGATCCCAACCGCAGCGCCTTCATCGCGCTGGTCAAGTATGAGGACGGCGAGCTCCGCTACATCCTCGCTCCGGTCGGCCTGAAGGTCGGCGACACCGTCGTCAGCTCCGCAGAGGCCGACATCAAGCCCGGCAACTGCCTCCCCATTGCAAACATCCCCGTCGGCACCGTGATCCACAACGTTGAGCTTCAGCCCGGCGCAGGCGCACAGCTTGTTCGCTCTGCCGGCGTCGCCGCTCAGCTTCTGGCCAAGGAGGGCGAGCTTGCTCAGGTTCGTCTGCCGTCCGGTGAGGTTCGCTACGTCCGCATGAACTGCACCGCAGTCATCGGTCAGGTCGGCAACATCGACCATGCCAACGTTCACATCGGCAAGGCCGGCCGCACCCGTCACATGGGCATCCGCCCGACCGTCCGTGGTTCCGTTATGAACCCGAACGACCACCCGCACGGCGGCGGCGAGGGCCGCGCTCCGGTTGGCCGTCCCGGCCCTGTCACCCCGTGGGGCAAGCCGGCGATGGGTTACAAGACCCGCAAGACGAAGAACCGTACCGATCGGTTCATCATCAAGCGCCGCAACAGTAAGTAAGGGAGGAATTGAAACATGAGCAGAAGCATTAAAAAAGGCCCGTTTGTTGCTCCCGAGCTGTACAAGCGCGTTGAAGAGCTGAACAAGACCGGTGAAAAGAAAGTGCTGAAGACCTGGTCGAGATCTTCCACCATCTTCCCCTCCTTTGTCGGTCATACGATCGCTGTCCATGACGGCCGCAAGCATGTTCCCGTCTATGTGACAGAAGACATGGTTGGTCATAAGCTGGGCGAGTTCGTTCCCACCAGAACGTTCCGCGGACATTCCGGCTCCAAGACCTCCAACGCGAAATAAGGAGGAATTGACATGGAAGCAAAAGCACATCTGAAATACCTGCGTATGTCCCCGCGCAAGGTCCAGATCCTCTGCGACCTCATCCGCGGCAAGGACGCCAAGACCGCTTGCGCCTATATCATGCAGACCCCGAAGGCAGCCTCTGAGCCGATGCTCAAGGTTCTGCTGAGCGCGATGGCCAACGCCGAGAACAACCACGGCATGAACCGCGACAATCTGGTCGTCTCTACCGCGGTCGGCAACCCCGGCCCCATCCTCAAGCGCGGCAGACCCAGAGCCAAGGGCAGATATAATCGCATTCTCAAGAGAACGACTCACCTCACCATCGGTGTGAGTGAGAAGGCTTAAGGAGGTTACTATGGGACAGAAAGTTAATCCTCATGGACTGCGCGTAGGCGTTATCAAGGATTGGGATTCCCGCTGGTATGCCCGCAACGACAAGGTCGGCGACCTGATCGTTGAGGACTACAACATCCGCAAGGATCTCAAGAAGCGCCTCTACTCCGCCGGCATTGCGAAGATCGAGATCGAGCGCAGCAACGCCCGCATCAAGATCAACCTGCATTGCTCCCGCCCCGGTGTCGTCATCGGCAAGGGCGGCCAGGAGATCGAGAAGCTCCGCCTCGAGCTGGAAAAGAAGCTCGGCAAGTCCGTCTCGCTGAACATCATCGAGATCCGCAGCCCCGACCTGAACGCTCAGCTCGTGGCTGAAAACATCGCCGCACAGCTCGAAAAGCGTATCTCCTTCCGCCGCGCCATGAAGCAGGCGATGCAGAGAGCGACCCGTCTGGGCGCGAAGGGCATCAAGTGCGCCTGCGGCGGCCGTCTCGGCGGCGCCGAGATCGCGCGCAGCGAATCCTATCACGAGGGCACCATCCCGCTTCAGACCCTCCGTGCGGACATCGAATACGGCTTCGCAGAAGCCAACACCACGTATGGCAAGATCGGCTGCAAGGTCTGGATCTACAAGGGCGAGGTGCTCAACTCCACCCTGCGTCAGACCGCGCCGGAGGCACCGCGCCGTGACCGCCGCAATGACCGTCGCAACGACCGTCGCCGTGACGACCGCCGCGGCGAGCGCAGACCCTTCAATGGCGAGCGTCGTCGTGACGACCGTCGGGAAGGAGGCAACCGCTAATGTTAATGCCTAAAAGAACAAAGTTCCGCAGAGTGCAGCGCGGCCGTATGAAGGGCGCAGCCTCCCGCGGCAATAAGGTTTCCTACGGTGAATTCGGCATTCAGGCTCTTGAGCCCGGCTGGATCACCGGCAACCAGATCGAAGCGGCTCGTATCGCAATGACCCGTTACACCAAGCGTAGCGGTCAGGTCTGGATCAAGATTTTCCCTGACAAGCCTGTTTCCAAGAAGGCGCTCGGCGTCCGAATGGGTTCCGGTAAGGGCGCGCCCGAATACTGGGTCGCCGTTGTCAAGGCGCAGAAGGTCATGTTCGAGATCGGCGGCGTGTCTGAGGAGGATGCCCGTGAGGCGCTCCGTCTGGCACAGCACAAGCTGCCCATCAAGACCAAGATCATCGCCCGGGAAGATGCAGTATCTGAGAATGGTGGTGAATAATGATGAAGGCAAAGGAACTGAGAGCCATGTCCGTGGCTGAGCTGGAGCAGAAGGCAAAGGATCTGAAGAAGGATCTCTTCTTCCTGCGGATGCAGCACGCAACGAACCAGTTGGATAACCCCGTCAAGCTCGCGGCTGTCAAGAAGGACATTGCCCGCATCAAGACTATTATTCGTGAGAAAGAGACCGCAATCTGAGGAGGTAAGCGAAAATGACTGAAACTACTAGAGCTTTCCGCAAAACCAGAATTGGTCAGGTCGTCTCCGATAAGATGGACAAGACCATCGTGGTTGCAATTGAGGATAGCGTGCAGCACAAGCTGTACAAGAAAATCGTGAAGAGAACCTACAAGCTGAAGGCGCACGACGAGAACAACGAGTGCGGCATCGGCGACACCGTGAAGGTGATGGAGTGCCGCCCCCTGTCCAAGGACAAGAGATGGCGCCTCGTCGAAATCATCAAGAAGGCTGAATAAGGAGGTCGGGAACACATGATTCAACAGGAAAGTTATCTGAAGGTTGCCGACAACACCGGTGCGAAGGAGATCAAGTGCATCCTCGTGCTCGGCGGCTCCAAGCGTAAGTTCGGCAACATCGGCGACGTCATCGTCGCCTCCGTCCGCAAGGCCGCTCCGAACGGCACGGTGAAGAAGGGCGAGGTCGTCCGCGCTGTCATCGTCCGCTCCGCAAAGGGCGTCCGCCGCGCCGACGGCACCTACGTCCGTTTCGACGAGAACGCGGCCGTCCTCATCAAGGAGGACAAGAATCCCCGCGGCACCCGTATTTTTGGGCCGGTGGCAAGAGAGCTTCGTGACAAGGAATACATGAAGATCCTCTCTCTGGCTCCGGAAGTCATTTAATAGGGGGACGTCGAATATGAACATTAAAAAGAACGACACCGTTATTGTCCTGTCCGGCAAGTCCAAGGGCAAGAAGGGCAAGGTCATCGCGGCCATGCCCAAGGAGAACAAGGTCATTGTCGAGGGCGTCAATGTTGCGACCTGCCATGTCAAGGCGCGCAAGCAGAACGATGCTTCCGGCATCATCAAGCGTGAGATCCCGATCCGCGTCGACAAGGTGCAGCTCTTCTGCTCCAAGTGCGGCAAGGGCGTGCGCGTCGGCTTCAATGTGGACGGCGACAAGAAGGTTCGCGTCTGCAAGAAGTGCGGCAAGGAAATCTAAGGAGGAGGAACGAATCAATGGCAAGACTGCAAGTGAAATACAATGAAGAGATCGCTCCTGCTCTGATGAAGAAATTCCAGTACAAGAGCGTCATGCAGATCCCTCAGATCGCGAAGGTCATTGTGAACGTCGGCTGCGGCGAGAGCAAGAACAACGCCAAGGAGATCGAGGCCATCTGCAAGGACATCGCCACCATCACCGGCCAGAAGCCCATCACCACCAAGGCCCGCAAGTCCGTCGCGAACTTCAAGGTTCGTGAGGGCGAGACCGTCGGCGTGAAGGTCACGCTGCGCGGCGCGAAGATGTGGGAATTCCTGGACCGTCTGTTCAACGTGGCGCTGCCCCGTGTCCGCGACTTCCGCGGCATCAACCCCAACTCCTTCGACGGCCACGGCAACTATGCCATGGGTCTGAAGGAACAGCTCATCTTCCCCGAAATCGAGTATGACAAGGTCGACAAGATCCGCGGCATGGACATCTGCATCTGCACCACCGCCAATACCGACGAGGAAGCCAAGGAACTGCTGACCATGGTCGGCGCTCCGTTCCACGCTTAAGGAGGAAGACGAAATGGCAAGAAAAGCGATGATTCTCAAGCAGCAGGCCGGGAACAAGTTCTCCAGCCGCCGCTACAACCGCTGCAAGATCTGCGGCAGACCCCATGCTTACCTGCGTGATTTCGGCGTTTGCCGTATCTGCTTCCGTGAGCTGGCGTACAAGGGCGAGATCCCCGGCGTCCGCAAGGCAAGCTGGTAATCGTCCACCATTCACACACTGTGTGATCCAAATGTAAAACAGGCATCAGAAGTCAGAGGAAAATGGGGCCGCTCACGGCCTGCATTCCTCTGATACTCTGGCGTCTTAACGGGTTTAGCCCGTAACTTCTAAAGGAGGTAACATCACATGCAAATCACCGATCCCGTTGCAGATATGCTGACCCGCATCCGGAACGCGAATTCTGCAAAGCACGACACCGTCGATGTCCCCGCTTCGAACCTGAAGAAGGACATCGCCAAGATCCTGCTCGACGAGGGCTACATCAAGGCCTATTCCGTCGAAGAGGACGGCAAGCAGGGTATGATCCACATCACCCTGAAGTATCTCGGCAACAAGGAGAAGGTCATTTCCGGTCTTCGCCGCGTTTCCAAGCCCGGCCTGCGTGTCTATGCCGGCGCTGAGGAGCTTCCGAAGGTTCTTCGCGGCCTCGGAATCGCCATCATTTCCACATCCAAGGGCGTCATGACCGACAAGGCTGCGCGCGCTGCGCACGTCGGCGGCGAGGTCCTTGCGTTCGTCTGGTAAGGAGGTAACATTTTATGTCCAGAATCGGTAAAATGCCTATCACTGTACCGGCCGGCGTCGAAGTGACCGTCGCTGAGGGAAACCTCGTCACCGTCAAGGGCCCGAAGGGTACACTGACCAGCAAATTCCATCATGATATGATCATCAAGCAGGATGGCGCGGTGCTCACCGTCTGCCGTCCGAATGACGAGCATGAAAACAAGAGCCTGCACGGCCTGACCCGCACGCTTCTGCACAACATGGTCGTCGGCGTCGAAAAGGGCTTCAGCAAGGAGCTCGAGGTCAACGGCGTCGGTTACCGTGCCTCCAAGGAGGGCAATAAGCTCGTCCTGAACGTCGGCTATTCGCATCCGGTCACCATGGAAGAGCCTGACGGCATCACCGTCGAGGTTCCGGCGCCGAACAAGATCGTCGTCAACGGCATCGACAAGCAGAAGGTCGGACAGTTTGCTGCAAACGTCCGTGGAAAGAGACCCCCGGAACCCTATAAGGGCAAGGGCATTAAGTATACGACCGAGGTCATTCGCCGCAAAGAAGGCAAGGCCGGCGGTAAGAAATAATAGGAGGTGTGCGTAAATGATTAAGAAGACCGATAAGAAAGCAATGCGACTGCATCGTCATGTTCGCGTGCGCGGTAAGATCTCCGGCACACCGTGCAGACCCCGCCTGAATGTTTTCAGAAGCAACGCAAACATCTATGCACAGATCATTGATGATGTCAACGGAGTCACGCTCGTTTCCGCGTCCACTGTGGAAAAAGAGTTTGACGGCGCGACCGGCAACTGCGAGGCTGCCAAGAAGGTCGGCCTGAAGCTCGCCGAACGCGCGAAGGCCAAGGGCATTGAAGAAGTTGTGTTTGACCGTGGCGGTTATATCTATCACGGCCGTGTCGCAGCTCTTGCCGACGGCGCCCGCGAAGGCGGACTCAAATTCTAAGAGGAGGAACGAGAAATGGCTTATAACAGAGCACCTGAAAAGGACAATGCTCCCGAAATGATTGAGCGTGTCGTTTACCTCAACCGTGTCAGCAAGACGGTTAAGGGCGGCCGCGTTATGAAATTCTCCGCACTGGTCGTTGTCGGCGACGGCAAGGGCACCGTGGGCTACGGCCTCGGCAAGGCGGCGGAGGTTTCCGAAGCCATCCTCAAGGGCATCGCCAACGCGAAGAAGAACCTGCATAAGGTCACTCTGAGCGGCACGACGATCCCCCACGAGGTCATCGGCATCTACGGCGCCGGCAGCGTCCTCATGAAGCCCGCCTCCGTCGGTACCGGCGTCATCGCCGGCGGCGCGGTCCGTGCTGTCATGGAAGCAGTCGGCATCACCAACATTCGTACCAAGTGCCTTCGCTCCAACAACCCGCAGAACGTCGTCAAGGCGACCATGCAGGGTCTGCTGAGCCTGCGCGGACCGGAAGAGGTCGCTCGCATCCGCGGCAAGAGCGTGGAAGAAATCATCGGTTAAGGAGGATACGAACATGGCACAGTTGAAGATCAAGCTCGTCAAGAGCATTTCCGGTCGTATCCAGAAGCACATTGCCACGGCGGAATCCCTCGGCCTTCGCAAGATCGGCCAGGAGACCGTCCAGCCCGACAATGAACAGACCCGCGGCAAGATCGCCAAGATCGGCTATCTGCTCGAGGTCACCGAAGTAGAATAAGGAGGAGACAAGAATGGAACTTCATGAACTTGCTCCCGTTCTGGGTTCTACCCAGGTCGCCAAGCGCAAGGGCCGCGGCACCGGAACCGGTAACGGCAAGACCGCCGGCCGCGGTCACAAGGGTCAGAAGGCTCGCTCCGGCGGCAAGGTCCGCATCGGCTTCGAAGGCGGCCAGATGCCTCTGGCACGCCGCATCCCGAAGCGCGGCTTCAACAACATCTTTGCAAAGCCCCTCACCGAGGTCAAACTGAGCGCGTTCAACGTATTTGAAGACGGCGCTACCGTCGATGCTGCGGCTCTGCTTGAAAAGGGCATCATCCGCAACTGCAAGTACGGCGTGAAGGTACTCTCCAACGGCGAACTGACCAAGAAGGTCACCGTCAAGGCGGCCAAGTTCTCCGAAGGCGCAAAGGCTAAGATCGAGGAGGCAGGCGGAAAGGCTGAGGTGGTGTAAGTGCTTACGACACTTCGTAACGCATGGAAGATTGCAGACCTTCGCAAGAAGCTGCTCTTTACCCTGCTCATCATCCTGCTTTACCGCATCGGAAACGTCATCCCCGTCCCGTTCGTCAATGTCGAGCAGATGTCGCTGATGTTTGAGCAGCAGCTCAGCAACACGATCCTCGGCCTGATGAACATGATGTCGGGCGGCGCCTTCTCCATGGCGACGATCTTCGCGCTGGGCATCCAGCCGGCGATCAACGCCTCCATCATCATCCAGCTTCTCACCATCGCCATCCCCGCTCTGGAACGTCTGAGCAAGGAGGGCGGCGAGGCCGGAAAGAAGACCCTCAGCAAGATCACCCGCTATACGACCGTCGGTCTGGGTGTCCTGATGGGCTTCGCCTACTATATGATGCTCGTCAACTACAATTCGCAGTACAGCAACCAGCTGCTCACGCAGACCGGCGTGCTGCCCGCGATCGTGATCATCCTCACCTTCACCGCCGGTGCGACCCTCGTTACCTGGCTGGGTGACCAGATCACCGAGTTCGGCATCGGCAACGGCATCTCCATGATCCTGTTTGCCAACATCATTGCAAGAATCCCGCAGGGCATCTTCCTGCCGATCTATCAGGAGCTGAAGCTCAGCTTCTCGACCTTCTGGTATTGGGCGCTGCTCATCGTCATCGCGATGCTTGCCGTGATCGTTTTCATCGTGTTCGTCTCGCAGGCCGAGCGCCGCATCCCGGTGCAGTATGCCAAGCGCGTCGTCGGCCGCAAGGTCTACGGCGGTCAGAACACGCACCTGCCCATCAAGGTGAATATGTCCGGCGTTATGCCGATCATCTTCGCTCAGTCGATCGCCTCTCTGCCCGCCACGATCTGCGCCTTTGCAGGCGTCGGCAGCGGCAACTGGTGGTATGACCATGTGTTTGACAGCAAGAGCGCGATCTACTGCGTCTGCTACCTGCTGCTCATCGTGGGCTTCAGCTACTTCTACGCGACCATTCAGTATAACCCCGTTGAGGTTGCCAACAACCTCAAGAAAAACGGCGGCTTCATCCCCGGCTTCCGTCCGGGTCGCCCCACGTCGGACTTCATCCGCAAGGTCATCAACAAGGTCACCCTCTTCGGCGCGATCTATCTTGGCATTATTGCGGTGCTGCCCATCGTGCTCGGCGCTGCCTTCGGCAACACGAACTTCTCCTTCGGCGGTACTTCCGTGATCATCGTGGTCAGTGTCGCGCTTGAGACGGTCGCTGCGATCGAGGCGCAGATGATGATGCGCAACTATTCCGGCTTCCTTCAGAAGTAATCGGAGGCAACCAATGAGATTGATTCTGTTGGGCGCCCCCGGCGCAGGAAAGGGAACGCAGGCCGAGCGGCTCGCCGCGCAGCTCAGCATTCCCGCCATTTCCACCGGAAACATTCTTCGGGAAGCGATCAAAAACGGCACGGAAACCGGCAGAAAGGCCAAAAGCCTGATCGAAAAGGGTCAGCTCGTTCCCGACGATGTCATTCTTGGCATCGTCCGGGAGCGGCTGACACAGCCGGACTGCGCAGACGGCTACATCCTCGACGGTGTGCCGCGCACGATCGCGCAGGCGCAGGGTCTGATCGACCTTGGCATCGAGATCGACCGTGTCGTCTCCATTGAAATCGCCGACGAGGTGATCGAGGCACGTATGACCGGACGCCGCGTCTGCGGCTCGTGCGGCGCGAGCTATCATCTTACGGCAAATCCGCCCAAAACAGAGGGCATCTGCAATGTCTGCGGCCGCGAGCTGGTGACCCGCAAGGACGACGAGCCGGAGACGGTTCGCAACCGTCTGCGCGTCTACCACGCCGAGACCGAGGCGCTCAAGGGCTTCTATGAAAACCTCGGCAAGCTGCGGCTTGTCGACGGCGATCAGGCCATTGAGGATGCAACTCGTGATATTTTGGCGGCTTTGGGAGATTGAGCAATGATCTCCATCAAAACAGAACGTGAGCTCTCTGTGATGCGCCGAGCCTGTAAAATTACCGCGGCAGCCCGTGCTCTGGCAGGGGAAATGGTAAGACCCGGCGTAACAACCAAGGAGATCGACAAAGCTGTCTACGATTTTATCGTATCACAAGGCGCAAGACCCGCGTTCCTGAACTACTGCGGCTACCCCGCAAGCGTGTGCATCTCCGTGAACAATACCGTCATTCACGGGATCCCCGGCGGAAGGGTGCTGAAGGAGGGCGACATCGTCTCGATTGACGTTGGCGCACTATGGAACGGCTTCAACGGCGACTGCGCCGCAACCTATGCCTGCGGTCAGATTTCTGACGAGGCGCAAAAGCTCATAAATGTCACGAGGCAGAGCTTTTTCGAGGGCGTGAAATTCGCACGCCAGGGTTATCGAGTTTCGGACATCGGACACGCCGTACAGACCTACGTCGAGTCCAACGGGTTCTCCGTGGTGCGCTCCTTCGTCGGTCACGGCGTCGGTGAGCATATGCACGAGGAGCCTGAGGTTCCGAACTATGGAAAGCCCGGAAGGGGCCCGAGACTGGTCCGCGGCATGACGATCGCCATTGAGCCGATGGTCAACGTCGGCACCTATGAGGTGCAGGTGTTGAAGGACGGCTGGACGACCGTCACCGCCGACGGAAAGCTCTCGGCGCACTACGAAAATACTGTTCTCATAACAGACGGCGAGCCGGAAATTCTCACCGTCACCGAGGGCCTTTAACATGGAAATTTCCAAATCGGATCTCGTCCTTTCGACAGCCGGCCATGACCGGGGAAAGCTGTTCTTCGTAATGGACACAGACGGTGTGTACGTCTTCCTCGCGAACGGAAAGGATCGAAAGATCGAAGCGCCGAAGCGCAAAAAGCTCATTCATGTCAAAAAAGTCCTTCGGCCAGATTCGCCCGTGGCTGACCGCATTGCGGCCGGCGCACAGGTGCTCAACAGCGAATTACGAAGGGAACTGGCTGCGATCAGCCAGACAAGCAACGTTTCAACCAAGGAGGGTTTATAAAACTTGGCAAAAGACGACGTAATCGAACTTGAGGGCATCGTAACCGATGCACTGCCGAATGCCATGTTCAAGGTCGAAATCGGCAAGGGGCATACCATTCTGGCACACATTTCCGGCAAGCTCAGAATGAACTATATCAAGATCTTGCCCGGTGACAAGGTAACGGTTCAGATGTCTCCGTACGATCTGACCCAAGGTCGGATCACATGGAGAAGCAAGTAAATAAAGTTCTCATTTATGGAGGGAAAACAGTATGAAGGTTAGACCGTCCGTGAAGCCCATGTGCGAAAAATGTAAGATCATCAAGCGCAAGGGTCGCGTTATGGTAATTTGCGAAAATCCCAAGCACAAGCAGAGACAAGGCTAAGGAGGTGCTCTAAGAGAATATGGCACGTATTGCTGGTATTGACCTGCCCCGCGAGAAGAGAGTTGAGATCGGCCTCACCTATATCTTCGGCATCGGCAGAAAAAGCGCGCAGGACATCCTGAAGATGGCCGGCGTCAACCCCGACACCCGCGTCAAGGACCTCACCGAGGATCAGGAAGCTGCTCTTCGTGACGTCATCGACAAGAACTACACCATCGAGGGCGACCTCCGCCGTGAAGTCGCTCTGAACATCAAGCGTCTGATCGAGATCGGCTGCTATCGCGGTATGCGTCATCGCCGCGGTCTGCCGGTTCGCGGCCAGCGCACCAAGACCAACGCTCGTACCCGCAAGGGTCCGAAGAAGACCATCGCCAATAAGAAGAAGTAAGGAGGGATATCAATGGCAAAGGCTAATGCAAAGAAAGTCGTAAAGCGCCGTCGTGAGCGCAAAAATGTTGAAAAGGGCGCCGTTCATATCCGCTCCTCCTTCAACAACACCATGGTCACCGTGACCGATCTGCAGGGCAACGCCCTTTCCTGGGCCTCCTCCGGCGGACTCGGCTTCCGTGGCTCCCGTAAGTCTACCCCGTACGCCGCTCAGATGTGCGCAGAGACCGCTGCCAAGGCTGCGATCGAGATCTGCGGTCTGAAGACCGTCGAGGTTTATGTCAAGGGCCCCGGCCAAGGCCGTGAAGCCGCGATCCGCGCGCTCCAGTCTGCCGGTCTGGAAGTCGTCTCCATCAAGGACGTCACCCCCATTCCTCACAATGGCTGCCGTCCCCCGAAGAGACGTCGTGTCTGATTCATAAGGAGGAAAGCAAGTAATGGCAAAGAATACTCAACCTGTTCTGAAGCGTTGCCGTACCCTCGGCGTTTCTCCTGCTGCCATGGGTTATTCCAAGACTTCCAACAAGAACCCCGGCGGTCAGAGAAGAGCAAAGAAGTCCGAGTACGCAATGCAGTTGACCGAAAAGCAGAAGGTCAAGTTCGTTTACGGCATTCTGGAAAAGCAGTTCCGGATGTATTATGAGAAGGCCGCCCGCGCAGAGGGCAACACCGGCGAGGTGCTGCTCAGCCTGATCGAGCGCCGTCTGGACAACGTCGTTTACCGTCTCGGTTTCGCGTCGACCCGCCGCGAGGCGCGTCAGCTCGTCAACCACGGCCACTACACCGTCAACGGCAAGCGCGTCAACATCCCGTCCTACCTCGTCAAGGCCGGCGACGTCGTCGCTGTCAGCGAAAAGAGCTGCTCCAACAACCGTTTCAAGAAACTTAAGGAAGACGATGCCTTCGTCGCCGCTCCGAAGTGGCTGGATCGCGACAAGAACACCCTGACCGGTAAGGTTCTTGCACTGCCGGCGAGAGACGATATCGACTTTGAAATCGCCGAGCACCTCATCGTCGAGTTGTACTCCAAGTAAGGCTTCACCCTCGTTTATTGGAAAGCTGTTTTACACCGCAAAACCGATGTTTTGCAATTTAATAAGGAGGGTATCTGTTTTATGGTAGAAATTGACAAGCCGCGTATTGAGTGTATCGACTCTCCCGAAAATCCTTCCCACGGCGTATTTTACGTCGAGCCGCTGGAGCGCGGCTACGGCATTACGCTTGGCAACTCGCTGAGAAGAATTCTTCTCTCGTCTCTGCCCGGCACTGCCGCCACCTCCATCAAGATCGCCGGTGTGCAGCATGAATTCTCCACGATCCCGGGCGTCAAGGAGGACGTCACCGAGATCGTCCTGAATGTGAAGCAGATCATTGCGAAGGTCAACTGTGTCGGAACGAAGACGGTCTATATCGATGCCTCCGGTGAGTGCGACGTCACTGCCGGCGACATCAAGACCGACGACGATGTGGAGATCCTCAACAAGGACCTGCACATTGCCACCCTCGGCCCGGACGCCACCCTCAACATGGAGATCACCATGAGCCGCGGCCGGGGCTATGTGCCTGCCGAACGCAACAAGACCCCGCAGACGCCGATCGGCGTGATCCCGGTTGACTCGCTGTATTCGCCGGTCTACAAGGTGAACTACACGGTGGAAAACACCCGTGTCGGCAATATGACCGACTACGACAAGCTGACCCTCGAGGTCTGGACGGACTCGACAACGACCGCGAAGGACGCCGTGTCCATCGCCGCGAAGATCCTCAACGAGCATCTTCAGCTCTTCGTCAATCTGTCCGACACCGTGCCCGGCCAGACGATCGTGCGTCCGGCGGCGCCCGACTCCGAGCCGCCGGCGCTCAAGCTCACCATTGAGGAGCTGGATCTGTCTGTCAGAAGCTTCAACTGCCTGAAGCGCGCCAACATCAACACCGTCCGCGATCTGATCTCCAAGACCGCCGAGGAAATGATGAAGGTCCGCAACATGGGCAAGAAGTCCCTCGACGAGGTGCAGAACAAGCTTGCCATGATGGGTCTGTCTCTGGCGTCGGAGGACTCCGGCAACAACAACTAATTCATTGCTTACCTTTCAAGAAGGAGGAAATCACGAATGTTTGGAACCCGCAAGCTCGGCAGAACGAGTGACCAGCGCAAGGCGATGCTTCGCCAGCTCACCACCGACCTGCTTGAGAACGGAAAGCTTGAAACGACCTTCTACCGTGCGAAGGAAGTGCAGCCCGTGGTGGAAAAGATGATCACCCTTGGCAAAAAGGGCGGTCTGGCCAACTACCGCCGTGCACTGTCCTACATCACGAAGGAGGACGTTGCGCATAAGCTGTTCAACGACGTTGCCCCGAAGTATGCCGACCGCAACGGCGGCTACACCCGCGTGACCCGTCTGGGTGCGCGCCGCGGCGACGCAGCGGAAATGGCTGTGATCGAGCTGGTCTGACCGACCTGCCTGATCGGCAAACGGACTGACGATGCTTCGTCAGTCCGTTTTTATATGTCCGTATACCGGACGCGGAATAGAGAAACGCGGACTGACGAGTGGTCAGTCCGCGTTTTGTGCAGAGTACGTTGCATGTTGCGTGCCAATGCGGCGCTCAGCGGGTCTTTTGCCCCAACTTGTCGGTTTGAAAATCTTGAAATACGTAAAGGATTCCTGCGATTTCCAAACCTCAATTTGGAACAAAATCCTTCGCTGACCGCCCTTGCGATTGAATCAGAGCTTCCTTAGAGAGGAAGCTTGCCCTCGTGCTTGCTGTTGACGACATAGTAGACCATGCCGTCCTCGGGCTTGACATAGAGCTTGCAGCTGCGGATCGCGCCCTTGTTGTTCGCGCGGAAATCCGCCTTGCAGCGCTCGGCCAGCTCCTGGCAGCTATATTCGTGCCCGAAGACCTGCAAATAGACCTCGGAGTTCAGCGCGGCTGCGGCCTTCTTGCCGGTTTCCTTGGCGGCCTTTACGGCTGCGTCCACCTTCGGAGCGGCCTTGCTCTTGGCCTGACGCGCGGCCTTCTTGCCGGTCTCGGCGACGGTCTGCGCGACCTTTTCAGCCTCTGCAACGGCACTCTGCACCGTGTTTTTGAGTTTTTCGTTGCTCATGGATAAGCTCCTTTCTGTGCCGTCGAAGCTCTTCCTGACGGCTTGCACCATTATATCACACTTTGCGTAATTTGCAAGCGAAATCCCGCGAAAAAAGCAACTCTAGGGAAGCTCTGATACTGATTCTTGATTAAAATAATTAAAATATTGAATCAAGAATCCCGTGCGCTACGCACACTCGCATCGTGCGCATGCACGCTGCGCCGTCTCATGCAGAATCTGACGCGCCGTTGGCACTATAAAAAGCTCTTCAAGCTTTTTAACAGATTCTAGTATGATTCAATCGCAAGAGTGGTCGGCATGAAGCGCTCCCAGACGGCGGACATCGGATTAAGCCGACTCGTTCAGCCCTTGACCTGACAAACGCCCCTTGACCGAAGCAGAGCGCCCCTGAAAGGCGTGCCGGCTGCGGCCCTTTGGCCGACGAGCCAAGCGGTCATATCCTGCAAGGTCTGTTCGATCGGACGCGGACGATAGGCAAACCGCTCCGTTGCGGCGCTGTGGGAGAACCGCCCGTTTGAGCCGAGGACTGCAATGGAGTACGGCGTAAAGAAAAGCGGCTTCTTCTCCTTCAGGCAACGGCGCTCATAGTACGGCGCTGCGAGCCTTGCAAGCCTTAACGGCAGACAGAGGGGGCGATAGATCAGCCGTGCCGCCTTTCCGATCCGGCGCAGCATTCCGGAAATGGTGATGTAATGCCCGGACAGAATGTAGCCCCTGCCCGGCTCGCCGCCCTCCGAGCAGGCGAGGATGCCCTTTGCCACATCCCGCACATCCACAAAATCATACCCGCCGCGCACGGCAAAGGGCAGCTTGCCGGAAAGGAAGGCCTGCGCCATCGAGGTAAAGCTTCCGCCCGCCACATCACCGGGGCCGATTATTCCGGATGGGAAAACGACGCTGACGTTAAGCCCCCGCGCGGCTGCGTCAAAGGCCATTTCGGTCGCGGCCGCTTTGCTTTTGGCGTAATCGCCGTCTACAAGCCCCGGAGAAAACGTGCAAGTTTCCGTCATGACGCAGCTTTTCGGCTTTTCCGGTATGGCATGGACGGAGCTGACATAGATCAATTTTCCAATCTGATGCTCCAGGCATTGCCGGATGACCTTGCCGGTGCCGCCGACGTTGACCTGATAGAGCCTGGAACCGGCTCTGGACGCGACGGAGATCACACCGGCGCAGTGAATGACACAGGTGCTGCCGTCGGCGTCTGCAAAAAACCGCGCAAGCGAGTCCTCCTCGCATACATCGCCGACGACCGTATGAGCCTCCTTCGGGAGCAAGGCCGCACAGGGGTCATCAGGCAGCACCAATGCGTCTATCCGGGCGTTGCGACGCACCAGCTCCTCAATCACTGCACGACCGAGAAATCCGGAAGCTCCGGTAATCAAATATCTGCTGTACATACAGAACACCTCCTTGAGATAGCCACACAAGTGTTGATTATCTTTCATATTTATAGTATACTGGATGAGAGAACGAAAAGCAATCGGCACTCGCAGCCCATCTGAAAGAAAGACAACATATCATTCGGATGTGTCGACAAACTTTGTAAACTTTTTTTGGAGGAATTATGAATGGAGAAAACGGACGCAAGAAAGCGGTATACACAGCTTGTGCTCAAGCAAGCCCTGCTGAAGCTGCTGAAGGAGAAGCCGGTCAATAAAATTACCGTAAAGGAGGTGTGCGAGCTGGCGCAGCTGAACCGGGCAACCTTCTACGCGCATTACAGGGATTGCTTTGCGCTGCTGGAGAGCATTGAAAATGAGCTTATCGACGCATTTGAACAGTCCCTGCGTTACATAAGCTCATTTGATGTTACGGCGCTGATTGAAGCCATATACGATATGATCGATCGCAATCAGGAGGCCTGCAGGGCCCTGATCCTCGGAAATACAAGCTCGACGGTTCTCAAGCGCATGATCGCGCTGGCCAAAAAGGACAGCATTGCCTACTGGCAAAAGGAGCTGCCCATGGCCGGGGAGGCGGAGCTTGAGATGATGTACATCCACCTGTCAAACGGCTTGATGCATGTTGTCGTGGAGGGCTACGACCGGTATGACAAGGAGGACATGATCCGCTTTGTCAGCCGGGTGGCGAAGGGCAGCCTTTCCCTGTTGGGGAGACCCTGAGCCGGGTTCAGGCGGGGGCTGTCCGCCCCCGCCTGTTGTGATTTTATCAGCCCTTGGGAACCTCTGAATCAATCGGCTGCGGCGCTCAGCGGGTCTTTCGTCCCAACTGATCGGTTTGAAAATCTTGAAATACGTAAAGGATTCCTGCAATTTCCAAACCTCAATTTGGAACAAAATTCCTTGCTGACCGCTCTTGCAATTTAATCAGAGGTTCCCTTGCAATCGACGCACGATGCGTGTATAATACGAGTTATCCTGATTTTTTTCGAGGTATTTTGACATGAAACTTGCCGATTACTATCTGCGCTACTGCGAGGCCGTCGGAGAGGGCACGCTGGCCGCGCCGGAGGGCATCGCGCTGACCGAGAACGAGCCGCTGCGCCGCGCCGCCGAGCTGCAAACGCAGATCGCGGCCATGGGCGTGCCGGAATTTGTGCGCCGCTGCGCCGCGCTCGAGGGCACGGATATCCCGCAGGCGCTTTATGACGCATTTTGCCCGGAGGAGCTGATGCAGGCGCTTACCGGGCAGGCCGACGCGGAGCAGTCCGAGTCCGAACCGGCCGAGACGGCCGACGACGAGCTGACGCCGCCGCAGATCGACGAGCCGGACGGCCCGCGCAGTGCCTATGAGGTGCTGCTCGACTGCTGCTTTCTTGACGAGAAGCTGCTGGTCTATCTGATCGACGTCTGCAAGCGCGGCGCGGACGAGGAATTCCAAAGGCTCGCCCTCGTCACGACCCGCAAGGCCTTCACGCTGCACGACTTTCTCTATTGGTTCGCCGGGAAGGCGCAGCGCGCAAGCCGCGACGAGCTGATCTGCACGACGATCATCGACGCCTGTCTTGACCGTCTCGCCGCCGAGGGGCAGCGGGAGCTGATCGCCGCCCTGCTCTGCGGCGACCGCAAGACCTTTGAGCTGTTCCGCTGCGGCGCGCCGGAGCTGATGCATCTGCCGGACGCGACCTACGAATGGTTCGAGGAGAATTATCTGCGCGGGTTCTATCCCATGCGCTATATGCTGAAATTCAACGGCGTACAGTTCCCGGAGGCTTCTGACCATGACGAAGGCTGAGCTTGCAAAACAGAATTTTCTGAACGGCTGCAATTGTGCGCAGGCCGTTCTGCTGGCCTTCTCCGACGAGACAGGGCTTGACCGCGCGACGGCGCTGCGGCTGGCGTCCGGTCTGGGCGGCGGCATGGCGCGGATGCGCGAGGTCTGCGGCACGGTCAATGGGATGTTCCTCGCCGCCGGTCTGATTCTCGGCAGCGACGACACGGCCGACCGCGCGGCAAAATCCGAGCTGTACCGCCGACTTCAGGGGCTTGCCGAGCGATTCCGGGCAAGGAACGGCTCGATCGTCTGCCGGGAGCTTCTGGCCGGGGTCCAAACGACGCCCGGCGGCGTGCCGGAGGCGCGGACGGATACCTATTATAAAAAGCGCCCCTGCGCCGAGCTTTGTGCGGATGCCGCAGAAATTCTCGAGGAATTTCTGCAAGCGTATCCCGAAGCGCGCGCAAAGATATGACAGTTTTCCCCGCCGCGCTTGCATTTTGCGGCCATGCGTGGTATGATTATTATGGGAAAATAAGAGAGGGCACGGTTCTCAACAGGAGGTTTTTATCATGAAACAGATTTCCGGCTCGATTGTCGCGCTTGTGACGCCGTTCAACGAGGACGGCTCCGTCGACCACGGCCGCCTGCGGGCGCTCGTCGATTGGCACATTGCAAACGGCACGGACGCGATCCTCACCCTCGGCACGACCGGCGAGACCGCCTCGACCACGCTGGAGGAGGACACCGAGACCCTGCGCACCGTGCTCGATCAGGCACACGGCCGCGTTCCCGTGATCGCGGGCAGCGGCTCCAACTCCAGTCGGATGCAGATGCAGAAAAGTGTGCTGTATTCCGAAATGGGCGCCGATGCGCTGCTTTGCATCAGCCCGTACTACGTCAAGACCAACGAGGAGGGCATGTACCGCCATTTTCTGATGTCGGCGGACGCCGCCTCCGCACCGATCATCCTCTATAACGTCCCCGGGCGCACCGGCTGCAAGATCTCGCCCGAGGTCGTGCGCCGCCTTTCGACCCATCCAAACGTGATGGGCATCAAGGAGGCCAGCGGCGACATGGCCTACGCCATGAGCATCGCGCGCTATCTCAGCGACGATTTCTGCATGTACTGCGGCAACGACGACATCACCGTTCCCCTGCTCTCCGTCGGCGCGAAGGGCGTTATCTCCGTCTGGGCGAACATCATGCCCCGCGAGGTGCATCAAATGGTCGCCGACTGGATGGCCGGAAACCACGAGGCCGCCCTGCGTGAGCAACTCCGCTGCCTCGACCTGATCCACGCGCTGTTCATCGAGGTCAATCCGATCCCCGTGAAGGAAGCAATGAACCTGATGGGGCTGCACGCCGGCGCGTTCCGGATGCCGATGTACCCCATGACCGACGCACACCGCGCCGAGCTGGCGCAGCGGATGCGCGAGGTCGGGCTGACGGTTCGGGAGGATGCATGATGCGGATCTTTCTGAGCGGCTACGGCCGCATGGGCAGGCTCATTGAGGAGCTTGCGCTGGAAAAGGGCTGGGAGGTCGTCGGCCACGCCGACATCACCTGTCCGGAGGTCTATGAGACCGCTCCGGCAGCAGACTGCTGCATCGATTTTTCCGGCGTGAACGCCCTGCCGGGGCTGCTGTCTTACCTGCGCCGCACCAAAACGCCCCTCGTCAGCGGCACGACCGGCTTCTCCGAAACCGAGCTTGCCATGCTGCAAGCGCTCTCCGGGCAGCAGCCGGTGATCTGGACGGCGAACTATTCCACGGGCGTGGCCGTGCTGCGCCGGATGCTCCGCGATTACGCGCCCGTCCTGCGTGACTGGGACAAGGAGCTGGTGGAGACGCACCACAATCAGAAGGCCGACGCCCCCAGCGGCACGGCCAAGCTGCTGCTGCACGAGCTTGACCCGAACGACGAGGCCACGGTCGTCCACGGCCGCGACGGCCTCTGCGGCAAGCGCAGACCCGAGGAGATCGGCGTGTTCTCGCTGCGCGGCGGCACGGTCGCCGGGACGCACACCGTCTATTTCTTTGGCGAGGACGAGGCGCTTGAGCTGACGCACCGCGCCAGCAGCCGCCGCATTTTCGCCTCCGGCGCGCTCCGCGCCGCCGAAGCGCTCTGCGCGCGCAGGCCCGGCTGGTACACGCTCGACGAGCTGCTATTCAATCAACAATAAGGATGAATTCGTAATATGGAAACAATCAAACCCAGAACCCTATCCGGCTTCATGGAGCTGCTGCCCGCGCCGCAGATGCAGCTCGAGCGCATGATGCAGATCCTGCGCGAGACCTATGCGCTCTACGGCTTCACGCCGCTCGACACCCCGCTGCTGGAATCCTCCGAGATCCTGCTGGCCAAGGGCGGCGGCGAGACGGAAAAGCAGATCTACCGCTTCCAGAAGGGCGACAGTGATCTTGCGCTGCGCTTTGACCTGACCGTTCCGCTGGCCAAATACGTCGCGCTGCACGCCAACGAGCTGTCCTTCCCCTTCCGGCGCTATCAGATCGGCAAGGTCTATCGCGGTGAGCGCGCCCAGCGCGGCCGCTTCCGCGAGTTTTATCAGGCCGACATTGACATCATCGGCGACGGCAAGCTCGACATTCTCAACGAGGCCGAGATCCCGTCCATCATCTATACCATCTTCCGCCGCTTCGGCCTCAAGCGCTTCACCATCCGCGTCAACAACCGCAAGCTGCTCAACGGCTTCTATGCCCTGCTCGGTCTGAGCGGGCAGGCCGGCGACATCATGCGAACCGTCGACAAGCTCGACAAGATCGGCGCGGAGAAGGTACGCGTGATCCTGATCGAGGATTGCGGCGTTTCGGAGGAGCAGGCCGACGAGATCCTGCGCTTCATCGCCATTCGCGGCACAAACGCCGAGGTTCTGGACGCGCTGCAGGCATGGAGCGGCAAAAACGAGGTCTTTGACACCGGTCTTGCCGAGCTGACGGCCGTCGCCGCGCAGCTGAGCGCCTTCGGCGTGCCCGAGGAGAACTTCGCCATTGACCTGACGATCGCGCGCGGTCTGGACTACTACACCGGCACGGTCTATGAAACGACCCTCAACGACCACCGTGAGATCGGCTCGGTCTGCTCCGGCGGCCGCTACGACGATCTTGCCGCCTACTACACCGACCGCAAGCTCCCCGGCGTAGGTATCTCCATCGGTCTGACGCGCCTGTTCTACGTCCTCGGCGAGCAGGGAATGCTCAACGATGCGCTTCCGACCGCCCCTGCCGACTGCCTGCTGCTGCCGATGACGGACGACCTTTCCGCCGCCGTCCGCCTCGCAACGTCGCTGCGGCAGGCCGGGATCCGCACGCAGCTCTATTCCGAGCAGAAGAAGTTCAAGGCCAAAATGCAGTATGCCGACAAGCTGGGCATTCCCTATGTGATCTTCCTCGGCGAGGACGAGATCGCGCGCGGCGAATGCTCCGTGAAGGAGCTGCGCACCGGTGAGCAGGTCAGCCTGCCGGTCGACGGCGCGATTGCGCACATTCGAGCCGGGATCGCCGCGCTGGCATCCGGTTCGGTCATCATTGAAAAATAAATTTTTAGCGAGACGCTTTGGTGTCTCCGAAAAAGGGGATAAAACATGACACAGTCAAGAACTCATACCTGCGGCGCACTTCGGCTGAGCGACGCAGGCAAAACCGTCACGCTGGCCGGCTGGATGGAAAACCTCCGCGTCGTCGGCAGCAGCCTCGCCTTCGTCGTGCTCCGCGATTTTTACGGCACGACGCAGGTCGTGCTCGAAACCGAGGAGATGATTCAGTCCGTCAAGGCGCTGAACAAGGAATCCACGATCTCCGTCACCGGCGTTGTGCGCGAGCGCGCCAGCAAGAACCCGAAGCAGCCCACCGGCGAGATCGAGGTCGTCCCGGAGAAGATTGAGGTGCTCGGCCGCTGCCGCTATAACGAGCTGCCCTTCGAGATCAACCGCAGCCGCGAGGCCGACGAGGCCATCCGCCTGAAATACCGCTATCTTGATCTGCGCAATCCCGAGGTCAAAAAGAACATCGTTCTGCGCTGCAACGTCGTGTCGGCTCTGCGCCGCGCCATGACCGAGCATGATTTCCTCGAGATCACGACGCCGATTCTGACCGTCTCCTCGCCCGAGGGCGCGCGCGACTATCTGGTTCCCGCGAGAAAGCACCCCGGCAAATTCTATGCCCTGCCGCAGGCTCCGCAGCAGTTCAAGCAGCTTCTGATGACCTCCGGCTTTGACCGCTATTTCCAGATCGCGCCCTGCTTCCGCGACGAGGACGCCCGCGGCGACCGCAGCCCCGGCGAGTTCTACCAGCTCGATATGGAAATGGCCTTTGCCACGCAGGACGACGTGTTCGCCGTGCTCGAGGATGTGCTGCCGCCGATCTTTGCCAAATACGGCAAATATGACGTTGCCTCCTCCGCCCCGTTCCGCCGCATTCCCTATGCCGAGGCCATGGAGCGCTACGGCTCGGACAAGCCCGATCTGCGCATCGATCTTGAGGTGCAGGACATGACCGAGCTGGTCAAGGGCATCGATTTTGCCCCGTTTGCAGAGGGCAACGCCGTCAAGGCCATTGTCGTTGACAACTGCGAGCTGGCCAGAAAGGCCGTCGATAAGCTCGTCGCCGAGACGGAGGTCATCTCCGGCACCAAGCCGATGTGGTTCAAGCTCGGCGCTGACGGTGAGCTCTCCGGCGGCATCGCCAAGTTCCTTGCCGACCGCAAGGACGCCGTTGTCTCCGCGCTGGGGCTGAAGCCCGGCTGCCTCGTCGGCGTCGCCGCGGGCAAAAAGACCGCCGCGCAGAAGTGCGCAGGCGTCCTGCGCAAGCTGCTCGGCGCAGCCGTTCCCGGCCATATGGATAAGGAACGCTATGAATTCTGCTGGATCGTTGACTTCCCGATGTATGAGATCGGCGAGGAGAGCGGCGAGCTGGAGTTCTGCCACAATCCGTTCTCCATGCCGAACGGCGGTCTGGAAATTCTGGAAAAGGCCGAGCGCGGCGAAGTCGACCCGCTGAGCATCAACGCCTACCAGTATGACCTCGTCTGCAACGGCGTGGAGCTCTCCTCCGGTGCGGTTCGGAATCACGATCCCGAGATCATGATCAAGGCCTTCGAGCTGGTGCGCCTCGGCGAGGACGATGTCAAGGCTAAGTTCCCGGCCATGTACAACGCGTTCTGCTATGGCGCTCCCCCCCATGCCGGCATCGCCCCGGGCGTCGACCGCATGGTCATGCTGCTGGCCGGTGAGGATTCCATCCGTGAGGTCATTCCCTTCCCGATGAACAAAAATGCGCAGGATCTGATGATGGGCGCTCCGTCCACCGTCGATCAGAAGCAGCTCGACGAGGTACACATCGCGCTTGTCGGTGAGCTTGAAAAATAAGTAACAAGAGGCACTGCGGAGACGTCCCGGAAAGAGCGGACGTCTCCGCAGCCGCATTTCCGAAAAAATTCGGGAACCTTTTCCCTGTGGGAGCGTCATAAGGACATCCAAAACAACACGGAGGAGGATTATCATGAAAAAACTCATCGCACTGCTTCTCTTGACAGCACTCGTGCTCGGCGGCTGCGCCGCAAGCCCTGCCGCGCCGATCCCGAATGCAGCCGGTGTGAGCGTGAATCTGATGGCGAACATCACCGCCAAGCCCGTCGCGGATGCGTCCGATACCGGCTCGCTGTCCAAGGCGGCGACCGATTTTTCCGTCGCGCTGCTGAAAAATGCCGCCGAAAGCGGCAAGACCGTTGTGCTCTCCCCCTACAGCGTGATGCAGGCGCTCGGCATGACCGCCAACGGCGCCAAGGGTGAGACGCTGCAGCAGCTCGAGCTCGCGCTCGGTATGCCGATCGCCGAGCTGAACAAGGCGTTCGCTGCCGTGCAGCCGGACAGCGCCTTCCGGAACGCCAATGCGCTTTGGTTCCGCGATGACGGCTCGCTCGAGGTCTCGTCGGACTTCCTGCAGGCCTGTGCGGACTACTACGGTGCTGACGCCTACGCCGCGCCCTTTGACGAGAGCACGCGCACCGACATCAACCAGTGGATCTCCGACCACACCGATCAGCGCATCCCCGAAATGCTCAAGGAGTTTCGCTCCGACGCCGCGCTCTACCTCGTCAACGCCCTGTGCTTCGACGGGAAATGGGTCGAGCCTTATTCCGAGGACGCGATCTGGGACGGCGTGTTCTACGCTGCCGACGGCTCGGAGCAGAACGCGCGCATGATGAGCTCGGAGGAAGCGCTCTATCTGAAGGACGGCAGCGCCACCGGCTTCCTCAAGCCCTATGCGGGCGGGCGCTATTCTCTTGCAGCGATCCTGCCGAACGGCTCTCTGGACGACTATGTGCAGAAGCTTGACGGCGACGCCCTGCGCGCGCTGATCGACGGCGCGTCGGACGATCCGGTGCAGACCGTTCTGCCGCAGCTCGAGCTGAAGAGCGACTGTGCGCTTGCCGACGCGCTGCGCGCGCTGGGAATCAACGACCTGTTCGACGGTTCCGCCGATCTCTCCGGCATCGACGGTAAGCAGGATCTTTCCGTGGGACGCGTTCTGCACAGCGCGGTGCTCCGCGTCGACGAGAACGGCACAAAGGCCGCTGCCTCGACCGTCGAAGAGATCGAGATGATGGGGCTTCGGGAGACGAATTCCGTCGTGCTGGATCACCCCTTCCTGCTGGTGATCTGGGACAACCAGACGCAGCTGCCGGTCTTCCTCGCCGCCGTCAACTCCGTGCGATAAGCCATACCGGATTTTGGAGAACCACCGGCCATGCCGGTGGTTCTCTTGCTACAACAAAAGCCGCTGGGGCAGGCTTGAACTGCCCCGGCGGCTTTTGCTGCAAGTCTACTTTTATCCCGCGAGGATCTCCGCCTTCAGGACGCCCTGCATCGCGGCAAGGGCGCGCAGAAGCGCCTCCACGCCCTCGCTGACGCCATTCGTCTCCGCCGAAACCGTCACCGAGGCCGTTCCGTTGCTGGGAATGGTCTGGTTGATCGTCAAAATATTCGCGCCGTACTGCGCAAAGACCGACAAAATCGCCGAGAGCAGCCCCGAAACGTCGCGCAGGATCAGCTGGAAGGTCAGGATCCGTCCGGCCATCAGATTTTCAAACGGGGCAATGCTGTCGCGATATTTATAAAACGCGCTGCGGCTGATGTCGGTCGCCTTCGTCGCCTCGCCGACCGTCGCGACCTCGCCGTTCTCCAGCAGCCATTTGGCCTCGGCGACCTTGCGGAAGACCTCCGGCAGCGCGCGCGCCTCCACAATAAAATACTTTGGCATTTTGTCCATATTCGTCCGCCTCTCATATGCAAATTGCATAAATTGTTTTTCTACGAAATACATTCTATCATAATCGGCGCACGATTGCAACGGGTGCTTTCTTTTTTTCGCAATTTATGATATAATTTATTTATATGCACAACTCAAACCGGAGGTTTTCATGGAAGAACTGATTCAACAGCTGTCCGCCGAGCTGAATTGCCCGGCGAGCTATGTGCAAAACGTCGTGACCCTGATCGACGAGGGCAACACGATCCCCTTTATCGCGCGCTACCGCAAGGAGCTGCACGGCGGCATGGACGACACGGCCCTGCGCACGCTGGCCGACCGGCTGACCTATCTGCGCAATCTGGCGCAGCGCCGCGACGAGATCACGCGCTCCATTGCCGCGCAGGAGAAGCTCACCGACGAGCTTTCCTCCGCCATTCAGGCCGCAAAAACGCTGGCCGAGCTGGAGGATCTTTACCGCCCGTATAAGCCGAAGCGCCGCACGCGCGCGACGATCGCCCGCGAAAAGGGCTTGCAGCCTCTCGCCGAGCTGCTTTTTGCGCAGGGGCGCGACCTGCCCGAGCCGGAGGTGCTGGCTGCGGAATATGTTGACCCGGAGAAAGGCGTGAACGACGTCGCGGCCGCGCTGGCCGGCGCCTCGGACATCGTCGCCGAGACGATCTCCGACGACGCCGCGATCCGCAAGACCCTGCGCCAGTTCATGCGGCGGCAGTCCGCCGCAGGCTCGACCGTTGTCGAGGGCAAGGAGGAGGAGGGCGCGGTCTATCGTCTCTATTTTGACTTTCGGCAACCCGTCAGTAAATTGCAGGGGCATCAGATCCTTGCGCTCAACCGCGGCGAACGCGAGGGCTTTTTGAAGGTCAGTCTGGATACCGACCGGGAGCAGGCGCTCATTGCCGTCCGGCGCGCGGTCTTGCTGCCCGGCAGCCGTGCAAACGCCTTTGTCCGCGCAGCCGCCGAGGACGCCTATGACCGCCTCATTGCCCCGAGCATGGAGCGCGAGCTGCGCAGCGCTCTGACCGACGAGGCCAACGAGGGCGCAATCGCCAACTTTGCCCTGAACCTCCGTCCGCTGCTGATGCAGCCGCCGGTCAAGGGGCATGTGACGATGGGGCTTGACCCCGGCTATGCCCACGGCTGCAAGGTCGCCGTCGTCGACCCCACCGGCAAGGTGCTCGACACGGCCGTGGTCTATCCGACCTTTACGAATCGACGTGAGGAGGCCATCCGCCGTCTGGTCGCGCTGATCCGCAAGCACCATGTCGAGCATCTGGCCATCGGCAACGGCACGGCCTCGCGCGAGACCGAGCAGGTCGTCTGCGAGCTGCTGCCGCAGGTGCCCGGGGTCTCGTATATGATCGTCTCGGAGGCAGGCGCCTCCGTCTATTCCGCCTCACCGCTTGCCGCGGAGGAATTTCCTCAGTACGACGTGAATCTGCGCTCGGCGGTCTCCATCGCACGCCGGATGCAGGATCCGCTGGCCGAGCTGGTCAAGATCGATCCGAAGGCCATCGGCGTCGGGCAATATCAGCACGATCTGCCCGAGAAACGCCTCGACGAGACGCTTTCGGGCGTCGTGGAGGACTGCGTCAACGCCGTCGGCGTCGACCTGAACACGGCCTCGGCCTCCCTGCTGCGGCGCGTGGCCGGTCTGAACGCCACGACCGCAAAAAACATCGTCGCTTACCGTGAGGAAAACGGTATCTTCACGGCGCGCAAGCAGGTGCTCAAGGTTCCGAAGCTCGGCCGGAAGGCCTATGAGCAGGCCGCGGGCTTCCTGCGCGTTCCGGAGAGCAAGCAGCTGCTCGACCACACCGGCGTACACCCGGAGTCCTATGCGGCCGCCGAGACGCTTCTGACGCTCTGCGGCTATACGACCGCTGAGGCCGCCTCCGGCAAGCTCGACAGGCTGAGCGGGCGTCTCGAGCGTTACGGCGTTCAGAAGGCGGCCGAGACCTGCGGCGTCGGCGTCCCGACCCTGCTGGACATCGCCAAGGAGCTGCAAAAGCCCGGCCGCGACCCGCGCGACGAGCTGCCCGCGCCCATTCTGCGCCGCGACGTGCTGGAGCTGAAGGATCTCAAGCCCGGCATGGTGCTGACCGGAACGGTGCGCAACGTGATCGATTTCGGCGTTTTCGTCGACATCGGTGTGCATCAGGACGGCCTCGTGCACATCTCGCAGGTCTGCAACCGCTTCATCAAGCACCCGTCCGAGGTCGTGCGGGTCGGCGACGTCGTGCGCGTCGGCGTGCTCGAGGTTGACGAAAAGCGCAAGCGCATCAGTCTGACCATGCGCGATCTGCCGGAGGCATGACCGCTGCGGCATATTCACCGTATCCGCGCGACAGTTCGCCATCGTCGAATCAAACGGATAGGTGGCAATTTCACATAACATTTTCAGCGAATATTGCCGCTTTTTGGCGCTATTCTGTAAAAAGGATAGCGCCCACACCTTGCGGCACAATTTATTTTATTGTATAATAAGTGCGTCAAAAGATTTTGATTTTTCCCACTCCTGTTTGTGCTTTCTGCACAAACAAGAAAAGAGGTCATACGCATGTCTACATTTTTCGTAAACGGCAAAGAGGTCACGGTTGCGAAGAAGCAAAAGCTTCTGCGCTACCTGCGCGACGAGCTGCGCCTGACTTCGGTCAAGGACGGATGCAGCGAGGGCGCATGCGGCGCCTGCACCGTTCTGATCGAGGGCGAGCCCTGCCGCGCCTGCATTCCCGACACGGAGCGCCTTGAGGGCAAGCATGTGCTCACGGTCGAGGGTCTGAGCGACTTTGAAAAGGCCGCGTTCACCTTCGCCTTCGGCGAGGCCGGTGCCGTCCAGTGCGGCTTCTGCATCCCCGGCATGGTGCTCTGCGGCAAGGGACTTCTGGACAAATGCCCCGACCCCACGGAGGCGCAGATTCGCTTCGCCATCCGCAACAACTACTGCCGCTGCACCGGCTATGTCAAGATCGTCGCGGCCATCCGGCTGGCCGGGCAGATCCTGCGTGAGGGTAAGATCCCCCTCCCCTCGACGACCGATTGGAGAATCGGCTCGCGCGTGCACCGTCTCGACGTGGAGGAAAAGGTGCTCGGCTATGGCAAATATCCCGACGATTATTATCTCGACGGTATGTGCTACGGCTCCGCCGTGCGCTCGAAATACCCGCGCGCGCGGCTGCGCGGCATCGACCCGTCGGCGGCGCTCAGGCTGCCCGGCGTGATCGGCGTCTATACCGCCGCAGACATTCCCGGCGAGATCAAGGTCGGCCACCTGAAGCACGACCAATACACCCTGATCCCGATCGGCGGTCTGATCCATTACCTCGGCGACCCGCTCTGTCTGGTCGTGGCAGAGACGCAGGAAATTCTCGAGAAGGCCAAAAAGCTCGTCAAAATCGACTATGAGGTTCTGCCCGCCGTGCATAACATTCAGGAGGCGGCGACAGACAAGGAGTTGGTCTTCGATGAGGAGACGACGAACGTGCAGGCCTATAAGCACGTCAGCCGCGGCAACGCCACGGAGGCGATCGCCAAGGCGAAGCACGTGATCTCCCATCACTTTGAGACGCCGTGGACGGAGCACGCCTTCCTCGAGCCGGAGTGCGCCGTGGCCTATATCGACGACGACGGCGACGTCTTCCTCTATACGACCGACCAGTCCTCGCACACCACGCTGCACGAATGCACGATGGTGCTCGGCGACAAGAAATGCAAGGTGCAGAACGCCCTTGTCGGCGGCGGCTTCGGCGGCAAGGAGGATATGTCCGTGCAGCATCACGCGGCGATGCTGGCGCGCCTGACCGGACGCGCCGTCAAGGTCAAGCTCAGCCGTCAGGAATCTCTGCTCGTCCATCCGAAGCGCCACCATTTCGAGATGGATTTCACCATCGGCTGCGATGAGAACGGCAAGATCCTCGGTGTCAAGGCGAAGGTCGCCTCCGACACCGGCGCGTTTGCCTCCCTCGGCGGTCCGGTGCTCGAGCGCGCCTGCACGCACGCCGCCGGGCCTTATGCCTACGAGAATTTTGAAATTGAGGGCACCGCGTATTACACGAACAACCCGCCCGCCGGTGCGTTCCGCGGCTTCGGCGTAACGCAGACCTGCTTCGCCATTGAGACGCTGTTGAACATGATGGCCGATGAGATCGGGATCTCCCCGTGGGAGATCCGGATGCGCAACGCCATCCGGCCGTGGGGCGTTCTGCCGAACGGACAGATCGTGGACGATTCGACCGGCCTGGTTGAAACGCTCGAGGTCATCAAGCCCTATTACGACGAGGCCGTCGCCGCCGGGAAGCCGGTCGGCCTTGCCTGCGCGATGAAGAACGCGGGCGTCGGCGTCGGCATCCCCGACACCGGCCGCTGCAAGCTGATCGTCGAGGCCGACGGCAAGCTGCACATCTACACCGGCGCATCCTGCATCGGTCAGGGGCTCGGCACAGTGCTCGTGCAGATGATCGTCTCGAACACCGACCTGAGCCGCGACGACATCGTCTACGAACGCAGCAACACATGGATCGCGCCGGATTCCGGTGACACCTCCGGCTCGCGCCAGACACTCGTCACGGGCGAGGCCTGCCGCCGCGCCTGCGAGAAGCTCATGGAGGCCAAGAAGCAGGTCTCCTCCCTCGCCGACCTCGAGGGGCAGGTCTTCTACGGCGAATACCTCGCCAAGACCGATCCGCTCGGGGCAAATGTACCGAACCCGGTCTCGCACGTCGCCTATGGCTACGCCACGCAGCTTTGCATACTCGACCCCAAGACCGGTCTGGTGGAGCAGATGGTCGCGGCACACGACGTCGGCAAGGCCATCAACCCCCTCTCCTGTGAGGGGCAGATCGAGGGCGGCGTCGTCATGTCCATGGGCTACGCGCTCACGGAGCAATATCATTTCGACAACAACTGCAAGCCGATCAACAAATACGGCACGCTTGGCCTCTTCCGCGCGCACCAGACCCCACCGATCAAGGCCATCGTTGTCGACAAGCCCGGTCTGAACGTCGCCTGCGGCGCGATTGGAATCGGCGAGATCACCTCGATCCCGACCGCTCCGGCCATTGCCGACGCCTATTACCGCCTCGACGGCGAACGCCGCTATGAGCTGCCGCTCTGCAACACGCCCTACGAGCGTAAGTAAGAACAGGAGGAATTCTCATGGTAGTGAAAAAGAAATTTCCCTCCAAGGTCGCCTGCGTCCACTGCAACGGCGGCTGCCACGCAAAAAAAAGCCCGGAGGGCTATGAGCTCTGTACCTACGGCTGCACGGGCTGCGGCACCTGTGTCGCCGCCTGCCGCTTCGGTGCGATTGCGCTGAACACCTACGGCGTCGCCGAGGTCGACGAGAGCAAATGCATCGGCTGCGGCGCGTGTGTCCGCGCCTGCCCGCAGCGCATCGTCCATCTCCGTCTGGAGGATAACCCCATCGTCGTCCTCTGCTCGAACAAGGATGCCGTCTGCCGCGATGTCTGCGAGGTGAGCTGCATTGCCTGCGGCCTCTGCGCAAAGGTCTGTCCTGCCGAAGCCATCAAGGTCTCGGAAAACCGCGCCTTCATCTATTCCGACCTTTGCCTGTCCTGCGGCGCTTGCGCCATGGCCTGCCCGCGCCACGTGATCCACGATAAACGCGGCATTCTGACCCCACGCGTCTGATTTTCAAGAAAGAGAGAGGAAAACAAATGAATATGGAACCCAATATCTCCGCACGTTCGCCCGAAATCGAGCCGAAGGAAAACATCCTGCTCGGCGTGCTCGGCGCGATCCTGTTCTCGCTGGCCGGTGTGATCGTCTACTTCCTGCTCGATCAGCTTAACTTCATTGCCAGCATCAGCGCCGTGGTCGGCGCATATGCCGCCGTGTTCGGCTACGGCCTGTTCACGAAGAGAAAAAATTCCAAAACCGGCATCATTGTCGCCTCCGTCGTCACAGTCATTATGATGGTTCTGGCGGTCTATCTCTGCACGGCCTACGACCTGTACAGACAAGTGCGGGCAGACGGCGGCACGATCACCCTGTCGACAGCTGCCGGCGATTGCCTGAAGGCCATTTTCGGAAGCAAGGATCGGCTTACGTATGGCATGTATTACTATGAGCTCGACCTCGGTGCCCTTCTCAAGGATCTGCTCCTGTCGCTGCTGTTCACCGGGCTCGGAATCTGGAGCTTTGTTCAGGCTCAGATTCAGAAAAAGAAGGCCGAGGCCGCCGCAGCGCAGCAGCCCACCAACGGTTTTCCCGGCAGCAGCCTTCCCACTGACAGCACATCTTCCGGCGACGACGAAACAAAATAAAGTCTGATACCGAAAACCGGCAGCCGCAAGCTCAAAGCCTTGCGGCTGCCGGTTTCTCACGCATGGGGAACGGTACGCAAAAGCGAGAGGACGCAGCTCGTCCTCTCGCTTTTGATCGTGTCAAATTCGTTCGTAAAGCTCTGCCATGCGGCGCAGACGGGCTGCAAGCTCGTCGGTCAGAGCATTTTCGGACATGCGCCAGCTCCAGTTCTTCGTGCTGACCGTGCCCGGCTCATTCATGCGCGATTCCGCTCCGAGGCCGAGATAATCCTGCATCTGTGCGATGAAGGTATCGGCCACGCTGGCCGCGCCCGTATGCAGGATCGCATCGGCGCAGTCTGCAGCATCCTTGATATGCAGATACTCCATGATGTAAGCAATGGTCTGCGCAGGCGCACCCGCAAGCCACTGAGCCAGCGTCTCATTGTCATGCGTGCCGGTGTAGCAGATGCAGTTGCGCGGATAGCGATGCGGCAGATAGTTGCTCGGCTCACGCGCATCGAAGGCAAACTCGAGCACCTTCATACCCGGGAAGCCCGAATTCTGCTGCAAGCGGATGACCTCCTCGGTCAGGAAGCCAAGATCCTCGGCAATCAGGCGCAGCTCCGGGAAGGTCTCCTTGAGCGCACGGATGAAGTCTTCGCCGGGGCCTTTGACCCAGTGGCCGTTCCGTGCAGTCGGCTCGCCATAGGGCACTGCCCAGTAGCTCTCCAGGCCGCGGAAGTGGTCGATACGGATCACGTCAAACAGACGCGAGGCGGCGCGGATGCGTTCCTTCCACCAGGCGTAGCCGTCCTGACGCATCCGATCCCAGTCATAGAGCGGATTTCCCCAGAGCTGGCCGTCCTGCGCGAAATAATCGGGCGGGCAGCCGGCCACACCGGTCGGCGTTCCGGTCTCGTCGAGCTGGAACAGCGACGGATTCGACCAGACATCGCAGGAATCATAGGGCACATAGATCGGCAGGTCACCGATAATCTCGATTCCCTGCTCGTGGACGTAGCTTCTCAGTCGCTCCCACTGCTGATAGAACAGGTATTGCAGGTAGGAAAAGAACCGACAATCCTCCGCAAGCGTGATGCCATAGGTCTCCAGTGCGCCCGGTCGGCGCAGGCGAACCTCCTCCGGCCATGACTCCCAAGAGCGCATATCATTGGCACGCTTGAGCGCCATATACATGGCATAGTCCTCGACCCACGGGTTTGCCTCGCAGAACTCGCGCAGCGCGTCGGCGTCACGGTCGCGGCCGCGCTCATAGGCCTTGTAGAGCAGGTCAAAGCGCACCGAGAACTGGAAGCCGTAATCCACGCGTTCGCTGTGGGACGCCCAGTCGATCGCATCGACCTCCTCCTGCTTGAGCAGGCCGTCCCCGATTAGCGTGTCAAGGTCAATAAAATACGGGTTTCCGGCGCAGGTGCTGAACGACTGGTACGGGCTGTCGCCGTAGCTGGTCGGGCCGATCGGCAAGATCTGCCAATAATGCTGGCCGGAGGCCTTCAGAAAATCCGCAAATTGGTACGCTGCCTTTCCCATGGAGCCGATGCCATAGGGCGACGGCAGAGAGGAAATATGCATCAAAATACCGGAACATCTCATTGTTGTAAACACACCTTTTATCAGATTGCTGGGATCACGCTCTCGCGCAGATCCATGGTAAACGGAACATTTTCGTGTCGGGAGCGGACGCCCTTCTCAATGTTTTCCACGAGGAATTTCGCCGCGCGGTCGGCCAGAAGCTCCACGGACTGGTGCACGGTGGTGAGCTTCGGCAGAAAATAGCTGCCGATTTGCAGGCCATCGAAGCCGAGCACGGAAATATCCTCAGGCACACGCAGCCCGACGTCGCGCAGCGCTCGGATCGCGCCGATCGCCATCACGTCCGCCATGGCGAAGACGGCCGTAATGTCCGCCTTCTGGAGCAGAAGCTCCTGCATGGCCTGATAGCCGCCGTCATAAGAATACAGATTGCGGCCATAGGCGACCTCGGAGGCGATCCCTGCGCGATGCATCGCATTGCGGCTGCCTTGCAGCCGCATCCGAGAGGTATCGGAGCATTCCGGGTCGCCGCCGATGATGCCGATCCTCCGGTGTCCCTGCGCGATCAGGTAGCTCACGGCGTCATCGGCCGCTGCCGTGTCGTCGGTGAACACACTTGAAAGATTTGGAAACGGCAGCTCGGAGGCATTGTCCGTCAGTAAAACCGCAGGAATCGTGATCTGCGCAAAATCCGGCTCAAAATTGTCGCAGTTTCCGCCGAGGAACAGCAGTCCCAACGGCTTTTTTTCGGCGCATAGGTGGATCGCACGGCGCACCTCGTTTTCGCCTTCGTCAAAATAGTCCAGAAGCAGCGTATAGCGCGTATTCAGAAAATACTGCTGCAAGCGCTCAATGAGCGAGGCAAACAGCTCGTTCTTCCGACCCTTGACGAGCACGAGAATGCTGTCTCCCCTGCGTCGCTTCAAATTTTTGGCATTTTCGTTTCGCTCAAAGCCGAATCGATCGACCGCCGCGGTCACTTCTCGACGCGCCTTCTCGCTCACATTCGGGTGATGGTTCAGGACGCGCGAGATCGTGCCGACGGAATAACCGGTTTCTCTGGCAAGATCCTTGATCGTCATGATTAGCCCTTCACCGCGCCGGCCGCAACGCCCTTGATGATGTACTTCTGGCAGAACAGATAAACAATGATGATCGGCAGGATGCTGAAGACCATGACCGCCATGGTCGCGCCGAGGTCGACCGTGCCGTAGCTGCCCTGCAAATACTGCACATGGATCGGGATGGTCTTATATTTATTGATGTCGAGCACAAGGTACGGCAGGAGATAGTCGTTCCAGACCCACATCGTCTCGAGGATGCCAACGGAGATCAGCGTCGGGCGAAGCATCGGCAACACGACGGAGAAGAAAGTGCGCAGCGGTCCGCAGCCGTCGATGGCCGCGGCCTCCTCGATTTCGAGCGGCAGGCTCTTGACGAAGCCGGAGAACATGAAGATCGCAAGACCCGCGCCAAAGCCGAGGTAGATGATGGGGATCGTCCAAGGCGTGTTGAGCTTGAGGTCAGTCGAAACGGTGACCAGCGGGAACATGACCATCTGGAAGGGCACGATCATGGAGAACACACAGGCGAAATAGAACACCTTTGTGAACTTGCTGCCGACGCGGGAGATATACCACGCGGCCATGGAGGTGCAGACGAGGATCAGCGCCACGGAGACGACCGTGATGAGCAGGCTGTAAAGCATGGACTTGTAAATCGGATAGTTGCCGAAGGTCACGCCCTTGACGTAGTTATCCGTGCCGACAAAGGTCTCGCCATTCGGCAGGGCGAAAGTCTGCTGGTTGATGGAGGAATTTGTCTTGAAAGAGTTGATAAAAACCTCGATGATCGGAATGATATAGATCAGGCAGACGATGGCGAAAAGAACCGTCAGGATGATGCCGCCGACGTCGCGCTTTTTCAGGCTCTTGTTCACTGCTGTACCTCCTTCCGACGGGTAGCGACAAGCTGCGCAATGGCCATCACCGCAACAAGCACGAAGAACACGACCGCCTCGGCCTGCGCTGTGCCGCGCCACTTATTGTTGATCTTGTTCGTGTTGAAAATGTGCAGAGCAAGCATTTCCGTTTTCAGGATCATCGTGCCGGGGACATTCGGAGAGCCGCCGGTCAACGCAAGGTTCTGATCGAAAAGCTTGAAGGAATTCGTAAGCGTCAGGAAAAAGCAAATCGTGATCGACGGCATGACGTTCGGGATCGTCACACGCCAGAGCGTCTGCCAACGGTTTGCGCCGTCGATCTTCGCGGCCTCAAGCATATCCTCCGGGACAGCTTGAAGACCTGCAATGTATATAATCATCATATAGCCGATCTGCTGCCATGCAACGAGGATCACAAGGCCCCAGAAGCCGTAGGTGCTGTTGGTCAGCATGGGCTGCTTTCCGGCAGCAGACAGAATGGCGTCAAAAATCAGTTTCCAAATGTAGCCGAGCACAATGCCGCCGATCAGGTTCGGCATAAAGAACACCGTGCGGAAGAGATTCGCGCCGCGGATCTTCTGCGTCAGCGCATAGGCCAGCGCAAAGGAAAACACGTTGATAATGATAATGGAAACCAGCGCATACAGAGCAGTGAAGCCGAATGCATGGCGGAATCCGGCGTCAGAGAACGCCTTGAAATAATTGCGGATGCCGCTGTAGTGGTAGTCGACCGGAGAGGTGAACGTGCAGAACGAGCGGTAAAGTCCAAGCAGGAAGGGATAGACAAAGCCGATGATAAACGCGATCAGCGTCGGCAGAATGAAGATGGCGAAGCAACGCTGGATCGGCCGCCGAAGCAGACGGCTGTTGAGCGCGCCGTTGCTCGAGGCTGGAACCAAAAAGGTCATTTTGCAATAGTGGCTGAAGGCCTTACGGTCGCGTGCGATCAGCAGCGCGCCGAGCGCGAGGCAGACAACCGCGATCGGAACAAAGATCCAGCCGATGTTGAGCGAGCCGGCATAGATGCTCTGCGCCGCCGTCAGTCGAATGGTCGCAAAAATTCCGAAAAAGACGCCGATCATTGCCAGCGTCGCGCCGAGCATTCCGAGCTTGCAGCGCTTCCAGCGGCGATGGCTGGCCAGCACAAACACGACGCCGACCACGAAAATAATCGTGGCAAGAATCAGCAGCATGCCGCCGGCGTTAGACAGCTCCGAGTCAAAGAGCTGCGCGTAGGGTAAATCCTGCAAATAGCAGGTCAGCAGCACATGAACTGCCATTCCGACCCCTCCAAGGATCAGAATCAATCCAATCAAGCCCATAAAATGCCCTCCTCTTTATATGCGTGGGAAAATATGCACAGAAACTGTGCGCGGGGAAGCTGCGTGAAATTAAAAAACGGAGGACGGGCTGTCTGCCCGCCCTCCGCAAAACATGATTCGATTTTGTTGATCGGAGTTTACCGATTAGCCATTTTCGATTTGAGCGTTGGTCGCCCAGCCGTCCACAAAAGCGGTCTGAACGGCAGCCCAGTCGCCGGAGCCGGTGGAGTATGCCAGCAGCGCATCGACAACGCCCTGTCTCCAAGCGTCAACGTTCGGGGTGTAGTTGAACGCCCAAGTCACGGTGTACTTGCCTTCGGACATCAGCTTGTTGGCGTCGTTGAAGAACACGTTGTCGGATTCCTTCGCGTTCTTGAACGGGATCGGGCCAAACTCGGCGGCCATCATCGTGGTGCCCTCTTCGGAGGTGACGACCCACTTCAGGAAGTCGAGGGTAGCCTTCTGGTCTTCGGCGGAAGCCTTGGAGTTCACAGCCCAGCAGTTCTCGGTGCCGCAGGCCAGACCTTCGTTCTCTTCGCCGTCAACGCCGATGTAGATGGGGATCATAGCCAGATCGTCGGGGTTCATGGCGAACTTGTCCGCAGCGGTCAGGTTGCTGAATTCCCAAGTGCCGTTCTGATAGAAGACAGCCTTGCCTTCGCCGAACTCGGCCTCGGACTCGTCGCCGGTCTTAGCAGCCAGCTCGGAGGGCTCGCAGGTCGCGTTGTTGATGTACAGATCCCAGACGTTCTTGTAGTTGTCGAGATACGTGCCCTTGATCGTCTCGGGCTTTTCGGTGATGCCGTCGTCGCGGAACTCATAGTACAGCGGCATGTTGGCAAGGTGGCCGGAGAAGCGCCAGCTCGAAGAGCCGTCCAGACCGGCGGAGGTGAAAGCGGAGAAGCCAAGCTCGTCCTTGCGGGCGGTGATGTCCTCGGCAACGGCCTTCAGGGTGTCAAAGCTGGTGATCTCGTCAATGGAGTGACCGGCCTGCTCCAGCAGAGCCTTGTTGACGATGATGCCGAACGCCTCGTAGCAGTAGCCGGCGCAGTAGGTGTTGCCGTCCTCGCCCTTGATGTTGAAGTCCTCGGTGGTCATCTCGTTGAGGAAATCGGTGCCGTCGAGCGGCAGGCAGTATTCCTGCCAGGTGTCCAGGCCGGACTTGTTGCCGCACTGGAACAGGGTGGGAGCGCTGTCCTTCGCCATTTCGGCGGTGAGGGTCTCGCTGTAGGTGCCGGAAGCTGCGGTGACGACCTTGACGGGCACGCCGGTCAGCTCGGTGTACTTAGCAGCCAGTTCCTGCCATGCAGCGTCTGCTTCGGGCTTGAAGTTCAGGTAGTAGACCTGACCCTCGGCAGCCGGGGTAGCGGTTTCGTCGGATGCATCCGGAGCGGCCGTGGTGGTAGCGTCGGCCTTCGGAGCTTCGGTGGTGGTTTCTGCATTGTCCTTGGAGCAGCCAGCGAACAGGCAGGCGACCATGGACAGAGCAAGCAGAAGCGCGATGAGTTTCTTCATTTCCAATTCCTCCTAGTATAATTTGGGGTTTGCGATTTGTTGTTGGAATCGTTTCCAATTCCCTATAATCAAGTATATACTCTTTTGGAAACGTTTTCAATTGTTTTTTCAACTCCGCGGTGCATTTCGTATGATCGCACAAAATGCACCGCTAGACGTTGTGCATTATGCCGGAATTATTTCAGCAGGCTTTCCTCCGTCTCCGGGTCAAAGAGCTGCATCAGTTCGGGATTAAACGTGAAGCGCACGGACGCGCCGATCTTCGTGCTGTTGAAGTCGATATCCGTCGTCGGAATGACGGCAACGACCTCGTCTTCTCCGGCGCGCAGGTGCAGATGCATCTCGCTTCCCATCATCTCGGAAACCTCGATTGTCGCATCGAGGCCGTCCTGCGCGAGCGCAATGTGCACCGGACGCACGCCGGCGATCACCTTGCCCGGGCGCTGCCCGTTTTTGCGCAAAATCGCCTGCTGCTCGTCAGCGAGCTTAAACTCCCGGCCGAGGATCGTGACGCTGTAGTCACCGTTCGTGCAGTTGAGCGCGACGTCGTGGAAGAAGTTCATCTGCGGCGTGCCGATGAAGCCCGCAACAAAGAGATTGGTGGGATGATAATAGACCTCCTGCGGCGTGCCGATCTGCTGAATGAAGCCGTCGCGCATGATGACGATGCGGTCGCCGAGGGTCATGGCCTCGGTCTGATCGTGCGTGACATAGAGGAAGGTCGTGTCGATGCTGGAGCGGAGCTTGATGATCTCCGCACGCATCTGGTTTCGGAGCTTCGCGTCGAGGTTCGACAGCGGCTCGTCCATCAGCAGCACCTTCGGGTTGCGCACGATCGCGCGGCCGATCGCCACGCGCTGCCGCTGGCCGCCGGAGAGCGCCTTGGGCTTGCGGTCCAGATATTCCGTGATGTCGAGGATCTCAGCCGCCTTCATCACCTTTCTGCGGATCTCCTCCTTCGGCAGCTTCTTGAGCTTCAGAGAAAACGCCATGTTTTCATAGACGGTCATGTGCGGATAAAGCGCGTAGCTCTGGAATACCATCGCAATGTCGCGATCCTTCGGCGCAACATCGTTGACCAGACGGTCGCCGATGTAAAGCTCGCCGTCCGAGATCTCCTCAAGACCGGCGACCATGCGCAGCGTCGTGGACTTGCCGCAGCCGGACGGGCCGACCAGCACGATGAACTCGCGATCCTTGATCTCAAGGTTGAAGTTCTGGACGGCGACAACGCCGTCGTCCGTGATTTGCAGATTGCTCTTCTTCTGCTCCTCACCCTTCTTGGGCTTGCGCTTTTTTTCCGTGTTGGGGTAGATTTTTTTGATGTTTTTCAGTGTGACACTTGCCATGAAACAGACTTTGATCCGGCTGCCTCCGCATCCCGAACCTCGCACGCGTCCGCGTTGGGGCGCCGCGCATTACGGCAGGTCTCCACACTGCCGCACCGCAAGTCGAGCGGATGGGTCATTTCCTCCTTATCCGGCGGTTTGCGGCCATGGTTGTGGAGTGACCGCGCCTACCTTGATACGATAATCATATCACGGCAGGCGCGGTCGGCGCAACGAACATTATTCACAAAATACAAGCGAAAAATTTGTTGAAAACGTCAGAACCCGGTCGGCTTATTGGCGATGCGGCAAATAATAATCGTCTGCCTGTCGGAAAAACGGGCATTCGCCGCGTCGGCGGCTCACAATGCGGTACCATTCGTCCTCGTCGATGTCCATTGAGCAGTAAGATTGGTCGGTCTCCTCGTCGTAGTTGTAGTTCCAGCAGTCCTCACAATTTGGCATCAGCGAAACACCTCCCCTGTCGCGTCGAGCACCTCCAGCCGTCGGCAGGAGGCAAAATCCGGCCGGCACTCCGGCGCATAGCGCTTGAGCGCCGAAACAACGAGCATTGGGTTGAGCGCGGGATTCTGCGCGCTCACGGTCATTTGCAGGGTCAGCCTTCCCGGCTGCGACGACACTGCGAAATCATGCAGCAGCGGCTTGATGTCCGTCTCCTCCATGCCGCGCTTCGTGCGCTTCTCGACCGGAAGCGACTCGCGCCCGAGCACGGCGGCGACCGCCTCGGTCGGCGGCGTCGCGCCGTCATATTCCAGCGTCAGCTCCACAAGCAGGTCGGTCAGCTCCTTGGCCTTGCGGCCGCTCTCATAGAATTCGCGCACGCGCACGCCCTCCGGCAGGACGGCGTTCATCTGCCCGGGCGTGATCACCAGCGGTTCATCCAGCTCATATTCCAGAATTTCGCAGACGCTCTCCGTCCCGACGTTCAGCGGCAGCAGCACGGAGACATAGGCATGGGGCGTGTAGCCCTGAGAATGGTGCAGCAGGACGCCCGCGCGCCGAAACGCGCGCTGCATCAGGCGCATGGTGTCCAGATGGGACATCCAGACAGCGCGGCCGGTCTTTTCAAACAGCATTCTATGCATCGCAGTTTCCTCCCTTCAGGAGGCAGCTCGCGCCGCAGGCGCTGCACTGCGTGCGGCAGTCCGGGGTCGTCTCGGAGCGGTAAGCGCGCTCGCGCTCGCGCTTGAGATAGGCCGTGCGCACGCCGTCGGAGACCGTGCTCCACGGCAGCAGCTCCTCAAGACCATAGCCGCGCGTGGTATAGAAATCCGGGTCGACGCCGCAGGCGGCGAAGGCGTCCAGCCACGCCTGATAGTCAAAATATTCGTCCCAGCCGTCGAGCTTGCAGCCGCGCCGGACGGCCTCCTCCAGAACCGGAGCCAGACGGCGGTCGCCGCGCGCCAAAACGGCCTCGAGGCGGCTCAAATTGGCCTCGTGCCAGTTATATTCGATGCTGCGCGAGGGCATATGATCCTTCAGCAGGCGCTGGCGGCGCATATATTCCTCGGGCGTGATCTGCTTTTCCCACTGGAAGGGTGTGAACGGCTTCGGGACAAAATATGCCGTTGCAACGTGGATGCGCACGCCGCGCTTCTTGTTTTTGGCGCGCTCCTTCCACGTTTTGAGCACCTTATAGACCAGCTCTGCAATGCCGAGCACGTCCTCGTCGGTCTCGGTCGGCAGCCCCAGCATGAAATAGAGCTTCACGTTGTTCCAGCCGCCCTCAAAGGCCAGCGCGCAGGTCTCGAGGATCTCCTCCTCGGTGACGTTTTTGTTGATGGCGTCGCGCAGACGCTGCGTTCCGGCCTCCGGCGCGAAGGTCAGGCCGCTCTTGCGCACCTGCTGCAGGCGGAGCATCAGCTCGCGCGAGAAATTATCCGCGCGGAGCGACGGCACGGACAGATTGATCTTGCGCGGCACGCAATAGGCCTGCATTTTGTCGATCAGGCCGGGCAGATCGCGGTAGTCCGACGTGGAAAGGCTCGAAAGCGTCAGCTCGTGGCAGCCGGACTGCTCCAAAAGCTCCTGCGCCTGCCGCGCCAGCAGCTCCTGCGAGCGCCGCCGCACCGGGCGATAGGTGAAGCCCGCCTGACAGAAGCGGCAGCCGCGGATGCAGCCGCGCATGATCTCCAGATTCACGCGGTCATGGACGATCTCGGTGTTCGGAATGATGATGTCCGTGGGGTAAAGCGCGTCGTCAAGCGGCTCGATGATGCGTTTCTGCACGGTCGCAGGAGCGCCCTCCTGCGGAACGATCGCGCGGAGCGTGCCGTCGTCGTTGTAGCTGTGCTCATAGAACGACGGCACATAGACGCCGTCGATCTTGGCGACCTCGCGGAGAAATTCGTCCTTGCTCAGGCCGTTTTTCTTTGCCGCGCGGTAGCACTCCAGGATCTCCTCGGTGCTGCGCTCCCCTTCTCCGAGCGAGAAGAAGTCGAAAAACGGCGCAAGCGGCTCGGCGTTATAGGTGCAGGCGCCGCCCGCAAAAACGATATGCTCCAGGCCCGGCCGGTCGGCGGCGCGAAGCGGGATATTCCCCATGCGAAGCATGTTGAGCACGTTGGTATAGCTCATCTCATAGCCGATGGAGAAGGCGATCAGATCGAAGGCCTCCATCGGGTCGCCGCTTTCGAGCGCATAGAGCGGGATCCCCTGCTCCCGCATGGCGTCCTCCATATCGCCCCACGGCGCGAACACGCGCTCGCACCAGACGCCCTGCATCCGGTTCATGACCGCATAGAGGATCTTCATGCCGAGGTTCGACATGCCGATCTCATAGGTATCGGGGAAGCAGAAGGCGACGCGCAGCTCGACCTCGCTTTTGTTTTTGATGATCTCGTGATATTCCCCGCCCACGTACCGCGCAGGCTTCTGCACGGTGGGCAGGATGCGTTTGATTCTTTGGTCCATTTATTTCTTTCCCAAGCTCAAAAGATATTGCCCGTATTCCGTCATTTTCAGGTCGTTTCCGATCGCGTAAAGCTGCTCGGTGGTGATAAAGCCCTTCGACCACGCGATCTCCTCCGGGCAGGCAATGTAAAGCCCCTGCCGGGATTGCACCGCCTCGACATATTGCGCAGCGTTGAGCATTCCCTCGGGCGTGCCGGTGTCAAGCCACGCCATGCCGCGCGTCATCAGCCCGACGCGCAACTCGCCGCGCTTGAGATATTCCTCGTTCAGCGCCGTGATCTCCAGCTCGCCGCGCGCCGAGGGCTTGAGCGTTTTGGCCAGCTCAACCGCCTTGCCGTCATAGAAATACAGACCCGGCACGGCGTAATTGGATCTCGGATGCTCCGGCTTTTCCTCAATGGAAAGGACGCGGTTGTTCTCGTCAAACTCGACGACACCGTATGCCCGCGGATTGCTGACCGGGTAGCCGAAGATCGTCGCGCCGCTCTCCTGCTGCGCGGCGTCCCAGAGCAGATAGCTCAGCTGCTCGCCGTGGAACATGTTGTCGCCCAGAACCAGGCAGCAGCGGTCGCCTGCCAGAAAATTCTCCGCGATCAGGAACGCATCGGCAATGCCGCGCGCGACGTACTGAATGCCGTAGCTCATGTGCACGCCGTATTGGCTGCCGTCGCCCAGCAGGCGCTGATAGCTCTCGACGTCGGCCGGCGCCGTGATGAGCATGATGTCGCGGATCCCGGCCGTAAGAAGCACGGAAAGCGGATAATACACCATCGGCTTATCATAGATCGGGATCAGCGGCTTGCTCATGGCCTTGGTCATCGGATAAAGGCGGCTTCCCTTGCCGCCGGCAAGAATGATACCCTTCATAAAAATGCTTCTCCTGTGTTCGATCTGTTTTTTTTCGTTTCCCCATTCTCATCATATCACATTCCGCCCGAAACTGCAAGCATATTGAAAGGGCGCTGCCGAAGCAGCGCCCTTCAGCGTGTCAAAAACCTTCGAGGCAAGCTATTTTACCCCAAAAACATCCTGATTCTCGTGTCATCGCGAGGCCGCATCGCGGCCGTGGCAATCTTTAAGCCAAAGGTATGGCATCCCGTGGCGAAGCACGGGAGTACAAACAAGCAGGAATACTTATTGCAAAAAATGAGATTTGCCGCTTCATTCCGCCCTGCCATATTTCGTTACGGAATGACAAATCGCATCGTTAAAGATTGCCGCGTCGGGCGCACGCGCCCTCCTCGCAATGACAGAATCGGTAGGCTTGATCGAAAATACGAAACGCAAAATCCAATCTTCGGATTCCGTAAAACGTTTCTTATTTGTTGCCTGATTTTGACGGTTCCGGACTTTTTTGACAGTCTGTGAAGGGCGCTGCCGAAGCAGCGCCCTTATAGAAAGGTCCTTATTTCACGAGCATCGCCATGATCGCAAGGATCTTGGTGGCCTCCGCACGGGTGGCGTTGCCCTTCGGCATGAAGGTGCCGTCCGGGTAGCCGTCCACGACGGAATTCTGAACCGCCCAACCCACAGCGTTCTTCGCATAGCCGTAGATGTCAGCGACGTCCTTGAAAATGTCAGCTCTTGCGGCAAAATCGCCGTCGATCTTGGTATAGCGGAAGAGGATGGTGACCAGCTGTTCACGGGTGACGTTCTCGTCCGGCTCAAAGGTCGTCTCGGTCGTGCCGTTGACGATGCCCTCCTGCTCTGCCCAAAGGGTCGCCTTGTAGTAATAGGAGCTCTCCTTGACGTCGGTGAACTTCGTTGTCGTGGCCTCGACGGTCGGCTCACCGGCCATGCGGTAGACCATGGTGATCAGGTGTGCACGGGTCAGGTTCTCCTCCGGCTCGAACTCGGTCGGACTGACGCCGTTGATGATGCCGGAATAGTAGGCCTCCATGACATAGTCTCTGTACCACGCGTCCTCGGCGACGTCGCCGAACGGGTTCTTCCAGCCGAGGTTCTCATGCAGCTTTGCGATCTCGGCGTCGGTCAGGCCGATCTCCTTCATATAGGCCGTTGCGCAGGCCACAAGGTTCGCCTTGGACAGGTCGTCCACGCCGAAGGCCTTCTTCAGGCTCTTGATGATGTTGGAATTGGCGATCGCGTCATACTTCTCGGTGCCCTTCTCCACGCCGTAGTAATTGACGTAGGTCTTCATGTAGTCCTCAACGACCTCGTCATAGGTCGCGCCCATGAAGCACTCGAGCAGCGCCGAGACATAACCCGCGCGGTCCTTGCCCTCGGTGCAGTGCACGAGGTACGGCCCTTCGTGCTTGGTCATGTAGCGGAAGCCGTCGGCCAGGCCGTCCTTAAAGGTCTTCTCGCTGAAGTCCACGCCGAGGTTGAGGAACACGATGTTCTGCTTGGAATAGTAGCTGTCGGCATAGCCCTCATACTTCGCGGCCTTCTCGGCATCGTCCGCAAGGTTCATGAAGGTCTTGACGCCGGCCTTCTCGGCGGCCTTGTCGGCATAGGTGTTGCGCCCCAGTTCAGGGTTGATCGGGCTGGAGGAGCGATAGAGCACGTTCTTACCCATGCCGGTGGTTGCGATGTTGCGGAAGTTTGCGAACTCCTCGTCGGTCAGATCCTTGTAATCCTCGCGGTTGTTGGTGCGCGTGAGGTCATGGAGCAGGTATTCGGCCATGTAGCCGCCTTTTTCCTTCATCTCGAAGGTGACCTCGACCGGGAAGGTCACGCCCTCCATTGCCGTCCAGTACCAGGTCTTGTCCTCGTTGGTGTGCTTTTCGGCGATGCCGTAGGTGGTGGCAAAGTTGCCCATGTTGATCGCCATGGACAGATAGCCGGTGGGCATACCCTTCTCATCCTTGTTGATGATGATGGCGGGCTTGCCGGAATCGACATAGTGATAGGTCGGAACGACCGGCAGCTCCAGCTCCTTGTCGAGGAACTTCACGGTGACGATATCGCCCCAGGTGTAGCCCATTCTCTCAAAGAAAACGGTCGCCTTGCAGTCCGTATAGACGTTGCCGTATTTGGTCATCCAAATGTCGGCATCCAGACCGCCGATGGTGATCTTGGTGGTGTCGGGATTGGTGTAGTTAACGGTGATGCGACCCTTGGGCGCGCCGTAGTCCTTCTCCGAAATGACACCGCCGAGCTTCTCGGTGATGTAGTCGATAACGACGGAATCGAGCGTATAGCCGGTGTCAAACTGAGCCGACGCGGCGCTGAAGGCATAGTAGGTATCGCCGCCTGCGGCAACAAAGTTGTTGGTGATCACGGCATACTTGGCCTTCTCGTCAAACGGCTTGCCATTGATCTCGTCGATGGTCACGCGGTTGATGGAGGCCGGGCCGTAGTAGGTCGAGCCGGGATAGGTCTCCTCGTTCTTGTCATAGAGCTTATCGCCGTCGACGGTGAACTTGATGCCGGAAACCTGCGGGAAGCCGCCCAGCGAGATCGGCGTGCAGAAGGTCGAGGCCTCCAGCGCCTCGAGCAGCTCCGCGCCGGTGACATAGACGACCGCAACGGTGTTGCCGAAGGGCAGAACCGTAAAGATGTCGTTCTTGGTCACATCGCCGGCCTTCACGGCCGCGCGGATGCCGCCGCCGTTCGTGATGGCAAGGATGTTCTCTGCGGGGGTCTCGGTGATGGAGCCGGGATTCTTCTCGGTGAGGTACCAGACCATTGCGTCGGTGATGAGGTCGCCGTTGTTGGTCTCCTCGGTGCGGTTGCCCGGCTCCTTAGCGCCGTTCAGCTCAACCTCGGAGGTCGCGAACTTCTGACCGTACTCAGCCTTGATGTCGTCGATGATCTTCTGCGCGGCGGCCTTGACCGTCTCGTCCTGCTCGCTGAAGCCGCCCTCGCCGGTGGCAACGAGATAGTTTTCAGAGATCTTCTTCGTGGCATTATCGACCACGATCACGCCGATGTTGGCAAACTTCGTGCCGGTAGACTGGATGGGCTCATCCTTCTCGCCCTTCTCCATCACGGTGTGGGAGTGGCCGTCAATGATGAAATCCAGCCCGGTGACCTTTTCATACAGGTCATAGGAGCGATACGGAACGGAGGATTCGTCCACGCCGAGGTGAGCAAGGCAGACAACCACGTCTGCGCCGGCTGCCTTGAGCGCGTCGACCTGCGCCTGCGCGTTCTGCCAGATGGTCGTCTCGGTCGAATCGGTCAGGAAGGTCAGACCCTTGATGAGCGCAGGATTGGTCTTTGTCTGCGTCTCGGGCGTCTCCATGCCGAAGAAGCCGATCTTGACGCCGCCCTTTTCGATGATCTTGTTTGCCTCGAAGATGGGCTTGTTCTCCGCATCAAGCACATTGGAGCAGAGAACCGCGAATTTCGCCTTCTTCATGTTTTCCTGAAGCTGCGGATATCCATAGTCAAACTCGTGGTTGCCGAGGCCGACCACGTCATAGCCGGTCAGGTTCATCAGCTCCACAGCATTCGCGCCCTTGCTCAGTGAGACGGACGTGTCGCCTTGGCTGAAATCGCCTGCGTCGGCCAGAATGACGTCGGCGCCGGCCTTTTCAAGCTTTGCCTTGAGCGCGGCCATATAGGAATATCCCAGAACCTCGCCGTGCACGTCGTTTGAGTGCAGAATAACGGTCTTCCCTGCGCCGAGCTTGTCGACATCCCCTGCAAACACGGACGGAAGCAGGGAGAATATCAGGCAGAGCACCAGCACAAGAGAAAGCAAACGGTTGCGCATTTTCATAAACAACTCTCCTTCTCTGCGATCCCGAATGCACGGAATCGGCTCATTTTTTTGGTGCGGGCAGAGGGCTGCTCGCACGTACAGTATAACAAGCAATGCACGGCTTGTCCAGCATTTTTGTAATATTCGGCATTTTATTCAATTAATGCATTCGTATTTTGTGCATACTGTGCAATTTGCTTGGCTGCTGACCGCGCAAGAGGGCGCTGCCGAAGCAGCGCCCTCGTTTATGACTTGTGCGAAACGGTTTGGTGCGTTATCTGTTGGTGAGCTTTGCGAAGATCACGAGAACCTTTGCCGCCTCGGCGCGGGTGGCGTTGCCCTTCGGCTGGAAGGTGCCGTCCGGGTAACCGGCGACGACGCCCTTCTCGGTCGCCCAGCCGACGGCGTTCTTCGCATAGTGGTAAATGTCGGCGGCGTCCTTGTAGCCATCGAGCTTATCCTCGTAGCTGCCCTTATCGCCGGAGAAGCGATAGAGGATGGTGACCATCTGCTCGCGCGTCACGAACGCATCCGGCTCAAAGGTCGTCTCGGACGTGCCGTTGATGATGCCGTTCTGCTCTGCCCAGACAGTCGCCTTGAAGTAGTAGCTGTTCTCCTTGACGTCGGTGAACTTGGAGGTGGTTGCCTCGACGGTCGGCTCACCGGCCAGACGGTAGACCATCGTGACCAGGTGCGCACGGGTCAGATTCTCGTTCGGCTCGAATTCGGTCGGGCTGACGCCGTTGACCACGCCGCGAGCAGTCAGCTCCACAACATAATCGTAGAACCAATCCTTCTCCGTGACGTCATGGAACTGGCTCTTGCCTGCCAGATTCGTGCGGAGCTTTGCAATCTCCTCGTCGGTCAGGCCGAGACCCTTGATATAGGTTTCCGCGAGCTTCGCAAGATCCGCGCCCTCGAGCGTCTCGACGCCGAAGATCGTCTTGAGATTCTTGACAATATTGTTGGAAATGGTCGCGTACTGGGTCGTGCCGACCTTGACGCCGTAGTAGTTCATGTAGGTCACGGCGTAATCCGTCTTGACCTCGTCGAGCGAGGCGCCCATCAGGCACTCGAGCAGCGCGGAGGTGAAGCCCGCGCGATCCTGACCCTCGTTGCAGTGCACGAGGTACGGGCCGTCGTGCGTTGCGAAGTAGCGCAGACCCTCTGCCAGACCGGTGCGGTTCGTCTCGCTCAGGAAGTCAACGCCGATGCCGAGGAAGGCCACGTTCTGCTTGGAGTAGTAGGTGTCGGCGTAGCCCGCATAGGCCTCCGCCTTAGCCTGATTATCCGCCAGGTTCATGATGGTCTTCACGCCGTGCGCCTTTGCCGCAGCGTCGGCATAGGTGTTTCTGCCGATGGCGGGGTTGATCGGGCTGGAGGAGCGATAGAGCACACCGTAGCCCATGCCGGTCGTGCCGACCATGCGGAAGTTTGCAAACTGCTCGTCGGTCAGATCCTTGTAGTCCTCGCGGTTGTTCGTGCGGACAAGGTCATAGACCTCGTACTGATCCTTATAGCCGCCCTTCTGCGCCAGCGTGATGGTGATCTCCACCGGGAAGGTCACGCCCTCGTTTGCGTTCCAGACATAGGACTTGTCGGGGTTGGTCGTCTTGGTCGCAAGGCCGTAGCCTGCGGCGAAGCTTCCGTTGAAGATCTCCAGCTCGACGGGCTTGGAGGCATCCTTCCACGCGACGAGACCGGCTTCTCTTGCGCCGACATAACGGTATTCCGGAATGACGGGCAGGGTCAGCTTCTGGTCGAGGAACTCAACGGTCACATAGTCGGCATATTCGAAGCCCGCTGCGAGCAGCTCGCCGGAGGTGATGCTCAGGCGAACGTCGCCGTACTTGTCGATCTCGGTCGTCGACGGAGCGACGGTCTTGATCCGGAGCGCAGTGCTCTTGCTCAGGTTCTCGCGGAGCTTGGCGATTTCGGCGTCGGTCAGGCCGATCTCCTTCATGTAGGCCTCGGCCTCCTTGGCAAGGTCGGCCTTTGCGGCATCGGCCATGTCGAAGATCAGGCAAAGGTTCTTCAGGATCGCGTTGCGCAGATAGGCCTCCTGTGCCTCGGTCAGCGCGACCTGCTTGCCGTCGACCACATTATAATAATTGCGGAAAGTCGTGAGGTAGTCGTTTGCGACCTCGTCAGCAGAGGCGCCCATCAGGCATTCCAGAATGGCCGCGGTCAGACCGGCGCGATCCTTGCCCTCGGTGCAATGCACCAGATACGGACCCTCGTTCTTGGTGATGAAGCGGAAGCCCTCGGCCAGACCGTTCTTGAACTCATCAGTCGTGAAGGCGACCGGCAGGTTCAGGAAGACAACGTTCTGCTTGGAATAATAGCTGTCGTCATAGCCTGCGTAGCCCTTGGCCTCCGTCACGGAATCGGCGAGGTTGATGAAGGTCTTGATGCCCGCTGCCGAGGCAGCCTTGTCGGCATAGGTGTTTCTGCCCAGCTCGGGGTTGATCGGGCTGGAGGAGCGGTAGAGGATGCCCGCGCCCATGCCGGTGGTAGCGATGTTGCGGAAGTTTGCGAACTGCTCGTCAGTCAGCTCGGGGTAATCCTCGCGGTTGTTCGTGCGGTTGAGCTGGCGGACGGAAAGCTCGTCGGCATAGCCGCCGGCTTCCTTCATCGTCACGGTGGCGACGATCGGGAAGGTCACGCCGTCCTTAACGCGGTACTTCGGGGCGCCCTCAACGGTGCCTGCATCGGGGTTCGGCTCGATGATGCCCGCCTCGACGCCGAGCTGGCCGTAGTTGATGGCCATGGTCACAACCTTCTTGCCCGTTGCGGCGCGAATGAGGAGCTGATGCGTGTCAACGTCGTCATAGTTCGAGCAGACCGGGAAATCGTAGCTCTTTCCGTTGAAGGAGACGGTGACGATGTCGCCGTAGTTAAAGTGCTTCAGGAATTCCTCGGTGGAGACGTTCAGGTCAAGGTGGCCGTACTTGAACATGTTCCCGCTGTCCGGAACCAGCTCATAGGTAATGGCGTCCTCTTCCTTGACGCAGCGCTCGTTCAGGTCGAGCGGCAGCACACCGCCGTTATCCTTGCCGATCCGGCGCAGCGCCTCGATCGCGCTGAGGTTGTCGATCGGCGCCTCGTTGACGTCCTGCACGGGCGTCTTCTTCTCAAAGGCGGAGCCGGGCAGCGTCGCGCAGTATTCGTTGATCGCGATGCGATAGGTCTTGGTGTTGTCGTGGATGTCCACAACGGTGCCGTCGTCAAGCACGATGGAGGTGACGGTTCTCACCGGGCGGCCGTCCGTGCCCGTGGTGGCCTTATACTTGACAAACATGCCGGAGAACTGGTCGCCGTAGTTGGCGTTTCTGAAGGCGTTTTCAACCGTTTTGGCAAGCTCTGCGCCGGTTGCGTCGAAGGTCAGCAGGCGGTTGCCGAACGGCGAGATGGTGTAAATGTCGCCGACGGTGATGTTGCGGGTGGTCGCGCCCTCCTCCATCATCAGGTCGCAGCGGATGCCGCCGCTGTTCGTGAAGGCGACGACGGTGTTCATGTCCTTCGTGGCCTCGAGCATCAGACCTGCAAGCCAGTTGCCCGCAATGGTGTTCGTGCTCTTGCCGATCTTTGCGCGGCGCGTGATGCTGCGGTCGACCGTGCCGAGCACCTCCTCCATCTGATCCTTGACGGCATCCCATGCCGCATGGCTGATGGCAAGCACATCCGGATCGAGGTTGGCCTTGTTTTCGTCGTTGTCGTAAAGGGCATCCTTCTTATCGGTGATGGAGATATAGTTGGGAGCCAGCACCTCGGCCTCGCCGGTGACAGTGTTGTACTGGAGCTTGGCGTTGGCATAGCCCTTGGCCTGGCAGTTGCCCTGAATGTAGGCGATGCCGTTATCGGCGACGCCGTAGCTCGCGGTGTGAGAGTGGCCGCCCAAAACGAGGTCGACCTTGTTGGGGTCAAGCGCTCTGGCAAGATACGCCGGGCTTGCGTGCGCAAGCACCATCACAACGTCGGGCTTCTCCGCGGCGATCACGCTGTCGATCTTCGCATTGAGCTTGTCGAGGTCGGGATCGATGTCATACGGAGCGATCTTTGCGGCCATGATGTCCATGGAATAGTCGGGGATATAGCCGATCACTGCGACGGACACGCCGCCCTTATCGAGGATCACATAATCCTTCACGATGGAGGAGTGCGTCGTCGTTCCGGCGTCAAAGAGGTTATAGGCCAGAACGGGAATGCTGCTGTCACCGGTGAAGCTGCCGACCTCATAGGCGGGCATGGTGCCCTCGGCGTCCGTGGCGTACTTGGTGACGTCCCAGTCGAACTCATGGTTGCCGAGCGCGACGGCGTCATAGCCCATCTTGTCATAGGCTGCGCGCAGAGCGTTGCCGTAGATCAGGTTGGAAACGGGCGTGCCCTGATAAATATCGCCGCCGTCAAAGAGCAGCACGCCGTCGTTCGCGGCATTGGCTCTGGCGTCCTTGACGATCTTCGCGATGCGCGCAAGGCGATACTGGAACGTCTCCGGTTTGCCGCTGGAGGTGTCCGTCAGATAGCCGTGCACGTCCGTGGTCTCAAAAATCTCGAAGGTCTTGTAGCCCGTGGCGAGCGACCATGTGGAGGTGATGGTCGGGGTGATCGTGCCATTTGCGCGGATATAGTCGGTCAGGAGGTTTCTGGCCTGACCCTTGTCCTCGCCCTGGATCATGTCGAACTGCGTCGAGTAGATCACGCGTGCGGGATCGTTTGCAACAAAATTGCAGCCGTGGCTGTTGAGCCATTCGATGTAATGGCCGCCGCCGTTATAGCGGTAGTTGTTCACGACCACGGTGAAGGTCTTGTTGGCAGCAATGGGCTTGCCCTCATAGGTCATGGAGACGACGCGGCTGCCCGCAGGCTTCGTGTAGTCGATCACATAGGAGAAGCCGTCGCCGTAAATGACGTCATAATAGGTCAGATCGCCGGAGTTGACATAGGGCTTGCCGGAGGCGTCCGTCTTGATCTTCGTCGCGGCAAACTCGAGCCACTGATGGATCTCCTCGCCCTTCATGGTGATCTGATAGAACCAGTTTTCAAAGCGGTAGAGCTTGAACATATCGCCAAGGTAGATGTTGCCCTTGTCGATGATGTTCGCATTGTCGCCGGAGGTCAGCGGCGCGGAGATGGAGAGCTGCGCCGGCTTGTCGTCCTTCGGATTGTCGGGCGTGTTCACGCCGGTGTTGTCATAAGCGCCCCAGAGCTGGACGGTGTTGACCAGATCCATGAACGCAGAAGGCTTTGTTCCAAGCTCGGCAGCCGTAAAATCTCCGTCGGCCTCGCCGATCTTCTCGAGCATGTACTCCTTCCATGTCGCGTCCTCATAGGGCTGGAGAACCTTGACGAGGTCTTCGTCGAGCTTGTAGTTCTCCATATTCACCAACGCGGTGTCAATGTCGGCCTTGCCGGTCGTCTTGTCGTAGGAGACCTTCACCTGCGCGATGGCACGTGCCTTGGTGAACGGCTGGAGCACATGGACGTCCTCGCCCTTGGCGTTTTGGATCGTCCAATCCTTGTTGTTATGCTCATGGCCGGAGAATGCAAAGGAGATGGAGTCCGTCTCCTTAACGAGCTGCTCGATGAAGTCGGATTTCTCGTCGGAATTCACGCCGCTGTGGGCAACAACGACGATCATGTCGGCCTTTTCCTTCATTTCCGGCTCATAGTGCTTATAGGTGTCGATGATGTTGGCAAAATAGATGCCTTCCCAGTTGGCGGGAATATCCCATGTGGGGATATTGGGGTTGCCGAAGCCGATGACAGCAACCTTCACGCCACCAAAGTTCTTGATGACGTAGGGGGCATAGCCCTTCCACGTCTTCCAGTCCTTGCTCTCGTCGCTGTTTGTGGCGGCGTCGAGATAGTTGGCCATGCAGACGCTCATCTGCTTTTCCGTTTCCGTGCTGGGGGAAGTGGCATAATCAAGCTGACGGTTGAGGATGTTCAGACCGTAGTTGAACTCGTGGTTGCCGACAACCCACATGTCATAGCCGATGGAACGGAATGCCTTGACCGCCGGGGGATCGGCATCGGGCTTGTTGAACGCATAGTAATACGTCAACGGAGCGCCTTGGATGGTGTCGCCCAAGTCGGCAACATACAGATTGTCGCCGTATTCCTGCCTCATTTCCTTGATGTACGAAGAGACGCGGGTCAGGCCACGTTTATAGGTGCCGCTTTGGGAGGCGTCGACCGTATAATCCGTCGCGAAGATCTGACCGTGCAGGTCGGACGTCACAAGGAATGCAAAGTTGGATTTGCTCTCTTCCGCAAAAACCGTCGGCAGAAGCGACAGAATCATGCAGAGCACCAGCAGTGCAGCGAGAACGCGGGTCAGCTTTTTCATAAACTACTCTCCTTTTCAAAAGTGAAAGACTGCGCAGAGCAGCCTTCCCGCCATATTTTCGTGAGCGATGCCCATTGCTCACGTGTTTAGTATAACATTCTTCCCAATTTCTGTCCAGTCTCTTTGTGGAATTTGTAGGAACGCACAATTCCTATATGACTTTTCAAACACTTTGCCCAATTTTCGCGTCCCCTTCCGTGGATTCGACTGCTTCCGCGCACCGCGGCTTGACGGCTTTCTCCGTCCGTGATAAAATAGAGATTAAAATAAAGGAAGCTCTGATTCAATCGCAAGAGCGGTCAGCGAGGGATTTTGTTCCAGATTGAGGTTTGGAAATCGCAGGAATCCTTTACGTATTTCAAGATTTTCAAACCGATAAGCTGGGACAAAAGACCCGCTGAGCGCCGCAGCCGATTGATTCAGAGGTTCCTAAAGAAGAGGACGGGATTTTCGATGAAACAATGCCACCGGCTCGCCGCGCTGCTCTGCGTGCTGGCGCTGCTGCTCGGTCTGCTGCCTCCCCTGCGCGCGCAGGCGGCAGAGACCTACACGCTTCCGGTTTTTGAGACCTCTGACGTTCACGGCTTCTTGGTCGAGACGACCAGCACGGCCAGCGAGACGACCGCGCTTTACCGCATGGCCTATATCGCCGACAAGGTTGACGACGCGCGCGGCGGCGACGCCGCCCGCACGGTCCTGCTCGACGGCGGCGACATTTATCAGGGCAACGCCGTCTCGAACCTGCAAAACGGCGAGCCGATGGTCGCGGCCTTCGACGCGATGGAATATGACGCGGTCTCGCTGGGCAACCACGAATTCGACTGGGGCATCACGGCCACGACCGACTCAGACGGCACGATGCCGCACTATACGCTCGCAGGCACGGAGCACGACAGCAAGATTCCCATTCTCGCCTCGAATATCTACTACGCCGGGACGTCCGACCGCGTGGATTTCACGCAGGATTACGTCATTCTGAATAAAACCGCCGTCTCTCCCTCCGGTCAGACGCGCACCGTGCGCATAGCGGTGGTCGGCTACGTTGCGACCTATGCCTCGTCGATCATGGCCTCGGAGATTGCGCCCTATACGATTCTTGCCGAGCTGAACCGTGCGGAGCAGACGGCCGAGGCGCTCAAGGCCGACGGCCGCGCGGACGCCGCTATCCTGCTGGCGCATATGGACGCAGCCGCCCTCGCAGGGCAGCTCTCGGACGGAACAGCCTTCGATCTCGTCTGCGGCGGGCATTCGCATATGGGTCAGACCGGTGTCTCCGGCAGCGTGACCTACATGCAGCCCTGGTCGAAGGCAGCGGCCTATGCCTATGCCGAGCTGTGCTTTGACGGCAGCGGCACCGTCAGCGTGCGCGGCGCGGCAATCGAGAGCCTGCAAGAGGTCACGGAGCGCCTCACCGACACCGCCGCCAACGCCTCAGAGATGGCGCCGGACGTGCTCTCGCTTAGCCGGTTTTATCTGGAAAACGTGCAGGGCGAGCTGAACACGCGCCTCGGCTACGTCACCGTCGACATCAGCACCGATCAGATCGGCAACAATCCCTTCTCCAGCACGGGCGGCAACTGGATGACCGACATGGCCAACCGCGCCACCGGCTCGAAGGTCTCCTTCACCAACAAGGGCGGCATCCGGACGGAGCTTCTGCTTGACGGCGACCGCCGCTACATCACCAAGGGCGACGTCTATACGATCGCGCCCTTCTGCAACCTGCTCTATGTCTATGACCTCACCTATTCCGACCTGCTGACCGTTCTGAGCTGGGGCATCGGGCGGGGCAAGTCCATCCGTCTGCGCATGAGCGGCATCGACTGCTACTATACCGGCTCGACCGTCACGGCGCTCGTCGAGGACGGCGTCTGCATCTATCAAAACGGAAAGTTTTCCGACGGCTATGCCGACAAGCACCTTCGCGTATCCGTCAACGAATACATTGCCACCGCCTCGAACACACCGTTTGCGTCGTGGAACCAAAAATGTGTGGACAGCACGATGGTCGACAACGAGAGCTTCATCCGCGTGCTCGAGCAGGAGGGCAAGGAAAACGACGGCCTGCTCTTTGTCGACCCGAACGCGCACTATATCAACGGCACCTACGCTGCTCCAACCTATACGATCGCGACCTCTTACGAGGGAAAGGGCTATATCACACCCACGCAGCACGTGCAGAAGGGCGCGCGCGTGGTGCTCACGATCCGGCCGGACGACGGCTGGAGGCTGAGTCGGCTTGTGGTCGACGGCGACGAGCTGACGCCCGCCGAGCAATATGTGATCCGCAGTGTACACGCCGACAGCACGATTCACGCCGTGTTCACCGAGCTTGCGGCCGAGACGGCCGACCCCTGCGCGGCGTTCACGGATGTTGACCGCAACGCATGGTATCACGAATCGATCGATTTCGCGCTTGCTCACGCGCTGTTCAACGGCTGCGGAGACGGCCTCTTTGAGCCGGACGGCACAATGACCCGCGCCATGCTCGTCACGGTGCTCTGGCGCATGGAGGGACAGCCGGGCGCGCAGGAGAGCCTGCGCTTTTCGGACGTTTCCGCACGCAGCTACTATGCCGGGGCCGTCCGCTGGGCAGCCGAGCGCGGCATCGTCGACGGCGTCGGAAACGGGCGCTTCGAGCCGGATTCCGCCGTCACTCGTGAGCAGATCGCCGTGCTCCTCCTGCGCTACGCGCGCTATCGCGGCATATCCGTCGATCCGTCGGCGATTCCGGACAGCTTTGCCGATGTCGGCCGCGTCAGCGCCTATGCCCGCGAGGGCGTCGGCTGGGCGATTGCCGCCGACCTCCTGCGCGGCAGTCGGGAGTCAGACGGCACGCTTCGGCTCGAGCCGAAGGCGTCGGCCACCCGGGCGCAGGTCGCCGCGCTTCTGATGCGCATGAATCATCTGTTGCAAAAATCCTGACTTGTGCTATAATGATGTCCGGAATCCACAAAGAGAGGACGGCAGCCATGGAGATCGGCCGATATTTCTGCAACGACCCTGCCGCGCCGAAGCCGAACAGCCCGACACACATCGGAACAAACGTGCTTCTGGAGGCTGAGGGGCGGCTTCTGCTGGAAAAGCGCTGGGACTGCGGCCAATGGGGGCTGATCGGCGGCCGCCTGCGCAGCGGCGAGCGCGAAACGCGCGGCATTGCCCGCGAGCTGCGGGAGGAGACGGGGATCTTTCTTCCGGAGAGCGCCTTCACCCACGTCTGCACCACGCAGGACGCGCGCATCGCGGCCTATCGCGACGGCACGGTCTGGCGCATGGTCATCGTCCTGTTCCGCGCAAGGCTGGAGCGCCTGCCGGAGCTGAAGCCGAGTGCAGAATCCCTACAGCTGCAATTTTTTACGCCGGAGGAGCTTTCGGCGCTGAATTTAGTCATCACCCACCGCGATCTGATCCTCCGGTGGGCAGAGGAAAACGGAGGAAAACAGTTATGAAGATTTTAGTTGCCGGCGGCATGGGCTTCATCGGAAGTCACACCTGCGTGGAGCTGATCGAGGCAGGCTACGAGCCTGTGATCGTCGATAACCTCGTCAATTCCAACGCCGAGGTGCTCGACCGCATTGAGCACATCACCGGCGTGCGTCCGGCCTTTTTTGAGCAGGACGTCGGCGATCGCGCCGCCCTGCGCGCGGTCTTTCAGGCGCACGAGATCGGCGCCGTGATCCACTTCGCCGGCCTGAAGGCCGTCGGCGAGAGCGTCGGCCAGCCCCTGCGCTATTACCGCAACAACCTTGACGCTCTTCTGACGCTGCTGGAGGTCATGGAGGAATTCGGCTGCAAGCGCCTGATCTTCTCGTCCTCGGCGACGGTCTACGGCCCGGAGAATCCCGTGCCCTATGTGGAGACCATGCCCGCGCACGTCTGCACGAATCCCTACGGCTGGACGAAGGTCATGAGCGAGCAGATCCTGCGCGATTACGCCGCCGCGAAGCCGGATTTCTCGGCTGTGCTCCTGCGCTATTTCAACCCCATCGGCGCGCATGAATCCGGCCTTCTGGGCGACGATCCGTCCGGAATCCCGAACAATCTGATGCCCTATGTCGTGCGCGTGGCGGCGGGACAGCTTCCGATGCTGACCGTTTTCGGCGACGATTATGACACGCCCGACGGCACCTGCCTGCGCGATTATCTGCATGTCGTTGACCTCGCGAGGGGACATCTCTGCGCGATCGAATATGCGCTGGCGCACACCGGCGCAGAGGCCATCAACCTCGGAACGGGCAGCGGCACGAGCGTGCTCGAGCTGATCCGCACCTTTGAGGAGGCCACCGGCGTGCATGTGCCCTATCGGATCGGGCCGCGCCGCGCGGGCGATCTCGCGCGCTGCTGGGCAGACGCCTCCAAGGCCGAGCGCCTGCTCGGCTGGAAAACCGAGAAAACGCTCGAGCAGATGTGCCGCGACAGCTGGAGCTTCGCGCTCAAATGCGGCGAGTAACGCGCCCGCACGCGCTGCGCAGCGGAGGTTCCCAAGCAAGCGAACGATCCTGACACATATGAAAAGGGAAGTGTGGGCTGCGCCCGCACTTCCCTTTTCTCCTACGGCGATCAGCCGAATTTTACTGCGTAGCCGTGCCGTCTCCGACGGCGCTCCGATAGTCCCGCGCCAGCAGCCGCCATGTCGCCTTGTCGACCTCGCCGGTCACGGGCAGACCGTAACGCGCCTGCATCGCGCGAATGCTCTCGGCCGTCGGCTGATCGAGCACGCCGGTCGAGGGCGCGCTTGGGATGTCCTCATACGCGTCGCAGAGCGCCGCCAGCATTCCCTGCACGAGGAACAGATGCCGGTTCTTCTCGCCGGTGCGCAAAATCTGCCCCGGCAGGAGCGCAAGGCGCAGCGGCTCGGCCTCCAGCTGGGAAACACGTGCCGACTCGGCACGGTCGTTCAGCAGCTCCCATGTTTGCAGATCGGCGATCCCGGTGACAGGCAGCCCCTCCCGCGCCTGAAACACGCGGACGGCCTGCTGCGTCTCGCGGCCGAAGATGCCGTCAACGATCAGAAGCAGCTCGGGCAGAACAGCCGACAGATTGGCTTGAAGCGCCGCGACGGACGACGCCTCGGGCGTTCCGGTAAGCATAGTCTCCTCCCCCTCTCAGGAAAAATCGCTGTCGCCGAGCTGTACCGCGCGGCCGGGATACTGCGCCGACAGCGACGAGAGCGAGTTTGACGAATCCACCACGCCGACGGCGCGGCTATAGAGCGCCGCCCATGTCGCCGGGCCGACGATCCCGTCCGGCGTCAGCCCCGCAAAGCGCTGGAACGCGATAACGGCCTCCTCGGTTTTCGGGCCGAAAATACCGTCCATCTCCACCGTTTCGATCGTGCTGACATATTCGGCCATCAAACGCAGCATATATTGCAGCTGCTGCACCTTCACGCCCGTGCTGCCGACCTGAAGACTGGGTGGCGCCTGCCAATTGCTTCCGAGGAACATCTGCCCCTCCCCGTCCAGCTCCGCCAGCTCCAGTATGCCGACATAAAGCCGCACGAGCTGATACCACGTTGTCCTGCCGACAATGCCGTCGGACGTCAGATTGAAAATCTGCTGGAAGCGGCGCACGGACGCCTCCGTCCCGCTGCCGAAGATGCCGTCGATCGGGTCGACGCGCGGGATCGACGGATAGTTCCGCGCCACGCGGTCGAGCATCACCTGCGCCTGCACGACGCCTGCGCCCTGCGAGCCGCGCCGCAGCGGCGTGCCGGGGTAGGACGGCGTATAGCCGCGCACCGGCGCTTGATTCACCAGCTCGACGTCGCTGCCGTAATAATACCGCAGGATCTCCCCGGCCGTTTTTCCCTGCCGCGCAAGGTTCTGCGTGCCCCACTGGCTCATGCCCGAGCAGGTGACGGTCGTGCCGTTGCAGTATTTCGCCGCCAGCGGCTCGATGCTGCCGCGTTTGCGGATGTAGCTCGTGTAAAGGCCGTCGACAAGCTTGGAAATGTTGTCGAAAATATTGCGCCCGTTGATGAATTTCTGGTCGATGGCCGTCGAGGACGTGATGTCAAAGCGATACCCACGGCTGCGGTAAAACTCCGTGTAGACCCGGTTGAGCGCGAACGAGCTGATCGCTAGAATGTTCGCGCGCAGGGCGCTCTCGTCCCACGTCGGATAGACCTCGCTCGAGGCAACATTCTTGACGTACTCGTTGAACGGCACGGTGACATTCGCCGCGTAGGAATCCGGCGCGCCCAGATGCACCGTGATCTGTCTCGGGATGTACGGTGTGACGGTCTGCATGGTTAAAGCTCCTGCGCCGGGATCGTCACGTTCTCAGCGGCGTTCGGGTCGGCCGGACGCTCCTCCAGCGGCAGGAGCATGATGTCCTGAATGCTGCGGATGCCCGAGAAAATCTGGATTCCCCGAATGTCAATGGGTAGGAAATACAGATGCGCGACGGTGACGTCCACCGACGCAAACGGCTCGGCCTGCCCCGGTGTCAGGCTGTTGGCCGCCGGCTCGGCCTGCAGCGTGACAGGCTCGATCAGCCCACTGCTGTCCGTCGTGCGCACAGCGAGCACGCGCTGCCCCGTTGCGGTTTTCGCCAGTACGCGCACGCATGCCCCCTGAATCGGGAGCTGCGCTGCCGAGCTGTAGACCCGGACGAGCAAGGTTCCTGTTGATGGCATAGCGCTCCTCCTTTCGGCGTTCTCCCAGAGGATATGCACCCGCGCCGTGAAATAGAACCGCGTTCCGATATAAAAAGGCTCGTCTCAAAGCAATTTGAGACGAGCCTCAGCGTATCAAAAACCTTTTTTGGCAGTCTAAAGGCTGCTGCGGAACTCCGCAGCAGCCTGTTTTCCACTTACACCGGGATGATCGGAAGCTCCACGTCGCACACGGTCGAGTCGGTCGGTTCCGACGTTGAGACGGTCAGAATGTCGACCGGCGCAAAAATCTGGGGAAGCTCTGATTAAATCGCAAGAGTGGTCAGCGAGGGATTTTGTTCCAAATTGAGGTTTGGAAATCGCAGGAATACTTTGTGTATTTCAAGATTTTCAAACCGATAAGTTGGGGCAAAAGACCCGCTGAGCGCCGCAGCCGATTTATTCAGATGTTCCCTGGATCTTCACTTCCGGATACCGAAATGCCATCATTGTTTTTCCTTTCTGCGGAGGGCGCGTGCCCTCCGCATTTCTTCCGGCCTCTCAGGAGGTGAACAGGTTGTACTGCTCACCGGAGATGTCGTAGGGGCAGAGCTGATCTGCCGGCGGCTGGACGTTGCACACGTGGAACTCCGGATTGAACAGATACCAGCCGGTGTTGGGGTCCTCCGGGTCATACGGAACGGTGCACTCCCCGATCTGCGTGGCGTTTTGCTTGACCGTGCAGCTCGCGATGGTAGCCCCGGCGAGGGTGAAGCTTTCATAAATCAGCTCGGGTTTCGAATATTTCTTTTTCATCATCAGCACCTCACTTGTTCAGAAAGCTCTTTTTTCTCTCGGCGTCGGTCGGCAGGAGGAAGGCCGCGCTCTGTCCGCTGACTGCGGCGGCGGCCGCGCCCGTCAGACCGATTCCAGCGGACGAAAGCTGCTTGGACTCGTTGTCCACGACCGTCACCTTGACATTGTCAAGGTAATAGAAGCAGGACGATGCGTCAGCCTTCCCGTAATTATAAGGATTGCTGTACACCGTGAACAGATCCTTGCTTCGATCCGTTGAATTTGCGGAAACCGTTTGCCGCGCGCTGAAATGCACCCAGCCGCCATTCTTCGTGATTTTGACATGGTGGTCATTGTGATCGGTCTTGCCGTTTTCGTCCATGTACTGCAAATTACAGAAGAGGTCGGTGCTATTCGCCGGGCTGTTCGGGTCAAGCATCACATCGAAATCGATCTGATAGGTCATACCCGGCGTAAAGGTGGCATTTGTTTTTGCATACAGCCAAGTTGTATAAGACGACGTTACGTAGTAGCACTTGTTATTGACCGCGGTGGGGTCTGTGACAATGCTGATTGACTGATTGTCGCCGACGAAGAACTTCGCCGTTCCCTCGGCATCGTCCTCGACGAGCACCGTTTTTTCCTTAGCCTCGACGAATCGGATATACTTGATCTCCGTCTTGCCGGCGTCGTCGAACGGGTCGAAGCGCAGCTGCGTGACAAAGCCCTTCCACGAGCCGGTGTTGCCCTGATCCTTCGTCATATCGAAGATGAGGGTCTTGAACTCGCCGTTCGAGCTTGTCTCGATGGGAATCTTCGCCGTTTTGCTCTCGCTCAGCCCCGGAGCCTTGGTCGTTGTATAGTAGATCTTCATCGCTTTCTCTTTGTTGCTGTTGCCCGTGATATCCCACTTCACGCAGACCTCGATCTGGGTGTATTTGCTGCAATCCAGATTCAGATTTTCTCGGCTCAGTCTGGGATCGTAGGTGTTTTGGCTGGTCTTGGTGCCCTCGATCACGAGAGCGTCGTTCGTGAAGCTCATCGTGCCGCCGGCCATCGTCCAGCCGCGCGTGTCTCCGGAGCGGTTGAACGTCCAGATGCCGTCCGCCTCGCTGTCAAAGTACGACGCCTCCTGCGTGGAGATCCGGTAGTCCTTGCCGCTCTTCGTGTAGTGCAGGCCGAGCGTCACCGCCAGACCCTCGATCGGCAGCATCGGGATGTTGTCCCGCTGATAGACCGGCCCGCCCAGCTTGACCTGCGTTTTCCCGTCGACCAGCGCGTAATCTCTGCCGACCACGAACTGATAGGAATGCTTGTTGCGATAGAGCGTCAGGGCCTTGGTCTCATAGCTCCAGTCGAAATACAGCGAGAGCGCATGATGGATCATGCTGACGCCCGGCTCAAAGGGCACATAGTCCACCCCGTTCTGCGTCTCGGTCTGGATCTGGTTGTTGAGCTTTGTGCCGTTGATGGAAACGGTCGGATAATTGCCGCCGTACTCAAGGGTCACGGATTCGATCGTGAAGGTCACGTCATTCTTGTCCACCGGTTTAAGCATCAGGGATTTCATTTTTCCGATCCATGACGGCCGCGAGCAAAGCGCAAACACGAACTCCTGCTCCCCGTCCGTAGTGGATTTGAGCTTGATCGAATTGGACTCGGTACGCGGGTTCTTGTCCGTTTCGTAGTAGAGCTGCATGGTTTGGCCCTCCGGAATGCCGGACACCTTCACGCGCACACGCAGCAGCTCCGACGCGTCCTTGCCCTTGAAATTCTCATCGTTGAGGATGAAGTACGGACCGTCTGTCGTGCTCTTGAAGGAGCCGTTGCCCAGCACCGTCATATTGTACGCCATATTATCGTTATAGAAGTTCGTCGTATAGGTCTTGACGCTCAGGGGCTGCAGGCCGGTGTCATTGCCGTTTCGGCGCAGAAGGCGAATATCCTGCGGATAGTTATGCGTGATGAGCGCCTTCTGCTCGGCGGTGGGCTTCACGTCGGTATGCGCATCGCCACCGGAATACACCTCGCGCAGCGCGTCGAGATACTCGAAGCCGTGCAGGCCGTCGCTCGGCATGATATAGGTGCCCTCGCCGTATTCGTTCCAGGTGGAGATCATGGCGAAGTTCTCCTGCCAGTGACCGTCACCATCCACGCCGGGCTTGCTCTTATTGGCATAGGTTGGCAGATAGGTGTCGCGCACCCATTCGTTGGCCGCCTTGAAGTCCGAGACGGACATCATCGGGAAACGCTCCTGCGCCCAGCCGACGTGGTTGAAGCCCACGCTGATGGTCGGAACGGCATATGCATCGACCTTCTCCTGCTTCTCGAGGTTTTTGGCCTTGTCCCGCTCAAGCGTGTAGTCCGTGCCCCAGTTATAGGCATACCAGCCGTCAAAGCCGAAGTCCTTGATATTCGTCTCGCCGCCGTTGCAGTCGAGCACGATCACGCCGCTAAAGCCGACCTTCTTGGCCTCCGCGCGCAGGTAATCGAACATGCCCTTCACGGTCTCGGCATTGTTCTTATAGTGCTCTTTGATCCTGCTCGCGCCGAAGATCGCGATAACCGGCTTGTTGTCGATGGTCATGTAGCTCGGGTTCGTGAAATAGTTCTCGATGATAAACGGCACATAGTAGTTCTTAAACGCGTCCACCGTTGTGGGGAACGAGCCGTTTGCCGCCTCCCAGAGCAGACAGAACTTCATCTTGTCGCTGTATTTTGCGTTGACAAAGGCGCGGTTGAGATGCTTGGCGCTGGGCTCGAGCGCCCCGTTTCCGCTGGAGGCATACCAGCAGAAGGCCTGGAAATCAATGCCGTGCTCGGTCATGTACTTGATCTCCCAGTCGGCCGTCTCGGTCAGGTTTTCGTCGTAGTAGCCCAAGATCGGCTTGTGGTCGTCGTGCGGCGTGATCGTCGCCCAGCCCCAATGGCTGCCGTTCTCCCAGAGGGAGCAGACGTTGATGCCGATGTTGTACTTGTCATTCACGACCTGCGGCGCGGGGACGTCATAGTCGACCAGATTGTAGACCATGATGTCATCCAGCTCGACATAGCCTGCGCTCGCGGTATTGTCAAAAAGGACACTGTCGACATAGCTCGTCCTCGTCAGGAAATCGACCGTTGCGACCTGCTTGGTGTGCACCTTGATGACCGCCTTCTGCGTGGCCATGTCGGCCTCGACGCGGATCAGATGCCACATGTTGTTCTGAAGCTGCTCCTGCGTCCCGGTGAGCACGCCCTGCGCCTTGGTCTTCATGATCTTCTGGCCGTTGGCGTAGAGATAGCCGTTCCGCAGCTCGAGCTTGACGACTGCGTCGTCTCCGGCGCAGAGGCTCCAGCTCGTGTTCTGATCGTTCTTCTCGGGCTTGGTCGAGAATGTGAAGCAGACCTTGCCGCTCAGCGGCTCGAAGCTGCATGCGGTTTTCTTTCCGGCTGCCAGCCGCAGGTACTCGCCGACGAGCGAGAGCGCACCGTCATTGGTAAAATCTGACGGGATCGCACGCGTCGGGAACGTAAACTCCTCAAAGATCGCATAGTTTGCCTCGGCATAACCGCCCTTAACCACCGTCGTGCAGGTACTGGCATCCGTGGTCTCAAAGCTCAGCAGACGGAAGGAGCTTCCGAGAAGGGGATGCGTTCCGCAGTCCTTGCCGTTGAGAATGGTTCGGCTGACGCCGCGATCCAAATCCACGATCACGCGAAGCTGCACGGACGAATTCTCGTCGATCACCGACTTATCCGCAATTTTTGTTGTGACATTTCCGTCTTTGCCCTTGATATAGAAGCCGTCAGCCTTGGTTTCAAGATAGTACGTATCCGAACCGTCCTCGGCGCTCAGTCGCACGACGTTGCCGTCAAAGCCTCCGGCATAATTCAGCGCATAGCGGAGGTCGAAGCGGCCTGCCGTCTCGTTGTTGAAATAGCGGAGCAGGCGCGAATGCTCGTCCGTTTTCACGTCGCTGATGACGCCGTTGTTTGTGTTTGTGACTTTTCCGAGTCCGGCGCGGTTATCGACCTGCCAGCCGGAGGTGATGCCCTCGAGGTTCTTCGGCTGATCCAGAGAATAGGAATAGCAGATCTCGTAAGCCTGACGCGGCGTGCGCACCTGCTTTGTGGAAACGCCGAAGTATTTCGCGGAGGAATCGCCGTACTTCATCATTTCCCTGAGCAGCTTGACGAATTTCTCGTTGGTCTTTCCGTCGGCCAGCTTACGCGCGGCATAGGACTCGGCGCTGTAGGTCACGGTCTGGCTGACCTTCTTCCCGTCCTTGTCAAAGACCTCGGCTGTGCAGACCGTGTGCAGCTGCGTCGGATTCAGCTCGTCGAACACGACGGCGTAGCTGTCTCCGTTCGTCGTGAACTTGTCGCCGGTGATCTCGGACGTCTGCGTCTGACCGTTGCTGTCGACGTAGGTGACCTTCATCGTCAGGTCGCTCATCTTGCCGGTGTAATTCTTGTGCGTGAAATAATACTTGATGGCGATCTTTTCCTGCATGAGCAGGGTGATGCCCTTCAGCTCCAGGCCGTTGGCCGTGCCGCTGACGGCGCGATTGTCGGTCAGCGTCGGATCGGTCTGTGTGGCATGGGTCTTCTGCTCGTCGGTCAGCTCGGCGTTGACAAGGTTCTTCGGGTTGTAGCCCCAGTATTCCTGCGCGGCCGCGCCGTAATTCAGCATGTCGACCAGCATCGTCTTGAACTTGCCGTCCGTCGTGTCGGCCTTGAGCTTGTTATAGGCGTATTGCTTCACGCTGTATTCCAGCGACTTGCCGGCGTACTCCGTGCCGTCCTTCGTGCCGTGCACGGTGGCCGTGACAAGGCTGCCCATCTCCTTGGCCGCGATGCCGGTGTAGGTATAGACCCAGTTGTCGCCGTTTTCTCTGCGACCCGTGAGCTTCAGCTCCTCCGTGCCGACGAGGCTGCCCTTCTTGTCATAGATCTGCTTCGTGCAGAGCAGATAGGGGTTCTCATAGCCCTCGACGTTCTTCTTCGGAACGTAGAAGTTGATGGAAATATCGCTCGACAGCGTCAGCGACGCACCCCTGATGCCCAGGCTTCCCGCATTCGGATCCGTGACCTCCTCGGGCGTCAGCAGCGCGTTGGCCAGACCGAGTGCAGCGTTCGTGTCCTCAGGCTGGCAGCACAGCTTCGTGACCGTGCCCGGCAGATACTCAAAGCTCGTCAGGGAGATGTTCGCCTTGCCGGTGTTCTTGAAGAGCAGGATCTGCGTGCCCTCGCTGCCAGCGGTATAGACCGGGTAGTGCATCTCCGTGCCGGTCAGCGTTTTCTGGCTGATCGGTGCGGTCACGGCGTCATCCGTGAAGCTCTTGACCGAGTAGACGCTCAGCTCACCGGCCGCGCCGGTGTAGCTCTGCGCGCCCATGCGCAGGGTCGCGCCCGCCTTGGCCGTGACCGAGACGGCGATGGACTGCTGCGGCGCGAGGTGGATCTCGTACTTCGGGCCGTGCTCGAGCTTGTCGCTCAGCTCGGTCTTGCCGTATTCCGTGATGAACAGGCTGACGCCGGACGTCAGAATGTCGTTCATGGCGGTGCGGTCATATTCGGGCGCCGTGCCGATCGGGTTCAGAATGCGCACGCCGTCGACCAGAATGTCGAACGAGCCGACATTATAGGGGTCAAAATACTTGGAATACATCGGCGTGCAGACGACGGTGTACTTGCCGTAGGTCAGGTCGTCCTTGACCAGCGCCGTGCCCTGATAGAGCCGGTCGGTCTCGCGCCCCTCCGAGGTCTTGCCGCCGTCGTCGTCCTCGCCGTAATAAATGCCGTAGCGCGTGTTGACGGTGCGGGTGTAATAAGGCTTCTCCCCTGCCTCACGATCGCCCTCATAGACCTGCACGTTGACCACGCCGCCATAGGGCGTGCCCATGCTCACAAGCTCGAAGCCCGTGCCGAAGAAGGTGAACTGCACGGAGGGATAACCCGCCGCGACCGTTTCGTCCTTGATCGCCGAGGTCACGTTGACCATGCGCGCCGTACCGGCCGAGAAATAGAGGTTGTTCCCGTTCTGGCTGTACATGCTGTCATAGTCGTCGGTGTGGGAATCGGCGTCCTGATGCTGGCCGTTGGCGTTGGCGTCGTAATCTGCGGCGTCGGCGGTGATGTCGTGACGATACTGCCCCGTAACCTTGTACCACTTGCCGCGCTGGCCGTCGGTGAAGGTCATAAGGTCGTCGTTGGATTCCTCGTAATAGATCACGTCCGCAGGCTTGATGACGATCTCGTGAACCACGCTCGTGCCGTCGGGATAGCTGACGCGATAGAACACCGTGGCGTCGGGGTTGTCCTTGGAATAGATCAGGTCATACGGCGTGATCGTCACGTTCCCGTCCGCGCCGACCTCGGCGAAGGTCACGGTTCTGCCCTTGGAGTCGGTCTTTTCGATCTTGCTCGACCAGACAGTCGCGTCGACCGCGTCGGCGACCTCAACCGTCGGCGGATCGTTGCGGAAGCTGCGCACGCCGACCGTCACCTTGCGGTCGTAGTTCAGAACGACCGTGGTCTTGCCGTAGAAGCCGATGTCGTGGCCGTCGGAGGAGAAGTCCTCCGTCGTCGAGGGCACCTCGATGCCGCGCAGCTCGGCTGCGACCAGCTTGCCGTTGGCGTCGCGGACGGACTCGGCGTTGGTCGCGCAGTCAAATTGACCGAGATCGGTCGTGCCGCTCTCCATGCGCACCATGTAGGTGCCGCCGGAGAGACCCCGGAACTCATAGCTGCCGGAGGTGTAATCCTGCTCGTCGGCAGGGTTCTTCACATTGATGCTCCTGCCGAGATGGGTCGAAACAGAGCGGTAATTGCCGTCGGTCACGGGGACATAGGCGCCGTCCGCCTCGGCATAGGACACCGTCGGCAGGTTCGTCAGGGTGACATACTTCTGATAGGCGTCCTTTGTCGTGAAGTCGAAGCACCGCTGCGTGCCGTCCGTCAGCTCGATCGTAATGCTGCGGATCGTGAAAGTCTTGTTTTTGTTCTGAAGCGGGTCAAAGCGCAGGCCGGTCAGCTTCTCGTTGGGCTTCCAATTGCTGAAGCTCGACATCTCGAACACGTATTCCTTCATGTCCTTGCTCAGCCGCAGATTGCTGTTCAACGGAAGCATCTTTTCGCCGCTGAAGTTCTTGTCGCTCCCGCTCATGTAGAACAGCTGGGGCGGATTCTCGCTATCGGAATCGCCCGACATCACAAAGCGCACGCTCTTGACGTCGCTGGTGTTCAGCCCCTGATACATGACCTTGTTGGCGGTCAGGATCGCGTCTCCCGAGCCGTTTCCGGTATCGAACGTTGTGCCGCCGGTCTCACCCTTGCGGTAGAGCGAGACCTTCACGCTGTCGCGCGTAACGTCGCCGGTATCAGCCGTGTAGACCGGCGCGCCCTGCGAATTGGTCACGCGCAGGAACTGCTCGGTTGCGCCCGGAACCGTGAAATCGAAGGTACGCGTCGTGCCGTCGGCAAGGTCGAGCATAATGGACTTCAGCGTGACGTTCAGGTTCGCGCCCTGAATCGGGTCAAGACGCAGCGCATGGATCGCGCCCGTCCAATCCGAGCGGCTCGCAAGGTCAAAGGTATAGGTTTTTTCGTCCCATGCGACCTTGCCTGCCTCGATCATGCGTCCTTCGGACAGCCCATTGTCGTTGCCCGCCGCATAATAGAGCTTCATCGGGTTTTCCGTTGCGGGATCGCCGCTGGCGACCACGCGCACGGCCTTGAGGTCGCTGGCCGAAAGGCCGACATACATCGTCTCAAGGAAGGTGAAGATGAGGTCGCCCGTGCCGTCGTCCGCCGACGTGAAGGTCGCGCCGGGACGCTTGGTCGAGAGAATGGCCTCCTGCGGGAGCGTATAATCCTCAGCGGTCGGGTAGGACACGCCCGGCAAAACGGAGCTGTTAAACGTGACGTAATTCTCGCACGCTCCCTTGGTGCAAAAGTCCAGAACCTGCTCCGAGCCGTCGGCCTTCACGAGCGTAATGCTCTTGATATTAAAGGAGAGGCTGTTGCCCTCCAGCGGGTCAAGGCGCAGCTCGGTGATCGTGCCCTTCCAGTTGGCGTTCACGCTCGCGTCGAGGTCAAAGACATATTCCTTTTCCGTCTGCGAGAGCTTCTCGCCGCCGTTTTTCACGAGTGTCGGATTGTTGATCTCAAAGCGATTGCCCTCGGCCCAGTTCGCTCCGTCCGTTCTGAAATAGAGCTTGATCGGATCTACGGAATTCGGCGAGCCGCTCATGACCACCTTGAGCTGCTTCAGGTCGGAGGCCGCCGTGTTTTCATAAAGCGATTTCTTCAAGAAGAGGACCGGGTCGTGCTTATCGCCCGTGCCCGTATAGAACGTCGTGCCCGCGCAGCGCGTGTCGTTGGGGTCGGCCGCCTCGTTCTTTCTGCCGTCGGCGTCGTCGTCCGACCACGCCATGCCGGAGATGCTCCGCTTGACCACGCCGGCCGCAGCCGTTGCCCGCAGCTCGCCCGAGGAGATCGTGTTGACATAGGTGGTGTTGTCCTTGAACGCGCTCAGATCCGGCTCAAGCTGGATCTGCAGCTCGATGTTGATCGCCTTGTTCGAGTCGAGCGAGCCGATGATCGCCCATGCGGTCGGGCGCTGGTTGTTCATATCCGTGAGCGTGCCGTCGGGGCCGATCGTCGCCTGCGTCCAGCTCTCCGCCGTCGCCTGCGGGACGGTCGCCGCCGTGGCGCTGCTGTACTGGTCGTCCAGCGTGTAATACACACGGAGCTTGCTCGCGTCGCAGAGCGTCGTGTCGAGCTTCCACGCCGTCACATGGTACGTCCCGGCGAAGGTGCTGCCGTTCTGCCCGTCAAAGGGCATCGTGTCGAGCAGGTAGACCTGATCGGGATCCGTGGCGTTGTTGCTGCTGTAGATCTCATAGTCGACCGTGCCGTCGGCCTCGACGGTGTCGGCCTTGACCGACTTCGTGAAGGCGTTGGCCGAGCCCTTCGTGACCGTGATGCCCTCGGTGGCGAGGTTGCCGTTTTCGGCCGTGAAGGCGCGGTTGTCCTCCGTGCCCGAGATGGTCACGGTCGGCGCGAGCGAGGTCGTGCCCTGCGGGCAGTCCGCATCCGGCAGCTTGCTGCCGATGAAGGTCGAATAATAGATCGGCGGGATCTCCTGCCCGACGGCGACGCCTTCGAGCGTCCAGACCAGCTGCGTTTCTCCGGTGGCAATTCCCTGCTCGTCCTGCACCGCCGTGACGGTCGGCTGCAGCTCCCTGCCGTCCGTGACCGTGCCGCGCGTGCCGCCGTTGGCGCTGCTCTGGGTGTAGGTGCCGCCGAAATAGGACGAGCCTTCGATGTAGCTCAGGTATTTCGGCAGGGTGACGGTGATCGTCAGATCGGTCGTCTTTTGCGGCGTGCCCTGACTCTTGTCGAAGCTTGCCGTCGGCTGCACGACGAAATCCGCCTCGCGCTGCGAGCGGTCAAGGGCATAGGTCTCCTTTTCCTTCCCGTTGACGCGCTGCGCCTCGACCATGGAGACGCCGGTCTTATAGCCGATGATGAGCATCGTGTCGCCCCAGTGACCCCAGTCGGAGTTGTGGTTATGCAGCACATGCGCCTCGTCGTAGGTCGCCGGAACATATTGCGTGTGCGACGGCACGCCCGCGCTGTTGTTCGCGGGGATATTGCCGCTGTTGAGCCATTCCGTCTCGCCCTTGGTGTTGGTGAAATGGTTCTCCGTCAGGAGCAGTGGGCGGTTGGCCAGATAGGTCTCCCAGCTCGGGGTGGCATAGGTGCCGTCCTCGCCCGGATTGACGGACGCACTGACCGCCTCGACCGCGCTGTTCGCGCACATGGCCTTCGTCCAGACGCGGGAAGTCGAGACGATGCTGTAGGTCTGGTTGACCGTCGCCGTGTTGCGCACCCTCGCGCGCATAAGGGCGCCGTAGTGGGGCTTCTGATCGATCAGCAGACCCGGCCCCTGGATATACAGCAGCACGGCCACGCAGGTCTTGCCGTCGTTTTGCAGCGCCTCAAGGGAGTCGTAATACACAAGCTGATCCTCGGTCGCGTCGCGCATCTCGTCAAAGCTGGTCCAATCCGTGCCGTCCGTCTTTGCGCCGTATTTGACCGTCAGAGTCGCCTCGGATCTGTCCGCGCCGTCGATGAAGTCCTTCTGAAACTCTCCGGTCAGCTCATAGGCCGCCGCCGGGAAGCGCAGGAAATTCGTTGCGAACCAGAGCCGGTTGTTTTCCTCATTGCTGGTGTAGTAAGTGAAGCCCGCGCGCAGATAAAGCTCCTCGCCCGGAACCGCAACGTCGTCGCCGTGGCGCTGATTCTCAACATTCACGCCCCAACTGGTCGAATTTTCGAGACCTGCGTAAAACACACGGTTTTGCAGGACGCCGGGCAGCGTCAGCTCCAGACCGGCCTCGTGGACGTCGTCGTCCGTCTTCTGCTGATGGTCGTTCGTGCCTGCGGTGTCGGCGAATACCGTGTTGCTGACGGTCGTGAGCGTCAGGTCGCTTGCCGTGGCGGTCGTATAGAACGCGCCCTGTCCGTATTCCTGAATGATCTGATACTGAGCGCTGTCGGTCGTCTCGTTGCCCAGTTGGTTGAAGGGCTGCACGACCCAGAACTCACCCGCCGAGAACACGCCGATGCCCTTGTCTGCGCCGTATGCGCCGACCTCGCTGCTGCGGTCGCCGTCCATCGTCGGCATTTTGTCCACGTTGATCTCATAGCCGCTGACCGTGACGAGAACCTCGCCCGTCGGCGTGCCGTCCTCGTTCCGCAGCTGAACGGCCGACCATGTGCCGCCGTTGAAGCAGCTCCTATCTTCTCCGCCGACGTTATAAGGCGCGCCGTTGACCACGGCGTTGGTAGCGTCATAGAGCACGCGTCCGTCGCCGTTCGCCGTGCCATACGGCTGGAGCATATTGCCGTCCGCGCTGTAGAGCAGCGGCATATAGCCGGCTGCGTCGGCCACGATCTCCTGCCCGGCCGTGTAGCCCGAATCGGCGTTCGGTGTGTTGATCCGATATTTGCTGCTCAGCCTGAGCTTGAAGGTGATCGGCTTGCCGTTCGGGATCTCGATGCCCTTGAAGCCCTTGTCGGGCTTATTGTTATACAGCTCGAGGCTGACCGCGAAATTCATCAAGCGGCCGGGGACGAGCTTGTCGCCCGCGATCCCATAGTTCGCCGCGATCTGGCTGCCCGTCGTATTGCCGGTGTTAAAGTCAAAGCTGTCCTTGTAGCTCGTGTTGCCCTTGACCTTGACGTTATAGCTCGGCGCCGCGCTGACCGTCACGGTATCGGCGACCGCCGTCACCTGATCGGCCGCCCCGTCGATGTACGCGCGAACCGCCGGCTTGACCTCTGCGCTGTTCGCCATGCCCTTCACGCGAACGGTCAGATTCTCGCCGAACGTGCCCGGAACAACGGTCTTCCCGTCGTTTTCCAGATGCTTATAGGCCACAAGCGTCTGAAGTCCGTCTACTTCGGTGACCCGGTAAGCATATTTTCCGCTGTTTTCCATCCACGCCATGGCCGCCGTGTCGAACTCGGCCTGCGCGCTCGACAGCGGCAGCGTGAACATCACGCAGACATAGGCCTCGCTGTATGCCTTTGCGGTGTCCGTCGACGCGACTTCCACGTTGAACGAATAGTTCACCGTGTCAAAGCTGCGGACGATCTTGTTCTTCGCGTCGCTGTCATTGCCGGGCGCGTCGTCTGCGTCCCACGGAGCGGAGCCGTCCGTGATCTCGCCGAATTTCACGCTGGTCACGCGCGCTTCGCTGCTGTTCGGGATCGAAGCTGCGGCGGCAAGCGTCGCAAGACCGGGGCACAGCCCCAGAAGCATTGCGCACAGAAGCAGCAACGCGCAGAAACGTTTGCTGAATTGTCTCATATCTCTTCCTCCTGCCAAGGATATTTGCGGCTGGCAAGGGCATTGGCCGGCCGCCGGAAAATCCGAAAATTTCCCTTTTATTCACTATGAAATTATACCACAGGCGCCTTCTGATTTTCAAGACATTTTTTGCTGTAAAAAGACCATATTTGAGCGGAATCGTGAAAATTCTTGTATAATTTGTACAAAATGTTATCAGACTTCCCAGACTACCGCTCGTAAAAAGTCATCCCGTCATTTTTCCCGACTGCGGCCGCCGCGTCCCTTCGCCGACGGCTGTCCGCAGACCGTTCCCGCCCCGTTACGGCTGCCCGCGCCGCCCTCCCGCAGAAGGCGACGGCGCTCCTGCACCGGCCGGATCGGGAAACCTATGGAACCTCTGATTAAATCGCAAGAGCGGTCAGTTGCGGCAAAAGACCCGCTGAGCGCCTCAGCCGATTGATTCAGAGGTTCCCAGGCAAAAAAAGTCGTGAAACTCCGATCAAAGCCGGAATTTCACGACTTCATTTGACTTTGGATGGGGCGATTCTCTTGCAATCTGCTGTTTGCAGCAGTCCCGGGCGTTTTATTGGTCAAGCAGAAAATCTGTATAACGCTTGTTCACAACCAGCGACCGCAGCAGGTCGTCCGAGAGGTCGAGGTCGCCCTCGCGGCCGCGCAGGGCGTCGGCGTCCATCAGCTCGCGGATCGTGGGCTTCGCCCAGTCCGGAAGCTCATCAAACGTGTGATAGTGCCCGTCCGAGGCAGGCTGCGGCGCAGTCGATTCCACATACGCCTCGCCAAAATAGTTGCAAACGCCCTTGGCGATCGTCTCGCCGATCGTCTCGGTGTTCGCGGTCAGCCACGCGG
>OLGE01000169.1_pt1 | contig 78952 bp, 98 predicted proteins | sample 1605151 | NCBI WGS metagenome assembly OLGE01 (sample SAMEA3888912, study PRJEB22519) | human gut metagenome | biome: human gut; feature: human-associated habitat; material: faeces | place: Denmark | collected 2010
CTATATAAAATCCACTATTTATCTGTGTTTTTTAGTTAATGAGCAGGCGCTAATTATAAAAAAAGTGTTACCATGGTACTAAAATATTATTAAACCTTTTATTTCCAGAGGAGGAATATCTTTAAAATGTCAAAAGACAAGCAACAAAAAAACAAAAGTAACACCGGTACAGCCTCCGCTGTACTGCAATTCCACGACCGCCCGCTTGCATACAAGCTGTCTGTCGCTGTCGCACTGCTTCTTGTCATCTGTATGTCTCTTATGATCTTAATCAGTGCAGTCATCGCCGGACGTTCCTTAAACAAGACCGTCAGCGGTGAATTTAACGGCATCGCAACCGAGAATGCCTTAATAGTACAGAGTGTGATCGATACTGCTTCCAACACAGCAACCACGATCCAGAACTACATGCTTGACCGCTATGACGAGTATTCGAAAAACGGATACAGCGGCGAAGTGGCAAAGAGTGAAGTCTATGACGTCGACCTGCAGGAAATGAACAAAAGGATCGAAGAATTTTTAATCAGTATGGCTGCTTCTACCGTAACGAACAATGAAGCCATTGATGGTGTCGGTGTCTTCTTTGAACCGAACGCATTTGATCCTGCGGTCAAAGATTACACTGTCTATGTCAGTGTCGATGATGCAAAAAACGGAACCGTACAGAGCTATGGAAGTTATGATTCCTACGGATCACAGGATTACTATAAGAAAGCTGCAGAGACCAAGCAGGACTGCTTTACCGATCCATATGAAGATCAGGGTATCAACATGGTCAGCGCTTCTTTCCCGATTGTCTATAATGATGAAGTCCAGGGTGTAATCCTTGTAGATATCAATCTTGCTGCATTCAGTGATATGTTAGTCTCCACAGACTCCAAATATCCAAGTATGTATGTGGACATTTACAACGCAGATGCCATGATGGTCTTTGACAGCGAATCGACAGACTGCATCGGACAGTCCTTACAGGATCTTTTGTCTGCAAAGGATTTTGCAAAGATCCAGTCTGGTATCGACACCAAATCAAGTTTTACGGTCAGCACCAGAAAGGCAAGCAACCATCGCCAGATCGTAAGATACTTTACGCCAATTGATGCTGCCGGACAGACCTGGTGGGCTGCAAGTGCACTTACCAAAACAGATTTAAACCGCAATACATTGATACTCGTCGTAATTATGGTCTTACTTGCCATTGCAACGGTACTTATCATTATTGTGATCAGTTCACGACTGCTGCGTAAATATATCAAGCCGATCGATGACGTTGTCACTGTGGCAAGCCAGCTTTCCGACGGTGATTTCAATGCTTCTGTACAGCCGACCTACCATGATGAGATCGGTGGACTCGCAGAGACATTCGATGTAATGGCTGCACGTCTGCGTGAAAGTATCAAAGATATTACCCGTGGTTTAAAAGAAATGGCAGCCGGCAACTTTAACATTGCAGCAGAGGCAGAACATGTCGGTGATTTCAAAGAGATCGAAACCGCCCTCTCAACCGTACTGGTTGACTTATCCAAAACGCTCCGCGAGATTGGAGAAGTATCCGAGCTGGTTGCTTCCAATGCCTCCCAGATTGCAGACGGTGCTCAGTCCCTGACCGAGGGTGCTACCGATCAGGCAAGTTCTGTGGATGAACTGCAGAGTACGATCATGAATGTATCTGAACAGGTACAGATCAATGCCCAGAACGCTAACGCAGCAAATGAAAAGGCAAAAATCGTCGGTGATGAGATCACAAAGAGCAACGAGCAGATGCAGCAGGTCGTACATGCAATGGAGACGATCAACGAAAGCTCACAGCAGATCAGCTCGATCATCAATACGATCAACGACATTGCTTCCCAGACAAACCTGCTCGCCTTAAATGCTTCCATCGAGGCTGCCAGAGCCGGAGAAGCCGGAAAGGGATTCGCTGTCGTTGCAACCCAGGTTGGAACACTTGCCGCACAGAGTGCAGAAGCCGCAAAGAATTCCAGCTCTCTGATCCTGCAGGCAATGAATGCGGTTGACGAAGGAAAACAGATCGTCGATGACACCGCATCCAAACTGATGGAGTCTGCAGGCAAGACAAACGAGCTTGTTGAAAACATTGCAGAGATCTCCAACGCTTCCGAGAATCAGTCTGAGGCCCTTGCCCAGATTTCCGAAGCTGCAAACCAGATTGCCGCAGTTGTACAGGAAAATACAGCTATGGCAGAAGAGAGTTCTGCAAGCAGTGAGGAACTTGCTGCCCAGTCCGAAAAACTCAAAGAACTGATCGGTGCATTCCAGTTATTGGAGATGTAGACCGGATACAGTACACTTTAACCATTTTTAATCATGGGATCAAAAATATCCCTGTACAAATCCTTACAATATCAGGATTGTACAGGGATATTTTTATATCCACCAGTTCTTATAATCTGCAAATACAAAAACTATTTCTCCCTTTATTTTACTAAAGTGATATAATGAATAAATATAGGATTCACACCGTTCATACGAAAGAGGCTTACATGAAGAAAAAACTGCTCAGCAAAAAAAACTTTTATCTTGAGATCACGGCAGTACTCATCCTTGTCATTACATTTGCCCTGATCCGCTACACTTCCATTGTCCAGAAAACAGCAACGAATCAATGCTTCAGTATCTTAGACGATTCGAGGACGCTGCTCGGGCAAATGATCACCAATGAAATGCAGACAGAGCAGGAGCATTTAGAAGCCGCTTCTGCTCTCCTTGAAAATCTGCTGCCTGATTATGACAACAATGAAGAAATGATTCTTCAGATCATGAATGCCTCCAGTGCAGATAAAACTTACTCCCACTGGGAAATCTGCCTTCCGGATGAAAGAGTTTTTTACAGCGATGGAACCCAATTAGAACTCGGACCGAAATACTCCTTTCAGGAACGTGTGCAGGAAGGTTTTTCCGTTTCTGAGCGGAGAACGGCATTGAAAGACGGAAAATCACAGATCATCATGCTCTCAAAATGCATTTTTCATAACCGAGACTGTGTTGGTATTTTATCCTCCGTCATCGATCTGAATTCATTTTCCAGGCTTTTTCAGGCAAAGGCTTATAACGAGGAATCAGAAATTATGCTTTTTGAGCGTGGAACCGGCGATATTTTAATCGACTCATGGCACCATAATCTCGGAAATATTTCGGATAGCAACGGAATCACAGCCCTCGACGGATATGACTGGAATGAAGTCGCTGCCAATTACGATGCCGGCAATTCCGGACATGCCGCCTTTCTCTCCGAGGAAAAAGGCGAAACCATGTATCTGTCCTATGCCCCAACCGGTTACAGTGACTGGGAGATCCTCGTATTTGCCCCTGATTCCGTCTGCATGGAGACCGCAAATACAAGCAAAACACTCACTTACCAGACTATATTTTTTATTTCGCTGGCATTTTTCATTTTTTTGTCTCTTATCATCATCGGTGAAAAACACCGCGCTCATTTACAGGCAGAACGCGAAATACAACTGAAAGATGCTTTGGAAAAAGCAAACCGCGCCAATGCTGCAAAATCCGATTTTCTTTCCAGAATGTCCCACGATATCCGCACACCGTTAAATGGCATCATCGGCTGTCTTACTATTGCGGAGGCGAACAAAAACAACCCGGAACTTTTAGACCAGAACCGGAAAAATATGAGAGTTGCCGCAAATCATCTGCTGACACTGATCGACGATATTTTGAATATGAGCAAGTTAGAGGATAACAAAGTAGAACTGGCGCACACTGCATTCGATGTACGGCACCTTGGCAACGATATCTTAACGATTACTGAAATGCTTGCAAAAGAAAATAACATTACACTGCACTTAGACAGCAGTTCTTATAACCTGCCGCATCCATATGTCTACGGAAGCACACTGCATGTACGGCAGATTTTTGTGAATATCTTAAATAACGCTGTAAAATACAATAAACCAGGTGGGGAGATTTATGTGAAACTGGAAAGTGGTGCCTGTGATGAGAAAAATATTTCATATATCTGTACCATTCAAGACACCGGAATCGGCATGAGCCCTGAATTTATGTCACATCTGTTTGACCCGTTTTCCCAGGAAAAAGTAGATGCAAGAAGTGTTTTTCAGGGAACCGGTCTTGGAATGTCAATCGTGAAATCACTTGTAGATAAAATGAACGGAACCATTGAAGTAAAAAGCGAACAGAATGTCGGGACCACCTTTACCGTGACGATCCCATTTGAGATTGCTCCACAGGAAGCTGTTTCCGAAGTCACGGATGACAGTGCCGTCACTTCGATCCGCGGTGTCAAAATCCTTCTTGCCGAGGACAATGACCTGAATCTTGAGATCGTCACAGAATTACTGGAACAACAGGGTGCCATTATCACCCCTGCCCGCAATGGGAAAGAGGCGGTAACTATTTTCGAAAATAATGCCCCCGGAACGTTTGACGTGATATTGATGGATATCATGATGCCTGTTATGGACGGACTTGAAGCCTGCAGGACCATCCGTTCCCTAAACCGCCCTGACGCTTCCACGATCCCTGTTATTGCTCTGACTGCAAATGCCTTCTTTGAGGATGCAAAAAAATGTCTGGATGCCGGTATGAACGCCCATCTGACAAAACCGATCGATATGAAAAAAATGACGCAGACGATCGGAAACTTTATAAAATAATAGAATGCACGCTCTTGCGGACATTCTTATCTATGCCGCATCACCTGATTATTTTCATGCGTATCGATCCGCAGATGATGGATGCGCTCCATATCCTCTTTTTTTGCCTTGCGTATCTTTATCAAATTGTTATCCATTGCCAAAACCTGCTCTTATTTTTATATTTCCGGTTTTACCTTCTGTTTTCTGATCGCTATAATGACAAAAACCATCTGCACAGTCGCCAGAAGCAGAATCACACCATTTCCCAGAAATGCATAGCTGAAATGTGGTGACTCTATGGTTGCCAGATAGCTGAGAAAGTAACCCGCCGGCAGCATAATAGCCGCCATGCTCACAGCAAGAATGTCAAAAACCAGCGCTGCTATCTGCCTTTTCCCAAGACACCCGACAGACACCATCAGTAAGATTGCCGGCGTAAAATACTGCACTAACAGACAGAAAAAAAACGATAACACAATATTGATAAGTATCTCTCCACCCTCAGCCGGTTTTGTAAACGCATCTGCAATCACCATTCCGGCACAGGTCAGTCCTGTCAGTATATATAATATCTTTTTTAACGCTGCATAATCTGATCCCATTTTCACTCTTCTCCCCATAACCAATCATACATTTTCCAGTATCTGTTTCTGCACTTTTTTGCTGAAACTGTGCAATACGGTATCATATGCAAAATCTATCATATTATAAAGTTCCTTCTCCGGGAAATCATCCAGATAGATCGTATTCCAGTAAGGTTTCTGAACCCTTGAACAATGATACCCTTCCACGATCTTATCCGGATAGACCATCCGGTAAAACTGTGCTGCATCTGCCGTACATTTTAATGTAATTTTATAGTTTTCCTCATCCGGATATAACTGCGCAAATATTTTATCATTCAGTTTGTAGCAGACCGGCACTTTCCCAAACGGGTATGTTTCACATGCCTTGTGCTTACTGAGACAATATGCTTTGATATCTTCTGCCGTCATATATTTCGCCTCTTATTTCTGTTTTTCTCTAATTCCCATTGTAATTCCTGCTTACATATTCTTTAATTGGCTCGCTGTCCTCCGGCATTCTGCATCCAACGATGAATTCCCCCTCATTGTTGGAGCTTCGGATCACGCAGCCGGTCAGCGGCTTATTTCCGATCACTGCAAAATCTTTCACATCCAGCTGGACATTTCTGCCTTTCTGGCTTGCAAAAACGTTGTCCCGCACAGAAAATGCAAAACCGTTTGCACTGATATTTACCATTTTTCCGGAATATGTTTTATCTGTTCCCTCTAAGCGGATGGTACATGCATTAGAGATCGGCATACGAGGATATTTTCTTCGGTTATATACCTTCGGATTGGATTCAATATGCAGTTTATACTGACCTTTTTCACCCTGTCTGACCGGATGGATCTCAATGTCATCCCAGTAATATAACACATTGTCAACTACGATGTGAAGTTTGCATAACTCATGTCTGTTCTTCTTGTCAGCAAAGTCTTTCACTCCACTTTCTGCGGTTACAAAGAGATCTTTGCCACTGCAGTCCGCAACTTCGCCTGCATACTCTTTTTTACTGCTGTCATCATTTAATGCAATCGTGATCTTCATGCCAGGTTTTACATCCTGTACCCCCATGAATCCGCCGACGCCCAGCTCCTCCATAAGTTTGCCGACAACACTCTCAATATCCAGTGCACTCTTGGCACTTGCCTCGTATTTGCTCAGCATCGTCCTGGTTGTCAGTTCCGCACCATTGATGCTCTGCGTCATGACTTCCATGACTTCGCCGACCTGATGCATATTGTCCGTCAGTGTCTGGTTGGATGTCTCCACTTCTTTGACTGCGCTGTCTACAACCTTGATATTCTCTCCAAGGCTTGTCGCATCGTTCGTAATATTGGTCACACTCTGGTTAACATTCGATACTTTTTCAATATTGACCTGAATCAGTTCCACGGTCTCTGAGATGGACTTCATCATCTTCTCGGAAATTGCTTCGAGTCTCGACAGTGCTTCCATAATACTGTTCGAAGAAGTCTGTGTTCCACTGCTCAGCTCGCGGATCTCATTGGCAACTACGGCAAATCCCTTACCGGCTTCTCCGGCTCTTGCTGCCTCGATGGAAGCATTCAATGCAAGTAAATTCGTCTTTGAAGTGATTCCTTCAATCGTGCTGGTCTCTTCTTTTACATTCTTAAACTCAGCCTTAAAGTCTTCAAGCACCTGCTCTACCTCTTTGGAAAGTGCCGCCATCTTATTGGTGATCTCCACTACCTCAACCAGCTCTCCCGCGCTGATGTTGGCATGATCCACAGATGCGCCGATAAGCTGCACCACCTGCTCCATGAGTCCTGCAACATTTTTTACCTGCGTATCGATCACATTGGTCATCTCGACGGAGGAAAGTGTCTTATCATTAAGCACTTCGTTATTGTCTGCAAGATTTTTCATATCTTTCATTACATCATTGGCACCGGTACGGTTCTCGTCTGCAAGCTCTCTCACAACCGTCACACCATCCACGATCTCATTGCTCGCGCCCTTAACCTGCTCTACGGTCTTTACGACGCGCGCAAGATTGGATTTAATGGATGCCGTCAGTGCACCATCCGATTGTACCAGATGGGCGATTGCCATATTGGTACAGGCATAACAGCAGATAACAATGGCAAACTGCAGGACACATTCCTCGCTTGCGACGAAATCCATCATTCCTTTTGCCAGACCTTTATACAGATTACTCGAAATCAGTACAAATAACGTGATACCCATCATTGTCCGGATAAACTTCGGATCTTTATAAAGGATCAGAATGCATACTAACGGTAAAATAAATACATAAGAAACTTCATCTAAAGATGTCCACGCAATTACCGCATAAAATATCAGGTAGCCAAGTCCTACCACCCATTTATACCGCAGACTGTCAGCATGCTTAAATCTCAGTAAGATCCTGCCGCCAAGATACGACAGCCAGCCTGCAACAAAAAAGCCTGCAAAATACGCTTCCTTTAACTGTCCCCTGCCGACTTTTATTCCGTAAAACACGGACGCTATCAGCAAAAGTACAAACCACGTGATACTCGCCCTCTTGTTTGCTTTCGCAATAAAAAAACTCTCATCATAATCCTGCATAGCTTTTTATCCTCTCTGTAAAAATTCACGATACACTCTTGTTCCAGTGTATCACAAATAAAGGGGAATAGCTAGAAATTATGCTAGAAATCTGTCCGGACCTGATTTTAACGTGTTACTGTTCACTCGTACCTCGTTCCAGTAACGGATTTTGCTGATGCTTCGCATTCCAAATCGGCAAAATCTGCTGCCACCACTGTATCATATTAAGCGCTCCTAAATAAAAAGCACGTCTTTTACCCATCTCCTTCTCATCAGCGATACCAGCTATCAGTCCGAAATCCGGTTCAGTGTGAAATCATCCACTGTTCCCCAGCTGCCCACGTTACACTGGAACCGTACCCCGATCTTAACCGTTCCATCCGTAACCTTAATCTCCTTAATCGTCGGATTCTGCCAGTCATTGTAGGTGGTCAGCATAAACGGAGCCGTCTGCCCGCCATCTGCTGTCACTGCATACAGTTCCATGGACGCATCCGATGACATATCACCGCCCTGTGAAAATACAGACAACTGATACGTCCCATTCTCCAGACCGGTCACTTCCTGCTCAATGGAAAATTCCATATCCGAATCCCCGGACCAGAAGTGAAATGCGGTCTCACCGGAATGTGCATCATCCGCTTTTACCTGATAATCAGTCGGATCGGCTTCCCCTTCATAAGAGACTTTCCACATTGAACGGTTTTTATCTTCAAAACTTGGATTGACCGCATAATTTACCATTTCCACTTCCACATGCGCGGTAACAGTGGTTCCATCTTCCAATGCCCCTTCGATCTCATAACTGCCGGCTTTCGTGGTATCGATTGCCTTCATCTGTGTCTCATTCCAGCTTACAGATTGTTTTTTATTCTGTGAACGGTCATTGTATACAACATCAATACTCTCCGGCAGAACCAGATCTTCGCCTACATTGCAGGAGACGTAAACATCCGGGATATAGTCAACTGCAAGTGGCGCTGTTGCGCCATATTTTAAATACTTAAATACATTCAAAGAAGCCAGTGGGTGTCCGGTAAAATCAAACATTGCCTGATTGTCCCAGGAACAGCCTCCATAGTATAACCCTGCATCATCCGGGTCATACTCAGCCGAATAACTGCTTGCCCAGCCGCTTCCGTATTTCTCCCACAGAGCGGAATTATCCGCATCGGCTGATCCGACAGGAATCCATGTACCTTCCCAGTAAAAGACACCTTCCACTCCGGCCTCATTTGCGGCTGCACAGATATCACGGATCACTGTTGCCTGACTCTGTACCGTTGCACCGTAACCGTCTGTCAGATCATCGGTTCCTTTCAAGCTGTTGCCAAAACCGTCTCCATCCTCAGATGTATAACAGTAAGAAGTCTCTGCAATATATACTTCTTTTCCGTACTTATCCTCGATCAGTTTTGCTGCGTTCTGCATATTTTCGTTGGTTCCGTCCCAGAACGGATAGAAGGAAAGACCAAACATATCATAGTCCACACCGGCATCTTTTAAATTTGCTGCCATCGTATCGATCTGGTCATTATCCTCAATGTTCGTATAATGTATGGCAACTTTAATGTCTTTTCCATAAGACTCTGCCACTTCTCTCACTGCCTTACTTCCGGAATTTAAAAGCTGCATCACGGCATCCACATCTGTTTCGCCGGACATACCGTTATTGATCTCATTTCCGATCTGCACCATCCCGACATCCACACCGGCATCTAACAGCTTTCCAAGGCTCTCTGTCGTATAATCATAGAGTGCATCACTCTTTTCATCGACTGTCATACCTTCCCATGCCTTCGGTGCATGCTGTCTTTTCGGATCTGCCCAGAAATCTGAATAGTGAAAATCAATGCAGACCTTCATTCCGTATCTGGCTGCACGCACACCAAGTTTCATGGCAGTCGTCAGATCATTGTTTCCGCCGCCATAGCCATTGCCGTTCTTGTCATACGGATCATTCCATACACGCAGGCGGATATAATTGACTCCGGACTGCGCAAGTGTCTCAAACACATCCTGCTCTTTTCCATCGTAGCCATAATACACAGCCCCACTGTTTTCCACAGAAAGAACTGCGGATGCATCCATTCCCCGGATAAAGTCATCCGAAATATCCGCAACCGGTTGCACAAAAATATCAGACTCCTCCGGTCCGTCCGGCAGCGTGAATGTTGTAACTTCTCCCACCGGCTCAACCACATCTTCCGATGTATTGTTCTCCTGTACTTCTGTCTTTGTCCCTGTCGTTCCGGCAGAATCCCCACATCCTGCCAGAAGAACAGTTCCAAGACTTACGCTGACACATGCCGCCAGTAGTTTTCTGTAAACCTGTTTTTTCATAATGTTCACCTTTTCTGTGTGTGAAAAAATTTTTTCACACTCCCCTCCATTAATTTGCTCTTTTTTCCACGATTTCTCTATATTCTTAAGGTACCTGCGGCTGACTGCTTCAGCAGCATTCTTTCTCTCCAATATAGCGCAATCGGTTGCGCTTTTATTTTATAACTTTGCTGTCTTAACGTCAACCTGAGCATGAATTTTTGTGACATTTTTCCCATATTATGGTATAATTTTTGTTCGGCTAAATTACTTTTAATCTGATTACAGGGGAATGAAATTATGAATCTGCAACCAAAAATATTATCCAACGCTTTTTTGATCAACGGGTACACTCCCGCTGTAGATATGATTCTCGTGATCTTATGTATATTACTTTTACTGCTTCTCCGGGAGACATTTATCCGCCGCAGCAGACTTTTTCTGCTTTTTCGCACCTGCATCGCGCTTTTGCTGATTGCAGCCTTCAGCAATTCCTGCTTTTACTATACTGTACTGTATTTCGACAGTGATACCACTTTATGTATTCTGCGTGCAATATATCATTCAAGCCTGCTGCTCATTTTTTGTCTGTATGCGGCTTATTTAAAGATTTTGATTGGTATTCCGGGAAAAACAGGACATATCATGAATATTTTCCTATATTCCTTATATATCATTTTTGCCGTTGTGGATGCACTGTCACCTGTATTGGGTTACAGTTTCTACCGGGACAGCTCAGGTGCATGGCATGATAACCTTTATTTAAAACCGTTTACGATTGCTTACGGGATTTATATGGCGTTTATTTTTTTCCTGTTACTTTACTATCATAAACGCATTCCAACAAGTTTATTCCATATGCTCGTGATCGTACAGTTCATCTGTGTTTTTCTCGTCTGTGCAGAAAACTATTTTGGCAGCAATACCTTCCTTGCCATCACCTTTCTCCTGCCGATCATGGTAATCCTTTATATGGTACATGGAAGTTCTTACAGTATCAAGACAGGGGCCCTGAATGCAGATTCCCTAAACGAATATTTAAACCAGCAGGCGTCAATTCAAAATTCTACTTATTATATGTGTCTCCGTTTCGACACTGATTCCGAATATGTGATGCCGGATGAGCTTGGCAAACTTTTTTTCAACTTCTGGAACGGCTACTTTAAAAACGGACTCCTCTTCCACCCATCTACAGATTTTTTTGTTCTTGCAATTGATGTCAGTGACATCCGGAATGCAGATAAAATCGCACAGGATATGATCCAGAATGACTTTAAACGCCATTTTGAAACTTATAAACTGCCTTATAAGATCGTTATGTTCAATCATCTGGATTTCTGTGAAAACTTAGAGCAGTTTTACGAACTTTTTAACTTCTTTGCAGAACCGATGGAACTAAATAATTTCCGCTCCTGCGACACCGCCGATTATAAAAGTTTTCATGATATGAAATATCTCTCGGCGCAGTTAAAAGATATTGCAGAAAACGGTTCCCTTGATGACGAAAGAGTTCTTGTATACTGCCAGCCGGTCCGCAACGTAAATGCCGGCAATTATGACACCGCAGAAGCACTGATGCGTCTGAACCTAAAGGACACCGGCATGGTATATCCAAACCGGTTTATTCCGCTCGCTGAAAAGAATGGCTATATCCATAAATTAAGCATGATCATTTTAAATAAGACCTGCCGTGCGATCCGGGAATTTCAGGATGAAGGTTACCAGCTCTCCCGTGTTTCCGTAAATTTTTCCATTTCAGAGCTCTCCAGCAAAAATTTTATGGAAGAGTTCCGGCAGATCGTAGAAAGAAACGGTGTTGATTTTCATACCATCGCAGTGGAACTGACCGAGAGCCGCAACGATACCGAATACGAACTCGTTCTTGACCGTGTAATGCAGTTTAAATCCCTCGGTGTATGTACTTACCTCGACGATTTTGGAACCGGATATTCTAATTTTGACCGGATTCTTAGCTTAAAACTGGATGTTGTAAAATTTGACCGCAGCCTTCTTCTGATGGCAAATAAGGATGAAAATTCCCAGTTTATCCTGAACTACTTTTCCACTGCTTTTAAAAAACTCGGGTACAAAGTACTCTATGAGGGTGTAGAAACCGATGAGCAGGAGACCATCTGTGTGAACAGTCACGCGGACTATCTGCAGGGATTCAAATTTTCAAAACCAATCCCGATTGAAGAACTGAAAAACTTTCTTTCTCCGATACAGGAATAACTTCATTTCTCCTGTATAGCAAGGTTGTTACCGTATTTTTTTACAAACCAAAATGTTTTCTTTGCAAATCACTTGACATCATTATCTGATAAAAGTATAATCTTTTCTAAATCATATCAGAATAGTATGAATTAAGAAAACAAGATGGAGATTATGAAAAAAGGAAAGGGACAAGTTTTATGAAGAAAAAAGTGATTTCAATTTTACTGACAGCCGTTTTAGCAACAGGAATGGCAGCATGCGGTTCTAACAGCAATACAGCTGGTAATTCTGCAAATAATACAGCTGACAATGCACAGAACACAGCTGAAACTTCAACAGAATCCACAGGTTCTGCTGATTCTGCTGAAAAACCTGTATTAACTGTCGGCATGGAGGGAACTTATGCTCCATACACCTACCACGATGAAAATGGTACTTTAACCGGTTTTGAGGTTGATATGGCAAATGCAATCGGTGAAAAGATGGGCTATGATGTCCAGTTTGTTGAGACAGAGTGGGATTCCATCACTGCTGCACTTGATGCCGGCAACTTTGACGTTGTCATGAACCAGGTTACGATCACAGATGAGAGAAAAGAAAAATTCGATTTTTCCACCCCTTACATTTATTCCAAACCAGTGCTGATCGTAGCTGCTGACAATACTGATATCAATTCCTTCGAAGACATCAATGGTAAAAAAGCTGCAGAAGGTCTTACCTCAAACTTCAGCGATATTGCAAGAAGCTACGGCGCAGAGATCGTCGGACAGGATAAATTTGCACTTGCCATGGAATGTGTATTAAGTGGGGAAGCCGATTGTGCGATCAACGACGAATTAACTTACGCATACTGGAAACAGCAGAAAGGCGGCGAGGACTCCACCAAGATCGTTGCTGAATCTGATAATGTCAATTCCAGTGCCATTATGGTGAAAAAAGGCAATGACGAGCTGATTGAAAAACTCAATTCTGCCATTGATGAATTATTAGCGGACGGAACCGTCAAAGAAATTTCCGAAAAATATTTTGGCATGGACGTATCACAGCCATAATTTTGTTACAGGAGAAAAATCATGGGATCATATGCATACCTGACAGCGGGTATTATTACAGCAAAACAAGCGGAACTGATGAAAAATGCATTCTGGCCAATGCTAAGACAGGGCCTGCTTTACACGATTCCCCTGACGCTCGTATCCTTTGCGATCGGCGTCATCATTGCCGTGCTGTGTGCGCTTTTCATTATCAACAAAATACCGGTATTAAAACAGATCGCCGGAATCTATATCTGGGTATTCCGCGGAACCCCTCTGCTGGTACAGTTATTTATCATGTACTGGGGTATCTGTAATCCCCTTGGCATCAACAAGTGGGTTGCCTGTATCTCGGCACTCTCCTTAAATGTAGGTGCCTACTCCGCAGAGACGATCCGCGCGGCAATCCTTTCCATCAATAAAGGTCAGTGGGAGGCAGGCTATTCCCTCGGAATGAGTTATCAGCAGACATTCCGCCGTATCATCATTCCGCAGGCTGCTACCGTATCCATACCACCGCTTTTTAACACCTTTATCGGTCTTGTCAAGGATACTTCCCTTGCATCTACAATCATGATCGGTGAGATGTTCCGTAAAGCACAGGAAGCCGCAGCAAGCTCACTCGAATACCTTTGGATCTATATCGAAGTTGCACTCATTTACCTTCTTTTCTGTACGCTGTTGACCGGACTGCAGAAATGGATTGAGAAAAAACTGCGTGTCGGAAAGTAGAGGTATCATATGTATTCTTTAGATAACATTTATAAATCATTTGACAATAATCAGGTCTTAAAAGGTGTCTCCTTAGAGATTCCGAAAAATAAAACCACCGTCCTGATCGGGCCATCCGGTTCCGGCAAGACAACATTGCTGCGCTGTATTAATCTGCTTGAGATCCCGGATAGCGGAACCGTTACTTTAAACGGTTCTTCTATGTCCTTTCAAGAGGGACAGAAAGTAAAGTACAGCGGCAACGAGATCCGGAATATCCGCATGAAAACCGGTATGGTATTCCAGAACTTTCAGCTTTTTCCTCACAAAACGGTGCTGGAAAATATTATGGAAGGTCCTATCACCGTCTTAAAGAAAGACCGAAGTGAATGCGAAAAAGAAGCGTTATCTCTTTTAGAGAAAGTCGGTTTATCCGATAAGCGCGACGCTTATCCGGGACAGCTCTCCGGCGGCCAGCAGCAGAGAATCGCCATCGCAAGGGCACTCGCCATGAAACCGGAACTACTTCTTTTTGATGAGCCTACCAGCGCCTTAGACCCGGAACTTGAAGTGGAAGTTTTAAATATCATCCGCAGACTGGTTGACGAGAAACAGACCATCGTGATCATTACACACAAGATGTCTTTCGCAAGAGAAGTGGCAGATAAAGTTGTTTTCTTCGATGAGGGAAAAATCTTAAAAGAGGGAACTTACACCGAACTAGAGCAGAGTAACATTCCAAGGATCACACAGTTCTTAAATATGTTGAACTAAACAATAGACCGCCTCACAGGAAACCTATTGTCATGAATAAGTAAAAAATCCGTGCAGGATCAGTTTTGATCCGCACGGATTTTTTGCTGTCAGCCTTATCTACGCTCCAGATAATCATTATTATGATAAATCTTTTTATTTTCCACAGCGCACTGCATTTGAAGCAGTTCCTTTCACCGATGTTTTTCCGGCATTTTTTACGGCTCTTACTTTATAGTAATATGTTTTTCCTTTCTTCGCTTTGCCGTCTGTGTAAGAAACAATAGTGCCCTTTTTCAGCTTCTTTATCTTTTGATATTTTCCTTTTTTGGATGTTGCACGGTAGATCTCGTATCCATCTGCACCTTTTACCTTCTTCCAGGTTAATTTTACCTTGGACTTCACACGTTTTGCCTTAACCGCAGTCACCTTCCGCGGACTGGTCGCAGCCTTAATCACATTGGAGTACTTTCCGGTTACCGTCTTTTTACCGCTTTTCCTGTATGCACGCACTTTATACTGATAAACCGTTGCTGTTTTGAGCTTTTTATCCGTATAGGTATTAGTTTTTACCGTTGCAACCTTCTGATATTTTTTCGTTGATTTGTTATAACGGTATACCTGATAACCATCTGCTTTCTTTACTTTTTTCCATGTTAAGCGGATGGAAGTCTCCGTTGCCCTGGACTGTTTGAAGCCGGAAACCTTTGCAACTGTCGTTTTATCTGTATTACCCGGTTTCTCTGTATCTCCCGGTTTCTCTGTATCTCCCGGTTTCTCCGTATCTCCCAGTTTCTGTCCTCCGGACACGAGTGACTGATCTGTCAGTACATATCCACCTTCTGTCATATTTAACTTTGATTCATCCACATTTACAAAGCGGATATCATCAAAAACAATTTTCGACTGGATATCAACCCCATTTCCGTCTTCTGAAATGCTGTTACACCAGATTGCAAACTTCGTAACATTCTTTGGATCAAAAGTTCCATTCTGTTTACCCTTTAATTTGTTAAATGGGATCGTAACATATTTTGCCTCTGTCGTCTTTACAAAGTCAGTCAGAAATACTTCGAAATCCTCTCCGCCGGAAACAAGCTGAACTACCAGTTTCTGTCCTTTTCCATCCGGTTTTACCCACATGCTGACCGCATTGTATTCGCTGTAATCGTTTGTGCTTAAACCTTTCATACGTCCGGTCCATACTTCCGGTCCACTCGTCTTAAGCTGATAAGTAAATGCACCTCCGTAAACACCTTCTGCTTTATGATCCTTATCTAATACAAAGGAAGAACTGCAGTTTGCTGCTGAATTTTCTGTAAAAGTTCCATTCAGGTAGTCATTGTCATCATAGTATAATTCAAAATTTTCAATGACATTCTTTGCAAGTGTTTCCTTTTCTTTTCCAAAACTGATATAGGAAACAGTCACAAGTGTTTTGCCATCTGCCACAAGGCTGATCTTACCGGTATCCGTTGTTCCAAGTGCACTCAGAATATCCGCAGACAGCACACCTTCGTAAGCACCGGATTCTTCCGTTTTCTCTGCCGTGATCGTTTTTTCTGTATTTGTATCCGGGTTTGTCAGCACAAAACTTACACTCTGTGCATTTCTCACATTTGCTTTTAAAGTAAATGCACTTGTGATTGCCATCTTAGAGAAAACATTGGCAAAATAACCTGCTGCATTTCCCTGATTTACATTTCTTACTTCTTTCTGGTCTGCATTTCCGTAAAAGTTTGTTCCATTCGCAAAAACAGAAGATTTTTCATTGTAGAATTCAATAAACTCGTTGATCAGTTCCTGTCCGTGGGTATCATCATATTTATATGGGACATAAAAGTTGGTGTCTCCAAAATTTGCCCACAGTAAGAAGTACGGCATTCCGGTGTCAACTGCCACCTGATTAACCTGTTTGTACCAGTTGTGTCCTGCGATCGGATTTCCTTTTACTAAAATTCCTTCATTATCCGATCCATCGGCCTTCATCACCCTTACACCGGTTTCGGAAATTGCAGCTACTTTTCCTTTTGCGTCTGCAATATTCTTTACCACCTGACAGGTTTTCTTTAAATTGTCCACAAACTCGCCGGAATATTCTGCCGGATAAGTATTGTAATCATCATAGTAATCAAATGCAACGATATCCACACAGTCATCGCCCGGATAGCGGTCCATATACTCTTCCTCTGAAGTTAACGGACCATTTGGGGAATATACATAAATAAAGTTGTGTACTCCCTTTGATGCCAGATAATCCTGTGTGTACTGGAACAGCGCACGGTATGTCTCTTTATCGGTTGTCGCAGCACCCCACCAGAACCATCCGCCTGTATTTTCATGGAATGGACGGAATAAAACAGGAATATCGCCAAGTCCGTTTGCGTAATCTGCAATGATATCAAGATAGGTTGTAAACTGCGCATTGTATTTTCCACCCGGAAGTACTTCTGCGGAGCAGTTATTGCTCAGGTCTTTTGCCTCCGAAAAATCACACTGTGAAAAATCATATTTTCTCGCCGCATCCGGTGTTGCAATGATTTTTTCATTGCTCATATTCGGCATATGGGTGGATAATGTAATGATTGCACCCTCTGCAGCTGCTGCCTTGCTGATCTCGATAGATTTCTGAACTGCATCATCTACGTTATCAATTCCAAGTTCCACGCCTGTCAGTGCCAGCGAATCGATTCCGACCAGACCACTAATACTTCCGGTCACGTCCTTTGTATCCGAATAGACACCGTCTCTGGTTGAAACATGCTTGTTTGTGTCATTCTGATGTCCGAATAATACCTGGTCGGCAGCATCCAGTCCTTTTAAATATGCATATAACGCTTTTGCTGAACCTGATGCATTCACATCCGAAAGTGTTACTTCTTCCGGCATACTGGACGTATCTGCAAGCACAGCCTCTCCTGCCGTCTCTGTGATCTCCGTATAATCGCCCGCTGCATTATACTGGGATAAAGTCAGGTTATCCAGATATACGCTTCCCAAAAAGGCAGTGCTCACACCAACTGTTCCAATCATCAGATCCGTGATCTTTGCAGTGTTTGGTGAGAATTTGACAGTGACCACTGCTTTCTTATATCCGTCACCGAGATCTGACGTTTCGATCTTTGCTTCTTTGTTGATGATCTCCACATCATCTGCTCCGTTTTTTGCAAAAATCTTTGCCTTAAAAGAACCGTCAAAAGCTTCCGGATAGATCATTTCATAGCTTAAAACATTATAAGCCGATACATCGAGTCCTTCTGCAAACGACTTTTTAATCTTTGCCTCACTCCATGTAAAACCTTCACAACCGGTATAATCGAGATCTGCCTTTAACATTTTGCTTCCCTGAAATTCAGCTACACTGATTCCTACCGCATTGTCGTACTGCCAGCCGCCTTCCTGCTCCCAGCCTGCACTGCTTCCTGTCTCTGCAGATTCAAAATCATCGATCACACTCGGATCTTTTGCAGGCAGTTCCGGCTGCGCTTCTGCCACACCGCTTAATGTAACATTGGAAAATGTACATGTTCCTGAAAAGCCCTGACCAATCAGTCGGAAATATACACCTTTTAAATCATCTGCATCCTTATCCTCAAACTTGATCGTAATCGTTGTTTTATGTGTATCTTCTGAAAAACTGCTCTGCTGTAAATACGGGATATCCTGACTGTCTGTCCATGTCCACTCACTTCCCAGCTTCACGATACCCTGAACCTTTAAGTAACTTTCCCCGGTACCCAATGATGCGTACGCCTCATCATCCAGTGTAATATCTGCCTTCATTGTGAAATCTTTCGTTGTCACACAATCTGCAATACTTTCATCATAAGTGATCATTGGCGGATTATCCCAATCCTCTGTTGCAAGATCCAGTTTGTCTTTTGTTACTGTGTTTGTCCCGGTATAAAACACACTCGCTTCTGCCGCATAGACATACTCGTATCCCCCTGCAAAATTGCCGCTTGAAAACGCAACTGCAGCCGCTAAAAGAGCGGCTGCAAGTCGTTTTCCCATAAAACGTTTTCTCATAAACTTACCTCCAATACATTTATTAGCTTTATGCACTTTGTCTTTTAATTATATGTTACTTTAAAAAACATTGTCAATTAAGCTTATATTAGTTTGTAAATTTTCAGAGTTTTTACTTAATTTTTGCTTTTTTAAGTTGTTTTATGAGATTAAAATTGTATACTTTTACTTTATAAATTCAGATAATAAATTTTACTCTAACTCAATCCAGTCCAACTTCAGTTCCGGTGTCACATACTCTGCTTTCAGTTCATAATACCCCGGCATAAATTTCACACGGCACATCCGCTGTGTCAGGAAACGCTCTCCGGTTCCACCTGTCTGGACGGTTGCCATCAGTTCTCCATTCAGATACAGATTGGCAGCTCCCTGTGCTAATCCTTCCACCGGGAAACAGAAATGTGCATTAACGTTTAAAATGCTTTCTTTTTCCACATAAAGGACTGTGTTTTCAAACTTTCCTGCCTCGATCCGGTTTCCGCTCTGCAGTGCACAGACCTGCTTTCCGTCTGTATTTACTGCTTCTTTTGCAGTAACTGTAAGCAGTGGATCAAAATCTTTTAACGGACGTTTCATCACCGGTGTTCCAAGCAGGAAACGGCAGATGTTTTTCGCACAGCGCTGTAACTCTCCAACAGTGAGTTTTCCCGCCTCCAGCGCTTCTACGGTATCATCGCCCGCTGCGTTGATGGCAGCACCATTATTGTTGACTACCATGTATAAGTCATTCTGTGCACGAACCATGAATGAGGTGTATCTGCGGTCTGCCTCCCCGCCGTTTACAACGTCATTCATCTTTGCCCACCAGTCTGTCATAACAATTCCCTGATATCCCCACTCGCCACGCAGGATCGTCGTATTTAAGTCATAATTGGATGCCGTCCAGTGTCCGTTGACCGGGTTGTAAGAGGTCATGATCGAATTTGCATTTCCCTCTTTCACGGCAATCTCAAAGCCTTTCAGATAGATTTCACGGAGTGCCCGCTCAGATACAACGGAGTTTACATTATGTCTTTCCGTCTCCTGATTATTCGCTGCAAAATGTTTCACGGTCGCAGAAGAACCGGCACTTCGGATTCCCCTTGTCATTGCCGCCGCAAACTGTCCTGTCACAAGCGGATCTTCACTGAAATACTCAAAGTTACGTCCATTTAATGGATAGCGGTGGATATTGATCCCCGGTCCAAGCAGGGTGTCGATCTCGTTTCCAACTAATTCCCTGCCTTCCATCTGATATAATTCTTCCATCATTGGAATATTAAAGGAACATGCAAGGAGTGTTCCGATCGGGAGCTGTGTTGCCTTTAATCCGCTCTCCATACGGATGCCGGACGGGCCATCGGATGCGCAGGCAATCGGGATGCCATAACCATGCAGGCTGTCGCTGACACCGCCAAATGCGGATGCTGTACCCGGTGTTACCTTCGGGCTGCTCATTCCCTCGCCGCGGACGATCACGGCTAACTCCTCGTTGGTAAACTGTGCTACAAATGCGTCCAATTCTTCTTCCACACTGCTGCCATTTTTGATATTCTCTGCAACCGCCTGTAAGGTAATTCCTTTATTTCCGGTCTGTGGCAGTTCTTTTGGCAGACGGCTTTTGATCCGCTCTGCCAGATCAACCATCTGCTGTGGTGCTTTTTCATATGCACGGGCAAACACCCCGTCCTCCTTTTGTCTGCCTGTCTTAAGACGCAAAAATTCTTTTGTCGGCGCAAGCGCCTCCTCCAACTCCTCTGTGACGATACAGGAAGAAACCTCATAACCGCCTTTTCCGTCCACATTGGCTTTTTCTGTGCATCTGACGCTGTTTCCAACATAGATCTTATACAGACCTTCCTCTAAGACATAGCAGGACTTATGACCAGTCACACCGCTGTCGTCATAGGAAGCAAACCGGCTTACCGGAATGGTAAGTTCAAGTACTTCCTCCTCGCCCGGAGCAAGCAGTTTTGTCTTTGCAAATCCGCACAATACCTTTGCCGGTTTTCCAAGCTGTCCCTGTGGGGCGGACACATAAACCTGTGCAGCCTCTTTTCCGGCTGCTGCCCCGGTATTTTTCACACGGATACTGAGTGCGATCTTTGCATCTTTTCCATTTCCTGTACTCTCCGCTTTTACCGTCTCCATGGAAATTTCCGTATAAGATAAACCGAAACCAAACTCATACATTACTTTTTCCGGTGCGAATGTCTCAAAATAACGGTAGCCGACATAGATATCTTCCTCATAAATATTTTCTGTCTTACTTCCAAAATGGTCTGCTGCCGGGTAATCAGAAAGTTTCTCCGCGATCGTATCCGTCAGTTTTCCGGATGGTGTCACTCTGCCCGATAACAGATCTGCAACGGCGTTCGCGCCTTCCATACCACCCTGCCAGATGTAAAGAATCGCTTTGATGTGATCCTGATATGCCGCATCTTTCGTCCAGCTCATATCAATGATGTTAGACACATTTAAAAGCACTGCCACTTCGTTAAAATATTTTGTTACAACACGAAGATTTTCTTTTTCCCGTTTTGTCAGAAGATAACTGCCTTCCGTGTCCTCGTAATCTTTATCCTCGCCGGCAGTTCTACCGATCAGAAAAACAGCTTTCTTAGATTTTTCTGCTGCGCGGCATGCGATCTCTTCCGTGATCTCCATCTCTTCCTGATGCCACGGCTCTGCCGCCCATCCACCGCCTCCATTGTCAAACGGATGCTCCTTTAACCATTCTTTATAGGTTTCTACCAGTTCCTCATTTACAGGAAAAGCATTATTTTCTTTGATTCCGTCTAAAATATTTTTGACATACGGCACATTGACCGCCCCGCCTGAACCGGTTCCACTCCGGTAATACTCAATCTGGCTTCTCCCGAAAATAGAAACTGTCTCATCCTTTTTGACCGGAAGCATATGCCCCTCATTCTTTAAAAGCACGGCTCCCTCTGCTGCTGCCTCTCTGCAGTATGCTGCCAGTTCCGGCAGCGGAACACCGATTCCACTGTTACCCATGATAATCCTCCATTTTAATCTCCATTCTTGCGCTGTCTTTCAATGAAAACAACGTTTTCATTTGCATCTCAAGTTTGTGCGTAAGCACAAATCTTGCGTGTGAAAATCTTATTTTTCACACTATATATCTGTTGTTATCTTTTCAGCCTGTCATTGTTTTTGTCCATGATTGTTTTTCGCCTGATTTCAGTCAATTTTCAGTATTAATCCTAAAATACGCTTTGCGCAGATCTCCATCTCTTCTCTTGTCAGTACTCCTGCCTCTTTCGCGCGGAGCAGGCTCTCCGGGAATCCACATGCCATCTTGATGTCATTTCCTGCTTTTACTTCTTTATAATGCTCGCCGCTTGTCCACCAGTCGGTCGTGACCATGCCCTGATAGTTCCACTCGCCTCTTAAGATGTCCTCTAAAAGTTCACGGTTCTCAGAGGTTCTGTGTCCGTTTACGATATTGTAAGATGACATAATGCACCACGGATCTGCCTCTTTTACAATGATCTCAAACGCCTTTAGATAAATCTCCCTTGCTGCCCGCTCGGACACTCTGGAATCGCTTTCCTTACGGTTTGTCTCCTTATTGTTGCAGGCGAAATGTTTGACCGTTGCAGCGATATGTTTTGACTGGATTCCCTTTACCATTGCAGAAGCCATTTTCCCGGTCAGATACGGGTCTTCGGAATAATACTCGAAGTTTCTTCCGCAAAGCGGACTTCTGTGGATATTGACCGCAGGCGTCAGCCAGACGGCAATGTTATTTTCCTTCACCTCAGCGGCACCTGCTGCACCAACCTGATATAACACATCCGGGTTCCAGGTACATGCTAAAAGTGTCGCACACGGCCACGCCGTCGTAACTACGCCGCATTTTTTCTCAATGCGGAGTCCGGCAGGTCCGTCCGCCGTCATAATATTCGGGATTCCATACTCCGGCATATTTCCAAATCCAAATGTATTTGCCACACCGGTATTCGGCTGTCCGCCTAAAATATGCGCAAGTTCCTCATCCGTCATCTGTGTCACAAATTCATCCAGTGTGATCTTTCCTTCTGCAACTTCCATAAAAATATGTGCGTCTTTCTTATACGGCTGTGACCAGATCTGATGTCCCGGCAGTGCGCGGACAGCCGGTGAAAATCCATCGCTTTCCTCCCTCGGAACACGTTTGATTGCGGAGTAATCCGGATCATTCGGTTCGGACTGCGGCAGTTTTTCAAAACTTCCATCGGAGAGCATGCGCTCCGCAAGTGAAGTCGGAACCAGTTTTGCGGTAAGCTGCTCTGTTACGGTATCCTCTGGCATTGTAAAACAAAATACCTGCTCTGTTTCCCGCACGGACGTGCCAAGATAAAACTGATACTTACCTTTTTCCAGCACATAGGCAGATTTCTGAATTTTTCCCAGATCATCATAGGATGCAAGCTGTGCCACCGGTGCCTCTAACGTCAGAAGCTGCGTTTCTCCCTGTGCTAACAGTCGTGTTTTTTCAAATGCTGCAAGGACTCTCTTTGCCTTTCCAAGTACGCCCTGCGGTGCCTGCGCATATAACTGCATGACTTCTTTTCCCGGATATTTTCCGGTGTTGGTCACATTGACACGCACGCGGATCACACCCTGTTTTTCTTCCGCAGATACTAACGCACGCTCGAAAGTCGTGTAGGAAAGACCGTAGCCAAACGGATAATTGACGGCTTTATCAGCCCCCGGTATTGTCTCAAAATAGCGGTAGCCGACGTAGATATCTTCTTTATAATCGACATATTTTACCGATTCATGGAATGTCTCCGATGACGGATAGTCTTCCAGTTTCTTTGCAAATGTGTCGGAAAGTTTTCCGGATGGGCTGCCGACGCCGCACAGAAGCTCTGCTGCTGCGCTTCCACCTTCCATACCCCCCTGCCATGCCATCAGCACCGCCTGAATTTTTTCATTTTCTGCAAACCAGTCCGTATCGACCATGCCGCCGACATTCATAACGACTGCCACCTTCGGGAACAACTGCTGCACCTGTTCCACCATCGCGCGCTCTTCCTTCGTCAGGTAAAAGTCTCCGTCCGGAAAAATGCGCTCTGCCTTTTTCAGCAGCGGATCTGTCTGTACCGACTCATCCATCTCCTTATCATAAGAACTCTTTCTGTCCCAGCCTTCCCCGGAAAAACGGCTGATGCAGATCACTGCCGTGTCCGTGTACGCTCTCGCTTTTTTTGCAGTTTCTTCCGGAAACGCAGGCTCTACTGTCATTCCTGGTTCTGCTCCTGCCTCGTACTGTTTTTCTACCTCTTTACGGTAATAATCAGAGAGTGCCTCATACACTTCTACTTTTTCCGGCAGCTTCTTGAATCCCTCATACAAATTTGTCGTATAAGCAACGGTTACATCTCCGCTTCCGCCACCACCCTTGACATAGTCAAAACTGCCTTTTCCAAACAGGGCGAGTTTGGTGCCTGCCTGAAATGGGAGAAGGCTTTCATTGTTCTTTAGAAGAACCATGCCTTCTTTGGCGGCTTCTTTTGACAGGGTGATGTGTGCTTTTGAGGCGGTGACTTTGGTGCCGTCAGCTCCGAGAGGGAGGTTGGGTTGATAAAGTGATCTTTGCCATTTTTCCATGATTGTGGGCTCCTTTTTGAAATATTTGGTGGGTGGGCGTTGGAGGCAAAACTCCTCTTTAGGCTGTGAGCGTTGGGGGCAAAACTCTTCCGAAGGCTGTGAGCGTTGGGGGCAAAACTCTTCCGAAGGCTGTGAGCGTTGGAGGCAAAACTCCTCTTTAGGCTGTGAATGTTGTGAGGCATACACAGATCTAACGAAGGCACGCTCTCGCTGCGTGTCGCTCGTAGCGGTACTAAGCGACCAAAATACGGTCGCTAAGGACCGACGGCTCCCCAGCACCTTCTTTTAAATCTGCGTCCCCCTCGCAACAGATGCAGGTTGTTGAGGAGTTTTGCCTCCAACGGGTTCAGGTTATTGATGAGTTTTGTTTCCAACGACGTTAGGTTCCTAATGAAATTAGAAGATTTTACTTCCAACTACGTCCACTGATAAATTTTTTTACTTCTTTCCAAATAAGTTGTCTTTCTTACAACTCTCTACGTCTCTGATTATTTATCATTTTCTATGTTCTTATCATACTTACCCCACACCTTAATTTCAAGGCAGATAATGACTTGTATTTCGGTCGATATTGACTTATTATGAGCTTAACAACATAGTTGGCAGAATCAGTCCTATCGTATTTTACAAGGACTGCCGCACATATTTTCCGGAAGGCTTTCCAACATGCCCTGCGGTCTGTACGGCGCCGGGGTGTCCGGGTAAAGTGGAGCCGTCTTACCGCTTTTTGTGTGTTCCTTAGCGGGCACATGAACAAAAAGTCATGCTGCGGACAGTTGTCCGAGCTCAATGCACTTTTGGCTTTCCATAAACGAAAAAGCGAGTTCTGGGAGCAGCATGAAATCGCCACTTTGTTCAGGTGCCCGCTTAGGAACACGAAAAAGCGGTAACCGGCTCAGCCTTACCCGGACACTCCGGCGCCATACAGACCGCAGGAAGGCTCGCCAAAACCCACGCATGCCATAAACACTTTACCTCAAAAGAAAGGAATCCCCACCACCATGACCACCCACGAAATCATCACCTCCAAACCCAAACTCCCCGTCTACTTCGACATCTACCAGTCCGACAACCAGCTCGTGCCCAGCCACTGGCACGCACACGTTGAGATTTTATACATCTCCTCCGGTTCCATGCATGTCATCTGCCGCGAGGAATCCTTCCTGCTGCACACAGGCGATATCTTTCTGGTGAATTCCGGTGACATCCATTACACCCGCACGATCGGCAGAACGGAAACCTACCTGCTGCAGATCCCGTTTGACTTCTTTAACCAGATGCTTCCCGGTTTTGCCTCCATCCGTTTTCAGGAATACTTTTCTGCGGAAAAATATAAAAATGACCCCGTATTCTGCGAAATGCGGGATCACTTACTGACCATGGGTTACTTATATAAAAATGAAAAAAATGGCTACCAGTTTTTATTTGGCAGCCACCTTCATCATTTTCTTTATATACTTTATACTTCTTACGTCCTGCCGCAGTCACAGAGTACCGTCTCGCAGGATACCAAAACGCTCACAAGGCTGAAAGATATCATAACTCATGTGGAAAGGCATTATATGGAACCGCTCTCCCTCTCGGATATCTCAGACCGTTTTGCACTCAATCCCGAATACTTCTGCCGTTTCTTTAAGAAAAACATGGGATTCACCTTCTTAGAATACGTCAACATGGTACGGCTTTCCCATATTTATTCTGACCTCATGCAGACCGGCGACAGCATTACACAGATCATGGAACGCCACGGTTTTATCAACTATAAGGTATTCAACCGTATGTTCAAAGAAGTATACGGCTGTCTGCCCTCGAAAGTCCGCCATCAGTAACCAACCGGCTGTCTGCCTTCAGATGCCCGTCATTAATAACCGATCGGCTGATCCTTGCTTCCCACCTTAAGACGTGCCATAGCACGCGCTAATGAGGCTTTGGAGCGATGATACTCTTCAATGCTCTGTTTCTGGCGGAGCTGTTCTTCCGCACGCTCTTTTGCTTCCTGCGCACGTCTTACATCGATCTCCTCCGGTGATTCACAGGTGTCTACAATGACTGTTGCACGGTTGTTGATGATCTGCGCAAACCCGGTTCCCGTAACACCGTAGATCGTGTTTCCGTTTTCCTCTAAGATACGGATCTCTCCGACCTCCACGGCAAACACCATATTTTCATGGTGCGCCTGGATCGCCTTTAAACCATCATGGAGCGGCAGGACTACCTGTGCACATCTTCCATCGTAAAATACCTTATCACAGGCAATTACTTTTAAGCTAAATGTATTCATGTTCCTCCCTCCTAGCTGGCGGAACCGGTATTACCCATTGTCTTTGCCCGCTCAATGACATCCTCGATCGTTCCTACGTTAAAGAAAGCAGCTTCCGGATATTCATCCATCTCACCGTCAACGATCGCCTTAAATCCACGTACTGTATCTTTTAACGGCACATATTTGCCCGGTACACCGGTAAAGTTCTCTGCAACATGGAACGGCTGGGATAAGAACTTCTGAATCTTTCTTGCACGGTAAACAGTTAATTTATCCTCCTCAGAGAGCTCCTCCATACCGAGAATTGCAATGATATCCTGTAACTCTGTGTATTTCTGAAGAATCTCCTGTACACGTCTTGCTGTCTCATAATGCTCTTTTCCGACAACATCCTCCTCAAGAATACGTGAGTTTGACTCCAACGGATCAACTGCCGGATAAATACCCTGCTCAACGATTTTTCTGGAAAGAACGGTCGTTGCATCCAGATGTGCGAATGTCGTTGCAGGAGCCGGGTCAGTTAAATCATCTGCCGGCACATAAACTGCCTGTACAGAAGTAACAGAACCATTCTTTGTAGATGCGATACGTTCCTGTAACTCACCCATTTCCGTTGCCAGTGTCGGCTGATAACCAACGGCAGATGGCATACGTCCTAACAGGGCGGACACCTCAGAACCTGCCTGTGTGAAACGGAAAATATTATCAATGAATAAAAGCACGTTCTGATGCTCCTCATCACGGAAATATTCTGCCATGGTAAGTCCTGTCTCAGCAACACGCATACGTGCTCCTGGCGGCTCGTTCATCTGACCAAACACTAAGGCTGTCTTTTCGAGTACGCCGGATTCTTTCATCTCGGACCAGAGGTCATTACCCTCTCTTGAACGCTCTCCGACACCGGTAAAAATGGAATATCCGCCGTGCTCGGTTGCAATGTTACGGATCAGCTCCTGGATCAATACCGTTTTACCAACGCCGGCACCACCGAACAGACCGATCTTACCACCTTTTGCATACGGTGCTAAAAGGTCGATGACCTTGATTCCTGTTTCAAGTACCTCAACGACCGGACTCTGATCCTCGAAAGATGGCGGATCTCTATGGATACACCAGTGTTTCTCTCCCTCTAAAGTCTTGCCGCCGTCTAAGGTATCTCCTAATACATTGAATAGACGCCCCAATGTGCCCTGTCCGACCGGAACCGTAATACCGCTTCCCGTAGCAACAACTTCCATGTCCTTGTGAAGTCCCTCACTGGCAGCTAACATAATACAACGTACTGTGTTATTGCCGATATGCTGTGCAACTTCCATGACACAGCGTTTTCCGCCGTTGTCTACTTCAAGCGCATCTTTGATAAACGGAAGGTCATTATCTTCAAATTCAACGTCTACTACAGGTCCCATGACCTGCACGATTTTTCCTGTTTTCATTCCGCTTTCACATCCCCTTCCTATTTTTTCTTCTTTTTCTTCTGTGCCTTCGCACCGCCGATTACCTCTGTGATCTGCTGGGTAATCGCAGCCTGACGCACACGATTGTATTCAATGGACAAAGTCTGCAGCATCTCTTTTGCACTGTCTGTTGCCGCCTGCATCGCCATCATTCGTGAATTGTGCTCACTGGCAAATGACTCCACGAGTGCACCGTAAATAAATCCGTTGACATAGTTCGGCACCACATGCTCTAAAATATCCTGCATGGTCGTATCTGCCTTGATCTCCTCCTGATAAATATCAACAGGAGCTTTCCCCATGAAATCCTCTTTTACCAGTGGAAGCAGTTTCATCATTTCCGCTTCCATGGAAAATGAGTTTTCCATTTTCGTGTAAATGATGTATACCTCATCCAATTCGTTGTTATTGTATAACTCCAGAATACGTTCTGTGATAACTCTGGCTCTGTGCAGGGAAGGATTTTGCACCGTATATTTAAACTCGGTATCTACCTCTAACCCTTCCTTGGTAAAATACTGTCTTCCAAGCTCTCCGACGACGAACAGTTTGTTGTTTTCGCCCTGCTCAAACAGTTCATGCGCCATTTTAATGACGTTATGGTTGTACGCACCTGCCAGTCCCTTATCTGCAGTGATCACAATGTATCCCCTGCGTTTTTTGTCGTCCGGAATCTCCTCGCGCTGGTCAAAATACCGGCTCTTAGCATCCGGAATATGACGGAGCAGTCGTGAGATTGCAGACTGTAACGCATAGAAATACGGCTCTGTATTTTCGAGCTTCTGCTTTGCACTTCTTAACTTTGCAGAGGAAATCATATACATGGCACTCGTGATCTTCATCGTATCCTGAATACTTTTCATTCGTTTCTGAATTTCCTTGGTATTTGCCATGCTCTATCACCTGCTCTTAAATTCTTTGACTGCCTCTACGATCTTTTCTGTAATCTCATCATCCAGCACTTTTTTCTCGTTGATGGCATCAACGACATCTTTATGCTCGATTTTAAAGAAATCCAGTAATCTTCCCTGGAACTCTTTCATCTGTTTGATATCCACATCCAAAAGCAGACGTTTGTTTGCTGCAACCAGTGTAATTACCTGATCTGCGAGGCTCATCGGATGGCAGAGCGGCTGTTTTAAGAGCTCCATCAGTCCTTTACCATACTGTAACTGCTCTTTCGTCATATCATCCAGATCGGAGCTGAACTGTGTAAACACTTCCATCTCACGGTACTGCGCCAGATCGATACGGATCGTACCGGATGCTTTTTTCATTGCCTTTGTCTGTGCCGCACCACCTACACGGGATACGGAAAGACCTACGTTGACCGCCGGTCTCATACCGGAGTTGAACAGATCACTCTCTAAGAAAATCTGACCATCTGTAATGGAAATAACGTTCGTAGGAATGTAAGCGGAAACATCGCCTGCCTGTGTCTCGATGATTGGCAGTGCGGTAATGGAACCTCCGCCTAACTCGTCGTTTAACTTACTGGAACGCTCTAATAATCTTGAATGTAAATAGAATACGTCTCCCGGATATGCCTCACGTCCCGGTGAACGCTCTAAAAGTAATGACAGTGCACGGTATGCCACTGCATGTTTGGAGAGATCATCATATACGATCAGGACATCTTTTCCTTTGTACATGAAGTACTCTGCAAGTGCTGTTCCTGCATACGGAGCGATGTACTGTAAGGATGCAGATTCACTCGCTGTCGAGGAAAGCACGATGGAATAATCCATGGCACCGTTCTTTGTCAGTGTATTCACCAATTTTGCAACCGTAGATGCCTTCTGACCGATTGCAACGTAAATGCAGACAACATCTTTGCCTTTCTGGTTTAAGATGGTATCTACTGCGATCGATGTTTTACCGGTCTGACGGTCACCGATGATCAGCTCACGCTGTCCACGTCCGATTGGGAACATGGAGTCGATCGCAAGAATACCTGTCTCCATTGGCTGTTTTACGGACTGTCTGTCTACGATACCCGGTGCTTCCTGCTCGATGGCACGGTAATCATCTGCTTTGATCTCACCTTTTCCATCGATCGGGGCTCCAAGGGCATTGATAATTCTTCCAAGGTAAGCATCACCTACCGGAATACCTGCTTTTTTCTTAGTTCTGGTTACTTTCGTTCCCTCTTTGATCTCTGTGTCTTTACCAAAAATAATACAGCCTACCTGATCACGTTTGATATCCTGTACCATTCCGCGGACACCGTTCTCAAAGATAACGATCTCACCATACATCGCATGCTCAATACCATAAATCGTTGCAATACCATCACCAACCCAGATGACAGTTCCGACTTCCTGGTCTTTGCTTACCATGTCATAGTTCTCTATCTCTGTTTTCAGGATAGATATAATCTCTTCTGAACTGATAGAACCCACGTTATCACCTCCACGCTAATCTTCTCTCTAACCGATTTAAGCGCCCTTTCATGCTGTAATCTTCTTCTATATCTCCTACCCGCAGTACAAATCCACCGATCAGTTCCGGCTTCTTTTCCAATGCAAGCGCAACTTTATCTTTCTGATATTTCTTTGCAAGATATGCCTTCATCTGTGCCACTTCATCCTCTGTCGGCGCTAAGACATACTCCAGTTTTGCCTGAAGGATACCATTTTTCTCCGCTTCCACTACATCATATGCGGCAAAAATTTCCTCAAGGAGATCTGCCTCACCGTAATCGCAAACCACCTTCAGAAAATTTTTCATTGATTCCGGAAAAATCCGGTCGATCAGCTTATGTTTGTCCTGTTTTGACACAACCGGGCTTTTTAAACTCTTCGGCAGATCCTGGGTCAGAGAAAGAATCTCTTTTGTCTCATCAACCGCTTCTCTTGTCACACCAAGCTCTAAGAGAACCGTTGCATAATTATTTGCTGTCTGCGTCATTCACACCACCTGCTTTTGTCAAAAACTGTTGATACAGTAACCGGTTATTCTCGTTCGTACTTGCCTCACCAAGTACTTTTCCTGCTGCTGCCACTGCAAGAACTGCAATCTGTGACTGAAGATCCTGCACAGTTTTGTCACGTTCGAGTTCCACGGTCTTATGGGCATTCTCGATGATCTTTTCTGCTTCCGCATCCGCCACATTGATTCTGTTCTCATACTCTGCCTGTGCACTCTTACGAGTTTTCTCAAGCAGTTCTGCAGATTCCTCATGCGCCTGTGCAAGCATTCCCTCATACTGTTTCTTTAAGTCTCCCGCTTCTGCCTTTAATTTGTTGGCATCTGCGATCTGACCTTCGATCATCTGCTTACGCTGCTCCATAACATTCGTGACAGGACCAATTAAAAACTTACGAAGTCCCAGATACAGAACGATCAGGTTAATGATGGTAAAGACGACGTTCCAATCTATTCTTAATAATTGCATTCTCTACCAGACCCTTTCCTTAACCTAAGAATAAGATAATTAAAATTGCAACAACCATACCGAAAATTGCAGTACCTTCGGCAAGTGCACAACCAAGTAATAATGCTTTTGTGATCTTTCCGTCTGCTTCCGGCTGTCTTGCGATAGCGTCTGTTGCCTTAGATGTTGCAAGACCGATACCGATACCTGCTCCAATACCTGTTAATGCTGCGATTCCTGCTCCAATAGCGATTAATGATGTCATGATAAATTTCTCCTTTTTTGTTTTTACTTTTTTTACTCGATGCTTTCCTTAATAAATAAGGATGTTAAAAATACAAATACATACGCCTGAATGAATCCGTCAAACAAGTCAAAATAAAGACTGAGTGGAACCGGTACTAAAAGCGGTGCCACGATCTTAATCAGCTCCATAATGACGAATGCCCCTAAAATGTTACCAAAAAGTCGCATACACAATGATAATGGACGGATAAATATCTCCAATATATTCATTGGTAACATAATTGGAATCGGTTCGGCGAAACTCTTCAGAAAACCTTTCATTCCTTTTGCACGTACTCCCGAATACTCGATCAGTACAATGCTCATCAATGCAAGCGCACCGGTAACACCGACATCCTTTGTCGGGGATTTCAGTCCAAACAGTCCGATCATATTAGCGATTGCAATGTAAACTCCTACTGTCATTAAATAAGGAATATAACATTTTCCTTCCTCTCCAAGCAGATCGTAAAAGAAGTTATGCAATCCGCCAACGACGGTTTCCACTGCCAGCTGACGTTTTCCTACGTTCTCTACACGCAGATTTCTTCCTAAGAAAAATGCCGCTACCAAAAGAACTGCCATAATTACCCACGTTACTACTACCGATTCGGCAACCGGAATACCTCCAAACACCGGAATCGTGAAAGCAGTTTCACAGTTCAGCTCTTCCATCAGCGCTTTCGATAATTCCTCCGTATTCTCACTTCCCTTCTTTCCTACACTTCGCTGTATTTTATTGAAAATTTTTCCACTTGTCAATTTTTTGTCAGAGTCAAATTTTTCATTCCTATTTTGGTAATTTTATACAACTTCTTTTTATGTTTTTTGTAAGTTTTTTTACGTTTTGGGAATTGAATATTTCATTTGTTTATAATTATTTTATTTTTACCCTGAATTGAATCCAAAATATAGTCCAAAATACCTAAAAAAGTTTACATTTCTTATGCAATATCTTTTACGATTCTTTAATAAATTACATATTGCGCTGCATTCCGCTATATCCCTCTCCCCAATCACTCAAAGATTTTTCTGATCATTTATCTCAACAACTTCTCTAGTGATTCTCAACCGACTATTGTCACTCGTAATTTATACTCGCACATTGATTCATCACATCATATACTAAAATAAATAGCTTACTGTACTGGAGACTTTCAATGAACACAGAGACCAGAGGAACACTTTCCCGGCGGGGTAATATTTCACAGATCACAAATGCTTTCGTGGAGGAGGTCAATGCTTTTTCCAACACTTCCACCGGATATATCATCGTATCTTATGCAGCCTCACCCGGACAGCAATCCGACAACATCCAGATGCTCCGTTTAAATATCAACCGGAACACTGTCATCCTCGATTCATCCGGTCAGGTCATATCCCTGTCGGAAATCCGTCCGCAAACATGGATCAATGCCGTTTTCTCTTCTGCAATGACACGGAGCATCCCTCCACAGGCAAATGCATTTCTGATCATGGTACAGAAGCGGCGCCCTCAAATTGAAATTGCAACATCGATCGGCAGGATTGCAAGTATCGACGCCGCAAATGGCTTTTTGTACACCGGCAATCCAAACGACATCAACAGCCAGGTCCGCTACGTCGTCTCAAATTCCACCTTCTCCGATCCATCCGGCCGCCCGATCACACTTTCATCCCTCCGCCCCAGCCAGCGCGTCCGCATTACACATGCAACCACACAGACCGCAAGCATCCCACCTCAGACAATAGCGTTTCATGTGCAGTTATTGTAACCGAATCTTTACTATGGCTTCACAATTTTTTCAAATATTTACCACAATTTCATCATGAACTTCGTTTACTATAAATAATGTCAAAAGGAAATAAACCTTTTTCACATAAAACAGTTTCTTTTTTTTCATAACAAAAGCCAGTAAAACATCCCCCGTTTTACTGGCTCCTCCTTTTTTATTCACCTTATATTTTTGATTTATCTTGTCATAAAATTATTTAGAAATTCAGTAAATTTGATTTTGCAGGCATTTTTATCCAACCCACAGTCAACCCACTTAAAACAGCATAAAAAAATCGGAAGTGCTGATTTTTCAACACTTCCAATCTTTTAAGTAATGAGACATCGGGGATTCGAACCCCGGACAACTTGATTAAAAGTCAAGATGCGTTTCCTTTATTTCCGGTGCTTTGAGACACCTTTGTGGACATTTTGCGGACATTATTCTTTCTCATTACCAAGATTAAGTTCGTGTTCTTTCCTTATTATAATATAAAATATTAGTAAGGAAAATACTCCTTTTACAGATTTTTATTACCCGATATAAACTTTTCCGTCCACGCCAACAGCCAGACATGCGATCGTGGCATCTAGCTTGAACCACACAGATCCGTCATCGAACTTTCTGACATCTACCGGTTTGATGTCAGCACCTTTTCTCAGGTATCCGATACCGCTCTTATTATCACAGGATGTCTTGATCTGGTTGGATAAGTAAATGTACTTGCCATGCTCGCCGTAATAACCGTTGCAGACCGGAACAGATTCTTTGACGCGATACCAGTTACCGGCTTTATATTCCGTCTTGGTTGCACCGGTGCAACTCTCTACTTTCTTATTATAGAGAGCTGCTTCGGCTTTTCTTCTCCGTTGTAATCCCGGTAATGTTTTACCGGCAGCCTTACAGTACTGCTGCATTGCAGACGGGATCTGATTCATTACTCTGCCTGTACACAGCTTTTTCACGTTGCCCTGCCCCAGGTTAAAAGCAAAGCTGACCAGTGCATCAAACTGATTCTGATTAAGTTTGTCTATAAATGGGACATAGGACGGATTGTTGACATACTTTTCAAACTTTGCAACATCATGCTTTAAATACTCTTCTGCCTGCGCCTGTGTGATCTTCATTCCTTTATGTACGCCTGCTGTGTGACCGTACCCGATCGTCCACACACCGGCAGAGCACTGATAAGCTGCCAACCGGCAGCCTTCAAACTGTTTAATAAGTGCAAGACCAGCCTGTCCGATTCTTCTATTTGCCATAATTATTCCTCACTTTCCTTAATCTCTGTTTTGGTGTCAAGCAATTTCTGTGTCACATCGAGTCCGGCAATCAAAAACGCCGGTACCCTTACATTCATTTCAACCAGATTTTCCAAAATGCTGCGGACCTCATTAATCAAATATGTTGCCAGCGTGAACCATCCAAAGAGCTGCACAAACGAAAGATTAATACCGATAATCTCCCCCATATGTACAAAGCTCATTGAGACGAAAAATGCCATACCAATTACAATCCAATACCATACTTTTTTTAAGATTCCCTTTGCTCCGATGGCACTTGACTCATTCTTTTTATAGAATCTCGCCTTGCAGTACCCGGTTGCATAGTCGATCACATTAAGAATCAGGAATCCGGCAAATAAAAACCAGTACTCGCCGAACAATGCCGCCCCGATTGTTGCAATCAGTCCATAGATCATGTTAATTTTGTCAAATTTCATAAAATCTTCCTCTCTTTCTGCCCGTAGGCTTTATGCAAAAGAGCCGGACATGTAAGTTTTTCTTACACATTCGGCTCTTAAGCTCTTATTTTTATTCTGTTGACTTTGCTGAGTCCAGCTTATCACTGATTTCTTTTAATACAACATCTAACTTTTTCCAATTTTCATTTTTCAGTTCTTCATCATAGAACTCATTTTCTTCCGGGATATTAAATCCGTAATTTTCTGTCTGCCTCATCAGGTATCCTCCTCTTCTGCATACGCTTTTCCTGTGATCTGTTCATATTCCTCCGGCGTGATCCACTTACCTACAGCATTATGTACACGGTTCTCATTCCACAGTCCTTTGTCATAGTAATTTTTTACTTTTTCATAATTCTTACTCATCCAGGCTCACCTCCATCTGCATAGCCATATAGTCAATATCAGCTCTCTGCTTTTCAATACGGTCTGTATTTTCAGCCGTCTGCGCTGCATTTTCAGCCAGATTTTCCGATACAGCAGTGATTCGCTGCTCGGTATCATCGGCTTCTTTCGCCAGTACAACCGTTTTTATATCTTCCTGCAGTATAATCCGCTCTAAGACCACATATCCCGGAATAACTGATGTCAATGCATCCTCGTCAGTGTAAACTTTTAACACTGCAAGTTCTTCCTTATTCGAAAAAGCGCCCTGCAGCTCCTCGCAGGTTTGATTGCCGGTAAATTCGACATTCAGCTTTCCGTCAACATAGTTGATATTATTAATTGTTAAAGTATTTTTTGTTGTTTTTAATTTCATAAAAAGTCCTCCCTTATTTCAAGCGTATCGCACACATCCAAGCGCTATTGACGTTCAAAGCGGCTCCACTATCCTGTTTTACAATCAGATTAATTGTTGCGCCAGCATTCTGCACAGGACCGACAGAAAAAGCCTGCACAATGGTTGCTCCCGTTGGAGCTGCAGCCGTACTCTGCCCTCCGAGTCCGCCTGATGATTCTGTCGAGTATCTCAAAGATATAACTCTACTGCCATTTCCATTTTTGGCAAAAGTCGCTTGTGCATGAATTAAATATAATCCGGCTTCCTTGATGGTTAATGATACAACCGCCGTTTCTGTATTGTTTGCACAGCTTTTCGCAGTGGTCACATTTGCCGAATATGCTGATTTTATATTCGAAATATGATCTTCAATTTTTTTTGCAAGGCTACCAGCCACATTCGGATTTGCCTGCCTTGCATCAAGCGCATAACCTGCTGCTGTAGTCGTGTTATTATTGACAACATCGTTATTCGTTAAAAGCGTTCGAAAATAAAACGTATAATTATTAAATCCAAAACTATGTACTACTCCTTGAAGCATTGGACATATGCCAGTTGCATAGCTCGGATATCCGTTTTCATCTACTTCCGAAGTATTATATATTCGAATCTGTGCAAACGTTGTTGAACCTGGATTTACATCACCAAAAAATGTGTATCCTGCTTTGCTAGGATAATTTTTACAGATCCATTTCAGCAACTCCTTGAAATAAACATTTGTTGTATGCGTCGAATCAACCAGACCATATGGAACTCTTGGTAATATTACAATTTTTGATATTCCAGTGCCTTCAATTTTTTTCGAACACAGCGCATCTTCAAACGTCACTTCGCCCGTAAGCGATCCACCGCTTGTAGGCAATGCTCCAACATCTTCCGCTGTTAATCCATCAAAAATCTTTTCTACACTCTCAAAATTCTCATTCACGGTTTCCATATCCACCGGATCCGTTCTTTCAAACAGCTTAAATTTAAAAATATCTGTAAGTTTCATGTTATCCTCTCTTTCTCAGTCCGATTTCTGCAACCTGTTCCACTGTAAACCGTGATAATTCTTCCATTGTATAATTCGCGATATTTTCTACCTTCGAACTCAGATTCTTCGGAATACTGATGTTTCTCAATTCCCAGTGTGTAAACTGCCCCAGTATAATATGCGGATATGGTTTTAAGCTCCTGTACTGGTTGTAAAGCAGTTCTGTGTTAAGCAAAATATTGCATGGCACGATTTCGTCTAAAATATCCACCACAGAATCATATTGATTTTTCTGCGCTATACCGATTTTAACGATCATTGTCTGACCGGGAATATCAAAGTCTATTGCGTACTCTGTACCACACAATTCCTTTAATTTTCTTTCAAGGAAAGCATAGTTATACGGCAGACACACATTCCATTTGGTCAGACACCGGAAGATTCTATCTTCGAGCGTATCATCACTTTTCGGCGTCATTCCAAGAATCTTTTCAAACCGGGCAATTCCCTCTTCGTCACAGGATATAATGTACCGGTTATCAATCATCCTGTTATGCCTGGATTCCAACAATCGAAACTCCGGTGTTTCCGTATCCATAATTTCAGCCAGCTCATTGTATTCCTGCAAATACAAAGGGAGCAGCTCCTTAAGATTGATATATCTATCCTCCATAAGTAACCACCCCCATGACCGGGATCTCATATTCTGTTAATTCAAGATTTTGTGTACCCCCATTGATGGTTGTTCCTGTCACATCAAGCACACCTTTCACACCCATGATTGCAGCATCCAGCGACGCAATTCTCACGATCAGATGATTCTGGTTCTCCCAGTCCTGCCGCAACGATAAAATGTACTTTTTCATTGCGTCCTCAATCAATGCTTTACATTCATTCAATCCATAACCACTGTCAAAAATGATATTCGTCGCAATATTTACCACCGACTCTTTCACCGTCTCGACCGTAACCACATGCCCGATTGGCGCAAGTCCGTCTCCCATACCATCACCGTTCGGATCAAACTCCTTCTGTACTGCAGCTATCAATGTATCCGTAGCTTTTTCATATGCACTGTCTAAAATAACAAGTTTCACTGTTCCCGGACCATTCCACGTCCGTATCACTTTGACTGCTCCGACTCCCGCCAGTGCAAGCGTTTTGTTTCGATAATCTTTTACATTACCGGAAAATGCCCTTTCCTCAAACGATTCAAAATACCTCTGCCGCAGGGATTCCGTACTTTCTTCCGCTTCTCCATAGATCAAAACCCTCGTGATCTTTGCAGTCGTGAGACCGGAAATATATTCGATTGACAGAACATCTCCCGTATATTCATTTCCGACCGTACCGATCTGCTCACAGGTGACCTGTCCGGGAGCTGTAACGATATAGGTATTTTCCCCGCCAGTAAATCTTTTTCCGTCCGCAACCTCCACATCGGTTTCTAACTCAAGTACTGCCTGAGTTGCTTTCTTTGGCGTAATACCGCGATCCGCACATAACCGGATCAGATATTCCCTTGATGCCGTGTCTCCAAATGTCTCTGCCAGCATGCAGTCAAATGCAATATACATAGACGTCAGTTCCACTGCTGCCGGTGCCAGTGCAGCATAGATTGGCGAACTCTCCCTTTTATCCATTGTCTCAGGCACACGGGACAACATGCGCTGTAAAATCACATCAAATGTCTGATCTTCATACATTACACGTCCACCTCCTTCTCAATCTTTGCATTTCCATATTTCGTGTGCGCGGTAAATTTAGCGATCAGCGTTTTTCTGTGCACTTCAAACTCAAAATTATCTACCGAGTCTATCCGGTCATCCTGTGTCAGAGCCTCCGTAATCCGCCGTTCTACTTCCACCATGACATAATCCATCGGCTTACCGATCAGATCCTGCAATTCCACACCATAGTTCCATGAAAAAATAATGTAACGATACCGCTCTGTGTTCAGGATATTGTAAATTGCCTGTTTTACTGCTTCCAAACCATCACATTCGCCTACAACATTGCACGTTTCCCGGATCATGTGATGACATAAAGACGGCTGTTCTGTTACCTCGATTTCTTTTAAACTGTTAACTGCCGGAATCATGTCACACCACCCTGTCCGCAACTAAAAACTTCTGGCCGCCCTGCTGCCGGATCAGTACAACCTGCTGACCTGTTTTTAATCCGCTGTAAATCTTCATTTCCTTTTTCACACCGTCTAATTCAATGTCCACGGTACGATCTGTTAAATGTTCCGGCACGATAAGCTGTGCGCTGGCTATATCAAACCTCTGCTCCACTTTGATTTTTAACGGAGCTGCCGCTATCACGGTGCCGGACATCACATCTGCCGGATATCCCGCCTCATTGACTCCATTTGACACCTGCTGTATCGCCCTCACAAAATCGTTTGCATCATGCACTGAAACCACCTCCTGATAAAGTTAAATCCATTGTGTGTTTACTTTCACCGTATTTGTGTACGCATTTTTCTACGAGCATCAGATTTTTTATCTGCACATCTCCTAAATCAAGCTGCACAACGACCAGCGAACCACCGCGCACCCTCGAATCACCGCAGGCATCTTTGATCGTTAGTGTCTTTGTAGCTTTGTTGTATAGTTTCAAGAGTGCATCTGCTTTCGCCTGCCCGTTTTCTCCATCCTGCAGCGTGTCAAAATACTGTAAGATTCCCCAGTCATTCATGTGGGAGGAATCCTGTGCAATATATACATCCCTTTTTCCTGTCTTTTCATTGTCAAAGACCAGCTTGATCCGGTTGTAAGTATCTGAATCAATCGAAGATTCATAATCATAATTCTGCCCGGTCTCTGCATCTATGACGATAGGCACATACATATCACCGATAAAAGACAAATTCAGCTTTCCGCCGTCATCATGGAGAATGTACAGATCACCTGTATTCTGCAATGTCAGATCAAGTGCATTTCCGATCATATCCATAAGAGACTCGTTATCTTCCACTCTCGATGCAATCTTCCATATGGTGTCCGCAATCGTGCCGAGATTAAAATTAAAATTGTTGGCAATCTGCATCACGACCTCAGCAGCCGTTTTGTTCTCATATACCATTGTGTCTTTGTTTTTCAGATACCGGATCTGGTCATAGGCAGTTACTTTTACAATATTGCTTCTGTCGCGCTTGATTTTAAAAATAAAACCATAAAACACACCTGTTTCCCCATCCTTAAAGCGCACCGGGTTTCCTTCCGCAATCGAAATCCCGGTATCCACAAAACTAAATTCTATGGAACCGGGACTAATCTGCCGCTCTGTGGTCACTTTTACTTCTTCCTGTACTGGGGGCAGGTAAACTGTGCTGCCGTTTTGTATTAATAACTCGTACATGGGGCTCTCCTTTCTGGTTTTCTCATTATATATCACTCTCTTTTCTGAAAAATAGGTATAAAAATTCCCGCCTACTTCATGTAAGCGGGATCCTTTTTTTAATATTGCTTCCGACGAAATTCGTTCAAAGCAATTTACTGTGTAATCATTTCCTGACCATCAAATATAAATGACTGAATTGTATTTGTGTCTGTGTCGATAATAAATTGAAAATTGCTCCGTGTCTCTGCACCAAAACTATTTTGGGCATCTACATATCCCTGAACAGTTGCAATATTCTTTTCTTTGCCAAATCCCCATTCAAGAATATTCGGAAATTTAGCTGTTGATGGGGATTTTAACACCTCTTTTACCTTATCCTCACACTTGATCATCAGATCAGAAGCCTCATCTGTTGTAAATGTATAATCCTGTAATGTTGCAACAACATTTCCATCTACATACAGATCATAATCTGCATATCTCACACCATAAACAGTTTTATCGGCGTTCAGATACAAGATAACATTATCGATATTATCACTCACACAAATGCGATAGCCTGTTTCTCCATCCACATGAGCATTATCTAATAATTCATCGTGAGTAATATCTTTCACGCTATCAATACCACATTCTGCTAATACGGCATCAATTGCACTTCCCTGATCAGCCGTTACATCAATATAATTTGTTACAATATGCTTCTTGTATTTCTCTGGGTTTTGTTTCGAATCCTTTACTGCATGTATCATAGATGCTCCAAGCGCCACTACAAAAACCAAAACAATAATAATAGGCACCAAACAACCATGTCCTTTTTTCTTTTTCCCCAGTGCAGACATATTCTGCTGTTGATCTGCTGTCTTAATATTCGTTGTTCCCTGTACCTCCACTTTTGCTTCATCCGTTGTTTGAACGGGGCAGCCACAATGAGGACATGCAGTTGCTTTATCACTTATTTCTTTTCCGCATTCCTTACATTTAATCAATGCCATAACTCTTTCCTCCTTCGTGTTATAGGGAAATTATACAGCATACTCTGTCAAATGTCATTATCTTTTTATGCTGCAGGGATCGTAAGCACCTGCCCCGGATATATCAGATTCGGATTTCCACCGATCACTGATTTATTGGCATTGTAGATCACACTCCACTTTCCACCATCGCCGTAAAATTGCTTCGCGATCTTCCAGAGACAGTCCCCGGAAACTACGGTATAGCTCCCCCCGCTTGGTGCATTGCCTGCTGCTCTGGTCTGCTGCATTGCAGCCTGTGGTTTTGGAAGTGATATATCCACGGTACAGGTCTTTGTGGTAAATTCACGGTACTGTTTCAGTTTGATCTTGACTGTCGTATCAAATCCCTCTCCGGCATCATCCACAATGGAATAATCCTCAAGCGAAACTGTCATGTTGGTATGAAATAACTTCTTGTTGTTTGGAAATGCTCTTGTCATGATATACTGAAAACTTTTCTTCTGTAACTTTAATTCTTCCAGCTTATCCAGATAAAACCTGGCATTCCGGAAAGTCTCTGGATATAGGGCAAACGGATATTCTGTATTTGGAAGCAGAAGATCAAATTCCACATCTGACAACCCTGCGGCTTTCAAAATATTTGCTTCGCCCTCATTAATCAGAGTTACCGTTTCGTTCTGATTATTAATTTTTACTGTTACTTTGGACGGAGCTACCGGAAACAGCACTCCATCCAGATATAATTTATATGCCATTTCCTACGCTCCCTCCCGGACGATTTCTAATGCCTCTAACACTTTCGTTGTCATTCCATCCACGATACCATCCAGATCTGCATTACTGCTCACGTTGTTATTGTTCGTCATATCCAGCTTAATCTCCGCAGTCGTAAAACGGTTGATTGCCTCCTGCTCTGCAATGTCTCTAAGATATTTCAGATCCTCGTCCGTGATATCCACAGAATCTTTGATTGCACTGGTATCATCTGCAATACTGTCAAGGTTGCCACCTGCACCCGAATTTGCGATTGCATCACTAAAACCGGATATGTAATCATCCGGATTCGGGATATCCGTTTTGCCAAAGATGTCCGACAGGCTGAAATTTGATATTTTATCATCAATTCCTTGTCCGAAATTATATCCTGAGTTCCATGCGTCCCCGTAATTGAATCGATTGAACTGATAATCTGACATTTCTACCGTCTTTAAAATTTCTGATCCACCGTTCTCGGTTATCACAGCATCCACTTTTGCCTGTACTTTGTTCTGGAATCCCGCTACTGCATCCGCAAGACTACTGCCAAATACTGCATCAAGCATTCGAGCAGCTGATTCAATTACTTCTACTATAAAGTTAAACAGACTTAAAAATATGGCTTCTATACCCGCGACTGGATTGTTAAAAACAAGTGCAAACGCATTGACAAAATTTGCGATCGCATTCCATAAAGTAACCCCAATTCCGATAATTGTATTTGCTGCTCCAATAAACAGATTTCCTATAAAAGCTAACGCTGTCGCAAATGCTCCACAGATCAAACCTGTTGCTGATACTGATGTGCCTGCAAAATGATTTACTGCTGCAACCGCTGCATAAATAATCGCTATCAACAGTACAACTGCTATAATTACAAGTCCAACTGGATTCATGCTCATAACAGCATTGAATGCGCCTTGAGCTGCTGTCCATGCATTTGTAGCCAGTGAAGCCGCCCTAGACGCTATTTCCGCCCCTTTTGTAAATGCCGTATAAATTATGATAGCCGCCGCAACCCCTAATATGATAGGTTCTATAATTGACCAATGATCTGCCACTAATCCAGCTACAGATCCCACTAAATCAAAGATATTCAGCACCATATTTGCCGTCGTTGCCATAGCTTCGATCGCTCCATCAACAAATCCCTGGAACGCATCGCTGTTCGCCATCCCATTTAATCTTTGAAGAACCGGCTGGAAAGCCATAACTGCAGTATTCTGCATCGACTGCCAGATCTGCCCCCAGGTCATCGGCATTTCATCAAACTTGGCATTAATATCATCCGCCGCAGAAAAGATCGCCGCCTTGACAATATCCGCTGTTATTTCACCGTCTGCCGCCATATCCCTGATCTGTCCGATCGGAGCATCCATGTAATCTGCAATATTCTGGATCAGGTTTGGCGCCTGTTCAAAAATACTGTTTAATTCATCACCGCGGAGTACACCGGAACCAAGAGCCTGTGATAACTGTAACTCTGCATTTGCGGCTTCCTGTGTGGATGCACCGGCGATCGTCATCTGCTTTTGAACTAAATCTGCAAATGCAACAACCTCTTCCGAATTGCCAAATGCATCCCTCGCATTATTACCGAATCTTGCAACAACCGAAGCCATATCACTAAAGGAACCTCTTGCATCCTGCGCCGCAACATATACCATATTGACAAGTTCTGACGTCTCATTTGCAGTTCCGTTTATCTCATTAAAGGAATTATTCATCAGATCCAGTCTTGAGGTTGTCTGCGTCAATTCATCGGACATGTTGAGAATTTTTCCCACGCTTTGGATACCCACATATGCACCAACCACGCGTTTAATCATTCCCATCAGCCCCTCTGCGCCGGATACCCCCTCCTGAATCTCCTGATTGAATCTTCCCTGCTCATCCGTATTATCCCGGATATACCGCTCTGTATTACCCACTGTCTGCGATAACTGAAGATATGCTGCATTTGCACCGGACACATCCATGTTCTGCATGGCGGTATTAAGATTATTCTGCTCCTGAATCGCCCGGTCTAATTGCGATCTCAACTGTTCCAACTGGGAGTTTGCTGTATCTGTTCCCATATTGACCGGATTGCTTTCGATCTGCTGTATCCGTTCCCGGATCGAATCGATTCTGACAGCCATGGAATTAAGATCCTGAAACGTCTCCGGCGGAAAGATCGTTGTACTGTATGCCTGCCTTGCAATATCGTTCTGCGTGCTGCTCAACTGCTCTAACATGCTATTGGTACTCTGTACTTCCTGCTCGAACCGATCTATCCCGGTTCCTGTAAACACATCCAGACTGTCCGTTTCCCAATGCACTGGAATCTCGACCGGCTCTGTCGGCACATTGGGCTGCATTTCCGGCAGGACCGGTTGAGAACTTCCCGCAAGCGGATCTATGACAGGAGCCGGCTGCTGTGCCACACCGTTCAACGCAATCAAGGATGCTGTTGCTTCATCGATTGCCTCTCGCGCTCCCTCTAAGCTGCTCGTATCAATATCCATCGACATTGCCTGCTGCATATCATACATTTGTGCTGTTGCAAGGTTGACCGCATCCATAATGCCATATAAAACACTGGTAAACTGGTCATTAAGCTCTATCGCTGTCTGAATAGCTGCCATACATCACACCTCCTTCCTAATGGATTTTGTTCTTTAACTTCCGCTCTTCCTCTTTCTTATCCTCAATTCTTTTCTTGATTGAAGCGGTTACAAATGCTTTTTCCCGCTCATCCATATTTAAAAATACAGATGGCAGGATATGTAATTTCAGAAGGGCATAGTAAGCAAAGTTCGCTTCACTATCCCCTCCTTCAATTAGTTTTTTGCTTCGTCCACCAGATCATTAAAACTCTTGTCGAATCCCTGAAATTTCTGCATCCACACTTCAAACATCTGAAATTCGCCTGCACCATCCACCATTGCATACAATAAATCTTCCGGTGTTTTCACGCCGTAGGAATCCTGTAATTCTTCATCATACAGATCCGGATACACGGTTGCTGCCGCCATCATCTTTGACAGATATTTTTCTGTATTCAGTCTTGGGCGGTACATGTTCGGCTTGCCGGTCACCGGAACCTCTACGGTACATGCATTGCGCAGTTCCTCATTCTCGCGTGATGTGATCTGGCGAAATTCCCAGAGAAGCGGCTTTCCGTCTGTATCTGTAAGGCTCGCTGTCGGAGCATACTTCTGATTTGCTTTTACCTTTTTGTTTGCTTTCATAAATCTGCTGAATTCTGACATATCTTTCTCTCCTTTTCATTTAAAAATCCCCTCCCGCTGATGCAGGAAGGGAACATCATTAATTTGTTTTAAAACCTTCTAACTCTTTGAATTTCTCCGGCAGATCCCAGCTCTCAAATGTTCCTGAGATATCTTCATCCAGAATTTCTTCGCCCGCCTGGAACTTTGCAAGAATAAATGAATCGCAAAGGCATCCTCTGTGAATAATTGTCTGTCTGCCTGCACTGCTTGATGGATCCTCATTGCTCACCTGGATCTCAAAATAAGGCAGTTTTCCTGTTTTCTGATACTGGTTTGCCATTGTGCGGAGCACTGACTGATTATAATGTGCCGTGCCTTTCCAAGTGCCCTTGCCGCCGGCAGGCTTATGCCCCATGCCAACCTTACCTAAAATCTTGACATCACTGATCGTAACATCCCATTTACTTTCAAACTCTGTCAGATTCATAAAATTGTACCGTCTCTTACCGATCGTAATAAAACACTCCGCAAGGCTTCCATAGACGGCATCGCCCGCATCCATAATAGCTGTATTTCCCATCTTTCTTCACTCCTTCCTACGCTACCGTGACAGTCATATAGAGCTTACTCATCGCATTAACAACTGTCACCTGATCTGTGATCACTACCGACTTTTTCGATTCTCCCTGTGCGATCGTAATATCATCTTCGCTGAAGTTCTCGATCGCCCTGATTTTTTCAAGTTCTCTGTGGTGTGCCACAATGTCAGACCAGAGAGACGTTCTTCCTGCCGCATCATTCGATATGGTACCGAGATATTTTGTACTGAATAATACGGCGATATCATTACCGATCTGATCGATCACGCGGACTGTCTGATTGTCTTTGAAAAGTTCTCCCTGCGTATCTGTCACGCTTACCATGGAGTTGATGTCATCCAGAACGCGGATATCTGAATTTACCCTGTGCAAGACAAATTCTCCATTTTTGATAGACTCTCTTAACTGATTCTGTGTATACGATGTATCTACTGTAAAGGAACCGTCGTAAACTTTGTTCTGACAGGATTTATTTACAGCACATCCGCATTCTGCACCAGTAACCCAGTATACAAGACTCGCTTCGCTCCATCCCGCATCTGTGGTCTTGTTTTTCACATTGATAACACCCATGTGATCTGCGGAAATATTGTAGAGTGCCACCTGAAATTTAATTCCAAGTTCATCGCGCAGCCGTTTGTTAAATGCGACGTATAACTTTTTCGTTGTCTCATCCGTTACCGCAACACCCATGGTGTTATAAGAATAAGATTCAATCAGATCCAAATATGTCTGATGTGCTGTTCCGTCTACAGTTCCATTTGTTCCACCTGTCAGTGGTGCGGCTGCTGTATCTTCCAGCTCGATTTCCTCTTTAAACGAAACATAATCATTCGCAACAAGCTCTTTTGCAATTTTTACTGTCTGCGTATCTACTTTGGTTGTGCCAAGGTAAGTAATAACGTCAAATTTATCTACATCGTCCGCATTTTTCTGTACAGCAATCCGGATATCATTGCCACGGGTTCCGCTGTACAATGCGGTTGCCATGGTATTTGCAGCCTTTGCACCGCCACCGTTTAAACGGTATGCATAAAGCGTCTGCGCCCCAAGGAACAGATCATTCAGTCCTTTCATTTTCGGATCGTCAAATGCATAACCAAAAATCTTCATGCTGTTTTTCTGGAAATCCTCGTTTGTCACCTCAAAGACTTTCCCTTCCACGCCCCAGTCAAGTTCTAAAGGCATTGTCGCAACACCTCTGTCTGACAGGTTCGTGTTTGCAGATGCCGCCGATACAAAATTGATATAAGTTCCCGGCAGCACCTTGTTCTGTGCGGTAAATGTTCCTCCACCTAAAGCCATTTATTTCACCTTTCCTTTCATGTATTTTTCTAATAACGTGTCCGCTTCTGCTTTTGTGTACTTTTTGTTTTCATCAAGCAATGCGTCCATTATATCTTTCCTGGCACTGTACTTTGCACAGGCAAGAAGCTGTTCTTTTGTAAATTTCTGTGCCGCTTTTCCCTGCGGCTTTTCTAATACCTTCCCGCTCACATTTGCCATTTTATTATTCTCCCTTCATTTCTGACTGAATTTTAATCTGTCCCATCACCTCAGAACGTACCGGTTTTTTCAAGATTACCCGGTTATAATTCACAAAAAAATTCAATACACCGTCCACCAGATCATGGTTCTTATTCGTTCCACGTATTGCTCTGTCCTCATCTAACGGAGTAACATACTCTAAAGCAAACATCATGCGTTCTGCTACATCATTGCACTCTGCGTATGGATTCAGTTTAGATTCCGGAAAGTACTGGATGCAGAATGCATTATTTTGCAGATACCGATGCCCACAAAGCGGACTTATGCTCTGGTCAATCAACTGTATAAAAAAACAGGGCTCTTTCAAGTCCTGCTTTATCTCATCCTTGTGGATCTTATAACCATCCTCAAACTCGCTGTCTAAGGCAATGCTGATCGCATCTATAATTTCATTTATCATTTCATGATATCTCCAAGGTATTTTCTGATTTTTCGTTCAAGGATCTGCGGTGCCATGTTCTGTAACTCCTGTTCGGATATCTTCATCATAAAATGTCCTTTGACCCAGCCTTTATGATTTCTTGTCCTGTGACCATATTCAACATAGTCGGCATATTTGACCGGATTGTCGATTTCGATTTTTAAAATTTTCCCCGTTCGACTGATTTTTACACCATTGGCATATTGCAAAATTTCCTGTGCAGTAGGTTTACCTTTTGCACTTTCCGCTTCTTCCTGCGTTTTTGAAATCCATCCCCGCCGGAGTACTCCGCCCTTTCTTCCGGATGGATTAACCCTCTTTTTATAAACATCATCTTTTTTGTGATTTTTAGAATTTCGCTGTGCCGTCACTTCAATTTCTTTTGAATAATCCCCAACCGGCGTTCTTTTGATCACTAAAGTTAAAAGCCTTGCTGCCAGATCCTTTGCACATGCCTCCACAAACGCATTCGGATCCTGTAATTTTTCCATTTCTCTCTGCAGCTCCGTAAGTCCCCGGATATTAAAACTTCCCATTCCTGCCATCATGCATACCTCTCTGACAGTGTAAGCACAATCTCCTGATGCGTCGGATAAACCGCAGGTACACCACTGCATTCATATGCACGTGTGATGCCTGCCTGCGTGACTGTGATCTTGCTTCCAGACTTAATCTTTGTATCAGGGGACAGGAATAGTTTTGTGACCTGTGCTGTTTTTGCTGCTGATTCTGTCTGATCTACGGCACTGACATTCGAATATGACAGGCGGCATGGCTCATCCTCTAACACAACCACTTCCTTTTCCGATGTGATCTTTGTTCTCGAATCTTTAATCGGCTGAAATTCCGTTACTGTGCATTTCCCATCGTATGTCTCTTCCTGCGCCTTTCTTGCCATTGCCTGCATTTTCTTAATTGCATCTGAGATCATCTCCACGCCACCTTTCTGTATCGTTTCAATGAGGATTCATAATTTTTCAGCACTGTGCTCTTAAAATTGTCATCCACATACTGACGGAATGAGGTAGAAGTGTCCCCCTCAGAAATAGAGGAAACCGCGCCAACTGCTGCCGACTCACTTCCAATATTTTCATTCCGATACAGATCCATTGCCATGCGATAGCCGGTGTTTATCAATCCATCCGGCATTTTCTCCACATGGCAATAGTTTTTTATGATTTCCTCCACATCTGCAATGACAAATTCAAGTACCATATCCTTAGAATCATCCTCAATCCCAAGAAGTGCCTTTAATTTTGCCAGATCCATAGGCTACCCGATCTTATGCTTAATTGCAACGATACGAAGCTGTTTCGGTTCGTATACCGGATTCCAGTTCTCTGCCATTGCAAGTTCTGCCCTCGTCGGAGTCTCCACATGCTCACGTTTTGTCCCGGTGTACGCGATTCCTCTCGGATGCAGGATAAACGCTTTACGGTTGATCAGATAATCCACACCGCCGCCAGTCTGCTTGTCACGGTCCACCTCAGTAGCAACATGACCGACCGGAGAACCATTGCCGTAAGCAACTGCTCCATTACCGAAAAGGTATGTTGTGTATACATTATCAGCAACCGGGCATCCATCATCTACGGTCACACGTCTGCCCTGATAGGTGTCAAACTCAACATCTGTAGAATCACGCTCTGTCTCGATCAGGTTCAGCTTTTTCAGATAAGATTTTGTAGCAGAGTGCATTGCCACACCGGTAAGCTGCGACTGTGCATCTCCAAGCATCTGACATGCATCGATAAATGCAGATGCGCTAATCTGCTTTGCAGCCTCTGCTTTTCCTGTAGTCAGATCAAGAATATGATCTGCCATCCTGGTCTCCGCTTTCGGTGTTCCACTTGGATCTGCCGTGGTGGTTCCAAATACACCCGCAAGAACCGCAATCAATTCCTTCTGCATATCGCGCGCCCAGTACTGTGCCACCAGATCACCGATTGCTTTCATCGGGTCTGCACCTGCTAATGCTGCGGAAAGATTTGTAGCAGCCCACATTTTCTGACGGAGAATTGTGGTGGATACATCTTTGTTAGAACCGATCTTTGCCGGTGTCATCTTTACATCTTCCAGTGTCGGTTCGGATTCTCCCTGTAAATCCTCAAAGAACGGCATATTGTGTGTTCTCGCCGCCTCGGATGCCAGTGCATCAAATTCCGGGCTGTTTACCACGATCCCGCTCTGGAAAAACGCGGACAGCTCCATAGTTCTGTTGATTACATACCGGTTAAAAAGTTCCGGTACGATCACGTCTGCAATTTTTGTAATTGCCATAAATAGTTACCTCTCTTTCTAAATGGTTACCCCTGCGGCGGCTGCCATCGCTTTCGCCTGCTCCGGGTTGGATTTTAAAAGTTCACCCTGTTTGGTCAGATTAAACGTCTCTTTTGCAAATGGGTTTGCAGTTCCCGCGCCACCGGTGCCGCCCTGTGGATGATACGGCGGTTTTGACTGCTCCTGTTTGAACAGATGCGCCATTGCCTGATCTTCCTTGTATGGCTTTACCGCTTCCTCTACGCCGACCGGTTTACCTTCTTTGTCAAAAGTGAACTTGTCCAGTCCTCCGGCTTTGTAGATCAGATAATCTGGGTCAAGCACTCCCTGCTTTGTAAGGGAATCTTTTAACGCATAGGTCTTTGAAATCTGCTCGTTGGCTGTCTGCTGATCTTTCAACTTCGTCTGAAGGTCTGTGATCGTAGTCTGCAATGTTTCATTATCTGCATTGTTCTTTTTCAGATCTCCGATCGTAACATTGAGTGTCTTGATCTGACCAGAAAGATTCTCCTTTTCTGCAACAGTGGTATCATACTTGCCTTTGTCGACGTACTGACCAGATCCAAGGTCTGCAAGTTTTACCTGTTTGTCCTTATTCTCCGGTTTTCCGTTATGAGCATTGACAGCATCTGCCACCTGCTTATAGAGATCTTCGCCTAAAATGTCTTTTAAAAATTCCATATAGTTCCTTTCCTGCACCGTTTTTAAACGTGGTGTCCTCCACAGGCAGTATGCAGTTTTGATGCCATGCATAAGGGCAAATTGCCGCAGTTTAAACGTCATAAGGCTTCGGACAATATAAAAACAGGACTGCTGCTTACAATCCTGTTTCCATCGTTTTGTGTTATGTGGTTGCGCTGGTGCAACTCTCCGGTTACCCTGCTATTACTAAATACACACCTCTTGGCGCCGAACATTCCTATGCTATTGTTACACATATTATTTTGTTCTTCTTCATGTGTTTTCCTTCCTGTTTGGGTATAAAAATACCACCATGCCATTTCTGACTGGTGGTGCTTCGCTATCACTTTTTTTTCGATGGTTTTGTATCTCCCTTTCCTCCCAAGACTCTTTGTCCATCTGGAAGATATGAATATACTTCTTCAATTATTCCGTCTTCCCAACCACTTTTTTCCAACTTTGGATACAACTCGTCAAGATGATTTAATATTTCGGGATCCCGAATATCAAGATTCCGAAATTCATCCCTTCTTCTGTCATATTCTTCATATGTCTTTACCTTTAAGAAATCCTCTTTGTTACTCATAAAACGACACCCTCAATCATCTTTTTCACTTCATCAGATACGATTTCATTGTTCATGTACTTTCTGAATGCTTCAGATATACTTTCTCCCAGTAAATCCGTGTTAATTGTTCCATCTGGCTTCAACGCTTCCGACGTTTTATTAATGTACAACCTTGCTTGATATTCACTTTCAAATCTACTGCCTTTTAATATATAAATATCTACGGATTTTCCTACGCTATTGTAATATGTCTTTGTTATTATATCACTATAGGTTAATCCATCAACAAGAAATTCTTTATATTTTCGAACAGCATCCTGATCCATCATATAATTTTCGATAAGATGCCCTACTTCATGGAATATTTCCGCTTTGCTGGTGCCGATTCCAACTCTAATTGTCCTATTTACGATATCACAAGCACTTCCATCCCACCCGAATTCAAATGTTATATCACTCAAAGTCTGTTTTACTCTGATTGGCAATTCATCGTATGCCTTAGATACCGTCATCGTATCTTCAAACTTCTGTTTCGCAGTAATTATAGAGTTTTTCTTCGTCGCAAACTTAATATCAGGTATTTCCACCGATCCATCTGTCGATTTTCTTTTGGTTGTAAATTTTTCATCTGACACACCATCATCGACAAATGAATTTTTCCATTCTTCATATGTCATATTGCCTGGCACATAGTAGGTCTTTCCATCCTCGCCACGGGCGGCACGTTCGCCCACACTGTCAAATTCATCATCAAAATAAGGGCATGTGCAGCCACGACAATTCGGATGAAATGGCGGTGCTGTCACACCAATCTGGAACTCTGTCATAGGAAAATGCTTACCATCCATCCCACCGCATGTCTCACATGTGTGGCTGTCGAGTGTCTCTACCACTTCGAACTGCTCTACATCCAGTTCTTTCATGCAGTCCTGTCTTGCCTTATTTGCAACTGCTGCCGATTCCGTCATGACTACTCTGCCCGCCTGTGCTCTGGATACCTTCATTTGCTTTGATATCTCTGCTATTGCCCGATCCGGCGCTTCCCCGGTAATGCACATACGCGACAGGCTGTTGTGTAAATTATTGATCAGCTTTGTCTTGTTCTCCCACAGGCGGTCTGAAAAGTTCTTTCCATCTACCGCCCACGGTTTGCACACGATCATCTCGACAGTTCGTGGATCCAGCCGGTTAATCGTTGTACCCACACCGACGCCTTTTTGAATTTCATATGCTGTGTGATAGAAATCAGAGGTATATGTAGTCCTGATATGCTGGTCTATCTCGTCAACACAGTTTCCATACAGTTTTTCTGCCTCCTGCTGTATTTCAATCTTTAAGGCTTCCAGCCTGCCGATATGCACCCTCGCAGACGCGTTTTCAAGTTCTTTTTCCCACGCTCCGTTGATCTTGTTTTCTTTGCCATATTTGATGTAATCATCCACATTCCACTGGAATTCCTTCAATTCTTGCGCATTAAGCAGTTTTTTTGCTTCCTGCATGGAAATACCGTTGTTATCTGCCAGGCGTTGATACCATGCATTGATCTTTCCGTTGATTGCAGTAATGGACCGGTCAAATTGTTCCTGGATCTCCTGCACTTTCTGAACGGAGGTATCATGCTGTGCATCTTCCATCTGTTTAAAACGCTCCTGCCAGTATTCACTTGTCTGTTCAGCCATGCAATCACCTCATTTCACAAAATCCCAAGTTTCTCGTATACGTCTGCGATTTTCGGAAACTGATTTGCAATCCAATCAACCATTGTTTCCTCGTGTCCCATACGCGGAACGTGCTCAAAGTTATCTTTCAAGCCGCTTTCATTCAAAAACGCATGAATAATTTCATGGCGCAGACTACTCTTGAAATAAACATCCTTTTCCTCTTCGTTATCAAAGTGAAAATGTTCTTCATCATCCAAATCTGCAATAACAATCAGTGGAAGGTCACAACAACAATAACCAACCCATGAATTTTTGCTTAATTCGCTATCCTCTGACCACTTGTGTATCTCTATCCGGTACTCCGTTCCCAGAATCATCACTGTCCGTCCCACTGCCTGTCTCCCTTCCCTTTGCACTAAAAGCGCCAACGTAAGCATCTGCTTTCTCCTGCGCTTCTTTCTCTTCTTTTTCCAACTGCTTGATTTCTGCATCTGCATCTTCCACAAGCGGATGTGCTTTCAGAATCGTCTTTTTGCTCACAATCCCTACGGAATCCTTACAGATCTGTGCCTGCTCCGTATCATTCTTGATACAGGTACGGGTCCATGTCTGTATGATCGTACCGCACTGAATTCCAAGAGATTTGCAGATTGCCCGGACAAGACGTGCAAAACCAAGCTTAAACTCTGTTTCCATCAACCCGGTTTTCATCTCTAATAGCGAATACATGAACTTCAAGGCTTCGCCCGACTGGTTCCCGAAGTTCTCTGGCTGTGGATCAAATCCCTGCCCCTGTTCAAAGATTGCCTTTCTAGTGGCTTCTAACACACTGTTTCTGGCTTCGATTGGGATCTCGATGTTAAGTGTTGACACTGATCCATCTTCGTCACTTTCAATTTTTATTGCCTTATACTTTTTTAAATCTGAAAGGAACTCATTTAGATCCTGTCCTCCATATCCGGACAGCACAAAAATCAGTTCCTGTATATCGTCCAGATCATTAATAAAACCGCTGTAGACCTTATCATATACGTCTATCAGCGGCTTTATGTTTCGCAGATCATCTGTATGTATATTATTGTTATAAAATGGGATAAATGGCACTTCCCCGAAATCATGCCGGTAATCAGCTACCATATCACCGCTTTCCGGATCCATGAACATATCATAGTAAGTAAGCAGTTCCAGTTCGTCCCCGGTTCTCCGCCGGAATGCCTGGCACTCCGCATCTGTCCAGTATTCATACACGGTATAATTGTCACCTGTCGTATCATCAATATCCGGATACACCCGCATGACTCCGATCAGCCTGCGTTTCAGGCTCCGGTCAAACACCGGGATAATCTGCTCACTTGGAACAACCGCCCACTCAAAGCCGCTATCGCCCTGCCAGTAATGCACCCAACCAATGGAAGTATTTGCAGCATTTACGCACAGTTCCATGCAGTTCTTAGCGTATTCATCACCCAATGCTTCCGTGATACGCTTATTGCTTGCCGTACTTCCTACATCAAACAGTGGCGGTGCGGTAAAGGCATAGGCGGCTTTCTGGTTCACGATCAGTCCGTGGAAGTTCCGGGGAATCCGGTTGTCTGCATTGCGCAGCGGGTTGTCGGATTCCTCTTTTTCCTTGTCTTTAGGTTTGTCCCGGAACAGAATGTCTGTCTCGTTGCGATAATACCGCTCTGCCACTGCTGCACGCGTCACAAACGTGGCGTGACCGGGTTCATATTTTTTTATCAGTTGTTTCATTGTTTCAATATCCATTACTGTTCTCCCACTTTTTATCTATCTCCACGCAATTCCAATGATTAAATTATCTGTAGAAATAAATCATAAGTATTGATGGTATAAATAATGCGCCCCAGTAGACGATTTCACATAAATCTTTATTTTCTTTTGCCTTGTCCATTTCTTTAAAAAAAGAAACTGCAAATAAAAGAGCAGCTATTTTAAATATCATATCTATCCCTCACTTCAAAATACCAATACTACCCGGTTTGCGAATAATCGTATAACAGAAGTACCGCAGTGCATCCATTGCATGATCGTGTTGTTTTACCGGTTTGTCCTCGCCATGCTCCGATGCTTTCTGGTCCCAAATGTATGAACCAAATTCTTTAATCGTATTAGGGCACTGTTCACTGATTGCAATCTTACCTTCATTCAATAACGATGCTACAAACCGGATGCCATCCAGCACATCATTTTTCGCTTTCTTAATCGCATAGCCACGCTTTTTCAATTCTGCGATAAATGACGCTGCGGACGGATCAATGATAATCTTTACCGGCTTTATTCCATCAAGCCACTGCTCCAGATCATCCGCATACTCGGTATCAGTTTTCTGCCTTTCTTCGTCACGGCCGGAATAATAATACTCACGACAGCACACCCACCGCCCGGAACGTTCTTTACACCACAGCAGGAATACTGTGGCATTCTGTGTACCATAATCACAAGACACATAGTAATTTGTATTGACCAGGTCTGACAGATTGGAAAGCACATGCTTGGCAGTATCGAACATATCGTAAATGATGCCCTCAGCCATCGCCCATAGTCCCAGAATATACCGGCGATAGAACACACCTGTGTACATGCTACGATATCGCGCCTTAATTTTCTCCGACAGGCTCAAGTTATCATCCATCGTGAAATGCAGATACAACAGATGCTTTTCTTCCCGCTTATCAATCCATCCTGTCTTAAACCAGTGATATGGTCCATCCGGGTTGCAGTTGAACCAATACTTTGAACCATCAATAGAACATCGCCCTGTTGCCTGGTTCACGAAGCTTTCTGGCATCAACGCAACTTCATCAAAAAAGACCCCAGCCAAGGTAATACCTTGAATGAGATCCTGCGATCGTTCGTCTTTGCCACCAAATATATAGAAATAATTGGTCACGCCACCTCGGGAAACAATGACCAAATTGTCAGCTCTGTGATCTGCCACGGTATAACCGCGGCTACGGAGCATCAGCTTAAGCCAAAATAGTACATTCCTACGGAAAGAGCCAATTGTCTTACCACACATACCGAAATTTTCGCCGTCAAATGAGTTCATCGCCCACATAACAAACGAAAGTGACATGCTCACTGTCTTTCCGGACCGGATAGCACCATCGGCGATAATGCCATCCTTATCTTTAACCGGAGAATCCTCGCACCACCAGTTCAATACTTTGCGCTGCTTCTTTGAAAATGGCTTGAATTTGAAAACCCGCTTAATCCTCTTCATTGCCCCAGTCCTCCGCCGCAGTTCCATTCAGAGCATCGAGGAATCCGTCATCTACACTTTCCTCTCCATCATCAGTCTGGACTTTGGCTTTCAACAGTGCAATTTCAGCTCTCTGCTTCTCGGTAGCAAGATCCATGTGGTCTGAAATCCACTGCAAGGCTTTCATACGGTCGGCAAGTTTAATCTTTGCACCGTCTTTCCCTTTGGAAACCTCTGAAATTAATGTTCCGTCTACAGCTTTACTGTCTTTTAAATTCACATAGCTGTATTGAACTTCTTCATCCGTCTCCGGATCTGTAAACGTTCCGTTTCCAAATTCTACAAAATCAGTCATATCCGCAAAGGCAATATCCATGTACTTCTGAAATATATCCGACTCACTCACAAATTCCCTGTTGAGCCGATTCTGTTTTAGCCGGAGAATTTCTTCTTTCACTCCATCATTTTCCAACAAACGATATCCTATTGATGCCGCAGTCGCATAATCAACGCCATACGCTTTCTGATATGCCTTAGTAGCATTGAAACACCGGATGTAATGTATGCAAAAAAGCTGTTGTTTATCGGTCAATTCGGTGTTCTGCATTACCTGCTTGACTTCATCAGCTATAGCTTTTTTTCTAACGCTCTTTTTGTTTTCCGAACGTTCGCTTTTCTTTTCCGAACGCTCGCTTTGATGCTCATCATCCCAACGGTATGTACTTTTCCATCTTCGGACTGTACCAGCTGGAACGTCTAGTTGACTTGCAATCTCAACCAGCTTCATCCCATCCTTATACAGCTTCCGGGCTTTCTCTGCCTTTTCGTTCGGACTTCTTGCCACTGTTGCCACCTTCCTGTTTCTTCTTTTCCCTGCACTCTTTCATAACATGCGCAATCGCCTGTTCGGCTGTTGGATCACTGTATCTTTCTTTGTTCATCCTGTCACTCCATTCATACGGAGGTCGCGGCTCCCCTGGGTTTCATGGAGCCGCTTAAGTTGTGAGATCATGAAAAAAAGAGACTGCCGAAGCAATCTCCCTTTTTAACCACCTATATAATATCACATACCATGTATCGCATTCTATCGCACGTTTTAAATTTTAAAATTATGCAGTGCTCTCGCATGGATTTTATGCAAATGCTGCCAACTGTATTCCATTTTTACTGCTATATCCTCCCACTTCATCAGCCTTATGTAACGATACATCAGCACATCCTTTTCGTCCTCATTATCCATGCGCTCTATCTTGTCCGTGATCTCCCTACACAGTTTGATTCTGTGGTACCTGGCTTTCATGTACCGTCTTTCCTCTTCATCCAGCAGTGCGGCATAACCGGATAGATCGGTGTTGTTGTGTGCATGTGGCATACCATCATTGCCTGCGGATGGCATGATCTTACTTAAACGCATTTCTGTTATCTTTTCCTCGCTACGCTTCATCTGGCGCACTGCTTTTTCATATTCTTTTAAATATTCCTTTTTCTGTTCTGTCTCCATCAATTTACCCTCCGTATTCTTGACCTCATATTATAATTATAAAGCAAGTAATCAGAGGATTTGTGCCAAGTTTTGGGTAAAAAAATACCAATCATCCTAATTGATGATTAACTCAATATTATCATTTCATGCTGCAATAAAAATAACTATTGAAACGATTAAAACGATCCATAAAATTTTATTTTTCATGATTCTAATCATATAATTTTTAGAAAAATCTTTTTTGTATAATTCATACAATTCAAGTTGTGTTGATAATTGTTTGACATAACTTTCAAAATCTTTTTCATGTATAGCTTTTAAATTTTCTGTTTTCAATGAAATATCTCTAACATCTGATAATATTCCAGACAATTTAGTGTCAAATTTAACAGATGAAAAGTTTCTAAAACTATACAACGTTTTTCTCCAGTATTCCTCAATCATTTCATTTATATCTAAGCCATCTTTTAAAAGTTCTCGATACTTCCATGTAATACATATCTTTCTTATTGGTTCTATTATTTTTTCAGCCTCGTCCATTTCATTTTGAAAATTTGTCAACACATAAAAAGCTATTGATACTATAATACTAGAAAAAATTCCTCCAACAATTCCAAGGGCAAGATTTTGCATCACATCACTAAAATTCATATATTCCACTCGCTCTCACATTTATTAAAATAATTATACTGCTACATATATAATCAAGTAAATACTTTTATGTATCTTTCCACACCATTCTTAACTGTCCGTTCTTTTCTTCCACCAAATGCGCCATTCTCTGCCGCATAAGTCTCTGCGCTGTACCTTTTCTCCTGTAAAAACTCCGCCTGCTGATTGGGAGAATGCCGTAGTGTGCTTCAAGCATGTCGTAACTGGTCCCAATAATGATTGATTCTGTCAGTTTATCAGCTATGATGCTGTCCACGCTCATGCAGATCTCGTATACTTCTTTTTCATCCACACATATTCCCCCTTTAAAACTTGATTACTCTATTCTTCTCCCTGCCAGATCTTCGGTGTACCATCAGCATTGAGCATAACGGTAAGACCGCCGCCCGTACTTATTGTGATATATAAATACATCACTCCTGTGTCATTATCTGCATAAATAAGATATTCTTGTCCACTTTCCACCAGTACCATTGTGTTTTCCTGTTCCTCGCTAACATTTGCCATGTCACTGCATCCGGCGATCAGGAGTGCTACAGTTATGATGGCTGTTATAAGTTTCCTTTTCATGATCTACCTCCATCAAGATTTCTTTTTCTCATCATACGGCTCGCCACAGAGCGGGCACCGTGACAGTAATACCGGCAGCTTCCGCTCTCTCTTCTTACCTTTTTCTTTTACTGTAAATTCTAAGTATGCTCTTTCGGATATAACCTCGATAGGTGGTAATACCTGTTCGATGTTTTCCATCCCACACATTTTTTCCAATACCTCATCCATGCAATTACACATTGTTTCCCCTCTCTTTCTCAAAGTTCATCGATCATCTTTGAGTACTCGTTATACTGTTCTTCCGTCACATCTGCGACATTGTTCAGGAAAAAATATAAATATCCTTTTGAGTACTCGGCTGACCATAGTTTTAATTTGATTTTCTTTTTGGCAATTTCATAATAGAGACCGAAATCCATTATTATATTTTTCATGAGATGACCATTCCTCTCTTCTTGGTTTTGTTATCTGGTTCTAAAATAAACTCATCTGGTTCTCGTCGTACTGGTAAACACGTCCAGTTGTGATTCTCCCCATCTGACACAATCTCTCTGCCCGTGGTTTTTGCTTAAGATTCGCCATATAATTATTATCCACTTCCGGCGGTATGGATAAATAATATTCATCCGGTAATGGCAACTGATTTTCTGTGCAGACCTCGCGGATCTTTGACTGATAATAAATGATATGATTCCGTGTCAGATTCATGTTGCATCCATCGGACCAGAACGGATCATTACACCCGTTCTGATTGATAACTTTCCAGTGTTCTATTTCTCTGCGGATGCACTGGCAGTACTCTTTCACTTTATCTTCTGCTGTCTGGCTCATGGCAACACCTCCGAAAAATTTAAGGTTTACGCAAACCGGAGCTGTCCGGTCTGCTCTGCTTCTATCTGCATGTTTGGCATACGTTCCGCTACGCACAGTTCCGAAAGATTTGCTCTGACCAGTGCTGCCGGTATCGGTGGACACACAGCATTGCCACATCTGCGCACCTGTTCACTTCTTGGATACGTCTTTCCGGTGTAGTCATGATCAATTATATAGTCATCCGGGAATCCCTGACAGCCATACAGCTCTCTTGGCTCTAACATCCGCAGTCCGATATCTACAATCTGATAATCTACACCCTCGATCGTCACCAATCCAAATCTATCCTTGGTTGTAACTGTATCAAGTGGTTTTTCAATATCTTGTCCGGTCGCATCTCCATAATATTTTATTAAAAATGCTCTGACCTCTCCAAAATGCCCGGCTGACGTTGTAATTGTATGCAATGGTTCCCGTAAATCTTGCCCTGTGCCGCTCTTATAAAATTTGCTCAAGAATGATGTAACCAGTCCGTACCTGTTCGAACCATCCACGGTCATGATCGGATCTTCAATCGTCTGTCCCCGAACTTCTCCCTGTGCTGTCTCGGAATGATACTGGATCAATGTAGGGCTAATCAAACACTGCTGGTTTCCTGTAGTGATCGTATGTATCGGATCTTTGCAATTTCCACCCGGATGATTTGTCGTATTTGTTCCCATATATGGCGCAAGCACCGGCTCCACAATCCCGTATCCATGCTTTCCGGTTATGGTCGGCATCGGCTCTCTAATGTCATTCGGTCTACGCTCACCGCCATGATTACGCTGAATGATAAAAGGCTCTGGATTATCCAAAACAAATTTTTTCAATCCCCTGGCAATCCTATCCAGCGTCTTTGATGCAAGTGGACGTACCGCCCGGATGCCGTATTTTTCTTTGATTTCTTCGGAAGTGTCAAAAATGCTTGGACAAGGGCGGCTGAAATCGATCTGTGTATACGCTCCAACATAAGGTTCCAGTAATCCGGCTTTTACTTTCTCACTGTCCGCTGGTCCGTGTGTCGGCTCTGGCCAGACGATCGGCTTACCATCACACCGGGCGATCATGAAAAATCTCTTTCGCATGGTAGGTGCACCATAATCGGCAGCAATCAGTTCTTTAAATTCTACAGTGTACCCCAGATCATTTAGCTGCTGTACAAATTTTTCAAATGTTTTTCCCTGCTTTGCCTTGATCGGATGGTGCCCTCTGTTCAATGGTCCCCATGTTTTGAACTCTTCCACATTTTCCAACATGATCACCCGTGGTCTGACAAGTCCTGCCCAGCGTAATGCTACCCAAGCAAGACCACGGATATTCTTATCCTTTGGTTTTCCGCCTTTCGCCTTGCTAAAGTGTTTGCAATCCGGTGAGAACCAGGCAAGTCCGACTGGATGCCCGTTGCACGCTTTGACCGGATCAACCGCCCACACGTTTTCACAGTAATGCTTCGTATTCGGATGGTTCGCCTTGTGCATCTTAATTGCTTCTGGATCATGATTAATTGCAATGTCTACGCTATATCCGGTTGCAAGTTCTATTCCTGTGGAAGCACCGCCACCGCCGGCGAAGTTGTCAACTATCAATTCTCCGTGTATCATGGCAGCACCTCCTGGAAGTCCTCGAAGCTAATCTGATTATCAGTTTCAAACACAAGCATTTTCTCTTTTGCTCCTGTATAAAAATTGCGGTCAATCTCAAATCCATATGCATTTCTTCCAAGTTCTGCCGCTGCTCTTAATGTACTACCGCTTCCACAACATGGATCAATTACCACATCACCGGGATCTGTAAATATCTCTATTAGCTTTTTTAAAACAGATACTGGCTTTTGTGCCGGGTGAATTTTTGGAATATCTTTGCCATCTTTCTCCCAAGTAAACCAGTTAAAGATCATATGTCCAGTGCCTCGGATAGTCTTTCCGTTTTCATCGAATCTTGCTCCATTTCTAAACTTTGGCAACTTGTCCCTATATAAGATCAATGCATACTCCGTCGCTCCGACCACTCTCATATTTGCCTTAAGCACCTGTGGACTGTAATTTTTTACAAATACAAGTGGTATGTAATTGTTGAAACCATGCTTCTTTGCCGCTGCAATTAGTGTCTGCATTTGTTCAAAGGCACAAAATACGATCATACATGGTGCGTCGGAGCTCCTTCCGCGGCTTCCTGCTTTCTTCGGCTCTTTCTTGAGCATTTTCGAACAGAAGTGAAAATATTCATAGAGATTAAAGTTAAAATCTGAATTAAATGCCGCTTTTCCTGCAAGCTTACTTTCTCCGTTTTTATTATCTCCGCCGTTGTACCACATCGGATTACTGCCATAAAAGTTTTTTCCTACGTTGTACGGAACATCTGCGATAATTAATTGCGCACTCGGTATTCCGTATTTTTTATAATTCTGCATTGAATCTCTGTAAATTTCACATTTTAATTTCATTTTCTTTTGAAAGGAACCCGGCGCGCCTTTTATCCGGATAGGTTCCGGCTCCTTTCTTTAATCTTACTACTGTGCTAAATAACACATTATTCCACAATCTGGAAATATTTCCGTGTTCATGTTTCCTCTGTCCGGATCAAGTTCATCTAAGTAAACTTGTCCGTCTTTATCCTTAAGGATTGAATGTCCTACTTCTCTTTCCAACTTCGCCCGACCAATGAATACCTCTGGAAAATCTTTTCTGATTCTATTCCAGTAACCCATACCACCTTTAATGCATCCAATACAATTGTTATTTGGATATCCAAGGTCATACATCAAAGGTCGGGCAAAATCAAAAGTCCGTTCAAACAATCCATGTACCTCTTCTTTTGATAAATTCTTTTCTATGAGCGGAAATTCATGTTCAGCCTGTGGATTTGCTTCTATCGTCCGCTCGGCTCTATCCCTTTCCTTAAGGTCGAACCCCCAGACGTAAGTCAACTCACAGTCCTTATGCTGCTCTTCCCACTCTTTTCTCACCCTCTTTTTCAACCAGTTCGTGCAAGGTGCGAATCCATTCGCTGGATTTCTGAAACCACCAAAGGCTCTTACACAATCTTCCACGCGCCGGTATTCTTTTGATTTTAATATCTGTATTTTTTACCGATTGCATTTTCGCAATCTTTAATGAATCTGATACTATCCGGATGTTGGTCAGCTATATCTATGTAAATCCATTCGTCTACATCACCGTCTACATCACCGGCTAAATATCCAGCCATAAAACTACTGATACCTGCACTTACCCAACATACTTTTAATTTTTTCATGACAACCACTTAACAGATTGCTCTGTGTCCGTGGATAAGGAATTACGGCTCCCAATAGTGCTTTAAGCACCGCAAATTAAATTCCTTTTGTTCTCGCCTTTCTTCACCTTTAGGCGGTCAACCTTGGTCTACCAAGGCTTCTGTCATTACTCCTTTCTCAATCCATCAGTTTTCCAAATCTTATCCAAGCAAGCGTTCCAACCAGATGTAAACGCTTTTCCCAGTCCACCAAACTCGTATTTTTCAACCGGAAGTTCCTCTTCTCTCTCCGGCAGTTCCCGGAGTGGACACCAATCCGGCTTTTTTCCGTCTGGTACAAGTTTTCCTGTCGCACAGCACAGATATTCGTCATCATTCTCTGTCTCATAGCACAATGTGCATTTCTGGCACACCTGTTCCGGCATATCCATAACTAATGCTGCTTTTGACATATCAGTGCACCTCTTCTCTACGGTTCTAATCCGTCTTATTACTTCGATAAAACTTGTCAGTCGCATCAAACATTGCATTTCTAGCATCTTCAAAACCTTTTACATATGCTCTCATTTCTGTGAGGTTCATAGCTTCATCCGGTTGTATCATTGTTTCGTCAAAACTATTTAAAATTGCTTCTTTATCTTCTCTTGTCACTTTACTCCACCGCCTTTCACAATCTCGATTGCATGCTCATAACTTCTTGCTTTCTCTTTTCCCAAATTCCTGTTGTATGCATTCTCCCAAAACTTTCTCTCATTTTCCAACTGCTCCACAATCTTGTCTACATCATAAGCCGTCGGATATTCTTCTAGTAAATACAATACTGCATTTGTATTTACTAAAGTTCCATTGCTTAAAGTAACCGATTTTAAATCTTTCTTCAGCGCATCCGCATCAATCAGTCTCATCGTTCGCCCTCCTGTTCCAATCTGTAATTGCTTTCGTTCGCTCGTCTTTCCCTGTTCTGATGCCTCCGTCCTGATCCATATACATCTCACATTCATAGCTTTTTGGAAGTTCTGTTCCGCATTTCATACATTTGATTTTGAACATTACTCCAACATCCGAATGTGATGACTTATTTACAATGGTAAAGAACATTGCTTTTCCGCCGCAGAACGGGCATGGTTTAAGTTCTTTGTTCATTCTTCATCCTCCCATTTCAGCTTTTGACCGCAACTCGGGCAATAAGTGGGACTAGCACTTTTAAAGCATCTTGGGCATGATGGACAAATCATTGCGTTTCCCATAATTCTCGGTCGCTTCGCTGTCTGTTTCCCCATCGCCGCCCGGCACTCTTCTGTCGTGCTGATTGCACGGTACTGCTGAACTTCTTCCAGTGCCTTGATCGCTTCCTCAAAAGCTCTAAGTGTACTGCTTTTACTTTCCCAGCCCATTTCCTGCTTGATTATTTTTATTGCCTTGCTCTCATTCATGACTACACCTCCAACAGTTCCGGATTGTCAAATCTGTTACCATTAACTTCAATTGTGCTTCCATAGCATTCTTCAAACTCAGATTTATGACCGTCTGCATCTTCAACATTCCAACACATATCCTCTTGATTCCAGATAATCTCGTAAAAAGCTCTTTCGTCAGAATCCCATACTATATCATGTTCAAACACCAGCTTTTTGTTCTTATCAGGCATTGCGGTGCACTGGCAGACGGTTTCTGGGTCTACTTCGACCATGTTCGGGATATCATTGGTCATTCCCCATAGGATATATCTTCTCTCCCAGATACCATATAAATATCCTTGTATCCATTCGCCGTTATCAATCTGCTTTCCACGGAATAAAAATCTATCCTGCATCATTTTCCTCCATTTCTACTTTTACCGCCTTACTATAAAATGTCTTTGTGCACATTCCGCACTCCCTTGCCGCGTCCTCTATTGTGATGTGTCCGGCTCTCCAATTCCTACGCATCTGGTCAAAATTCTCCGGCAATGGAATTGATGGTCTGCCAAATTTCACACCTCTGGCTTTTGCTGCCGCAATTCCCTCTGCCTGTCTCTGCCGGATATTGGTTCTCTCGTTCTCTGCCACAAAGGAAAGCACCTGCAGCACAATGTCACTTAGGAATGTACCCATAAGGTCTTTCCCCCGCCTCGTGTCAAGTAGCGGCATGTCCAACACCACAATATCAGCTTCACGAAAACGTGTGATTCGGCGCCATTCCTGTATAATTTCATCATAGTTTCTTCCCATCCGGTCAATACTTTTTATGTACAGTACATCTCCTTTTTTCAGTTTGCGATAAAGAATTTTATATTTCGGGCGGTTAAAATCCTTACCCGACTGTTTATCCATATAGATATTTTTGTCCTCTATGCCCTGTTTATGTAATGCATCAAGTTGTCTGGCTTCGTTCTGCTCTTTGGAAGAAACTCTGATATAGCCATATTCCATTGTTATCCCTCGCTTTCCCTGTACGGCTCCGGCAGTGGCATCCAAGCGATAACTTCATCATCCACAAGATTATTGTAGACTTCATCCGGATTAAAATGTCTGTCTTCCCACCATCCCTCCGGGATAATGTAACAATCATTTTCTTCGTCATATTCGCCGTCAATATCCACCCAGTCCCAGCAACTATCACATTCCAACATGTTGCCATCTTCGTAAAGCGCTGTTGTGATAATATCTACACACCCTCCACTCTTATATTTTCTTCTGGCAGTTATCAATACCTCTGTTTCGGGATCTGGCAGTCTCTCCGTTACCGGAATCCACCCACCCGTCTTTTCTTCCTCTGCCAAAATCCTGTTGATTTCTTCCTCCGAAACCACTTTTGTTAGTGGAGAATATCCACAGGCTTCTGTTAATGATTCAGTTATCCGGTTTTTAATTCTGCTCATTTCCATTCTGGTCCTCACTCTCTGCCAGTTTGGCATGCTCCCATATTATTGTAGATCCATTAGTGGTGCTCCATGATGTTTTGCCATCGCTCCACGCATACACATAATTGTTCTCGAATTTAGCAAAATGTTTTTTCTCCCATTCGTCGCTGCTGCAGCATCTAACATAAATCGGTGTGTCAACAGGAACTTTACTCCAATCAACATACTGGCCGTTCGCCCATTCTTTTGCTTTTTCTCTGCAACGACCAGCATTTCTAATGTCATTATCGCAAAAATCGCATTTATCGCAGACTCCCCTGCATTTTTCCAGTTTCCCATTAATTAACGCAATATTGCATCCATCACACGCAATATTTAAAATCTCTTCCGCATATTTTTCTCTATTCAGCATCTTTCTTCTCCTTCCCATACCGCAACTGATACGGTACTTCCTTAAAATCTCTCAATGCATCCGGGTTTGGATGCTTCGGCATTCTCGTCTGACGGTTTTCCATCTCTGCTATGATTCTGCGTCTCTCTTTGCTTTCTCTGTGCAATTTATACCTCCGTCATTTTCCAAAACTGTTTACAAGCTGTTCTGACCTCGTATAAGCCTTATCCAACAGTTCTAAGTATTCATCAAAGGAAATCTGTGCTTTTTCAGATAACTCCCTCGGATAACGCTCTAACAAAGCCTTAACGCACTGTTTCATGTCTCCAAAATATCCGATTGTTCGAACACTCTCTTTTTCGTTGCCGTCCTTATCCTGTCCGGTGTATCTCTGTCTCAGGGTGTAATTCAGAGAATCAATCTCCACAAAATATCCATCCTGCAGTTCCACAGCTAACTTGTCCATCAACCATTCCTCCTATATTTCATACGTCTTTCCGATAAAGCGCTTGTCAATGTACTTACATTCCCATTCCAGCACGCTTGCAATCCCCGCCATGGTTTCATATCCGGTAGCAAGGCAGTTAATCAAATATCTGATTCTCTCATAAACCTGTCTGATCTGATTTGCCGAAAATTCAAACTGTGTTTTAAGGCAGACACCCAACATAGCAAAATAATTAAATACCTGTGCCAGCAAAAACTTATTTGCCTGTATCATGCAGTTCGGTGCAATCTTTCTCTCTACCAGATAAAAACTCTCACGATACGGAATCTTATTTGTTTCCTCTCGCACGTCAATCTTGCATTTATCTTTCAGATAAAAACCAAGTTCCTCGCCTGTCGTTCCATCCTTTGCATTCTCCACATATGCATCAATGGTCTGCTCAACCTTTATGATTCTTTTGTGTCCGAATCCGAACTTATCATGCAGTGCCTGATATGCCATCATACGGACGTTATAATAGGATTCCTCTATCAGATAATCCGCATTGCTTTGTGCCTTGGCGTGTCTCTGTATTCCGATCAGTTCACTCTTGGAATATCCAAGTGGCTGCATCCGCTTTTTCTTTCTTGCCAGTGCATTACTCATCCCGTACACCTTCTTTCTCTTTTCTTTCCCATTTTTCCATCAGATCAAAAAGTTCTTTTCTTACTTCCACTTCATGTCCCTTGGCTTTTTTTACAGTATCATCCACGATATCTGTGACATGCTGCCATTGTTCATCTGTTAACGGATAAAACTTACTGATCTGCTGATCGATAAAATCTTTCTTTTTATTCAACCATTCACGTTGTGCATTATTTAAAATAGAAATCACATCCTTTTTGTAAACTTGTGATACCTTTTGTTACTAACAAATTCAGTAAAATCAATACTTGCAGAGATTGGTAACAAGGTAACAAAGTAACAACAGCCTTTTTACGCGTAGAAATTATTTTTTTATCTCAATTTTTTCATGTAAAAAAAAATTTTTTAAACTATATAAAAAGTGAAAATCGCATGTTACCTGTGTTACTTGCTACCTCACATCTGTAATTTATTCTACTTAAATGGCAGCTCTTCCTGCTCATCCTCTGATATTTGCATGAAACCATCCTTATCAACCTCGATTCCGTCATCCAGTTTTAAAAACACACACCGGAAGTTCTTTCCCTCGATCTTCTTCTGCTTCGTATACTGCCCTGCCTGAGTCTGGATCTTTCCGTGGCGGTCTGCCCATGATAGGAATGCTTTTTTAGAAAATCCACCGCTCTCACAGATCCTGTCAAATGCCGGGTTATAGATCACCGCATATCCATTTTCCAAAATGCCCCATTTCTCACAGGCTGTTGCCGCATCAAACCTTGTCTGGTTCATAGCGATCATTCCAAGGATATACTCATAACAGCGCTGATTATCTGACACGTTTGAATAGTCCGTAAGTGTTTCTTTTGCTTCATCCAGGGAAATATATACCCCATCCTTGAAAATGCTTTCTGTGGCGATTTTATCTGCTGTAAGAATTATGCTGAGAGACATTGCCTGCTTCTGCATTTTGTCAGAATCCATTAACCGGTTCATAAATCCCCTTTGCATGTTCCGCAATTCTGTTTTATCCATGTCCTTAATAACATCCACAAACACCCTGCCGGCAAATCCATAGTTTTTCTTGAGAATCTCAGCCGTACGCTGCGGATCATCATAGATTTTCTGTGAACATTCCAGTTCTAAGATACGATTGATTGCTCCGCCCTGGCTGACATAACTGTTCAATGGCCGTTCACCGTTTGTTATGATGCAGTTCTTCCACCGGTTCTCACGGTTGATTCCAAGCTCTTTGTTACTCCGACTCTTTCCCTTGCCGGAACACAGATCATAAACGATTCCTTCAAAATTCTCCCGTACTCTTGATGATGTTTTACTGGTATCATCAAGCATCATTGGCAGATGATTCAACATATCTGCTTTTGCTTCCAGTGCCACATCCGTCGTCTTGAAATCTCCTATGTACTGTGATTCGTCCGGATTTGCCCAGACAGATGCTGCGAGCATAAGACTGACAGATTTACCGCCCTCAGTTTCTCCCCACAGGTCCACAAAAAATGGAAGTCCGCCAAGCGGTTCGATCAGTACGGATGCAAAGGCTGCAGCAAGCATAAATTTAATTTCTGTTTTTCCAGTTCTGCGAAGTTCTTTCACATGTTCATACCAGGTATCTTCATTACCGCGTTCATGCACCGCATCAAACAGGCTTTTAAACCGACTGTCACCATCAAATACAATATTCTGGTCATATGGAATAAAATCGTTCCCGTTCCATCCAAGTTTACTGGTGGAGTTCTGCACCTCGATCAGTGAATCGTTCATATTTTCAATGTCTGACATGTACCGAACCAGGTGCTTTGCATTTTCACTTGTTACGGATATTCCTACACCGGACAACTGGACAATCTTGCTTGCCGACGTGATGACGGTCTTGGGAAATTTTTTTGTATACCATCGCCCATTCCGTTTATATGCGATTTCAATCTGTTCTTCTCCGGTTTCCAGGTTCTTAAGCCTTTTTACTGGAAGAATCGGATGATAACAGGCAAGTACTTCTCCGAACATGTTAAAGGTCCTTACACCGTCATCATCTGCAATCCAGGATCCAGAGTATAATTCATGTCCATCTTCAAAATAATCAAAATGTGTGTAATTATCTGCAAGTTGCTGCGGATGGCTTTTCTTGGATGATTCAATTTCTTTGAATGTCTTTTTATATGCCCGGAGCATGGTATTGAATTTTTTCAATGTGCCTTTATGTTCTTTATCCAACTGCTCTGCACGTTCCTGGAATGATAAGAGCATTCTTGCCTTTTGAATCTCATCCGGCTCATTAAATATTTCAGTAAATACTTCTTCTGACAGAATAGATTCGGCATCATACTCTTTCAGTAATTTCAACCTATGCCACCCCTTTCCAATTCTTTTTGTAATACCTCATCATGGTGCAGGCAGACCATCAACGCATTCTGACAGTCGCACCATACATCCGATAAAGGTTCTGATTTTTTCAGCCATGTAACATATATGCCAATAAGCTGATTATTCAAATCGATTTTTCTTTTTAGACTTTCTTCCTCGCGTTTTCTTTTTTCCTTTGCTTTCTGCATGTGATATATGGTCATTTCAGAGGCTTTTGTTGGTTTTTCATAAGTTCCACCAAGGCTGTAAAAAGCTGTCTTAAAATCACAATGTTCCATGCCCTGAACGAATGAAAAAATGTCCCCATTTGCTCCACATCCAAAACAGTTGTACGAATCTTTATATATTTTCATGCTGGCCGTATGATCACCGGTGTGGAACGGGCAGGGAATAAATCCCGCCCTGTTTGGATGAAAACCATATGATTCAACTATGTCACACATGGAATGAGACTGTTTTATTTCATCTACCGTCATTTAAAATCTCCACAATCTTTTTGCCCGTTTCCGATTTCTCACAGAACACAAAATCCACATTGTATCTATCTCTAATCGTGCACAGACTTTTATATAGCTGCATTCCATCTACCGCCTTTTCAGAGCACACTGTTTTTACCTTCTGCCCATTAACGGTCTTCCATCGGATTTCATGTTTTCTTGGGTTCTGCCAGAAGTAAACATCTTCTAATGTTTTTATATCTTCCCCGTGCTCCACCAGAATCACGATCTTAATATCCTGCTGTATCGCCCGAACCAGTTCAGCTTTAAAACGTTCGTGCTGCTGACAGACATTCCCGCACAGTTCCTGCAAGTCTTTCTTTCGGTCGATCACCAGTCTTGGATTGTCCAGAGACTGATAATCGCCTACATACATTTTTGACCGAAAATATTTAATCCCCATACTGTCAAATTGCTTCTGAATGCGTTCCCATTCTGTTTTATGCTCCCTGGTGTCCGCCTGTATCTGCAAATGAATCACCTGCCTTAATTGAATGGCAGCTCTTCATCGATATCATCCGGTATATTCATAAACCCGTCTGCATCTTTGGGAGCTTTATCATAAAAACTCTGTGCACTGCCCTTATATTCTTTGTAGGCCTTTGTTTCTGTCGTCTCTGGAATGCCGGCTTTCTCGACCTTGTCAAGCGACACGAACCAACGCATCACACGTTTTCTGACCTCTTTGCCATTGTAAAAGTCCATCTGCTCGCCGAATACTCCACCGATCTTCTTATTTTTAAACTGCGCACCGAAGTTATCGCCCCACTGCGTTGCAAATCCGGTATTGCTGTGCTCTACACAGGTTGTAAATGTCTTAAATGAACGATTGCACTTACCTTCGGCATCTTCTGTTAAAATGTACTGTGTTGCCTGGTTAGGCCATTTCTTATCCGGGCGGATATCATTCTTAAACTGCTCTGTAAAATACCCCGGTTGCACATCATCTGGTGCAAAATCAAAAAGTACAACAATCATATCTTTTCCACTTTTCGATTTTGTTTCACTGACCTGCTTAATGATCAGTTTATGTCCACCAAGATCTACCGGAGTAAACTCTCCGCCTGCCGGTGTCTCATCGTAACTATTTGGTTTCTGCATTATTTTCCTTACCTCCGATTTCGTAATAATCTCTGATTGCTTTTTCAACTAACAGCATGTCATTATCAATGACCGTATCCTCAAACATGCCGATCGGCGACTTGCTGACTGCTCCATCTGCCGCCTGAGTGACAAATAAATGCTTATTTGACTCTACAATGCACCGCAGCACGATTGTAAACATACCCTCAATGCACACCTTTTCGTCTAACATCTTTCCAATGGTTTTTGGTTTAATCTCTCCGAGTTCGTTTGCTTCCTCATGCATGATCACATAAACAATCTTATCTGCCGGGACCTTCTCAATAATGAACTGGATCAGATTCCAGAAGTGATCACCGATCTGATTGTATAAAGTGAAAACTCCATTACCGCCACCTGCAGCACTATGTTTGCTCATGAACATATTTGTGATCAGATATCCGGCATCATCAATCACAATGTTCTTTGCCTTGGACTGGATCAGACACTTCATTACCGTCTGATAATCATCCGTGTTCCATCCATCGATCTTCCCTTTAAATGGAAGTGGTTTATTTAAAACCCTTATAAGGTTCCAATCCGGGTTTCCTGCGCAATTTCTAAGGCTTGCACTCTTTCCCATACCGGATTTTCCAATAATAAGTACCGGGATTGCCATTACTCTTCGCCCCCTATCGCAATCAGACCATTTGCTTCTGCCTGTCTGATGATCATTGATGCAACTTTTTTATTGCTCCATCCTGTTTTAATGGAGTAATTTGAAATGATTGCCAAAACATCTGTGTCTAATTTCACACACCCCTGATTATTGATTTTCCTGTCATTTACAGGTAAACATATCTTTGTATTTTCCATTTTCTCTCCTATCTGACTGTCCAAAACGGCAGCCCCATTATCATTTCTGCTCATTTAATTGACATGCTCTGACCTTCCACGATTTCTGCACCGGAAACACTATTTCCAGCTTTGATTGCGTTTTTAATTGCTGTTTTATCTGGTGTTGGATCTGCGAATTTAAGATATTCATTTGGAATCAAAGTCATATCAGTAACATTCACACTCGAAGTCTTTCTAAAAGAAATTGCTACTCTTGGAGTTGAAAACTTCTGTCCTGCAAGATAACCAGCCAGATACTTCTTAAGCGATTCCGCTTTGTTCTCAGCGGCTTTCTGTCTATCTGCAAAGGACTGCTTTTCTGTCTTGAATGCTTCTGCATCTGCATTCAGATTTTTAATCCAGCAGGCAATATTCTCAATTTTTGTGTCACGGTCCATCTGAAGCTCGTCCAATCTGGCAGTATCAATTATTTCGCCTGTTTCCATATCCACACAGTTCATAATTTTCTGGTCAATTTCATATAAATTCATAATTATTACCACCTTTCTTTTTCCCATTTCTCGTACATTTCTTCATCCAAACGCATCTCTGCCATTCTTTCTTCTCTGGCCAGACGCTCATATAAACGATGTATTCTTGTCTGCTCCGCTTCCTGTTCGTCAAACAGATCTGCATTATCCGGTACATATTCCATCAGTACACCTCATAACGCTCATACTTTTCGATTCTAAGGACATCATCGTTACTCACTCTTGATAAATTGATTCCTTCAATCTCATGAATGCTCATTGTCAGATAACCATCTGCCGACATTGTTAAAGAAAGCAGGCTGTCGATTTTGTGATTCTCCAGTGTATTTTTAATACAATTAATTGCCGGTGTGATTGCCTGTGCGATCAATTTAAACTCTTCTAACTCATCTCTTTTACTCATAATTCTCAATCTTCCCTTCCTTAATATATTTTTCTACTTCCTCTTCATCAGGAAATGTATATATTTCAGTACCTGAATGGTAAAAAGATGCATATATATACCAAACACCTGAAAAACTATATCTCCCTTCAACAGAAACATGTTCATCGAAATACTCTGCATACGCCATAAGATCATCCATCGAAAGAACATGCAATCGTTTATCTGCATTCAGCGAAACATCGATATTCAAGTCTTTTTTCATCTGGATAATCTGCTTCTGCGTTTCAATAACCTTTTCCAAGGCTACCACTTTCATCTCAATACTTGCGTCCACTTGTTTTTTCCTCACTTTCATGTTAAAATACATCAAAAGGATTTTTCTAAATCCTCTTGGTAAATAGCACCTGTCCTCGCCAAAGTTCAGGGTGCTATTTTTTTATCCTCGATCAACACCATATCCCCATCCAGCTTGTCCGCCTGATGAAAATAAAACATCTCGATCTGCATCTCTCTTCTGCGCTCCGACAGAACTCTCAATCCATATCCAGCTCCGGCGATAAATCCACCAAGGATACAGACTGCTCCGGCATAGTACATGTACAGTCCATCACTGTCGAGGCAGCACATGGCAAGCATTGATATGATCCCGCCGGTTGCCATGATGATTTTAGATAAACGTCTCACACACTACCACCTCCCCGATCCTGCAATCTTGCATCTCCATTTTTCAAAATTCTCCGTGTCAAATACTATCGTACTATTCGGTTTTGCAGGGTTCATTTTCCACGCATATGTCTGCCCTTTTCGACGGAACGCGTAAAGTAAAAATTCCCTTGGAAACCCCATCTTTTCAAGCTCTGTTGCTTTCATTACTGGTTTTGGATAATTCATCCAGCCACCTCCTACTCTGTCGGAATGCCGATCACACTCTCCATCAGATCAATGTGATCTACAGTTATATGTACCTCGGTATGCGGATCATGGTTCTTTTTCAACCAGTCGACTACCGGCTTACACAGTTTTTCTAACTCTTCTGCTTCGCTCATATTTCTCCTTTCTCTCTGCTGTTCCTTCTATTGAACTGGTGTTGTGGTATCCTCTACACTTCTGCCAGTGGCAATTTTATCTGCTCATATTCTGGAACTTTCACAAAATCATCCGGCAATTTAATTCCGAACTGCTCACACTGTATTTTGAAAGTTTCCGCAATTTTATATGGAGCTGACCCCTGTTTTGTCATAATCCGATCTGTCACTCTTCCTAATTCTGCAACGCTAGATGCAATGATCGGATTTAAAGGACACGGAAGTTTCTTTTCGTTCTCAAGTTCGTAAAATCTCTTAACGTATCTGGCCGTAAAAAGCACACCCTTTTCTCCTATAGATTTGTTTGCCAGAAAATCACAACCGAGCTTGGTCACTTCATAGCACTTATTTTCTTTTCCACTGGCATCTCGATATGTCGATGGAATAAAAAAATCACTCAGCGCCATTTGGCTCTCAGTTAAAATTTCAACATAACCTTTACGATCTTTCCGTCCGTCCAGTTTTCTTAACAGCTCCTTATGCTCTACTTCCATCATCTCTGCCACTTCTAATGTTGTAATTGTTGATTTTCTTAAACCACTCATGTTATTCGCCTTTCTTTACTCAAGTAATTTACTTACTTTTACATCTAAAACCTTTGCTACTGCTTGTAACTTGTCAACAGTCGGACTTCCAGTTCTCCACCCTCCGATCGTTCCATTTCCAAGACCAGCAGCTTTCTCTAAAGCGCAAATACTAATTCCTTTTTTATCGCATAGCGCTTTAATTTTTTCATAAATCACTTTTTCACCTCCTAGAATGAGAAAAAAATCTCTTTACTTATTGACTTTAAAGAGAAAATAATCTATTATATAGGCACAACAACAAGAAAGTATTCTTTATGGTATTCAAATTTGCCCGTTTGTTACCGTGTAATATTGTTGTACGAGATTTTTTTCTCCTTACAGCTCCTATATTACGAGATTATTTTCTTCTTGTCAAGTGTTTTTCGAGAATATTTTCTCGTATATATTTTAGGAGGAACTGGTTATGGCAGTAAATATGTCTTTGAAAGACCGCATAAAGCAATTAGCAAATGAAAGAGGAATAAGCCTTCCAACATTAGAAAATGAATTAGGATTTGGTAACAGCACAATTGTTAAATGGGACAAATCCACACCGAATGCCGATAAATTAAATGCTGTTGCAAAATATTTTAATGTCAGTATGGATTATTTGTTAAATGGAAAATCTTCAAATTTAACAGATATTGATAACATTAATGGAGTGTATCTTTCATATGCAAAAGAAGCTCAAGATAATGGAATAGATCCTGACGATATCAGGCTTGCATTGGACACAATTAAGCGTCTAAGAGGAGGTGACACTCAGTAACGTATGGCTCTGTATTACAGTAAAGAAGGACTTTATAGAGAAATTGACAATTTAAAAGACTATCTTGGAATAGATAAAACCTCATATGGTTTTGATTTAATACCAATGTTAAAAGCTAATGGCATACTTATTGAATCTGTCAAATTTAAGACTAAAGGATTGCGAGGTATGGCTTTTACTGGAAAAGACAAAAACGAAGATATTATTTTATTGAATGAAAACAGGAGCTCTATGGAACAAAACTTTGATTGCGGACATGAAATGATCCATTTGGTACTTCACCGCAATTTAAATCAAAAAACTTTCAATTGCTTTGAAAAAGTAACGCCAAACCAAAATATTTTTACTGAATGGCAGGCAAATGAAGGCGCCGCAGAATTTTTCGTTCCTTACAAGGTTTTATTACCTATGATAAAATCATATCCAGAACCGTTAACTACATATACTTCTATCGAAAAATTTAAAAGTGAAATGGAAAAACAGTTCAATGTACCCAGTGCTGTTATATCGTATCGTTTAGAAAATTTAAGTTATGAAATAACACAATACCAATCTGGAACACCTTTATTTCAAATTGAAATTTTATCTAAAAAGAAGCAGGCAGAGAGACATATATCTTCATTATCACTAAATCAAATATCCGATAATGATTTTTACAAACAATATGCTCTTTATAAAGAATGTAATGACTTTTACGTAAATGATGAATTAATCTCTGCCTTTATTTAGTATATTGTGTGTCCAAATAAATATTGCCGCATATTCCAACTGTCAATTGTTAAATAACCGAGGAGAAAACTATGGATTTTTCAGATCAGCTTAAAGAATTTTCTACAAGAATTTTAAAGTTAAAAGAAAGTATAAACACTGAGGAAGCAACTAAAACTTCTATTGTACTGCCATTTTTCAGTTTACTTGGATATGATATTTTTAATCCGCTAGAATTTGTTCCAGAATATACGGCTGATACTGGTACAAAAAAAGGTGAAAAAGTTGATTATGCTGTCATGCAAAACGGCGATCCAATCATGATCATAGAAGTGAAATCTGTAAATACCGATCTTAATTCCAAACATATTAACCAATTATTCAGATATTTCACTGTAACAAAGGCTCGATTTGGAATACTAACAAACGGAATTGTGTATAGATTCTACTCAGACTTAGAAGAAACAAATAAGATGGATCTCACTCCATTCCTTGAAATTAATCTTCTTGACATGAAACCAGACACCGTTCTTGAATTGAAAAAATTCTGTAAAGAGTCTTTTGATATGAAAGGCATTCTTGACAGTGCCTCCGAATTAAAATATACATCACTACTCAAAAATGCAATCGCAGAACAATTTACTGATCCATCTGAGCAGTTTATTCGTGCCTTAATAAAAAATATATATAACGGCACAAAGACACAGGCGGTCATTGATAAATTTCGCGAGTTAACAATTATTGCCATGAATGATTACATATCAGATGTTTTGAATGATAGACTTCAAAACGTGATATCATCAGATAGTAAAAACATTTCCGATGTAAAACCAATTCAAGAAAAAGAACTTCCTTTTCTTCCACAGGAGCTGGAAACTCTTGACTACATTAAAAATATGCTTCATGTGGAAAATGTTATATATAAAAAAACTTCTCAATACGCATATATGCACATTGCAGGTTCTCAATATAAATGGATTTGCCGCGTTTATGTTCGGCAGGATAAGTGTCTCTTTGTATTACATAAATTCAGTGACACAGACTATGAAACAGAGTACTTTTTTGATGAGGTGGAACTATTATTACAGATTCAATCACTTATTGAAGATACCTACAAAAAATGTAAACAAATGTAAAAAAACAAAAACCGCCCCTGTGAACCGGACACCAGTCAACAACAGGAGCGGATGCGTGCTCCGAAGATACACGCCCTAGACAAGCATATTGTATCATTCGGAGCAGCCAAACGCAAGCGGAACACCAGTTCTCTGCTGGCTGTTATTTTTATACCCAAAAACTCCTCGAAATCGAGGTGGATAGAAGAAAGGATGGTACATATGGCAAAAGCAAAATACGTTAAAAACTCCCGTGGTGAGTACGAAACAAAGATCTGGGATGGCACTTACAATGCTGACGGTAGCAAGCACCGCAAACGCCTTGTCTCAAAGAAATCCAGTGCTGATCTGGAGCGACAGGTAAATCAGTTGAAAAACGATGTGGAAAATGGTCAGTATGTTCAGGGAACCGACGTGACTTTTTTAGAATATGCCCGAAGCTGGCTTAAGACAAAAAAGGCTGCCCGTGAAATGAATACTCGGAAAATGTATGAAAATATTATAGAAACGCATCTTTCTTTTTTAGAGGACATCCGTTTGTGTGATATACGAAACAGCCACTTCCAGTTAGCTATCAACAATGCACTGGATAAGCCGCGGACTTGTGAACAAATAGAAGTTACTTTTAAACAGATCATGAAAATGGCTGTAGCTGATAATTATATCGGCATCGGAATGTACGACAAGATCTGCGCAGACATCAATCTGCCAAAGTATGTCAAAAAAGAAAAACGCCCTCTCACGTCCGAGGAAAAAGAAGCTATTTCAAAGGCAGATTTCACAAACAGGGAGAAAGCGTTTATCTATATCATATATTCCTGTGGATTACGCCGTGGGGAAGCTCTGGCGCTATCAAAATTCGACTTTAAATCGGAAGGTGGCAAATACTCCGTCTCGATCACAAAAACGCTTATTTTCCCGAAAAACACGTCGGAGATCAAGCAGATGCCAAAAAGTGATCACGGATTTCGGTCTGTTCCAATCCCGGATACTACTGCAGCCTTTTTAAAAGAGTACATCTCTACTCTTCCCGGTACATATCTGTTTACCTGTCGTGACGGATCAAACATGACACATTCCGCTTATGTAAAAATGTGGGCGTCTATAGTAAAGAAAATAAATTATGCTGCAGGCGGTACTGATACTTTTCCGGTCGTGTCCGGTCTGACTGCACACATCTTCCGACACAATTACTGCACGAACCTCTGTTACCAGGTACCGGCGATCAGTATAAAGAAAATTGCTCAGCTAATGGGAGATACAGAGAAAATGGTACTGGATGTATATAATCACATCATGGAAGAAAAAGAAGATGCCGCAGCCGTTGTAAATGATGTTTTGGCAATCTGATTTGCGGACACAATGCGGACATTAGGGTCAAAAAACACCTTGCGGACGCAATGCGGACATTAAAAACCATCAACTTTTGATTACTTTTTACTACTTTAAAAATCACAAAAAAATAGCGGAAAGCCTTGATTTTACTGGCTTTCCGCTATATTCATCTTAATGAGACATCGGGGATTCGAACCCCGGACAACTTGATTAAAAGTCAAGTGCTCT